>Ga0075420_100002461_pt1 | contig 16009 bp, 14 predicted proteins | sample SoiMetdeltSBSDD4_FD_75296 | JGI IMG/M metagenome (GOLD analysis project Ga0075420, IMG submission 75296) | Bulk soil microbial communities from a Populus tree surrounding site in Tennessee, USA - Soil MetaG P. deltoides SBSDD4 | ecosystem: Environmental > Terrestrial > Soil > Tree plantation... | reverse complement strand
GGCCTCGAGAACTCCTCCAGCAAGGCGTTCAGCTCCTATGCCTGGGTGATCTGCGCGAACGTCACCTCGTAGCCGCGGCTCCAGCTTGTACTCGAGGAGGGCAGCAGCTGGCCCCCGCCTCAGCGCGGGGGCCAGCGCCAGCCAGCCGACAATCTGGTGACAGCCCTATCGCAGCCAACAAGAGTAGGTGGCGCTGCTCCTTGAGGCAGGAGCATCGCCGAGGCCGCGGATCGCCGAGAGGTCGGCGGTCTGGGCGACCGAATGATTGGATGCGGGCTCTCTCGTCGGACAGGAGAAGATCTCTTCGTTCCTCGAAGACAGCCCTCTCAGGCCGCGGACTTGATCGTCGTCCGACGCAACAGAGCGAGTGAGCCGGGCCGCGCAGCTGCTGCTTGGGCAGCAAGAGCAGCGGCGAGGCGAGAACGGACGACGCTGTCGCGATGGACGATCCTCAGCGCTCTCGATGTCGCGGTCCCGGGCTCGTCTGACTCTCGGTTCGCCTGGCGATGCAGGAGCGAGATCGGAGCGCATCTCGCGCCGTCCCACGCCTGTTGCTCGTCCTGAGCGAGGGGATGCCGCGACAACGGCGGCGCGACTGGTCTTGTGGGCGAAGCGGTCGCGCCGGCCGGGGTGCCTGGGCGTCGGAATGGCCGTCTGCAAAGCGGCGAGGGGGCGACACTTGTCGCCCCCCTTGTCTCGCGTTGACCTGGCACCGCGGGGAAGCCCGCCGGCGAACTCGGTGAGGTAGCTATCGGGCGAGCGCCGATCCCTCCTCCGGGCCGCCGTCGTAACGGATGCCCGAGAGGGTGCTCGAGTCTGAGTTCGAGGCGTGCACGGCACTCGTCCCCTCCTCTGGGCCGCCGTCGTAGCGGGGGGCGAGAGGGCTGGTGGCCGAGTCCGGCTGCGAGGGTGCCGGGCGGACGGCGCTCGTCCCCTCCTCGGGGCCGCCGTCGTAGCGGATCCCGGCGGCCGGGCCGGGCGGGACGATGCCGGTCGTGCCCTCCTCGGGGCCGCCGTCGTAGCGGATGCCGGCCGCGGTGTCCGAGACGGCGGCGTTGGGTGTCCGGATCGCCTCGTCGTCCGCGGAGATCACGAAGAAGAGCGCGATCGCCGCGCCGGCGATCAGGGCCACCGCGGCCAGCTTGAGCCGGAGTGGGAGCCGAGGGCCGAGGAGCCGGGGCTGGGCGTGTGCGAGCTGTGACATGCGAGCCTCCTGGAGTTGGGTCATTCAGGTCGTCGCAAGCATCCGCTGGCGCGGCCCGCGTGTCGTCGCTCCTGTGGGTGAACCCTGCCGCCCACTCTCACCCGCGTGGATGAGATGGGTCCCGGCGCGTCCGGTCAGCTCGCCGGGGCGCTGACTCGTCGCGGCAGGCGCGCGCTGAGGCGCCAGCCGCCGTCCGGCGTGGGGCCCGCCTCGAGCAGACCGCCACAGGCTACGACCCGCTCGCGCAGTCCCTGTAGACCGGTGCCGGTGCCGGCCCCCGCGAGCGAGGCGTCGCTCTCGGTCGAGGCGTTGAGCACCTCGACCACGAGGGCGTCGCGGTCGCCGCGGACGAGCACTCGCACTGCGGCGCCCGCCGCGTAGCGGAGCGCGTTGGTCAGTCCCTCCTGGACGATGTGGAAGGCGGTCTCGCCGACCGGCGCGGCGAGCCCCTCGCGGTCGCCCTCCAGGCGCAGCGTGATGTCGAGTCCGCTGCCCGCGGCGCGTGCGACGAGTTCCTCGACTAGGGCGAGATCCGGAGCGGGGCCGATCGCACGCTCGTCGCCGAGCAGCGCCACCAGCCGCCCCATGTCCTGCTCGGCCTGGCGCGCGGCGCCCGCGATCGCCTCGAAGGTCTCGACCGTGGCCTCCGGGTCCCGCAGCGCCAGGCGTTGTCCGGCGCTTGCCTGGATGACCATCACGCTGATCGCGTGGGCGACGATGTCGTGCAGCTCGGCGGCGATCCGGGCGCGTTCGTAGCGGACGGAGAGTGCCGCGTGGGCCTCGCGCTCCTCCTCCAGCTCGCGGGCGCGCTCGGCCAGCTGCTGCGCGACCAGCTCGCGCTCGCGCAGCGCCCGGCCCGCGCCCCAGGTGGCGGCGGGCAGTATCAACGCCGGCACGAACGAATCGGTTCCCAGCAGGTTGGTCTCCAGTGCGGCCACTAGCGCGACCAGGCCGGCGATCCCCCACCAGCGATCGTCGCCACGCCCGGCCCAGAAGGCCTGTGCCACCGCCACCAGGCTGACGCCTGCGGGAAGCGGCCCGAACGGCGTGGCGGCGATCAGCGTGATCGCGGTGACCGCCCACGCAGCACGCGGGTGCCGGCGCCCGGCGCCAAACGCCGCGCCGATGATCACGCCGGCGAGGTAGCTCGCGGCGCCGGCCTGCTCGAGGGGAGCAGTGCCGACGCCGACGGCGATGGCGCCGAGACCGAGCAGCACCTCGGTACGCCGAGAGGACACCTCAGACCGCCGCCAGCAGCGGCAGCGAGACCGCGGCCTCGGCGCGCCCACCCTTCACCGTCGCCTCGAGCGTGCCCTGCTGGAGCCGCGCACGCTCGCGAGCCCGCTCGATCGATGCCTTGGCGCGCCGACGCGCCGGGCCGGAAACGGCGAGCTCGAGCGCACCGTCGCCGAAGCGGACGCGCACCTCGACGTCGGGCGCGTCCTCCAGGGCAGCGAGCAGCTGCTCGGCGATCCGGTAGGCGGACAGCTCGACGGCGGGGGGCAGCACCCTCGGGTTGCCCTCAACGATCAGCCGCGCGTCGCCGCCCTTGGCTCGCACCAGCAGCGCCTCGAGGTGCGTGAGCGTCGGCTGCGGGGCGGTCGGGGCCTCGGAGGAGTCGTCGCGCAGCACGCCGACGATTGCGCGCATCTCCTCGAGGGTGCGCCGGCTCTCGCGCTCGATGTCGACGAGCGTCGCGGTCGCGTCGGCAGCGCCGGTCGGGCGCGTGCCCGCGTCGGCCATGCGCGCCAGCTCACCCAAACGGCGCTGGAGCAGCTCGTCGAGCTCGGCCGAGATTCGCGTCCGGTCGGTCGCTACCTCCAGGCGCGCGCGTTCGTCGCGCGCCTCGCGGAGCTCGGCCGTGCGCGCCTCAAGCTCGTTCGCCATCCGCGTGCGCGAGCGCACGATGCGGCCGATGGCCCAGATCGCCAACCCCACGGCGGCGAAGACGGCTGTGGTGGGCGGCCCGAGCTCCACGGCGCCGACGAGCACGATCAGTCCGAGCGACAGCGCGAGACCGTTGCGGGACTCGCGACCCTGGAGCTGGGCGCCGGCCGTGAAGGCGAACAGGAAGGCGGTCGGGAAGACCACGCCGCAGCGAAGGACGTCGGTGCCGACTAGCAGCTCGTTGATGACGAGGCCGGCGAACGCCGCCTGCATCGCTTCGATCGGTGCGACCCGTCGCCAGAGCAGCGGCACGGTGACCAGCAGGAATAGTGGGATGGCGAACTCGTACGGCAGGAGGCCGCCGAAGTAGATGGCGGTGTTCTCCTTGAACTCCGCGGGGTCCGCGTTGTGGTCGTGCACATTGAGGTACATCAACGCCAGACCGAGCACGCTGACGACGGACGCGATCACGACATCTCGCCTCGCGATGTCCCGGAGCGAGTTCCTCATCGACTCCATCATGGCCCTGCACCTCTCCTTCGTAAAGCGTTCCTCGGAGGCGCAGAGCATCGGCTCCCGCCGACGAGTCGTCCTCACTCCACGGGGTGAATCGCGGCGCGCCCTTCACCCGCCGGAATGACCCCACCGGACTCGGACAGCGGCGATGATGTCCCCGTCGCATGGGTGAGCCCTTCGTCACGATCCTGTTCACCGACCTGGTCGGATCGGCCGCGCTCTTCGACCGGCACGGGGACGAGGCGGCGGACGCCATTCGCCGGGAGCACTTCGACCTCCTCCGCCATGCCGTCGCCGAGCACGGGGGGCGCGAGGTCAAGTCGACCGGCGAGGGCCTGATGGTCGCATTCCCCAGCGCGGTCTCCGCCGTGCGCTGCGCCGTGGACATGCAGCGCGCCGCGGCGGACGCCGGCCACGAGCTGCGCGTCGGCCTCGACGCGGGCGAGCCGCTGCCCGAAGGGGAGGACCTCTACGGGACGCCGGTGATCGTCGCGAGCCGCCTCTGCGACAGCGCCGCCGGCGGCGAGATACTCGCCTCTGAGGTGGTCTGCCGGGTGGCGGGACCGCGCATCCCCGAGCCGATCCAGCCGGCCGGCGCGCTGCGGCTGCGCGGTGTCGCCGAGCGGGTGGCCGCGGGCCAGGTGGCCTGGCGCGAAGAGGCGGGAACGGCCCGGGAGTCCGCTGTGGCCCCGCGACAGATCCGGGTCGTCGTGGCCGACGATCAGCGGCTCGTGCGCTCCGGCTTCCGCGTGATCCTCGACGACGAGCCCGACATCGAGGTGGTCGGCGAGGCCGCCGACGGGCGCAGCGCCGTCGACATCGTTCGGCGCACCCGCCCCGACGTCGTCCTGATGGACATCCGCATGCCCGAGCTGGACGGCCTGAAGGCGGGCGAGCAGATCCTCTCCGACCCCGAGCTCGACACCGCGGTCCTGATGCTCACGACCTTCGACCGCGACGAGTACATCTACGCGGCGCTGCGCATCGGCGCCAGTGGATTCCTGCTCAAGGACGCCCCCGCCGACCGGCTGCTCGACGCGGTGCGCGTCGGCGCCGCCGGTGACGCGCTGCTCGCGCCGTCGATCACGCGCCGGCTGATCGAGCAGTTCGCCCACGCCGCGCGGCCGCCGGCGGACAAGCTTCCCGAGGCCCTGGGCGAGCTGACTCCACGCGAGCTCGACGTTCTGCGCCTCGTCGCGCGCGGGCTGTCGAACGCCGAGATCGCGGCAGAGCTCGTGCTCGGCGAGAACACGATCAAAACCCACGTCGCGCACGTGCTCGGCAAGCTCGGCCTACGCGACCGCGTGCAGGCCGTCGTGCTCGCCTACGAAACCGGGCTCGTCGCGCCTCAGAGCTGAATCGTCGCGCCCCGGAGCCGAATCGCCGCTCACTCTCGAGGGTGACCTCGGCCGCGACGATCACCCGCCGTAGTGACGACGCACGAGCGCCCCGGGCGCAAGCTCCGGGGCATGAAGACACGAACTCGAACGATTCTGGCCCTTCTGGCAGCCGCGGCTACGCCAGCCATGACGATCACCGCCTGCGGCGAGGACGACGTGTCCGGCGACCCCGGCGTCCCGACGCTGGAGCTCACAGCCGGCTCGAAGGGCGCGCTGACCGTGCCCAAGAGAGCCGCGCCAGGCGTGATCCAGCTCACCCTGCGAAACAAGAGCAAGGGCGATGCCGAGGCACAGCTCATCAGGATCGACGGCGACCACTCCCGCAGCGAGGTGCTCGACGCGCTCGGCAGGGCGGCCTCGGCGAAGCCGTGGAAGGACTTCCTGTTCGCCGCGGGCGGCGTCGGCATGACTGACCCCGGCGACACGCGCTCCGCGACGCAGGAACTCGCAGCCGGCACCACCTACTACGTCTTCAACGCCAGCGCCGAGGGCCAGCCGCAGCCCTCCGACCTGCACAAGATCGAGATCAGCCGAGATCAGGAAGGCGCGCTACCCGAGACAAACGCCACGATCTCGGCAACCGACCACGGGTACACCACCGACGGCCTCACCTCCGGCCGCAACGAGGTCACGTTCGAGAACACCGGCCGCCAGCCACACCACCTCCTCCTCGGCCAGCTCAGGAAGGGCGCGACGATCGCAGACGCCAAGCGGTTCCTGCTCTCCGATACCGACGGCGGCTCGGGTCCGTTCCCGCCCGCCGGCAGCGAAGCGGCGACGAGCGTCCTCGAGCGCGGCACCTCCCAGGTCATCACGCTCGACCTCAAGCCCGGCAAATACGCCCTCTACTGCTTCGTCTCAGACCGGCGAGGCGGACCCCCTCACATCGTGCGCGGAATGATCAGCGCAGTAACCGTCAAATAGGGACAGCGAGCAGATCGCCTTCGCTCTCGACGCCGCCCGCACGCGACTGGGTTGGACGACCACCCACCAGCGGAGACTCGGAGCGCTGCTCTTCAACGGGAGCAAGCGCGGCGCTGCAGCCGATTTGCACGCCCGCCGATACCTCCGTCTCGTCCAACTCAGCACTGCCGAAGCGGGTCGCCTCGACTGCTGCTTTGCCTCGAAGCAGCTGCCGCACGCGCGAGCCACCGCGCAGGCGATGAACGTTCCGCGCTGGCAGCCGCGGCTGCCGAGCCGCAGGCAGGACGCGGCCCCGTCTAGCTACGGCGCGATGCGGATGAGCGATGGCGATAGAGAGCCACGCGCGGGTCGCCCCCGTCGCTTGAGCGGCGTCAGCGCGCCCGGACCAGCACGACGTCGAAGTCGGTGCCGGGCGGCGCCCCAGGGCCGAACGGCGGCGGGAAACCGAGGTCGAAGCGCGCGTTGACGGCGGCGAGGCGCGACCCGTGGCGGGCGATCGTGGTGGGCACGCGGAAGAGCGGGCTCATGATCGTCGCTGTGATCTCGCCGCTGGACAGGTCGGGGCTGAGGCTGACGCGTGCGAGTGTGTTGGGGAAGTTCTCGACGACCCACAGGTCGCGGCCGTGGAGGAGCAGGCCGTCGAGCGTGCCGGCGATCAGCCCGTCGACGTCGATCGCGGTGCTCTCTCCGGTCGCGGCGTCGACGGTGAAGAGCGCGCCAAGGGCGGTGTGGTCGACGATCAGGGTCCTGCCGTCGCGAGTCGCCTCGATGCCGTTGAGGCCGACGTCGCCAGGGACGACGGCCGCCGCCGGTCCGCTGAGGGCGAGCGTCTCGCCGGGTCCGAGCTCCCCGCCCGGACCTATCGAAACCACGTAGAGGACGGGCGCGAAGCTGTCCGTGAAGTAGGCGGCGTCGCGGGTGACAATCACGTCGTTGACGAGCGAAGCGCCCGGGGTGCCGAACTGGTAGCTCGCAACCGGCGCGCCCGTCCGCAGGTCGTAAACGTATGCCTCACCGGTGAAGCCGCCGGCCACGAAAAGCAGGCCGTGCCGCCGGTCAGCCTTGAGCCCGAGGGCACTGCGGTCCGCGGGCGCGTCGATGAAGATCGCACCCTCCCCGCTGCGCAGGTCGCCGCGGTAGATGTCGCCGAGCGTGATCGAGCCGGCATAGAACGTCGTGCCGGCGCCGGTGGCGATGCCCTCGGGAGCGAAGTCGTCCGGCAGCGGGATCGAGTCGGGAAACGGCTGGGCGGCGGTAGGCGCGGCGAGCGCAAAGCACAGCGCCGCACTGACGAGGGCGGCCAGGTGGCGCATACCTGCTTCGACGCTACGCCCGGCCCGGCGGGGTGTCAAGTCGGAAACGGACCGAACGGTACGACGGCCACTTCCGCTTCCGCCTGGAAGCGCAAGCCGCACCGGCGTTGGGACGACTTCCGAGTTCCATGCAAGCGGTAGTCCGGGCGGCTCAGAGCGGGATCGGTCCGAACAACTCACGCATGGGCAAGGCGTGGGGCAGCGAGCCTTGGGCGGGCTCCCGCTATTGGCCAAACATAGAGGTCTCCCCGTGGCCACTCCGTGTTGCGTGGACAGATCGCTTCCGAGCGACTACCGTTGGGTCCTGTAGTTGTCGCCCGTCCGGTTTTAAGGTTCCTCTTCCCCTCGCGCGGCCTCGGTTTCAGAGGACCCACCGGAAGGCCGATATGGACCAGCAGGCGATCGCTCAGGGCAACGGGCAGCTTTCAGCAAGAGCCAGCGTGACGCACGCACTCTGTAACGAGATGGTGCGGATCTACAAGGAGATCTTCGGCCGCGGCCCCACGCGGACGCGGGCCGATTGGGCGGGGCGCGACGCGCTGTTGTGCACGTTGGAGGACTCGCTGACCCCCGCCGAGCGCAAGCTGGTGGAGGTCGGGGAGCACCAGCGCCTGCGCGAGACGCGGATGTTCTTCCAGCATGCCTGCCAGGACAACTTTCGCGAGTCCGTGGAGCGAATCACCGGCCGCAAGGTGAGGGCGTTCGTGTCGGGCATCGACCCGGACAGCGACGTGTCGTCCGAGGTTTTCTACCTCGAGCGACAAGCCGACTAGACAGCCCGCCTGGTTTCGCCTTCGCGGCTTCGGGCACCAGCCATTCGAGGGCCGGGCTAGGGCATGGGTTTGCCTGGCCGGTTATCCCAGGGGATCCGGGAACACGACCGCTCCGCTCTGGGCAGGTCGTGGGCCCGCCTCCGTGCTCATAGCGGGATAGGTCCGAACAAGTCACGCATGGGCAAGCCGCTGTGATCAGCGGCGTCTGACCGACTGGGAATCGCGCACACCTGTGGTGCGCGTCGAAGAGCGCGACGATGTACTGCGTGTCTTCGCGCAGGTGATGCTCCTTGGCACGCCTGCCGTCCGGGCGTCGGCCGAACACCTGCTCGGTGGCTTCTTCGGCACCTCGGAACAGGTTGGTCCGGTCACACGCGGCTGGGCACCACCAGAGGTTAGTGGTGAACGACTGTCGATCTCGCGCGACGAACTTGACGCCGGCATGCCCAGCTAATGGAAGCGATGACGGCTGACGTCGCCGAGGCCGAGGCTCGTTGGCGGACCGCCGTCGATGACTTGATTAACGCGGGCTGATCCACAAAATCGGACGACGTCTATGCAGCGGCGTGCGTCACGGACTCGCACGAGCTGCTGCTTTGCAGCACAAGCACGCGCCGATGCGGAGTGAGCGTCGCTGTCGCGAGGGACGAGCCCCAGCGCTATCGACTCCGTGGTTCCGGGCTCGCTTGACTTTCGGTTTGCAGGACGATGCAGGAGGCGAGATCGGAGAGATCTCGCCGCCAGCCAGCGATGTTGCTCGTCCTTCGCGATAGCGCGCGCCGGCGGCCAGGAGGCGACTGCTTGGTCGCCGAAGGGGTTGTATCGGGGTGTGCGGATTGGGCTCGAGACCCGACCGCGGCCCGGACAGGGCGATGATTGTCAGGTGCAGCCGACGGCTGAGCATGAGACGATCACGCGAGTAGCTGCCCAGCCGAGTCCCCAGGAGATCGAGAGTGAAGACCAACCGTCGCCTTGCTCGCTCCACCGTCGTCTTCGCAGGGGTCGTCGCGGTGAGCGCTGTCGTCGCAGCCGCCGCGTCGGCGCGGCCGGCGCCGCAGACCGCTCCCGGCGACCTGCTCGATCCGCGGACGTACGCGCCCGACAGTCGGCTCTACCTCGTCCTGCAGGCGAGCGGCGTCCAGAAGTACACGTGTCAGGTGAACGGCTCCTGGCTGTTCACCGATCCGGAGGCGACGCTCTACAAGACGACGGGCGCTCCGAAGCCGGTCGGCACCCATTTCCTCAACTTCTCGACCGGGCTCCCCGTGTGGCAGTGGAAGGGGGGCAGCTCGGTCGAGGCCTCGCGGACGCAGAGCGCGGCGGGAGGCACCGGGAACATCGCCTGGCTGCTCCTGCAGGCGGTCGCCACGAGTCCCGGCCGGCTCGGGCAGACCACGTGGATCCAAAGGCTCAACACGACCGGTGGCGTCGCTCCGGCCGGGACCTGTACGCCGGGCGCCACGACGGCCGTGCCCTACAGCGCCGACTACTTCTTTTGGCGGGACCGCGGCTAGCCCGCCGCCTGCACAAGTCCGTCACGACGTCCCCTCAGCGCCCCGCGCCGGCAGCGCGCGAGGGAGAACGCCCGTTCCTCGGCTCGGCGGCGACGCCTCGCTTCATGGCCGAAGGAGTCGTGCGGAGAGAGTGTCCGATCCGCGGGAAAGCGGGCGCGTTCGATGGGAGGAGGGGCCTTGCAGTGCACATCGGTGCGCGCGGGGCCGGCATCGCGGGCCCGGGCGAGGTAGTCGTGTCGGGCACGCTCAAAGACCTCGTCGTTGGCTCAGGCATACCGTTCACGACCGCGGCATCCATTCACTGAAAGGAGCGCCCGGAGAGTGGCAGCTATACGCGGTCGAGACATGAACCCACGCGCTGCCCTTCTGGCGCGAAGATGCACTCTGAGCCGCGCAGGCGCTCGCGCGGCTCGCCGCGCTGGTGGAATTGGCCCGCTGAGGACCGGCCCGGCAGGCGACCGGGCCACGGCCGCCTCCATGGCGACTCCTCCGCGGTTCCGGCATTCCTGGCGGCGATCGCGATCCGTACTCGCCGCCGCTCGGCTCCGCCAGGCGTCGACGCCGGGGCACAACCCCGGGTAAGCGCGGCAGAGCGTCGCGGTCGCGATATCTCGAGTTCCAGGGCTTCGTGTGCTCGAGGCGCCGCGCATGCCCGCGGTTCACAGCCCCGTGCACGACTCATAATCGTGAAATCGGTGGTCGTCCACCCGCACTTCCGCGCGGACCATCAGCGGCGGCCGGAGGCTGCGGGCCTAGATGGGCCTTGTGGCGGCCGAGTTGCGGAGCGTCGAGATCCCCAGCCGGAACGCCAGCTCGAGCGGGGCGTTAACGCGCCCGGCACGAGCATACGGGCGCCCGCTGCGCGACCGGCCCTAACGGGTCAGTCGCAGCTCGTCGCCCGCGGCGCCGACCCTCATGGAGCGCGGAAGCGGGCAGCGGCGCAGGCGCGTGGGCGCGCGCTCGTCGGCGTCGAGGACGTCGGCTCGCGCACACAGGCGCGTCAACCCGCGCCCGACCCGGACTGCGATGTTCGAGCGGTAGGCGCCGTCCTTGCCGATCGGGTTGACGGAGCGAAGAAGCTGCTGTGTCCGCTCGCGCCTAACACCGCCCACGAGCAGGGCGACCCGCTCTCCGGCGCCGGTCGCAGTCACCTGGAGCCGTACCCGCCCGGCGCTCAGGCGGGTGCCCTTCCACTTGACCGTGGCCTTCGGCTTCGCGGTCGCCGCGGACCCCTCCGCCTCCTTCTGCGCCGGTAACGGAAGCACCGCGCAGCCGGCGCCCGCCTCGTTGATCTGGTCTTTGAAGGTCTCGTCTCCGCCGCGCCTCGGGTATTCGGCGCAGGTGTCGCTGTCGCTCGTCCTCGCCTTGATGCCCACGTTCGAGTAGCCCTTCGACGGCACGATCACGCTCAGCGGCATGTCGACCTTCCCGTCGGCGTCCGGCCCCACGTAGAACTGGGCGAGGGTCGCCACTTCCCAATTGCGGCTTTCGGCCGCGCTCGGCTTCAGGCCCTCGACCAGGACGACAAGCGTCCTGGTCGACGCCAGGTTGGAGGCTTTGACGCTGCCCTTCACCAGCGACTCCTTGGCTTCCACGGAGACGTCCAGCTGGGGGCGTTCGCTGCGCCTCGCGTCGCTGATGCCCGCGGCGACCGCCCAGCCAATGCCTATGAGCGTCAATCCGGTGCCGACCAGGATGGCGAACAGCTCCGACCCGCCCGTCGTGATCGGCAGACCGGCGATCACGAGCATGGCCGACCCCAGCAGGACAATCAGTACCGCGGCGATCAGCGCCTCGGGCTCGTTGCGCTCGAGCCGGCCGATCACCCCGGTGGCCGCGAGCGCGCCGATCACCCCGAAGAGCGCCGTCACCCCCCCCACGAGCGCGCTGACGTTGACGTTGACCTTGGGCTTCACTGCCCTCTGATGAGCAATGCGGCGCCGCCGATCACGACGGCCGCGACGATCACCAGCACCGCCAGCGCCAGCACGGCGTACGCCGCAAGCTCGCCCACTCTGAACGGCCGACCCCCACGAGCCGCCTCGGCCTTGTCCACGTCCGCGGGCCTGCCGCGGAGCAACCCCGCCCCCGACTCGAGGCGCGCATGACGCATCGCGACATCGCGGCCGAGCCACGCCGAGATCCGCTGCCGCACGCGCTCAGGGAACAGGTTGCGGATCTCGCGAACGCCGCCGAGAAAGGCGCCGATGTCGGCGACCACCTTCCCGCAGGCGATCAGCGCCAGGACCTCGAGAGAGCCGCGCTCCCACTCCAGCTCGACGGTTACCTCGTCTGACGCAAGCAGCCTGCGAGCCTCATCGGTCAGCTCGGCCTCGAGACTGCTCCGCAACTCCTCGGGATCCAGGCCGGTGTCCCGCCCCTCGAAGAGCTCAGCGAAATTACGCCGCGCGCGAACAACCGCCGTCTCCGACGGGAGCTCCTCCTGACGCTCCACCAGGCTGACGCGCAGCTTCGCCAACTCGCCCTCGAAGACAACGCGACAGGGCACCCGTCCACTGTCTCATGTCTCACGGATCGAACGCGGTGCAAACCACTCGTCTAAATCGAGTCGGCCAGCGGCGCCCCCGACGACCTCAATCAACTCGCGGCCGACCGCGGAAACCCACGCTCACCGGTCGAGATCGCCCGCGCCACAGTCGTGGTGTCGCCAGTTCGAGTCTGGCCCTCGCCAGGCGGGAGAAACAGACGGGTGTGCGAGCTCTAGGTCGCCGGCTGCTGGCCCGGGTCGACCGGCTGCGGATCGGTCGCCGTCACCTCGTTCTTGATCGCCAAGAGGCGGAAGTAGAGGACCGAGGCCACGAGCGCGACAAGCGGCAGCGTCAGCGCGGTCAAGAGCCAGTTCACGACCGCCACCACGAAGTCGCCGGCTCCGGCCACTCCGACGATCAAGCCCGCGACCAGCGCCAGGCCTACCACGATCAGCCAGGCAAGCACGAGGGTGCCGAATACTTGCCAGCCGTGCCCGCGAACGAGCTCGCGGCTGCGACCGAAGGACGCGAACACGCCGGGCTTCTCGAGCACGACGACCGGCACGACGACCGACCAGATGGTGATCAGGATCAGACCCGGGATGATCAGCAGGATGAAGCCGATCGCGATCGCGATACCGGCCAGGATCGCTACGGCGAGGAGCTGCCAGAACACCGGCGCGACGTCTTTGAACAACGTACTCGCCTCCTCATCGCGCCGCCCGTCCTCCACGTCCTGGACCAGCCGGACGACAGCGCCGGTGTAGAACAGGCCGAGGACGAAGTTGACCACGCCGACGAGCGGACCCACGATGAACGCCACCGCGAGCGTGATCAGCGTGAGCAGCACGGCAGCGATGAACAGCAGGCCGAACTGGCTCTTGTAGATGTCCCACGCGCGTCCGATGACGCCGCCGGGGCGGACTTCGTTCACAGCTGCTCCTTCGACGGGGCTCGGGGAATCATTCGCGGTACCGGTCCTAATCCCTCGTGGTGCCCGCGAAGGAGGGGTGGTCGGATTGCGGCCCCTGGCGGCGAGGTGCTCGCCGACACGCGCGCGCTAGTCGCGGGTTGCGCGGAGGACTGCCAGCGCTCCTTCCTGCGCGGCCTGGACCGGCGTGAGAATTTCGATGTGGTTCGCACCGTCCCGCAGCGACGAGGGCGGGACCACGGTGGAGAACTGCCCTGTGTCCGGGGCCGACCATGTTGTCGCGACGACGCGACCGTTCACCGCCACCGCGATCGTGCGACCAGGTGTTCCTCGTCCCGTCACGCGACCATTCACCTCGGCGGGCAGCACGCGATCTGCCAAGCGGACATCCTGATAGCGCCACTCACCAGTGATTTCGGTGTGGATGTCGCTGCGCGGCGCGAGGTGTAGCGACGAGACTCGGCGTCCGATCAGACCTGGGGCGGGCCCGCCCCCGAACAGCCCCGGCCGCGACCGGCCCCAGCCGAACAGCCGCAGCTTCCGTCCCAGCGCGGCGTCCGTGTCACGGTCCAATGCCGTCCAGTCGATTGCGACCGTCCCGCCGGCCTGGACCCTCTGGATGACGACCGTGTCCCTCGGGCGGCCCTCGCCGGCGGGGCGGCCCTCGACCCTCCAGGGCATCTGTACCCCGAGCGTCTTCGCGATGGTCGGCAGCACGTCCTGTGTCTCGACGCGCGCGTCGGAGATCCGTCCTCGTCGCTGCCCAGGCGCCTTGATGATCAGAGGCACCTTCGCAACCTCGGCCGCGTTGGCCTGGGTCACGTTGCGCGACTGGTCGCCCGGCCGAAAGCTCGCTCCGTGATCCGCGGTCACCACGATCAGGGCTCTGTCGAACAGCCCTACGCGCTTCAGGCGACGTGTGAGGGACCCCATGAGACGGTCCGTATAGCCGACCTGGAGCAGATGTCGCCGATACGCCTCTCGAGCGAAATGGCCGTCGGGCGGCCAGCGCTCGTAGTAATCGGTGTTCAGGGCGGGCTCGTACTGATGGCCATCCGGCAGCGTGTGAAAGGGGCGGTGCGGCAGGCCCACATGCAAGTAGTACAGACTCGCGCTCGCCCCGCGGCCGAGTATTCGCAGAAAGTCGCGGAACCGGGTCTCCGCCGGGGCATGCCTCAAGCGCCGCACGCTGCGGGAGTAGGTCGCGACCTGCGGCGCGTCGGTGGCCGGTGGCTCGAGCCGGGCAGCGATCGGTTCTCTGATCCAGCTCGGGATGGCCGGAATGGCCTCGATCGAGCTGCTGTAGAGCCTGCGCAACCGTATCCCCAGCGGTGCCCTGACCTGCTCGGGGCATGCCGCCTGACAGAGGTCGGTCACCTCTTCGGACACGTCGAGGTGGTAGCTGCCGCCGAGGAGCGTGAACAGGGAGCTGGGATGGTCGGCGGCGATCTCAATCTGGTCGGGGTCGCCTCGCCTGCCGGTAAGGAGGGTGGGTACAGCCAGGGACGTGTAGTCGGCCGTGCTGGCGGTGTTGCGATACCACGTCGAGCTTGCCGCCAGCCGCTCGAGGTGCGGATACCGCTCGGCGTCGATCCTTCGGTCGGGACCCAGGAGGGACACCACCGGCAACTCGTCGAGCACAACGACCACGACCGGTGCGCCGCTCCCCTCGATCGATTCCAGGGCTGGGCCGCCGCCGCCGAAGACCATCGGGCGAATCGGTGAGAAGACAAGGAACAGGATCAGGATCACCAGCGGCGCGGGTGCCAGCACCGTCAGCCATGCGCGGAACCCCGCGAATCGCCGGTACGCCACCCCAGCCGCTCCCGCCAACCCCACCGAACCGAGCTGGATCACGGTCGCGGACGAAGGCGCGGGCTTGAGGATGTCGTTCGCGGCCTGCCAGGCGATCAACGCGAAGAAGCCCGCGACAAAGAGGAGGTGAAGGCCATCGCGGGCGCGCGCGGACGCCAGCCCGGCGATCCACTCGATGCCGACGAGGATTGCTGGCGGCAACACGAGGACCGTCACCGCATAAAAGACGATCTCGCCGGCCCCGAGCCCGCGCACGATGAAGAATTGGGGGGTCTCGCGGAGCGGATCGAAGTACCGCCAGGCGAGCGCGAATGACGAGAGAACGACGAGGTGGAGCGCGCTCAACGGGAGACTGATCCGCGGCGTGCCGGCCCGCCCATCACGCTCACGACCCCTCGCCATGCGAATAAAGCTAGATGCACTCTCGCTGTTCGCCGTGGGCGACCGCGGAACGGCCGGGGCGCTGGGCCCCGGCCGCTACGCGTCGGAGATGAGCTGTCGCCTACGGGACGATCAGGGTGAACGAGATGGTGTTGTCGGGCGCGCTATTGCGGAAGGTCAAGACCTCGAACGTGTCGACTGGGCAATCGGCGTTGCTTCCGCGAACGACGACCGACACCAGGGGGTCCCCAGGGTTGGTGGTGTTGTCGAGGTCCACGCTGGCCACCACAGGCCGCGTCGCCTGGCCGCTGCTGAACGCCTGGGCCTGCACCGCGGTCGTGGGCGAGAGGCAGTAGGTGCCTCCGGCCGGGCGCGAGACAGCGAGAATGCCGCTCGTGCGCTGGGCGATGAGCGAGGGGGTCGCGGGCTGGGCGTTCACCTCGGCGTAGGCAATTGCCACGCCCGCGGGACCTTGGAGACCCTGCGGGCCCTCGAGACCCCGCGGACCCTCGGCACCCCGCGGACCCTCCAGACCGCGCACGCCCGTCGCTCCCTGTGGCCCGGGTGGTCCCTGCGCGCCCGTGAGGCTCGCGCGCGCGGCGGAGGTAAGGCGGCTCGCCGTGAGCGAGTTCGACTTGACCTTGTTGTTGGTCACGGCGCCGTTCCTGAGCTTGTTGCCCGGAATCGAGTTGTTCTGGATGTTCTGCCCGTTGATCGTCACGGCCGCGTACGAGGCGCCGCTGTCCTCGAGCTCCTCCTGGGTACGCCGCGCGGCGCAGGCCCAGCCGGCCGGCCGCGGGGCGGGCCCGCGGCCGGCTCAGCCGGTTACCTCTCCTAGCGCACGTCGTTGAACGGGCCGTCC
>Ga0075420_100002458_pt1 | contig 16020 bp, 17 predicted proteins | sample SoiMetdeltSBSDD4_FD_75296 | JGI IMG/M metagenome (GOLD analysis project Ga0075420, IMG submission 75296) | Bulk soil microbial communities from a Populus tree surrounding site in Tennessee, USA - Soil MetaG P. deltoides SBSDD4 | ecosystem: Environmental > Terrestrial > Soil > Tree plantation... | reverse complement strand
GTTCACGCCCGAGGAAGCAAGGAAGCTGCTGCAGGATCTCAACGGCTGGACCCTGGAGAACGGCAGGCTGGTGAAGACGTTCCCGTTCCAGAACTACTACGAGACCATGGCCTTCGTGAACGCGCTCGCCTGGATCTCGCACCGCGAGGACCACCATCCCGACCTCGGCGTGCACTACAACAAGTGCCGGGTCGAATACTCCACGCACGCCATCGGCGGCCTGTCCGAGAACGACTTCATCTGCGCGGCCAAGGCCGACGCGCTGCTCGAGCTTTGAAGAGGGTTTTCAGCTCTTACAACCAGACTGCCGTCTATCACGCCCGCAATCTGCTGGAGAGCGAGGGCATCGAGACCTTCGTGAAGAACGCCATTCTCTCGTCCGCCATGGGTGAGCTGCCGCCGGCCGAGTGCCAGGCCGAGCTTTGGATCCTGAACGATTCCGACCTGGAGCGCGCCCAGCGAGCGCTCTCCCGCGAGCCCGTCGCCGGCGCGGAGTGGACCTGCGGCTGCGGCGAGAAGCTCGGTCCGCAGTTCACGCAGTGCTGGAAGTGCGGCAGCTACCGCAGCGCCTGAATCTGCCGGTCCTGAATCCTGGATAGGAGCGCGAGGGCGAGCGCCGCGCCGCCCAGGGCGAGGAACATGTCGGCCTGCGTGTCCCAGGGATCGCCCTGCGTGCCGAGGAATTCGTCCGCGCCCTGTCCCAGCGCGAGCGCGGCGCCCCATTCGATCAGCTCGTAGACCGCGCTGAAAGCGAGTGCGACGCACAGGCAGAGGAACACAACCATCCGGTGCCCGGCTACGAACCCTTCCCGGATGAAAATTTCGCGAGCGATCATTGCCGGCACGAAGCCCTGCATGAAGTGGCCGATGCGGTCGTAGGGATTGCGCTCGAAGCCGAACAGGTCCTGCAGCCAGAAACCGAGCGGCACGCGCGCGTACGTGTAGGCGCCGCCGTAGATGAGCACCAGGCAGTGGAGCGCGATCAACGTGTAAAGCAGAGGGGTCAGCGGGAACCGGCGGTGCGTGGTGATGAGGATGGGCGCGGCGATCAGGACCGGCGCCACCTCCATCCACCAGGTCGCGCGGTCATACGGCCTTATTCCGGAAACGACCAGGGCGAGGAGCACCACGGCTCCACCCCCGATGAGAACTTCTTTCTTCAACCCCAGAACCGCGAGCTGTGGGCGACGATCGCCATGCCGGCGAGCACCGCGACCCACAGCACGAGCGCGCGCCACAGCATGCCGACGGTGGTGTCGAGGAACGGGCCGTCGGCTTCCTCGCCCACGCCGAGCTCGGGCCGCGGCTGCGGGCCGTCGACGTCCTGCACCGGCATGCCGAGCCGCACGCCCATCGCGCCCGCGCCCGCGGCGAGCAGCACGCCGGCGTCGGGGTCGGGCCAGGCGCGCGCCTGGGTGCGCCAGCAGTACACGGTGTTCTCGAAGTCGCCGACCAGCGCGAACGCCGCGGCCGTCAGGCGCACCGCTGGCCATTCGAGGACGTGGAACGCCTGCTGGGCGAAGCGCCCGAACGCGGCGAGCGGCCTCCAGCGCCCGGCGAGGTAGGCGGCGAGGCGATAGAGGATCGCGCCGCTCGGGCCGGGCAGGATCAGGTACCAGAGGAGCACGCCGAACACGTGGCGGTGCGCGGCGACCAGCGCCTCCTCGATCGCAAGGCGCACGACTTCCTCGCGCGTGCGCACCACGCCGGACGCGCCGCGCCACTGGTCGAGGAGGAAGCGGGCCTGCTCGATGTCGCCCGACTTCACCGCGAGCTGGATGTCGGTGAAGTAGTGGCTGAACTGCCGGAAACCGAGCGTCAGGTACAGCACCGCGATGTCGAAGGCGAGCGCGAACACCCAGCCCGCGGCCGAGAGCAGCGCGTGCAGCAGGATCGCGATCGCGACCGGCGGCAGCACGCCCACCAGCCAGGCAACCATCCCGTGCTCGCGCTCCCCGCCGTTAAACGAGCGCTCGAGCCAGCCCGCGTACGCGGCGAGCGCGGCCGACACGCCCTTGCGCTCGCCGAGCGGCCGCCACTGCTCGATGACGAGCGCGGCGATGATGGCGGCGACGGTCATTCGCACCTGCTCATTCGAGCATTTTATAAAGGTTGACCAGCATCCCGGCGGTGGCGCCCCAGATCACGCGGTCCTGGTACTCGAACACGTAGTAGCCGACCTCGGTGCCCTGGAACTGGCGCGTCCGGCGCTGGCGGTTGTTTGGATCGAGCAGGAACGCCAGCGGCACCTCGAACACCGATTCGACCTCGCGCGGATCGGGCGCGAGCTCGAGCGGCGGCGTCACCAGCCCGACCACCGGCGTGACGCGAAAGCCGGTGCGCGTGCGATAGTCGGGAAGCCGCGCCAGGATCTCGACGCGCTCCGCGGCGAGCCCGATCTCCTCGCCCGCTTCGCGCAGCGCGGTGAACTCCGCGCTCGCGTCGCCCGGCTCGACGCGCCCGCCGGGGAAGCTCACCTGCCCGGCGTGGCTCTTGAGATGCGTGGTGCGCTGCGTGAACACCACCGTCAGGTCCTGCGGGTGGGCCACGATCGGGATCAGCACCGCGGCGGCGGTGCTGGCCAATTCGCGGCCCTCGGTGCCGTCGTCGCCGTACACCGCCGCGAATTCCGGCTGGCTGCGGCTTGCGAGCCGCCTGCGCAGCTCGGGCAGGTCAAGCTGCATAATGCCGGCGTAGGGACCCACCAAGGAGAAAGCACATGACCCGTATCGCACTAGCCGCAGCGCTCGCCCTCGCCTCCAGCCTCGCCTTCGCCGGAAACTGCCCGGTCGAGATGAAGGCGATCGACGCCGCGCTGCCCAAGGCCAAGCTGGACGACAAGCAGATGGCCGAGGTGAAGAAGCTGCGCGCCGACGGCGAGCGCTTCCATAAGGAAGGCAAGCACGGTGAGTCGATGGCTGCCCTCGGCAAGGCCAAGGGCATCCTCGGCATCAAGTAACTAAGCTTCAGGGGACCAGGACGATCGATCCGGTCGTCTTGCGTCCCTCCAGGTCGCGGTGCGCTTGCGCAGCGTCGTCGAGCTTGTACTTCTTCGTGGTCTCGATCTTCACCTTGCCCGACTTCACCACGTCGAACAGCGACTTCGCCGTCTCCTCGAGGTCCGGGCGCGAGGCGATGTAGGTCGCGAGCGTGGGGCGCGTGATGTAGAGCGAGCCCTTCTGCGACAGGATGCCGAGGTTCACCGGCGCCACGGGCCCCGAGGCGTTGCCGAACGACACCATCAGGCCGCGCGGCCGCAGGCAGTCGAGCGAGCCTTCCCAGGTGGTCTTGCCCACCGAGTCGTAGACCACGGGAACGCCCTTGCCGCCGGTCAGCGACTTCACCTTCTCGACGAAGTTTTCCTTGCTGTAGTTGATGACGTTCTGCCAGCCGTGCGACCTGGCGAGCGTGGCCTTCTCTTCCGAGCCGACGGTGCCGATGCTGTTCACGCCGAGCGCCTTGAGCCACTGGCCGGCGATCAGGCCCACGCCGCCGGCCGCGGCGTGCCAGAGCACCGTCTCGCCCGACTTCACCGCGTAGGTGCGGTGGATGAGGTACTGCACCGTCATGCCTTTCAGCGTCATCGACGCCGCCATCTCCTCGCTCACGCCTTCGGGCAGCTTCACCAGGCGGTCGGCGGGGACGACGCGCACTTCGCAGTACGAGCCGGGCAGTCCGGTATAGGTCACGCGGTCGCCGGCCTTCACGTTGGTGACGCCCTGCCCCACCGCCTCGACCACGCCGGCGCCCTCGTTGCCGGCGGTGCCGGGGAGCTGCATCGGGTAGAGACCCGAGCGCTGATAGGTATCGACGAAATTGACGCCGATCGCCTTGTGCCGCACCCGCGCCTGGCCCGGGCCGGGATCGCCGACAGCGACATCCTCGACCTGCAGCACCTCGGGGCCGCCCTGCTTGTGATAACGCACCGCCTTCGCCATTCGCCTTCTCCTTAATGGAATAGGGTGAGCACGCCGGTATAGCCGTACAACCGGTCGCGCGAAATCTCGCCGTTGCAGAAGAATCCTACCAGCGGCACCTCGCCCAGCGCGCGCCGGATCAGCTGCTGTTCCGCGCCGCGAGACCCGAACATGTGCTCGCCGCGCGCGAGGCACGAGAAGTACAGCGCCCCGCGAGGGCGGGAAACCGCAGTTTTCAGCTCGCCCACCACTCTTTCCAGGTCCTGCCTTGCCGCCGCGCGATCGCGCTTGCAGAACAGGAGCTCCATGCCCGGCTCGACCAGCTCGCCGATCGCGATCAGCTTGTTGCGCGGATCGACGCCGACCAGGTTGCGCGCGGTGTAGTCGCCGGTATCCGAGCCGGGAACCGGCAGGCCGACCAGCACGCTGCGATCGTTTCCGATCACCTCTTTCAGCACGTCGAGCGCCGGGCGGTCGTCCAGGCGGGCGATGATGTTGTCGGCGCACTCGGTGACGCGAAACCGGCCCGCGTAAGGGACGCAACCTTGTGTGAGGCGCGTGGCCACCGCCACCTCGGGCGCGAGCGCCGCGCCGGAGAGCCCGCCGGAGAGCACCGCGTTTGCGATCTGCACGGTGCGCGAGCGCGAGCTCGACAGGCCGCCGACCAGAAAGCCGCTCGCCACCTTCGCCGATAGGTCCGCGATCAACCCGGCGACATCCGGCGCGGCCGGATCGGCATGCACCACCGCGAAGTGGGCGCTCTCCTTCTTGAGGGGCAACCGGCCGGAGAACACAGAGAACTCGTCGATATCGGCGACCATCGCCGCCATCGCCGGCTCCTCCTGATACTCCGCGCCGGTGGCGAGCACGCCGACGCCCACGCTGCCGACCCAGTCCTGAACGCCGGTGCGCGCCTGCAGCTCTTCGAGCATCTTTGCGGCGGAATCCACGAAGGCGTCGGTGAAGTAGACGAAGCCGAGGCCGCGCCCCGGTCGGCCGAGACGCTCAGCGCAGGCGGATACACATTCGCGCCACGTGGCGGCGGCCGCGTGCCCATAGGCGAACATTGGGGCGTCTTTCCTTCTACTCTTTCTTCGGCGGCTGGGTCGCGTTCTTCATGGCCTGGAGCGCGGCGCGCTGCATCTCGAGGCCCTGGATGGAGAACCTGAGCATGTTGAGGTTCATGTTGAGCCACGCCTCGACCGAGCGCAGCTCGGCGATGCGCTTCTCGACCTCCTTCGGATCGAACGTGGGCACCGCCATGCCCGGGATCGGCACGCCGAGCGGCCCCCACAGGCGGCGGAACATCTCGAACGGGTCCTGCGGCGGGGTGTCGTCAGCCATGGGCCTGATTTTCCTCCGCGCCGAAGAGCGCGCGAACCTCGGATTCGCGTGCCACCGTGTCCTTGTAGCCAAGGTCGATGAGCGCGCGGCAGAACGGCTCCTCGAACAGGAGATAGCTCGCGAGGTTCGAGCCCGCGCGGTTGAGCGCGCCGGTGGGGCGCAGCACGAAGCGCACGGTGCGCGGCAGCTCGTGGATGAAGCGCGAGGCGATCCGCTCGATGGGCTGCGACGGCGTGATGAAGAGCACCTTCACCGCGCGCAGCTGGACACCCGATTCGGCCAGCTTCTCCGGCGGGATCAGCCGCACGGTGCGGTTGATGCGCTCGAGGCGCTCGATGTCGACCGCCAGGCTGTCGAGGAAGATGCTGTTCAGCGCATGACCGGCGATCTGCGCGAGCGAGGGATAGGTGTTCGAGCGCGCGCGCGAGTCGTCGGTGGTCTGGCGCCCGGTGCCGACGATCAGCACCCGGTCGGCGCCGAGGTGCAGCGCGGGGCTCACCGGCGCGATCTGGCGCATCGAGCCGTCGCCGAAAAACTCGCGGTGCACCTTGACCGCGGGGAAGATGAAGGGCAGCGCGGCCGAAGCGAGCAGGTAGTCGAGCTTGATGCTGACCGCAGCGCCGATACGCTGGTTGCGCACCCAGCCTTCGAGGGCGCTGCCGCCCTGAAAGAACGACACGCTCTGACCCGAGGTGTAGCCCGACGCCGTGACGCAGACCGCATACAGCGCGCCTGCATCGATGTGCGTCTGGATGCGGTCGAAGTTCAGGTTCTTCTCGAGCATGTCGCGCAGCGGCGCGTTGTCGAGCAGCGAGACCGGGTTGTGCCGCGAGATCAGCATCATCGCCGCCAGCCAGCGCGCGCCGGCGCGCAGGATGTGAAAGGCGTCGGTGCGGTAGACGTGCTCGCACCGCATGTTCTCCCAGACTTCCAGCAGGTTGGCCACCCCGCGGGTGAAGTTGTCGGCGAACACCGCGAGCGTGGCGGCGTTGATCGCGCCCGCCGAGGTGCCGCACAGGATGGGAAACGGGTTCTTGACCGGGTTGCCGAGGATGTCGCGCACCGCCTTCACCACGCCGACCTGGTAGGCGGCGCGCGCGCCGCCGCCGGTGAGCACCAGCCCCGCGCGCGCCCTCGCCTTCCCCGCCGGGAAGGGCGCGATCGAGGCGGTGCTTTGCTCCATTAGAACAGGCCCTTCTCCTGTCCCCGGGGCGCGTTCGCGTCGGCCACGGCGAGCGCGGTCATGTTGACCAGGCGTCTGACTGTCGCCGACGGGGTCAGGATGTGCACCGGGCGCGCCGCGCCGAGCAGCATCGGGCCGATGGTCACGCCGCCGCTCGCCGCGGTCTTGAGCAGGTTGAAGGCGATGTTGGCGGCATCGAGCGTCGGCATGACGAACAGGTTGGCCTCGCCGCGCAGGCGCGTGCGCGGGAACACGCGCAGGCGAATCTCCTCGGAGAGCGCGGCGTCGCCGTGCATCTCGCCGTCGATCTCGAGCTCGGGCGCTGCGGCGCGGATCAGCTCGAGCGCCTGCTGCATCTTGCGCGACGAGGCGATCTGCGCCGAGCCGAAGCTCGACGCCGAGAGCAGCGCCACCTTGGGCGTGATGCCGAAGCGCCGCACCTCGTCGGCCGCGGCGAGCGTGGTTTCGGCGATGCGCTCCGCGCTCGGGTCCTCGGCCACGTAGGTGTCGCAGATGAAGATATTGCGCTCCGGCAGCATGAGCGCATTCATCGCGGCGAACCAGCGCGCCCCTGCGCGCAGGCCGATCACCTGGTCGATGTAGCGCAGGTGCTCGGCGTGCATGCCGAAGGTGCCGCACAGCATGCCGTCGGCCTCGCCCTTGTAGATCAGCATGGCGCCGATCAGCGTGCTGTGGCGGCGCATCTCGACGCGCGCGTACTCGGGCGTCACGCCCTTGCGCTCGGAGAGCTGATGGTAGGTCGACCAGTAGTCGCGGTAGCGCGGGTCGGACTCGGGGTTCACCAGGTCGAACTCCCTGCCCGGCTTGACGCGCAGGCCGAGGCGCTGCAGGCGCTGCTCGATCACCTGCGGCCGGCCGACCAGCGTCGGGCGCGCGAGGCCCTCGTCGACCACGATCTGCGTCGCGCGCAGCACGCGCTCGTCCTCGCCCTCGGCGTAGACGATGCGGCGCGGCGCTTTCTTGGCCGCGGAGAAGAGCGGCTGCATCAGCACGCCGGAGTGGTACACGAAGCGGTTGAGCGACTGCCGGTAGGCGTCGAGGTCGGCAAGCGGGCGCGTGGCCACGCCCGAGTCCATCGCCGCCTTGGCCACCGCGGGCGCCACGCGCGCGATCAGGCGCGGATCGAACGGCTTGGGGATGATGTACTCCGGGCCGAAGCTGATCGACTCGATGCCGTAGGCGAGCGCCACCTGTTCGGAGGTCTCGGCCTGGGCGAGCTCGGCGATGGCGTGCGCCGCGGCGAGCTCCATCTCGGCCGTGATCGTGGTCGCGCCGACATCGAGCGCGCCGCGGAAGATGAACGGAAAGCACAGGACGTTGTTGACCTGGTTGGCGTAGTCCGAGCGCCCGGTGGCGATCACGCAGTCGGGCCGCGCCTTGCGCGCCTCTTCCGGATGGATCTCCGGCTCGGGGTTGGCGAGCGCGAGGATCAGCGGCCGCTCGGCCATCTTCTTCACCATCGCGGCCTTGAGCACCCCGCCGGCCGACAGGCCGAGGAAGATGTCGGCGCCGGCGATCACCTCGTCGAGCGTGCGCGCGCGCGTCTCGACCGCGAAGCGCTCCTTGTCCGGGTCCATCTCCTCCTTGCGGCCCTTGTACACCACGCCCTTGATGTCGGTGACCACGACGTTGCCGCGCGGCAGCCCCATCTTGACCAGCAGCTCGAGGCAGGCGAGCGCCGCGGCGCCGGCGCCGGAAGCGACCAGCTTGGTGTGCTCAATCCTCTTGCCGACTACTCTCAGTCCGTTGAGTACCGCAGCGGCCACGGTGATCGCGGTGCCGTGCTGGTCGTCGTGGAACACCGGGATCTTCATGCGCTTGCGCAGCGCGCGCTCGACGATGAAGCACTCGGGCGCCTTGATGTCCTCGAGGTTGATCGCGCCGAAGGTGGGCTCGAGCGCGGCGATGATTTCGACCAGCTTTTGCGGATCGCGCTCGTCGATCTCGATGTCGAAGCAGTCGATGCCGGCGAACTTCTTGAACAGCACCGCCTTGCCTTCCATCACCGGCTTGGCCGCGAGCGGGCCGATCGCGCCCAAGCCGAGCACCGCGGTGCCGTTGGTGATCACCGCGATCAGGTTGGCGCGCGCGGTGTAGTGGACGGCCTGCGCGGGGTCGCGCTTGATCTCGTCGCACGCCGCGGCCACGCCGGGCGAATACGCGAGCGCGAGGTCGCGCTGGTTCGTGAGCTGCTTGGTCGGCGCTACCGAGATTTTTCCCGGCGGGCTGCGCCGGTGATAGTCGAGTGCGCTTTTCTTCAGCTGCTCGTCCACGCGACGATTCTATAATGATCCATGCGAACGGCGCGGCGCGCCGCGGAAATCGAGCCCTTCGAGGTGATGGACGTGCTCTCGCGCGCGCAGGCGCTCGAGCGCGCAGGGCGCCGCGTGGTGCACATGGAGATCGGCGAGCCCGACTTCACCGCGCCTGCGCCGGTGGTCGAAGCCGGCATCCGCGCGCTGCGCGACGGGCGCACCGCCTACACGGCGACGCTCGGCCTGAGTGCACTGCGGGAAGCGATCGCCGCGCATTACCAAAACAAGTTCAAGGTTGCGGTTCCAGCTGAGCGCGTCGCCATTACTTCCGGTGCATCCGGTGGTCTGCTCACGGTCACGGCGCTCTACGTCGACGCGGGCGACGAGATCCTCGTGCCCGATCCCGGCTATCCCGGCTACCGGCACTTCGTGCGCGCGTTCGAGGGCGTCGCGAAGATCCTGCCGGTGTCCGGCGAGAGCGATTTCCAGCCCACGCTCGAAATGGTGCGCGCCGCGTGGGGGCCGCGCACCAAGGGCCTGCTCCTCGGCTCGCCGTCAAATCCCACCGGCACGTTGATCGGCAGGGCCGAGCTCGGCCGGATCGCCGAATTCATCGCCAGCCGCCGCGGCGTGCTGATGGTGGACGAGATCTACCAGGGACTGGTCTACGGCCAGGAGCCCTGGACCGCGTTCGGGCTGCCGGGCGAGGTGGTGCTGATCAACAGCTTCTCGAAGTACTTCTGCATGACCGGCTGGCGACTAGGCTGGGTGGTGCTGCCGCCGGAGCCGCTGCGCGGCTTCGAGAAGCTCGCGCAGCACCTCTTCATCAGCGCTCCGGCCGCCGCGCAGCACGCGGCGCTCGCGGCTTTCTTACCGGAAACGCTGTCGATTCTCGAGGGCAGGCGAAAGGAATTTGCCGCGCGGCGCGATTTCCTGGTGCCGCAACTGAAGAGGGCCGGGCTGCGGATCCCAGCCGAGCCGCACGGCGCTTTCTACGTCTACGCCGACTGCGGCGGAGATGCCAGGGCCTACGCGAGAGAGTTGCTGGAGAAGGAAGCGGTCGCCGCCACGCCGGGGGTGGACTTCGGCGCCAACGGAACCGACCGCTTCGTGCGCTTCGCCTATACGCGAAGCATGCAGGACCTGGAGGAAGCCGCTAGGCGGATTGCGCGATTTTCTTCGACTTGACCCGCAGCAGGTCGAGGCGCGCCTTCTCGGCGAGCACCTTGTTCGCGTACTGAGAGGTCGGCTCGTCCAGCGCGCCGGCGTACATCTGCAGCGCGGTCTCGAGATCGCCGAAGCGGCGGTAATACTCGCGCAGGATCTGCGCGCCGACCAGGATATTGACCTCCGGATCGAGCAGCACCTGCTCGCCGCCGTGCGGCTCGAGCTTTTCCGGGTGGTAGCGCGGAATGATCTGCATCAGGCCGCGCGCCCCCATGACGCTCTCGGCCACCGGGTTGTAGCGCGACTCGATCGCCATCACGGCCAGGATGAGCAGCGGATCGACCCGGTGCTGGTCGCCGGCGCGGTAGGCGATCGCGACGAAATTGCCGACCACATCGTCGGCGATGCGGTAGCGCTTGGCGATGAATTCGGCCACCGCCTGCTGCTCGCGCCCGAGCGGCGAGTCGGCCACCATGGTGGCGCCGGCCGCGGCGACCGCCTGGTCGATCACCACCGACGGCAGGGAGGGCAAGACGATCGGCAGCGCCCGCTCCAGCGGGTCGCGCAGGGGCAGGACGAGGTATGCGAGGATCGCGGCCGCCCCGGCCAATGCGAACAGATCCCTGAGGGCGGAAAGAGCGGCCGACAGGTGCCGGGTGATGCCTGAAACCGTGCCTGTTTCCTTCATCTTGGACCTCCTGCTTGAGGCGTAGTGTGCCCGTCGGGGGCATCCGCCGATAGGCGCCCCTTGCTGCGTCGCAGCGAGCGCATAATGTCCGGATTCTGTATACAAGTCAATAACTTGAGTGTTAACTCGCCACCTCAAGAACCCTGCCGAACCACCTAATTTCGACAACCTTTTTCATGTTGGACGGGGTGGAGGGGACCGGTAAGATAGGACTTCCCGAAGCAAGTATTTGTTAGGAAGCCTCGCGGACCGGCCTAAGTCTCCGTTCTTGGGCCGAATGACCAAGCCGGTCCGCTGAGCTTCGGGCCGGCGGGGGCTTTCGCCCCCGCCTCGTTTCTTTCGGCGCCCCGGTTACGGCCGGGAGCCGGTGGGAAACGGCCACGCGGCCGCTGGATTCAGCGCGGTTCTCGCGCCGGGAGTCGCAGCGGTCGACGGCGGTGTTGCGGGCGCCGTCGTTTCCGCGGTGCTGGCCGGTGAGGCGGCTTGGATCGCCTTTTTCTTCTTCCCCGCCTTTTTCTTCTTGTTGGCGGATTTCTTTCTGCCTGCCGCCTTTTTCTTACCAGCTGTTCTCAGTGACTTCTTTTTCTTTTTTGATGCTTTCTTTTTCTTCTTCTTCTTGCCGCCTTTTTTCGCTTTTTTCTTCGCCATGCTCAATCTCCTTGAAGGTTGTTGAACAAAATCGAGCCCGGCAAGCGGCCCGGGCTATCCAACTGCCGGCGGTTACTGGCCGCCGGCATGCTGAATCTGGTTCGCCTTCACATCATGATAAAGAATATCCGCGTCGAGGCGAATGCCTCCCTCCCACGTCACGGTCGCGGTCTCCGGATCCACGCTCACCTTCTCGAACTCGCGCACGTCGCGCCAGAGCTGGAACGCACCGATCTCGAGCAGATTGCCGAGGAAGACCCGGCCTTCAAGCCCGTCCTCGAAGCGCAGCCACAGCTTGTAGTCTTCCTCCGCCTTGCATGCTGTTATCCGCATCGTATCGAACTCCTCAAGCATGTTGCTCCCCCTCGTTGCTTTTAAACATCAATCCCAGCTGAGTGCGCCGCCGGTCTGGTACTCGATTACGCGGGTCTCGAAGAAATTGCGCTCCTTCTTCAGGTCGATCATCTCGCTCATCCACGGGAACGGGTTCGACGCCCCCGGGTACAGGGTGTCCAGCCCGATCTGCTGGCAGCGCCGATTGGCGATGAAGCGCAGGTACTCCTTGAACATCGGCGCGTTCAGCCCCAGCACGCCGCGCGGCATGGTGTCCTCGGCGTAGCGGTACTCGAGCTCGACCGCGCGCCGGAACAGGGCCGCCAGCTCCTCGCGGAACGCCGCGGTCCAGAGCTGCGGGTTCTCGAGCTTGATCTGGTTAACCAGATCGATGCCGAAGTTGCAGTGCATCGACTCGTCGCGCAGGATGTACATGTACTGCTCGGCGGCGCCGGTCATCTTGTTCTGGCGGCCGAGCGCCAGGATCTGGGCGAAGCCGACGTAGAAGAACAGGCCCTCCATCAGGCACGAGAACACGATCAGGCTCTTCAGGAGGTGCTGGTCGGCCTGCGGGGTGCCGGTCTTGAACGCCGGGTCGGTCAGGGTGTCGATGAACGGCACCAGGAACTCGTCCTTGTCGCGGATCGAGGCGATCTCGTGGTAGGCGTTGAAGATCTCGGACTCGTCGAGGTCCAGGCTCTCGACGATGTACTGGTAGGCGTGGGTATGGATCGCCTCCTCGAAGGCCTGGCGCAGCAGGTACTGGCGGCATTCCGGGGCGGTGATGTGCCGGTAGGTGCCGAGCACGATATTGTTGGCGGCGAGCGAATCCGCGGTGACGAAGAAGCCGAGGTTGCGCTTGACGACGCGGCGCTCGTCCTCGGTCAGCCCGTTCGGATCCTTCCAGAGCTGGATGTCGCGGCTCATGTTGATTTCCTGCGGCATCCAGTGGTTGGCGCAGGCCGCGAGGTACTTCTCCCAGGCCCACTTGTACTTGAAGGGCACCAGCTGGTTGACGTCGGCCTTGGAGTTGATGACCTGCTTGTCCTCGACCGTGACGCGCCGGAAGGCGCCCTCGGCCTCGGGGCTCTTGCGCGCCGCCGGCGCGGTGCTCCCGATCTCGGTGTTGTCGAAGCTGAGCATGCTTATCCCTTGTTAGTGCGCATGGCCTGGGCGAGCAGCAGCGTGCGCAGGCTCGGTTCCTGGGGGGACGCGAGCGGCTTGAACGCCGGCCGGTATTCGCGCGCGAGCCCGCGCAGGACGGCGGCGCGCTGCGCCTCGGTGGAGAACGACAGCTCGTGCGTGGCGATATACAGGTTCCACTCGGTGCCGACGATCGTCAGCCACTCCCGGTACTTCGGGTGCTTCTTCAGCAGCTGGGGGTCGGCGAGGTCCGGCGACTGGTCGAAATCGAGCGCGCGGAAAGTCAGCAGCCGCCAGCCGGGAGCCATCACCGCGTAGACCCCGGCGCTCCTCGGCGGGGACCACAGCGGCGCCATGAAAGGCCCGGCGAAGCTGTGGCTGCCGAGGGTAATCACTGGCAAGCCTCGCAGTCGGGCTTGTCGATCGCGCACATCTTCGGCGGCTCCGCGGCTTCCATGGGCACCGCGTTCAGCTCGCCCTTGTTCACCGTCGACTTCTCGGCGTGGGTGGCGCCCAGCGCCCGCAGGTAGTAGGTGGTCTTCAGGCCGCGGATCCAGGCGAGCTTGTAGGTCTCGTCCAGCTTCTTGCCCGAGGCGCCGGCCATGTAGATGTTGAGCGACTGCGACTGGTCGATCCACTTCTGCCGCCGCGCGGCGCACTCGACCAGCCACTTCGGCTCGACCTCGAACGCCGTGGCGTAGAGCTTGCGCAGGGCCTGCGGCGCGCGGTCGATGCGCGCGAGGTTGCCGTCGAAGTACTTGAGGTCGGCGATCATCACCTCGTCCCACAGGCCGGCGCGCTTGAGGTCGGCGACCAGGAAGTCGTTCACCACCGTGAACTCGCCCGACAGGTTCGACTTCACGAACAGGTTCTGGTAGGTCGGCTCGATCGACGCCGAGACGCCGACGATGTTGGCGATGGTCGCGGTGGGCGCGATCGCCAGGCAGTTCGAGTTTCGCATTCCGTGCTGCTGGATGCGCGCGCGCAGCGCGTCCCAGTCGAGCGCGGACGAGCGGTCGAGCTCGACATAGCCGCCGCGCTCGGCCGACAGGATGTCGAGCGTGTCCTGCGGCAGGATGCCGCGGTCCCACAGCGAGCCGCGGAACGAGGCGTAGCGGCCGCGCTCGGCGGCGAGCTCGGTGGAGGCCCAGTACGCCGCGTACGCCACCATCTCCATCGAGCGGTCGGCGAACTCCACTGCTTCCTGCGAGGCGTAGGGCACCCGCAGGCGATGCAGGCAGTCCTGGAAGCCCATGATGCCCAGGCCCACCGGACGGTGACGCAGGTTGCTGTTTCTCGCCTTGTCGACAGCGTAGTAGTTGATGTCGATGACGTTGTCCAGCATCCGCATCGCCGTGGAAATTGTTGTTTTTATTTTTACGAAATCGAGGCCGTTGTCCGTGAGGTGAGCGAGGAGGTTGATCGACCCCAGGTTGCAGACCGCGATTTCGTCGTGAGAAGTGTTGAGCGTGATCTCGGTGCAGAGATTGGAGCTGTGCACCACGCCCGCGTGCTGCTGCGGGCTGCGCAGGTTGCACGGGTCCTTGAAGGTGATCCAGGGATGCCCGGTCTCGAACAGCATCGAGAGCATCTTGCGCCACAGCTGCAGCGCCGGAACCTTCTTGTAGAGCTTGAGCTCGCCGCGCGCCGCCTTGTCCTCGTAGCGCAGGTACGCTTCCTCGAAGCTCTTGCCGAACTTGTCGTGCAGGTCGCGCACGTCCGACGGGCTGAACAGCGCCCACTCCGCGCCTTCCATCACCCGCTTCATGAACAGATCCGGGATCCAGTTCGCGGTGTTCATGTCGTGCGTGCGGCGCCGATCGTCGCCGGTGTTCTTGCGCAGCTCGAGGAATTCCTCGATGTCGAGGTGCCAGACCTCGAGGTAGGAGCACACCGCGCCCTTGCGCTTGCCGCCCTGGTTCACCGCGACCGCGGTGTCGTTCACCACCTTGAGGAACGGCACCACGCCCTGCGACTTGCCGTTGGTGCCCTTGATGTGCGAGCCGAGCGCGCGCACCGGGGTCCAGTCGTTGCCCAGGCCGCCGGCGTACTTGGCGAGGAGCGCGTTCTCCTTGATCGCGTCGTAGATCCCGGTGAGGTCGTCGGACACCGTTGTCAGGTAGCAGCTCGAGAGCTGCGAGCGCAGCGTGCCGGAGTTGAACAGCGTCGGCGTCGAGCTCATGAAGTCGAAGGCGGACAGCACGTCGTAGAACTCGATCGCCCGCGATTCCCGGTCCTTCTCCCGCAGCGCGAGCCCCATCGCCACGCGCATGAAGAACGCCTGCGGCAGCTCGATGCGCCGGCCGTTCGAGTGCAGGAAGTAGCGGTCGTACAGGGTCTGCAGGCCGAGGTAGCCGAACTGGAGATCGCGCCGGGCCTTCAGCGCTTTTCCGAGGCGAACCAGATCAAACTTGGCGAGTTCCGGGTCCAGCAGCTCGGCGGCGATGCCCTTCTCGATGAACTGCGGGAAGTAGGCCGCGTAGCGCGTCTCCATGTCGGCCTGGCTCGCCTCCTCGCCCAGCACCTCGAGGCGGACGGTATCGAGCAGCAGCCGCGCGGTGACGAAGCTGTACGCCGGGTCCTTCTCGAGCAGCGCGCGCGCCGCCATCACCGAGGACTTGCGCACTTCCGACATCGGCACGCCGTCGTACAGGTCGCGCAGCGTGGCATCGAGGATCGCCTCGGGCCGGGCGTCCGGCAGGCCTTCGCACGCAGATTCCACCAGGCGCTCGAGCCGAGCACGGTCGAGCGGCTTGCGCTGGCCGTTTTCAACCACATGAAGCTCGGTGGAAGGCTTGGATAAGGCCTTTTCTTGGGCGCGTGCCCTGGCGCGCTCCTCGCGGTAGAGCACGTAGGCGCGGGCGACGTCGTGCTCGCCCGAGCGCATGAGCGCGAGTTCCACCTGGTCCTGGATGTCTTCTATATGGAAGGTGCCGCCCTGCGGCTGGCGGCGCTGCAGCGCGCCGACCACCGCGTCGGTCAGCCCGGCGACCAGCTCGCGGATGCGGGCCGAGGCCGCGCCCTGCGCGCCGTTGACGGCGAGGAACGCCTTGGTCATCGCCACGGAAATCTTGCCCGGCTCGAAGCCCACCACCGCGCCGTTGCGGCGGATCACCTTGTAGTCGGCGTACGGGCTGCGCGCCGTACTGCTCGACTCAGGAAGGGAAGCGCCCAGAGTGGAGACGGCAGCGGCGTTTTCCTGAGTGATGTGCATATCTAGCTCTCCCGTGTGGTGCGGCGCTTTCCGGGACCGTCTGCCGCTTTCTGGGTGCGGTTCTGGACGACCTTCCGTTCCGTTTACAACATCTAGTTGCGTCTACC
>Ga0075420_100002457_pt1 | contig 16021 bp, 1 predicted proteins | sample SoiMetdeltSBSDD4_FD_75296 | JGI IMG/M metagenome (GOLD analysis project Ga0075420, IMG submission 75296) | Bulk soil microbial communities from a Populus tree surrounding site in Tennessee, USA - Soil MetaG P. deltoides SBSDD4 | ecosystem: Environmental > Terrestrial > Soil > Tree plantation... | reverse complement strand
GCCGCGGTGACCTCCCCCACCGAGTGCCCCACCACGAAGTCCGCCCGCACCCCCCACGACTGCAACAACCGGAACAACGCCACCTCCACCGCGAACAACCCCGCCTGCGCAAACACCGTCCGGCCCAACAACCCCACCGGCCCACCACCGGCCAACTCCGGCCCCTCGTCCACCGGCCCGGTCTGTCCTGGCCCGGCCTGCCCCGGCTCGGTGAGCACCACCTCGGCCAAAGGCTGCGGCAGCCACCGGTCCAGATGGGCACACGCCTCGTCGAACGCCGCGGCGAACACCGGGAACACCCGGTACAGCCCCGCACCCATCCCCACCCGCTGCGAACCCTGACCGGCGAACATCAACCCCACCCCACCACCACCAGCCACCCCAGACACCACCAGCCCCGACCCCACGCCCTGGGCCACCGCGTCCAGCCCGGCCACCAGCTGCCCCACCCCGCCGCCCAGCACCACCGCCCGGTACGGCAGGCTCGCCCGCGACGACACCAACGACCACCCCACATCCACCGCGTCCACCACACCCACCCCATCCACCCCAGCCTCTACAAACTCCCGCAACCGGTCCGACTGATCTCTTAGCCCCACCGCCGACCCCGCCGAGACCACCCACGGCACCACACCCGAACCCACCAACCCCGACCCCACCCCACCTGCGCTCTGTACTTCCGGCCCCGGCCCAGCCATATCCGCGGCGTCGTCATCGGGCTGCGGGGCCGCCTCCAACACCACATGCGCGTTCGTGCCACTCATCCCGAACGATGACACCCCGGCCCGCCTCGGCCGCCCCGTCTGTGGCCACGGCACCGGCTCGGTCAACAACCGCACTTCACCCGCCGACCAGTCCACATGCGGGGTTGGCTCATCCACATGCAACGTGGCCGGCAGCACCCCATGCTGCATCGCCAACACCATCTTGATCACACCCGCAACCCCCGCCGCCGCCAAAGCATGCCCGATGTTCGACTTCACCGACCCCAACCACAACGGCCGCTCCACCGACCGACCCCGCCCATACGTGGCCAACAACGCCTGCGCCTCGATCGGGTCCCCCAGCCTCGTACCCGTCCCATGCCCCTCGACCACGTCCACATCACCCGTCGACAACCCCGCAGCAGCCAACGCCTGCATGATCACCCGTTGCTGGGACGGGCCGTTCGGCGCGGTCAGCCCGTTGGACGCACCGTCCTGGTTCACCGCCGAACCCCGCACCACCGCCAGCACCTCACGCCCGTTACGCCGGGCATCCGACAACCGCTCCACCAACAACAACCCCACGCCCTCAGCCCACCCTGTACCATCCGCCGCCGCCGCGAACGACTTACACCGCCCGTCCGGGGCCAGCCCACCCTGCCGGCTGAACTCCACAAACGCCCCTGGTGTGGCCATCACGGTCACCCCGCCGGCCAGCGCCAGGTCACACTCCCCGTTCCGTAGCGCCTGCGCGGCCAGGTGCAGCGCCACCAACGACGACGAACACGCCGTGTCCACCGTCACCGCCGGGCCCTCCAGCCCAAACGTGTACGCCACCCGACCCGACAACACACTGCCCGCATTACCCGTCAGCAGATAACCGCCCGCCACATCCGTCCACCGCAGCAACCCGGCGTAGTCCTGCCCACTCATGCCCGCAAACACCCCCACCCGCTGCCCCCGCAACGACAACGGGTCAACCCCGGCCCGTTCGAACACCTCCCACGAGACCTCCAGCAGCAGCCGCTGCTGCGGGTCCATCGCCAGCGCCTCCCGCGGTGAGACCCCGAACAGCTCCGCATCAAACTCATCCGCCCCATACAAAAACCCACCCCGACCAACAACCGACGAACCCACCCGCTCCCCCGACGGGTCAACCTCCACATCCCAACCCCGGTTCGTCGGAAACTCGGAGATCCCATCCCCACCCGAGACCACCAGACCCCACAGCTCCTCCGGCGAACCCACCCCACCCGGGAGACGACAACCCATCCCCACCACCACAACCGGGTCGTCCACCCCAGCCGGCGCCATCTCACGCAGACGTCGCTGTGCCCGGTGCAGGTCGGCGGTTACCCGCTTGAGGTACTCGAGGAGCTTCCCTTCGTCAGTCATGCCTCTCCGATCGGGTCTTTCGGGCCTTCGAGAACGTCTCGAAGGCTGAGCGGTGACACAGCACGAAAGCTTCGCCACCGCGCACGGCCACCCCACCTCTACTGCTTTCCTAGCTCTTGGTCGATGAAGTCGAAAACTTCATCGGCAGTCGCGGCCCCCAGGCGGGCCTCGACATCCTCGCCGTCAACGGTTTCCAGGCTGTCCCAGCTCATCAAGAGATCCCGTAGCTGGAGCGCGATCTTCATACGCATGCCGGTTGTTACGGAGTGCGGTTCGATGGAAGACAAGAGGGTTCTCAAGCTGTCTATGTCCGTGACCGCCCGCTCTACCGAGATGGTGCGTTCTGACGAGAGCTCGGCCCACAGGTAGTCCGCGAGCTCCGCCGGCGTCGGGTAGTCGAAGATCAAGGTGCTTGGTAGCTGCAACCCGGTATCGGTGTTCAGGCGATTTCGTAGTTCGAGCGCCATGACTGAGTCCAGGCCGATCTCGTGAAACGACCGTCGCTCCTCCACTGCGTCTGGGGAAGCATGCCCGAGTACGGTGGCGACCGTGGCACATACCAGGTCGAGCAGGAATCGTATGCGCTGACCTTCAGCCAGGTGGGAGAGCCTCTGTTGCACCCTGACCACTGCCGGCCCAACGGCATGTGAGTCGCCACTGGTCGCCTCTCCAACCTCTCCAACCTGCGGAAGGGGATCGGTGTGCTCGATCCACATTCGCGGCGTGTCGCCAGCATCTGCACCGTTCATGCCTGCCGGGATGGCCGCCACCAGGGGGTGCGTACTGCCGGCTGCCGCCGCAACGGTCGCCGCCACCCGTACCTCGGAATGCTCGTCGACCGGGAGCCAATGCCGCGTACGGGCGAACGGGTAGGTCGGCAGCGAGACCCGCCGGCGGTGTCGGCCGCCGTGCAGTGCCAGCCAGTCCACTGCGCCACCGCTGACCCACCGGTGGGCAAGCCCGTTCAGGTCGCCAGGCTCGGCCAGACCGGCGTCAGGCTGCTCATCGCAGACCCCCGCGTAGGCACCCGCTCCTGTCGCGCCCGTGGTGGCGAAGTCGTCCAGCAGCGCGATGAGCCGGTCGGCAGAGTCGGTCACTACGGCGAGCCGGTGCGCCATCGCCTCCCGGCCGACCTGCAATGTGAAGGCGATGTCGGCAAGGGGGGCGGTGAGCGCGCCGGGACCGTCCCGGTGCCCGCCTACGCCGAGCGCTGCCGTCAGCGAGTCCACCGAATGTCCGCCGTGCAGCTCTCTGGCCGACTGGGGTACTGCGGCGCGCAGCCGCACGAGGTCGCCGGCCGCCAAGCCGAGGTCGTCTAAGGACTCGTCCGTCGGTACCTGCGTCTCCTCGACGCCTAGCAGCTCGGCGACCACGGTCAGGACCTGCGGGTCTGCCGGCTGCTCCGGCTCTGCCCCTGGCCGTCCGCCGCGCAGGTGGTCGGCGAGCGCCTGTGCCCGGGCCCGTAAGCGGTCCTCGGAGCGGGCGGAAAGAACGACAACCTGAGGGCTGGTACGCGATGCTGGCACGGGTGGCGCCTCGACGTACTCCTCCAGCACCAGGTGGCCGTTCACCCCGCCGAACCCGAACGAGCTCACGCCGCCGCGTCGCGGCCGCTCGCAGCCGGAGCCGTCGCGTTGCCGGGGCCACGGCTCGTGGACACGGGCCAGCCGGAGCGCACCGCCGTCGAGCTTGATGTGCGGGTTCACCTCGTCGAGGTGCAGGTTGGCCGGGATGAGGCCGTGCTTCATGGCGAGAATGACCTTGAAGATGCTGGCCATGCCGGCCGCGGCCTCCAGGTGGCCAATGTTCGACTTCACCGACCCCACCACGGTCTCCTGACCGGCAAGGCGGGGCTGGCCGGCCGCGTCCCGTAGGTCCCGGAAGGCCTTCTGCAGGCCGTTGACCTCGATGGGGTCGCCGAGCGTCGTACCCGTGCCGTGCATCTCGACGTAGCCGACGCTGGCGGGGTCGACGCCGCCCTCCTGGAAGGCGCGGACGACCAGCTCGGCCTGCGCGTTGGGGTTGGGGGTGGTCAGCGTGCTCACCCGGCCACCATGGTTGGTCGCGCTGCCGCGGATGACCGCGTGGATGTGGTCGCCGTCGGCGACCGCGCGCGACAGGGGCTTGAGAACGATGGCGCCGACTCCTTCGCCCCGTACGTACCCGTCGGCGCTTGCGTCGAACGTCCTGCACCGGCCGGTCGGGCTGAGCATGCCGGCCCTGGCGAACGAGATGTAGATCATCGGTGCCAGCAGCAGGTTGACGCCGCCGGCGATGGCCATGTCGCAGCTGCCGGCCCAGAGCGCCTCGACCGCCGTGCGGACCGCCACCAGGGAGCTGGAGCACGCGGTGTCGATGGGGAAGCTCGGCCCGCTCAGGTCGAGCAGGTACGAGACCCGGTTGGCCAGGATGGCGTGGAACAGGCCGGTCGTGGTGTAGGCCTCGACGGGGAGCCCCGCTCCGCGCAGAAGCTCGTGGTAGTCGTGGGTGGCGACTCCCACGTAGAGGCCGGTGCGCACCGCCGCCAGGTCTGCCGGCTGGTACCCGCTCTCCTCGATAGCCGCGTACACCGTCTGGAGGAACAGCCGCTGCTGGGGATCCATCAGCGCGGCCTCCCTGGGCGAGATGCCGAAGAAGTGCGCGTCGAACTTGTCCACCTCCGGCAGGAACCCGCCCCACCTGCTGTTGGTCAGGTTCGGTCCGCTGTGCGGGTCGCCCCAGTAACGCCGCCAGTCCCACCGGTCCGCCGGGATCTCCCGAACCGCGTCGGCGCCGCTGACCAGGTTGCTCCAGAACTCGTCCAGGTCCCGGGCCCCGGGCAGCATGCCGGCCATACCGACGATGGCGACCGGCTCCCGGTGGCTCGTCGCCCGCGCGGCTCCCGCGCCCTCGCCGCTCACCGGCTCCGCCACCACGAAGGGGCCCGGTATGACAGCAGACGGAGCGCTCGTGGCCGAGCCGGCCGGGTCGGGCGTTGCGAGCGAGGCAACTGCGTCGGGGAACTCGGCCATGAGGTGGTCGGTCACGGCGGCCACGGTGGTGTACTCGAAGAACGTGGCCGGCGTGAGGTCGATGTTCAGGCTCGCGTTCAGCTCGTTGGCCAGCCGGGCGAACGACAGGGAGTCATACCCGTACGACCCGATGTCTGCGGACTCCTCGATCCGGGACGGGTCGAGCTTGGCCACTGCGCCGACCTGTGCGGCGACCGCGGCCGCAACCGCCTGCCGCAGGTCAGGGACTGCCACGCTGGCCTGCTCGACCGCGCCGTCAGTAGCCACCTCGTCGCCGGTGGCCGGCGGTCCGAGCTGCTGTTGCATCAGGTGCCCGTCTCCCGGGACCACGACCACCGGACCGCCCGGTCCGGCCAGGATCGCTTCGAAGGTCGCCAGCCCCAGCTCCGTTGTCATTGGCTGGATGCCGAATGTGGACCCCAGGGCGGAACGGACCTCGCTGTCGGCGCCCATGCCGCCGTCGCGCCACAGTGGCCAGCCGATCGCGATTGTGGTGCCGGACCGTTCCCCTGCGGCGACCAGCCCTTCGCGCCAGGAGGCGAAGCCATCGAGGAACGCGTTAGCGTACGCGTAGTTGGCCTGGCCGACCGTGCCGATGGCGCCGGCGATCGAGGAGAAGACCACGAAGAGCCGCAGATCGAGGTGTCGGGTCGCCTGGTCCAGGTGCAGGGCGCCCAGCGCCTTGGGCTCGACCACCTGCCGCAGCCGGACCGGGTCCAGCCTGATGAGGTAGTCGTCGGCGAGTACGGCGGCGCAGTGCACCACACCATCGAGCCGACCGTACCCAGCGAGTGCCGTAGCCACTGCTTCGGCCGCACCCGCTTCGGTTGCTATGTCGGTGCGCACGTACCTGGCCGCGCCACCGGCGCGCATTACCGCGTCGATGGCGGCGACGCTTCCTGCGGTCTCCCCCGGCCTACGACCGACGAGCACCATCCGTGCCTGCTCGGTGCGGGCGAGGTGCTCACTCACCAAGCGGGCCAGGCCGCCCAGGCCACCGGTGATGAGATAGACGGGGGACGGTTGGGTATGCCGCCGTGCGGGAACGAACGGGACGCCCGGGACGAACGGAGCGCGTCGCCAGCGTCGCACCTGCCGTGCCCCGCCAGCCCGTGCCCGGTCGCCGTAGCGGATCTCCCGGTCGGTCTCCCAGCGCGACCTCAGCTCGACGCTGACCACCTCCGCTAGTGCCGCGGCATCGGCGTCGGCAGGAACCTCGACGAGCCGGTAGGACAGTCGCCGGTTCTCCCTGACCGCCGTTCGCAGTAGTCCGCCGAGCGCGCTGTAGGCAGGCTGTCCTGTGGTGGCACCCGGGAAGGCGCACAGCATCCGTACCCGCCGCTTGTCCGGGTCCGCCAGAATGGCCTGGAGCAACGGAAGCAGCGCCTCAGGACCGTCCGCCAGCTGCTGTTCGACCGCGTCCACGCCACCGTCGAAGCCGCGCCTGGGCAGCGCGTACACGACCGTGAGAGGCTGCGCCGGCATGGACGCGAGGAGTGCCGCGGGGTCACGCGCCGAGCCCGTCGGCGCGGTCACCGGCCCAGCTGGGTCGAGGTCGGCCACCGCCGCCGCGATCGTGCGCGCCGTGGTGTCGTCCGGTGCCCGGACCATCAGCCGTCCGCCTGCTACCTGTGCAGGAACAGCTGGGACGGCTTGCCACTGCGGCCGGAACAGCGTGACACCTGCCGGCTCACCGGCCAGGCGTGCAGGCGCAACGGGAGCCGGCTCGCCGGCCGGGTGCGCAGGGGCCGCAGGCGGTCGCCACGGGCGTAGCCAGAAGTCCCGCACGGCGAGGACCGGTGCGCCCAGCGGGGTGACCACATCGACCGCGACCTTGTGGGCGCTGCCGGTTGACGACACGATCCGGACATGCGCGATGGCGTGTTCCGGTGTCGGCCGGGCGATCTCGACAGAACCGATCATGTACGGCAGGTGCAGCTGGTCGCTGCGCTGGTCGACGAGCCACAACGAGGCCTGCAGCATCGCGTCGAACATCGCGGGGTGCAGGACGAAATGGTGGCTTTCCGGCCGGAGCTGCTCGGGCAGGCGGATCTCGCTGACCGCCTCGCCGTCGCCGACCCGGAGCTGCCGGATGCCCTGGTAGCCGGGGCCGAGCTGGAGACCCAGCTGGTGGATGCGGCGGTAGAAGCCGGCCGGGTCCACCGGGCGCGGGCACCGCCGCCGTGCCGCGTCGAGATCGACGGCGGCGGGCGGCGGCGCTGCAACGATGTCAACGCGCCCCTCGGCATGAGTGACCGGCTGGCCGGCGTCGAGCCCATACACCCGGTACGCGGTGGACTCGTTCGCGGTCTCGAGGTGCACGTGCACCTGGGTGGCCGCGGGCACGGTGATCGGATACGACCACACGTTGCTGCGGAAGACGAGCACCCGGTCCGGCTGCTGCGGGCGTACCCGCATCGCGGCCCGCACGAGCTCCAGGTACCCGACCGCCGGGAAGACCGGCACACCGTCGACATGGTGGTCGGCGAGGAGGGGCTCCTCTGCCCGCAACGTGGTCGTGACGTGCGCGCCGGGCTCCACCACAGCGCCGACGAACGGATGGCTGGCTGGCTCGGTCGCCGGTGGCGGGTCGGCCAGCCAGTAGCGCTCCCGCGCGAACGGGTAGCCGGGCAGCTCGATGTGCCTGCGGGGATGCTCGTGCAGGTTCTGCCAGGGCACGTCGGCGCCCGCCACCCACGCTTCGGCGAGCGCGGCGAGATCCTGTTCGCGCAGCGCCCGGTCGACGTTGTCGCGTAGTGCCCGGCCTTCGTCCGCGTTCCCCTTGCCCGTGCGGAAGGTGCGCCAGGTCCGGACGTGGCCTGTCGCGCCGTCGGGGTCGGCCGCCTCGCCGAGGGCGCGCACCAGGTCAGCCACGGTGCCGACCAGGAAGGCGACCCGTTCCTGCATCGGCTCGCGGCGCACCTGCAGCTGGTACGCGATGTCGGCCAGGCCAACGGACCGGTCGGCACGTAGGTGGCTGGCGATGTTCGCGCAGTGCTCCCGAAGGCGCTGCCCGTCGCGGGCCGACAGCGGGACCAGATGTTCGGCGGATGGCTGGTCCGTGTCCTGCCCGTCGCTCGTGTCGGCGGCCGGCGGTGGCTCCTCGATGACGATGTGGGCGTTGGTGCCGCCCGCACCGAAGGAGCTTACCGCCGCCCGCAGGGGCATCGGCTGCCCGTCGTGGTCGACCGGCGCCCAGGCCGCGGCTTCGCGCTGGACCTGCAGCCGCGTGCCGGCCAGGTCGATACGCGGGTTGAGCCGCTGCGCATGCAGGGAGGCGGCGAGGGTGCGGTGCCGCATCTGCAGCAGAACCTTTGTCACGCCTGCGATACCCGCCGCCGACTCGAGGTGCCCGATGTTCGACTTGACCGAGCCGATCGCGCACGGCGGCGTGCCAGCGGCGGCCGCACCGTAGGTACTGCTCAGCCCGGCCACCTCGACCGGGTCCCCCAGCGCCGTTCCGGTGCCGTGAGCCTCCACATAGGTCACTGAGGACGCGGCCAGACCGGCCGAGTGCAGGGCCGCCTCCACCAGCCGCGCCTGGGCGTTGGGGTTGGGGACCGTGAAGCCGCTGGTACGCCCGCCGTGGTTGGTTGCGGTGCCCCGGACCACGCCGAGAACCTTGTCGCCGTGGGCCAGCGCGTCCGCCAACGGCTTGAGCACCACCGCGCCCACGCCTTCACCGGGTACGAAGCCGTCCGCGCCGTCGCCGAACGGGTGGCACCGGCCGGTGGGCGAGAGCATCCGCATCTGGCACAGCCACTCGTACTTGCTGGGGTGCAGGTAGAGGTTGACCCCACCGGCGAGGGCCAGCCGGCATTCGCCGGCCGCCAGGCTGGCGCAGGCCAGGTGGATAGCGGTCAGCGACGAGGCGCACGCCGTATCGACCGGCATGCTGGGACCGTGCAGGTCCAACGCGTACGACACCCGGTTGGCGATCGACCACGGCGTGGACGTCGGGATGGCGTCCTGCCCTGAGCTGTACAGGTCCGGGCCCCACAGCAGGTAGGTCTGGGTCGTTACGCCGACGAAGACCCCGACGCTGCGGTCGCCGTGGTGGCTCGGGTCGCCGAGGCGCCAAGGCGGGTATCCCGCGTCCTCCAGCGCGTGCCAGGCGGTCTGCAGGAACAGCCGTTCCTGCGGGTCCATCAGCTCCGCATCACGCGGGGAGATCTGGAAGAACAAGGGGTCGAACTGATCTACACCGGCGAGGAACCCACCCCACGGGCAGTACATCTCGTTCGCGCCACCGGCGCTGGCGGGCGCACGCCGGTACTGCTCCCACCGTCCGGTCGGGATGGAGGTGACGCAGTCCCGCCCGCCGCTCAGGTTGCGCCAGAAGGTGGCGACGTCGTCTGCGCCGGGGTAGCGGCCGGCGAGTCCTATGACGGCGACCGGGACAGGCCCAGCCGTGGCCCCCGGACCGGTCGACCGGCTCACGCTCGGCCCCTGGCCGCCTGCTGGGACGGCGGACGCCAGTGGGCTGGCCGGTGGCGGCGGCGCGGCCAGTGACCGCAGCGCGTCCGGGTGCTGGGTCGCGATACGCGCCGCCGCCTGCGCAAGAGTGCGGCACTCGAACAGCAGTGTGTGGGAGACCGCGCCGAGATCCTGCTCCAGGCGTGCCGTGAACTGGCCGATGAAGATGGAGTCGATACCGTAGGAGTCCAGCCCGGCGTGCTCGTCGAGATCCGGCCCGGCGATGTCGAGCAGCGCGCCAAAGACTGACTTGAGGTAGGCGGTGGCGACCTCGGTCGGTACCGGTCGCCGGTCCACGCCGTCCTGTTCGGACAGCTCCCGCGATGGTGGGGCGAGCAGGCTGCCGATCCGCGACCGGCGGCCGTAGAGCACGGTGCGCCGGCCAGAGCGGGTCAGCGCCTCGTCGAACACCGCCAGCCCACGGGCGGTCGGCATCGCGACCAGGCCACCGCCGGCCCGGAACACCGACGCCACCTGCTCGCCGGCGGCCATACCGCCCTCTGCCCACAGTGGCCAGTCGATGGTGACGGTGACGCCATGGCGTACGCCTGCGGCGACCTTGGCCTGCCGGGCTTCGGCGAACTCGGCCAGGTAGGCGTTTGCCACCGCGTAGTCGGCCTGGCCGGCGTTTCCGGTGACGGCGACGGTGGAGGAGAACAACACGACCCAGTCCAGGAGGGTATCGGCGGTCGCGGCGTCGAGCAGCCGCGTGCCGGTGACCTTCGGAGCCAGGACCGCGTGGATCTCAGCGAGGGACTTGCCGGCCAGGTACCGGTCGTGGACCAGGCCGGCGGCGTGGACGACGCCGTGGAGCCGGCCGAACCTCTGCGTCACGTGAGCGACCAGCGCCTGGACCGCCGCCGGGCAGGTGAGGTCGGCTGTCATGTAGTCGGCGCGGTCGGGGTCCGCGCCCGCCGCGGCGCAGACCTCGGCGATCAGGTGGTCCGGCCGTGCGGAGCGACCGGCGAGGACCACGCTGGTGTCGGGCACCCGCAGCAGGTGGGTCGCGATGATGCGGCCCAGTCCGCCCGCACCACCGGTGACGAGATAGGTGCCGCCCGGCCGGACGGCGACCGCCGTTGCCGTAGTCGACTCGCGGCCCGGCGGCATGGCCGAGCCCGGCGGCATGGCCGAGCCCGGCGGCATGGCGGGTCCGGACGGCTTACCAGGGCCTAGCGGCATAGCCAGGCCCGGCGGCATAGCGGGCCGGGCACGCCGTACCTGCCGGCGGTCAGCGAGATACCGCACCTCGCGCTCCGCGACCGGTGTGCGTAGCTCCGCGGCGATCCGGTGCCAGGTCGCCTCGGCGGTCACAGGGCTACCGGTGCGCAGCACAGTCGCCGTCACACTGCCTTCGTACGGCAGGCAGGCGGCCAGCCCGGAGAGTGCGCCGACCGCGGCCGGTACGCGTTCGCCAGGCTGGGCGATGACCAGCCGGGCTGGGCGCCGGGCCCGCAGCAGAGCCTGGGCGACCAGGAAGGCGGTGTCTACCACCAGGTCCGCGCCGGGCTCGGTGGTCTCTGCCGGCGTGATGGTCACCTCCGGCGCCACGATGACCGCCGCGTCGACGCTGGTCCCCCGGTCCTGGACGCTGTCCAGAACGTGCTGGACGTCGTCCGCAACGCCGGGGCGTACCGGCAGCCCGATGGCGGGTTCCACCGCGGGTCCGACCACCGCCACCGCCTCGGCGGCCAGTGCGGCGGGCAGGGCCGTCGCCACGCCGGCGGCGGGCTCGACGAGGAAGACCACGGTGGCCGGAGTATCCGTGCCGGCCGCCTGTCGCTGTCCGTCGTGCCACTCGTGGCTGGCCTCTACGAGCTCTGCCTCGCAGGGCGCGTGGGGCCCGTTCCCCGACGGATCGCCCGCATCCGGTCCGGTCTCAGGCGTTCCAGCCCGCGGCTCAGGCGTTCCGGGCCGTGGCTCAGGCGTTCCGGGCCGTGGCTCAGGCGTTCGGGTCTGCGGCGGCTCGGGCAGGTGCACCGTTGGCTCAAAGGAGTATGTCGGCAGCGACAGCTTGCCGCCCGGTCTGCCCGCCCAGAAGCGGGTCCAGTCGACGTCGACGCCCAGCCGCCACAGGTCGACCAACAGGCCGGTGCCGAAGTCTCCCGCGCCCCGTATCGCGACCCGTCCTCCGGTACCCGCTGGCGGCGTACCCGGGGTCTCGTTGGGCACGAAGAGCTCGAGGGCGTGGTGGAGGGCTGGCGCCGGGCCGGGCGTGGCCCCCGGCCGGCGCTGCGCGTCGACCCAGTCCCAGGCCTGCTGGGCCGCCGCGTCGCTGTGTGCGGCGAGCAGCGGGAAGCGGTGCGCATCCCCGATCGCGGAGGGGGCGCGCTCGGCCATGGCGCTGGCCGCCGTTTCCATCGCCGCCGGTACGCCGGTGAGGGCGGCAACCAGCTCTGCCGGCTGGCAGACGCCCTCCACCAGAAGGTCCAGCAGCTCTGCTGTGTACGGGTCGCGGATCCGTCCGGCCCGAGGCAGCCCCCACTTGCGGTTGAGCCGCTCATGCGCGTGGGTAACCGCGAGCAGCCAGACGAGCCGGTCTGCGGGCCGGGACAGGCGGGCGGCCTGCAGCTCCTGCGCGGCCATCGGTATCCGCAGGCCATCGAGCCCGCACTCGCCCAGGGCGGTGTTCCACTCCTGCAGGTTGTTCCGGAACGTGTGCTGGGCGGGGACGAGTCCAGCGCCGGTCGTCAACGCTGCCGCCAGGTCCGCATCGTCCGGGCGGGCACCTTGGGTCAGGCGCCGCAGGTAGGCACCGTCCAATGCGTACGGTCGCAGGACATGACCGTCAGGGCCGGCCAGCGCCACGCGTGGGGCGCGCAGGTCCGGCGTATGCGCCCCGGTGCTGCCGGCCAGCTCCAGCGCGGCCGGCAACGTGATCGCGCCGGCGAAGGCGAGTGCGGCGAGCATGCCGTCACCGGCTGCGGTGATGCCGCGCGGTTGGACCCCGGCCCGGCTGACCACCTCTAGCGTGATGTAGGTGAGGAGTAGGTTGGTATTCCCGCCGGGCGGTGTGCGGGGAAGGGCACGCAGCAGGCTTCCGGTCGCGGCGTCGGCGACCTCGTCGAGCACCGAGGCGAACAGTGCCCCGGACAGGACGGTGGACAGGTCGACCGCCGTCGGTGCGTACGCCGTGCCCACCCGGACCCACCACGGCTTGACCGGTACCGGGACCAGTGCCTCGGGCTCCACATCGGCCAGAGCGGCGGTGATGTCCTGCGCCGAACCCGCCAGGACCGCGAACCGTACGCCGAACGCCTCCCGCCCCATCGTCAGGGTCCGGCACACGGATGCCAGGTCGAGGCGCGGGTCCAGCGGGCTGGCCGCACGCCACTGCCGCACCAGCCGACCGAGCGCGGCCGGCGTCCTCGCCGACAGGACGAACGGCAGCTGGTCGGGCGGGGCCGGAGCGGCCAGGGACAGGGCGCCCAGGGACGCAGCGGGTGGGGCGGCAGCGGGTGGGGGGATGGACGCGGGACCTGCCCGCCGCGCTGGCCGGTACTCCTCGACACAGGCGTGCGCGTTCACCCCGCCCATCCCGAAGGAGCTGACGCCGGCCCGAAGCGGCGCGCCGCGCTCGGCTGCCCGCCACCGCTGCACCTGCCGGGTCACGGTGAACGGGGTGCCCCAAAGCTCGACCAGCGGGTTGAGCACGTCCAGGTGGATGCTTGGCGGGACCTGCCTGCCGCCCAGCATCATCAGGACCTTTATCAGCCCGGCGACACCGGCCGCGGCCTCCAGATGGCCGATGTTGGGCTTGACGGAGCCGACCGTGCACCACGGCTGGTCGACCGGTCCTGCCGCGAACGCCTCACGCAGCGCGGCTATCTCTATGGGGTCGCCGAGCGACGTGCCGGTCCCGTGGGCCTCCACATAGGTCACTGATCTCGGGTCGAACGTGGCGTGTGCCATCGCGGCGCACACCACCGCGCGCTGGGACTCGACCGTAGGGGCGGTGATGGTATGGCGCCGGCCGGCATGGTTGACCGCCACGCCCGCGATGACCCCGTAGATGTGGTCCCCGTCGCGGACGGCGTCGGTGAGGCGGCGCAGCATGACGACCGCGACCCCGTCGCCGGGCACGTACCCGTCGGCCCGGCTGTCGAACGTCCGGCATTGCCCGCGCGGGCTGAGCATCCGTGCCTTGGAGAACGAGATGTACTTCCACGGGTGCAGGTTGAGGCTCACTCCCCCGGCGAGCACGGCATCGGCCTCGCCCGCCACGAGCGCCTGCACTCCCAGCTGGACGGCGACCAGCGAGGACGCGCAGGCCGCGTCGACCGACATGCTCGGCCCGGACAGCCCGAGCGCGTGGGAGACCCGGTTGGCGAGCATGCTGTCGTAGGCGCCGGCCGCCGAGTGGCCGTGCACCTGCGCGGACGGAGCTGACACCTGCTGAAGGTGGTCACGTCCCATGACGCCGACGAAGACGCCGGTACGTAGCCGCCGCAGGTCGGCCAGTGCCGTCCCGGAGTCCTCGACGCACCGCCAGGCCTCCTGCAGCAGCAGCCGCTGCTGCGGGTCGGTCAGGGCGGCCTCCCGCGGGGACATCTGGAAGAACTCGTGGTCGAACGCGTACGGGTCCTCAACGACACCGCACCACTTGCTGGTGCTGCGGCCGGGAGCCAGCGGGTCGGGTGAGTAGTAGCGGGCCGGGTCCCACCTGTCCGCGCCGATCTCACGGATCGCATCGCGCCCCGCCAGGAGGTTGGCGTAGTACCGGCGATGGTCCGCGGCGGCCGGCAGCCGGCAGCCGATGCCTACCACCGCGACACGGTCGGGCTGCGCGTCCGTCATGGCTGGTCACCCGCCAGACCGAGCTCGTCGTAGCGCCGCCGCAGGTACCCGGCCGCGCCAACCATGATCTTCTCGGCTATGTCGTCGACATGGCGGTCCTGCCACCGCTCCAGCTCAGTGCCGGTGACCCACTGGTTGAACGCGCCCAGGGCGGGACCACAGTGGACCTGGAAGTCCAGGCGGTCGGCCTCGCGCCCCTCCATCGCCGCCCGCTCGCTGTGCCCGAGGTACCAGCGGAACACCAGCGCCATCTTGTGCTTCGGGCTGGTCTCGGCCTGGGCGACTGCCCGGGTGTCATGGGCCGCGAGGTAGGCGCGCGTCTCCTGCCATACCTCGTCGAACGTACGGCGGAAGTACCGTTCCTCGATCTGCTGCCGGGTGGCCGCGTCGATGTCGTCGAGGCTGTCAAAGCGGCGGTAGAGCTCGTGCAGCTTGCGTGCCCGGGCCGGGAAGAAGACGCCCCGTCTGAGGACCTGCACCGAGGCGCCGAGCTCGAACATGTCGCCGGCCGGTGCGTAGTCGGTGTCCTGGACGTCGATCCGCTGCAGCATGTCCTTGACGACGGCGCTCGTTCCAGACTCGGCCGTACACAGGTTGATCGACCCCGTGACGATGAAGTCGGCTCCGAGCAGGAACGCCGCCGCGGCCGCCTGGGGCGTACCGATACCTCCAGCCGCACCGACCCGGACCGGACGGGGGTATCCGTGGGCCGCGCTGAGCCGCGCGCCGAGCGCCCGGATCGCGGGCAGCAGCACCAGGAAGCCCCGGCGGTCGGTACGGCCACCGCAGTCCCCTTCCACGCAGATGTCATCGGCCATCGGCACGTCCGCCGCGAGACCCGCCTGCTCCCGGGTTATCGCGCCGCTGGCCAGCAGCGCGTCGACGATCCGCTGCGGGGCGGGCGTGAGGAAGCCTTCTGCCACCTCGGGGCGGGACAGCTTCGCGATGATCCGGTTGCCGACCACGGTCGAGCCGTCAGCCGCCCTGGCCAGGCCCGCCAGCCGGTAGCGGACAAGCGCCGGCGTCACCTTTACGAAGGCGGAGGCCTCGATGACCGGTACTCCGGTGGCGAGCAGCGTCTCCACGAGCCGCTGCTCGTTGTCGGGCAGGATCGGGTCGTGCACCATGCTCACTCCGAAGACGGCCTGCTCGCCCACTTCCGCCCGGATCCGCGCCACCGCGTCGGCGACGTGCTGCGCAGGCAGGCCGCCGGCGCCGAAGAAGGCGAGCACGCCGGCCCGGCAGGCCCGGATCACGAGATCTGTCGACGCTATCCCTCGATACATCGAGCCGCACACGTATGCGTGGCGGAGCCCGTAGGCCTGGCGGAACTCGGCACTGCCCAGCGTGGTGCCGGCGCTGGCCACGACCTTACGTCCGCGGTCGGGGGTGGGCCGTGACGGAGTGGCGCTCGGGGCGGGCCGGCTCCGGATCTTCTCGACCAGCCTGGTGAGCACCCGCCCTGGGCCCACCTCCTCGATGGTGTCCACGCCCAGCTCGACGAGGTAGCGTACGCTGCGTTCCCAACGCACGGGCTCGACCAGCTGGGCCGCGAGCATCTGGCGGACCTCACCGTCCACATAGGGCAGTCCGGTGCAGTTGGCGATGACCGGTCTCTGGAGTGGCGCGAAGTCGACG
>Ga0075420_100002455_pt1 | contig 16025 bp, 13 predicted proteins | sample SoiMetdeltSBSDD4_FD_75296 | JGI IMG/M metagenome (GOLD analysis project Ga0075420, IMG submission 75296) | Bulk soil microbial communities from a Populus tree surrounding site in Tennessee, USA - Soil MetaG P. deltoides SBSDD4 | ecosystem: Environmental > Terrestrial > Soil > Tree plantation... | reverse complement strand
CTGCAGGCCGTGCATCTGCTTGGCAGAGACGCGCGTCGCATCCCGCAGCGGATCGAGAGAACAGAATCACTCGGGGTCGGGAATATCCACGAGGCTTTTCAGAAGTACTTTCCTCCGGGTCGCTACACCGTCGTCACGTTGATGCCGGAAAACGCCGCAAAGCCGGTCGCCGCGCGCTGATCGGATCAGATTACAAGCCACAGAGACACGGAGACACGGAGGGCGCTCGACGCGGTCTCATAATCGGGCGTCCTCAGTGTCTCTGTGTCTCCGTGGCCCGTGATCATCAAGTACAACTCCCGGAGAATGAATTCGGATTGATATACTCCATGCCCACCGATGAAATATGCGGCAGAGAAGCTACGCTCCGAAATTGAGGCCAGCTATCCACGTCTTCGAGCATTGACGGAGGTTGAAGTTTCCGCACCCCGCGGGGACGGCAAGTGGAGCAGGAAAGAGATTCTCGGACACCTGATCGATTCCGCCGCCAACAACCACCAGCGGTTTGTGAGAGCGCAAATGGTGGATGCCTTCGAGTGGCCTGGCTACGAACAGAATGAATGGGTTCGCGTGCACGGCTATCGCGACCAGACGTGGACCGAGCTGCTCGGCTTTTGGCTGGCGCTCAATGGCCTTGTAGCACGCGTCATTGAGCTTGTGCCGGAATCGAAGGCCGACACGCGATGCATTATCGGCGCCGGTGAGGCTGTGACCCTCGAATGGCTGATGCAGGATTACGTGCGTCATCTTCGTCACCATCTCACGCAGATAATCGAACCGACGCAGTAATGGGCTCGTGGCCGTATGTGGGCCGTCGATTCCGTGACTCCATGGCTCGTGATCCGTAAACGCCGGTCGAGATGAGCCGCCCGCAGTTGATATACTCCGAAGTTCGGAGCCCACCGGAGATCGATGCAATACATCTACACGATGAAGGGGCTCGGGAAGGTTCATCCTCCCGACTCCGTAGTTCTCAAGGACATCTGGCTCTCGTTTCTGCCCGGCGCGAAGATCGGCGTTCTCGGCTTGAATGGCGCGGGGAAGAGCTCGCTCCTTCGCATCATGGCGGGCGAAGACACCGAGTTCGTGGGAGAGGCGTTTCCGGCCGACGGGATTTCCGTCGGCTTCCTGCCACAGGAGCCGCGCCTCGACCCGACGAAGGACGTGCTCGGCAATGTGTCTGAAGGCGTCGCCGAAACGAAAGCGCTCCTCGATCGTTACGACGAGCTCAACATGAAGCTGGGCGAGGACCTCTCGCCCGAGCAGATGGACAAGGTCCTCCAGGAACAGGGCCGCCTTCAGGATCGCATCGACGCGTCCAACGCATGGGACATCGACGCTCAGTTGGAGCTTGCGATGGACGCGCTCCGGTGTCCGCCGCCGGACGCGGACGTGTCGAAGCTGTCGGGCGGCGAGCGACGGCGTGTGGCGCTCTGCCGTCTACTGCTCAAATCCCCGGACTTGCTGTTGCTCGACGAGCCGACGAACCATCTCGACGCCGAGTCGGTCGCCTGGCTCGAACGATTTCTCAAGGAGTACAAGGGGACGGTGGTGGCCGTTACGCACGACCGCTATTTCCTCGACAACGTGGCCGAGTGGATTCTGGAGCTGGATCGAGGATCGGGCATCCCGTGGAAGGGCAACTACTCGTCATGGCTGGAGCAGAAGCAGCAGCGGCTAGCGCAGGAGGAGAAGTCGGAGACGAAGCGGCAGAAGACGCTTCAGCGAGAGCTCGAATGGATCCGCATGGCGCCGCGCGCTCGCCAGGCCAAAGGAAAGGCCCGGCTCAACGCGTACGAGCAACTGCTGAATGAAGACGCCGCGCAGAAGCTCGAGCAAGTCGAGATCTACGTTCCTCCCGGGCCCCGCCTTGGCGATGTCGTGGTCGAATCGCGCGCGCTCCGAAAGGCATACGGAGATCTGCTTCTCATAGACGACCTGAATTTCACGCTCCCACGCGGCGGCATTGTGGGTGTGATCGGTCCGAATGGCGCGGGGAAGACGACGCTGTTCAGGCTCATCGCCGGACAGGAAAAGCCCGACAGCGGGTCGCTCCGACTGGGCGACACGGTGCAGATCGGGTATGTGGACCAGAACCGCGATGCCTTGCAGGCGGCCAAGTCGGTCTGGGAGGAGATTTCAGGAGGACTCGATGAGCTCGTCATCGGGAAGCGTCCGGTTGCATCGCGTGCCTATGTTTCCTGGTTCAATTTCAAAGGGCCGCAGCAGCAACGAAAGGTCGGGTCGTTGTCCGGCGGTGAACGCAATCGGGTGCACCTGGCCAAGTTGCTGCAGCGCGGTTCGAACCTGCTGCTGCTCGACGAGCCAACCAACGACCTGGACGTCGACACGCTCCGGGCGCTCGAAGAAGCGCTCGTCAACTACGCGGGCTGTGCCGTGGTGATCAGCCACGACCGATGGTTCCTCGATCGCATCGCGACACACATGCTCGCTTTCGAGGGTGACAGCCGCGTCGTGTGGTTCGAGGGCAACTACCAGGACTATGAAGCCGATCGTCGTCGGCGGCTCGGTGCGGAGGCCGACCGGCCGCATCGGATCAAATATCGAAGACTGACGCGTTAGATTCGTTCTCGCTTACACGTTCTCGCTTCTCGGTTCGTGTTCCGGTTCGCGGTGAGGTAGAACAGCGAACAATCGAACCTTGAACGCCCGAACCGAACGTGAACACGAACTGAGAAGCGAGAAGAGAGAAGCGTGAACGATGGCGAGGCACGAGCAACGAGGAGGCCGACATTGACTGGAGAGCAGGCGAAAGCCGCGACCGACGTAGTTACAGCGATGTGGGAAAACGAGTTTCGCGCGACGTGCCAGGTCATAGGCGCCGTTCGCAATGACAACCGCAGCTACAGACCGGATCCGAAGTCGCGCACCGCATGGGAGCTGGCTGTCCACCTCGCGACGGCAGACATCTGGTTCATCGACAGCATCATCAAGGGCACGTTCGAATGGAATCCTGACGCAGCCAAAGAGGCCGAGAGTCGTCTCGCAACGGTCAACGACGTCGTGGAGCTCTATTCGAAGGCGTTTCCGGAGAAGCTCAAGGCGCTGCGCGCGTTGCCAGGGGAGAAGCTGGCGGAGACGATCGAGTTTTTCGGCATGATGAAGATGCCGCGGGCTCAGTTCGTCGCGTTCGCAAACAACCACAGCATCCATCACCGCGGCCAGCTCGCAGCCTATTTGCGAGCGCTCGGCTCGAAGGTCCCGGACATCTACGGTCCTAGCGCGGATGCCGAGCCGAACCCATCTAAAGATCGATAAACGATGGTCACTTCATCGATCATCGATCCATAGATGTCGTTTCCAGACCTCCGGGCCTTCATCGATCAGCTCCGTCGCGCGAACGATCTCGTCACCATCGACGCCCCGGTAGACCCACGACTCGAAGTCGCCGAGATCCATCGTCGCGTCATCGCCGCCGGTGGACCGGCGCTCCTCTTTACAAACGTGATTGAGTCGGATTTCCGCCTCGTCACCAACCTGTTTGGCACGGCGCGGCGGGCGGAGATGGCATTCGGTCACCGGCCCATGCAATTGGTTCGGCGGATCGTTCAACTCGCTGAGGAACTGCTCCCGCCGAGCGCCGCAGGCCTGTGGAGCGCGCGGGACGTCGGATTCGAGTTGTTCAAAATCGGAAGCCGACGCGTGGGACATGGGCCTGTCGTCGAAAGCATGACTTCCGATGTCCGGCTCGACCGGCTGCCTGTACTAACGTGTTGGCCCGAAGACGGGGGGCCGTTCATCACTCTGCCTCTGGTCTACACGACGCATCCCGACCGACGCGGACACAACCTAGGCATGTATCGCATGCAGGTGCACGGGCCGCGCACGGCGGGGATGCATTGGCAGATAGGGAAAGGGGGCGGGTTTCATTACGCTGTTGCGGAAGCGCGGGGTCAGCAGCTTCCGGCCACCGTTTTCCTGGGTGGACCGCCGGCGCTCATTCTCTCTGCCGTCGCCCCGTTACCTGAGAACGTCCCTGAACTGCTGCTGGCGTCGCTCATCGCGGGAGAGCGCGTGCCCCAGGTACACGGCCACGGCGCCCATCCGCTGATTGCAACCGCAGAGTTCGCGCTAATCGGCGAAGTGCCGCCGCACGTGCGCAAGCCCGAAGGCCCGTTCGGGGATCACTATGGTTACTATTCGTTGCAGCACGACTATCCGGTATTCGAAGTTCAACGAATCGCCCACCGCGCCGACGCAATCTTCCCGGCCACTGTCGTAGGCAAGCCCCGGCAGGAGGACTTTTTCGTGGGAGACCTTCTGCAGGAACTGCTGTCGCCGCTGTTTCCGCTCGTGATGCCGGCGGTGGAGCGGCTATGGTCGTACGGTGAGACGGGGTACCACTCGTTGGCAGCAGCGGTCGTCAAACAACGATACAAACGGGAGGCGATGGCGAGTGCGTTCCGCATTCTCGGCGAAGGGCAGCTTTCGCTGACGAAATTTCTGCTCGTTACCGATCGCGATGTGGAGGTGCGCGATTTCAGAGCGACGCTCGAACATGTGCTCGCTCGGACGAACACCGAGACAGACTTGTATGTCTTTTCGAACCTGTCAATGGACACGCTCGACTACACGGGTCCCGCTGTCAATGAGGGATCCAAGGGCGTATGGCTCGGCCTCGGCGAACCCGTGCGAGAACTGCCGCGCGAGTTCACCGCCGCCGTCCCGCCAGGGGTCGCTGACGCCCGCGTATTTTGTGCAGGGTGCCTCGTGGTGCGAACCGAGGGCTATGCGGCCGAGCCTGATGCGGCCACGCGTATAGCACGCGAGAGTGCGTTCGAAGACTGGCCGCTCATCGTGATTACAGACGACGCGAAGCGTGCGGCCGCCAGCTCGATGAATTTCCTGTGGACCACCTTCACTCGCTTCGAACCGGCCGCCGACATTCACGCTGCCGAACGACGGATCGTCCGAAACCACATTGCGTATCGTGGTCCTGTTGTCATTGACGCGCGATTAAAACCAGGGTTCCCAGAGGAGCTGAGCTGCCGCGACGATATCGCCCGGCTCGTGACCCGCCGTTGGAAGGAGTACTTCCCGAGCGCGACCGTCGAGATGGGCGATTCGGAGCGGGCGCATCTCGATTGATCCCCGAATCCCCGATCCCCGATCCCGGATCCCCGATCCCCGATCCCCGAACGCCAACTCCCAAACAGCCCTTCGAATCTGCGATAACAAATGAGACCTGTCTCGGGAGTTAGAGCTTGGGAGTTAGAGCTTGGGAGTTGGAAGTTGGGCGTTGGCGTTGAACCTTTAATGCAGCGCGTGCGGCTCTGCGAGTGTGAACGGGGCGATACGGGCTTCGAATTTTTCTCCGTCAGCCGTCATCATCTGGTAGCTGCCCTGCATCGACCCAACGGACGTTTTCAGCGGACAATAGCTCGTGTATTCAAACGAGCTTCCGGGTGTCAGCACCGGCTGTTCGCCCACGACACCGGGTCCCTTTACCCGCTCGACCTCGCCGTCAGCGGTCGTGATGACCCATTCGCGCGAGACGAGCTGTGCCGTTTCCGACCCGACGTTCGAGATGCGGATGTGGTAGGCAAAAAGATACTGACAATCGCGTGGGGAGCTCCGCTCTGGGAGGTATGTACTGGTCACCTGGACGCGGATGCCGCGGGTAGTCGTGTCGCTCATGGAGGTTGCCGCTCAGTGGATGGTGGTTCGTTGGTGATTGTATGGCGAACCTGAACTTTCGGGTGATGCCCAGAGGCGAGCGTATCAGCGGTAATGCGGTACGGGCGGCCCTGGCCTTGGAACCGGTGACGAACAAAAAGCGAGTGTCGGTCTCGGCCGCTTGGCGCGAGGCCCAGGATCTCGTGTGGGGGCATCGCCGGCGGCTCGGTCTCGGCCTGGGGCTGATGCTGGTCGGCCGGCTCGCGGGCCTCGTGCTGCCCGCCTCCTCCAAATGGCTGATCGACGAAGTCATCGGGAAGGGGCGCACGGAGCTGCTGTTCCCGTTGGCGCTGGCCGCCGGCGCGGCGACGCTCGTGCAGGCCACGACGGCGTTTGCCTTGTCGCAGATCCTCGGCGTGGCTGCGCAACGGGCCATTACCGACATGCGCAAGCGGGTCCAGGAAAGGGTCATGCGTCTGCCGATCCGCTATTTCGACTCGACGCAGACCGGTGTCCTGGTCTCCCGGATCATGACCGACGCCGAAGGCGTGAGGAATCTCGTAGGCACCGGCCTCGTTCAGCTCGTCGGGGGCATCGTGACCGCGTTCATGGGGATGGGCGTGCTTCTCTGGCTCAACTGGCGGCTCACCGCGATCACGTTGCTGGTGCTCGGCGCGTTTGGCGGTGGAATGGCCTACGCGTTCCGGACGCTCCGACCGCTGTTTCGCGAACGCGGAAAGATCAACGCTGAGGTCACTGGCCGCCTGACCGAGGCGCTTGGCGGGATTCGCGTCGTCAAGTCCTATACCGCGGAGAAGCGCGAAGCGATTGTCTTCGCGCGAGGAGCACATCGGCTGTTCCGGAACATCGCGAAGTCGATGACGGGAGTCTCGGCCACCACCGCCGGCAGCACCGTGGTAGTTGGAATCATCGGGGTCCTGATGATTTGGCTGGGTGGCCGCGCGATTCTCGCCGGTGAGATGACGCTCGGCGATTTGATCATGTACATCTTCTTCATCGGGTTGGTTGCGGCTCCGCTCGTGTCGATCGCGTCGATCGGGACCCAAATCACGGAGGCTTTCGCCGGACTCGATCGCATTCGGGAAATCCTGGACATGCCGACCGAGATCGACGAAGACGCACGACGCGAGCCGGTCGATCGGATCAACGGCGAGGTGACCTTCGAGAACGTGTGGTTCGAGTACAACTCGGGCCAGCCCGTTCTGCGCGGTGTGTCGTTCAGGGCCGCTCCAGGCACGACCACGGCACTCGTGGGTTCCAGCGGATCGGGGAAGAGCACGCTGATCAGCATCGTGATGGCGTTCAATCGGCCGACGAGCGGACGTGTGCTCGTCGACGGCCGCGATCTCGAGGACGTCAAGCTCACCGACTATCGCGAACAGCTCGCCTCAGTGTTGCAGGACAACTTTCTCTTTGACGGGACAATCGCGGAAAACGTCGGATATGCCAAGCCCGGGGCCACGCAGGCCGAGATCGAGCAGGCGTGCCGCATCGCGCATTGTGACGAATTCATCAACGGGTTCCCGGATGGATACGCGACGATTGTGGGCGAGCGCGGGATCAAGCTGTCTGGCGGGCAGCGGCAGCGCGTGTCGATCGCGAGGGCGATTCTGGCCAATCCACGCATTCTGATTCTCGACGAGGCGACTTCGAGCCTCGACAGCGAGAGCGAGCAGATGATTCAGGACGGCCTGCGGCGCCTGCGTTCGGGCCGCACCACCTTTGTCATAGCCCATCGTCTCTCGACGATCCGAAGCGCCGACCAGATTCTGGTGCTCGAAGCGGGAGAGATCGTCGAACGGGGGACACACGTCGAGCTGCTGGCGCTCAATGGGCGCTACCGCCAGCTGCACGACAAGCAGTACCGGTTTGAGACGGATCGGTTCATCAACCCGGGCGAAGACTTCACCCCTGAGCCGGAGAAGCCCGCGATGCCCCCGCCGCGTGTCGGCACAGCGCTTTAAATCGACAATTTACGGATTTACGCATTGACGGATTGCGATTGGTTCAGAGCAAGATCCGGAAGCACTCGAATCCGTAAATTCGTCAATCCGTCAATGTTTGATTGCTCCCTATGATGCACGAAGTTGATTTCCGGATCGTCGGGAATGAAATGCAGTTCGTCGAGGTCGAGCTCGACCCCGGCGAGAGCGCCGTCGCTGAGGCGGGCTCCATGATGTACATGTCGCCTGCGATCGAGATGGAGACGGTGTTCGGTGACGGGAGCCAGCAGCGTCAGGGCGTGATGGGTGCGCTACTTGGCGCGGGGAAGCGGCTGATCACCGGTGAAAGTTTGTTCATGACCGTGTTCACGAACGCAGGTGGCAGCAAGCAGCACGTCGCGTTCGCGGCGCCTTATCCCGGCAAGATCCTCGCGATGGACCTGAGCCAGTTGGGTGGGGAGCTGGTGTGTCAGAAAGACTCGTTCCTCTGTGCGGCGCGCGGCGTGTCGGTGGGGATTGCCTTTCAACGGAAAATCGGTGTCGGCTTGTTCGGAGGCGAGGGGTTCATCATGCAGCGGTTGTCTGGTGATGGGCTCTGCTTCGTACACGCGGGCGGTACCGTGCATGCGGTCGAACTTGGCGGCGGCCAGACGCTGCGGGTCGATACGGGGTGTCTCGTGGCCCTGCAGCCGTCGGTCGGCTACGACATCGAGTACGTCGGGAAGATCAAGACGGCGCTCTTCGGCGGAGAAGGCCTCTTTTTCGCCACGCTCACCGGGCCAGGCCAGGTATGGCTGCAGTCGCTCCCGTTCAGCCGGATGGCCGATCGCATCTACAAGGCGGCGCCGTCTGCCGGCGGCAGCCGACGCGAGGGTGGCTCGATTCTGGGCGGACTCGGCGACCTGCTCGACGGCGACGGACAATGACATTGACGAATGCGTGCATCCTCTGTTCTGGTCACGGGGGCTAACGGCGAAATCGGCCACGGCCTTCTCGCGCGCCTGGCAGCGGAAGGCCGTTCGATTGTTACGCTCGACATCACTCCGCTAGAGCCTGCGCTGTCCCGCATAGTGCGGCGGGAATTCACAGGATCGATTGTCGACCGGGGACTTCTCGAGCGCGTCCTCTCGGAGTTCGAAATCGATTTGGTCTTCCATCTAGCCGCGCTGCTGTCGACGCGCGCGGAGTTCACACCGATGAGCGCTCACCAGGTGAACGTCGACGGCACGTTGAACCTCCTGGAATTCGCTCATCACGAAGGCGAATCACACGGTCGCCCCGTTACGTTCCTGTATCCGTCATCTATCGCAGCGTACGGGCTTCCCGACCTCGACGTGAAAATGCGCGCCAGTCGCGTTCGCGAAGACGAGTGGAACATCCCGATGACGATGTACGGCTGCAACAAGCTGTACAGCGAGCACCTTGGGCGCTATTACGCCCGGCACTACAAGCAGCTCGCAGCCGATCCGCCAAGCGGTCGTGTCGATTTCCGGTGCGTGCGGTTTCCAGGTTTGATTTCCGCCGTGACGGTGCCCTCCGGCGGTACGTCTGACTATGCGTCGGAGATGATCCATTCGGCTGCACGCGGTGCGCGGTACTCGTGCTTCGTTCGTCCGGACACGCGTATCCCGTTCATGGCAATGCCCGACGCCATCGATGCGCTGCTTCAGCTCGCGGCGGCTCCGCGCGAACGGCTGACGAGGACGGCATATAACGTGACGGCATTCAGCCCTACGGCAGGAGAGATTTGCGACGTGGTCACGCGTGCGTTCCCGCGCGCGGCCGTCACCTGGAGCGTCGATGAAAAGCGGCAGCGCATCGTGGATTCATGGCCGGCGGACGTTGACGACAGCGCGGCGCGCCGCGATTGGACCTTTTCACCGCGCTACGACTTCACACGTGCGTTCGACGAGTACCTGATCCCCACGATTCGAGAGCGCTACGGAAAGATCGTCGGACGGAACAGCGCGTACAAGGGACAGGTGAAGGACTAGAGGGACACAGAATGCTTTGTGTCGAGATCTCGTCGCCGGGCGGACCCGAGGTCCTGAAGCCGGTAAGCCGCGCGGATCCCGATCCTGGTGCAGGCGAGGTTCTCATTGCTGTCGCGGCCGCGGGCATCAATCGGCCCGACGTGCTGCAGCGCCGAGGCCGCTATCCTCCTCCCCCGGGCGCCAGCGATATTCCAGGACTGGAGGTCGCGGGAACAGTAGCGGCCGTTGGCGCGGGCGTGGAGGGATGGCGACTCGGTGATCGCGTGTGCGCGCTCGTCAGCGGCGGAGGCTACGCCACCCTGTGTGTGGCGCCGGCGCCTCAGTGCCTGCCGGTCCCTGCATCGCTCGACTCAGTTGCGGCGGCTGCCATTCCTGAGACGTTCTTCACCGTCTGGACCAACGTGTTCGAGCGGGGTCGGCTGAAACAGGGTGAGGCAGCGCTCTTTCACGGCGGCACGAGCGGCATCGGCACGACTGCGATCCAGCTCGCGACGGCACGCGGTGCGCGGGTATTTGCCACGGCTGGTTCCGACGAGAAGTGCCGTGCATGTGAAGGACTTGGAGCCGAGCGTGGCATCAACTACCACACCGAGGACTTCGTAAGGGTCATCCAGGAACACACGACCGGCCGAGGCGTGGACGTGATCCTCGACATCGTCGGCGGCGACTATTTCCCGAGGAACATTGCCGCGCTCGCGAACGACGGTCGTCTCGTGCAGATTGGCCTGCTGGGCACAACGGCGACAGCCACAATCGATCTCAACCAGGTGCTGCGGCGACGCCTGACGATTACCGGTTCCACATTGCGTGCGCGCAGCGTCGAAGAGAAGGGAAGTATTGCTGCAGCGCTGCGCCGTGAAGTTTGGCCGCTTCTCGAAAGCGGGCGCGTCAAACCGGTGGTGTACCGGACGTTTCCGTTGGCTGAGGCTGCCGCGGCGCACCGCCTCATGGAATCGAGCGAGCACATTGGAAAGATCGTTCTGACTACCACGACTTGAACCACGAAGGACGCGGAGGGCACGAAGGGGACGAAACAGCGTCCATCACCTCGTGCGGTCGTTTGGAGCGGCCGGTGATGCCCTCTTGTTGATCTTCGAGTGCTTCGTGGCTCAAAGAGTCTGTAAGGAGGAAGAGCGGCACTCGGCACGCGTCCAGTCTGACGGGACATTGACGTAGGACGCGTCGAGATCTTCGATCGAGGGGCATCCGAGGAGTCTGAGCGTTCGGACGAGATCAGCCCGCAGGATGTCGATGGCTCGCGCGATGCCAGGCCCGCCGGCGGCTCCGAGACCGTACGCGTAGGCGCGACCGACGAGGACGGCCCTCGCGCCTAGACACAGGGCTTTGATGATGTCGCTGCCCCGTCGGATCCCTCCGTCAACCAGAACGTCCGCACGGCCGTTTACGGCTTTCACCACTTCCGGCAGCGCACGCAATGTGGCGGATACGCCGTCGAGCTGCCGTGCACCGTGGTTCGACACGATGATTCCGGCAGCCCCTTCATTCACAGCGCGCTGCGCGTCCTCAGCTGTGAGGACGCCCTTTACGAGTATCGGGCCACCCCAGACCTCGCGAATCCAACCGAAGTCGTTCCAGGTGACCTGTGTCTGTTCGAGGGCTGCGGCGACGTCGAGATAGGGCAGCGGCTTCTGACCGGGCGGAATCACGTTGGGGAAATGCATCAGCCCGCCGTCGCGCCAGAAGTCGATCAGCCATCGCGGTCTGGCCAGGAACTGCCCGACAAAAGGGACCCTCGCCACGCCTCCGGTTATCAGTTCCCGCATTCCGTTTCGCACGTCGCGCTCCCGTAAGCCTGCGATGGGCGTATCGACCGTGACGACGAGCGCGGAATAGCCGGCTGCGCGCGCACGCGCAATGCCTGCGCGTGCTGCGTCATGCCCTCCGACGAGATACAGCTGATACCATGCCGGTCCGCTTGTCGCCGCCCTGACATCCTCGAGCCGACACCCCGACAGCGTCGAGAGCACGTAGATGGTGCCTGCGGCGCCCGCCTGTCGTGCGGCCACTTCCTCCCCTCGGGGGAAAAACATACGGCTGCTTCCCACCGGCGCGAGCAGGAATGGAAGGTCGATGGGGGTGCCGAGTACGTGTGTGCGGAGCTCGCCGCGCGGAACGGCGACACACTGTCGCGGGCGAAATGTCACGCGTTCGAACGCACGGCTGTTCTCACGAAGCGTGACCTCGCCTTCGGCTCCGCCGTCGATGTAATCGAACACCACTCGTGGAAGGCGGCGTTGGGCGAGGCGGCGCAGGTCGCTGATGTTCACGACGTGCGGAGCCGAAAGCCTCGACATGTCCGCGTTCAGTCGGCGTAGACCACGGTGCGGGTGCTGCGGTGGGCGCGGAGGACGTCCGACGTCAGCTGCTTGCTCAGGTACACCTTCGATTCGCGGTTGTCGGCCCCGTTTACTTCGTACTTCACGACATCGAACTCGAGCTGGTCGAGCGTACCCCGCATGTCGTAGAACTTGTTCTTGGTCTTGACGACCACTTCGTGAAAGCCCGCCGAGTGGGCCCACGCCTCCGATTCCTCGGTGAGCGCCCGGAAGTGTCCCTGACCGCGCCAATCGCGGCGTGTGCCGCCAATCCAGCTGTAAAGAACCTTGCGGTCGTCGAAGTGAACGCACCCCTGCAGCCGCTGCACGAGATCACGCAGCTTCGGCTCGTTTTCGATCGCGTGCAGCTGGTGTACGACCTTGAAAGAAACGGGGACCACCGTTCCAGGGTCGTCGGGCAGCGGCGCTTCTGCCATCAGGATGAGGAACTCGCGTTCCCGCAGCCGTTTCGTTATCTCGTCGGCGGTCTTTTTCCGCGGGAATTCCCCGAAAAACTCTTCGATGTACTGGATTTCGAGCGCGCCGCGCTCCAGAGGGTACTGCTTGATCAGGTATTCCAAGGAGTTTCCATCCCCCCTTCATGCTAGAGCATTTTCAGACCGGCTCGTGCGTGCCTTGTGCAGAGCAGCTGCGATCGGGCTGAGGCACGTGTCTTGCTCCGCCGTTTGCGGGAGAGGTGATCCATGGCAAGAGCGATAACTGTTGCGCTCGGCTGCCTGTTGGCCGCGGCGCCGGCGCTGGCCCACCATGGGCCATCCGTCCTCGGTACGGTCCGCATCACACAACCTGTGATGGCTGGCGGTCAGATCCTGGAGCCGGGAACCTACGAGATGCGGCTCACGGGAGAACACGTGGAACCGCTGCCTGGTCAGTCGGCAGATGCTGAGCAGGTGGTCGAATTCGCGAAAGATGGACGCGTGGTGGCCAAAGATGTCGCGCAAGTGATGCCGGGATCGACCGGGGCGATCGGCACGAGTGGAAGCGCTTCGTCGCAAGCGCGGGTCGAGCGGCTGAAGGCCGACGACTTTGTTCGTGTTTCCGTAAACCGCGAAGGCGAGCGATACCTGGTCTACCTGCCGATGGCTGGTCGGTAGCTGGTAGCTGGGTAGCCGGAGGCCTTTAGGCCTCCGGCTACCACGTACCCAACCACCCAACCACGAGCTAGTTGTCGTAATACAGCGAGAACTCGTGTGGGTGCGGGCGGAGCCGAATGGGATCGAGCTCCTTCGACCGTTTCCACTCGACCCAGGTCTCAATCAAATCCTCGGTGAACACGTCACCGCGCGTCAGGAATTCGTGATCCTGCTCGAGCGCGCTCACCGCCTCCTCCAGCGAGCCAGGCGTCGTCCGGATTCCCATCTCGCGCATTTCGCCGCGCGTCATCTCGTAGATGTCTCGATCGAGCGGCTTGCCTGGATCGATCTTGTTCTTGATGCCGTCGATCATCGCCATCAGCATCGCGGACCAGGCCAGGTACCCGTTGCAGCTCGGATCCGGGCATCGGAATTCAAGCCGCTTCGCCTTCGGGCTTTTCGAGTACATCGGAATGCGGATGGCGGCGGATCGGTTGCGGGCCGAGAGCGCGAGGTTGACCGGTGCCTCGAAGCCAGGCACCAGCCGTCTGTAAGAATTCGTGGTCGGCGCCGCGAACGCAAGAATCGCAGGGGCATGCTTGAGCAGTCCGCCGGCCGCATTGAGACCCAATGGGCTCAGCCCCGCGTACCCGTCGCCTGCAAAAAGCGGTTGGCTCCCCTTCCACAGCGAAGTGTGCGAATGCATGCCGCTGCCGTTGTCCTCGAAGATCGGTTTCGGCATGAACGTCACCGTCTTGCCGTGACGCTTCGCCACGTTCTTGCAGATGTACTTGTACCACATGAACTGATCGGCCATCGTGAGGAGCGGCATGAACCGCATGTCGATCTCGCTCTGGCCCGCTGTGGCGACTTCATGATGGTGAGCTTCGACGATGATGCCGATCTTGCGCATCTCGTACACCATATCTCCGCGCAGGTCGTGGAACGTGTCAGTGGGGCTGACAGGAAAGTAACCACCCTTGAAGCTCGGCTTGTAGCCGAGATTCGGCTCCTCGATGCGTGCGGTGTTCCAGGCGCCCTCGACCGAGTCGATCTCGTAATAGCCGCGATGCTGGTTCTGCTCGTACCGCACATTGTCGAAGATGAAGAACTCGGGCTCCGGTCCGATGTAGCAGGTGTCAGCGATGCCCGACTCTTTCAGATACGCCTCGGCCTTACGCGCCACGTGCCGCGGGTCGCGGCTGAAATCGCGTCGCGTCACCGGGTCGACGATGTTGGCGATGACGCTGAGCGTCGGTCTTGAAAAAAACGGATCGAGCCGCGTTGTCGCGGCGTCGGGAACGGCCATCATGTCGGATTCGTGAATACCCATCCATCCCCGGATCGAAGATCCGTCGAATCCGAGACCTTCCTCGAAGGTGTCCGTGTCGAGGTGGTCGATGGGAAACGAACAGTGCTGCCAGCTGCCCAGCAAGTCCACGAACTTCAGGTCCACCATCTCGGCCTGCTGCTTCTTGGCGAAACTGAAGAAATCCGCCGGCGTTTTGGGAAAGTCGTCCGACTTCATGCGCTGCTCCTTCCGCCAAAAGAAGCCGGAAGCATAACGGATCAATGGACCGTTATGCCATCGACATCGCGCGTTCAGACAGCGACAGGCTCGTACGACAAATTTGGCGTGAGCCACCGCTCGACCTCGGCGAGGCTGGCTCTCTTTCGACGTGCGTAGTCCTCCACCTGATCGCGGCCGATGCGACCGACCGTGAAGTACCTCGCGGCAGGATGGGCGAGGTAGATTCCGCTCACCGAGGCGGCGGGGGCCATTGCGAAGCTCTCGGTAAGAGAAATGCCTGCGCGTCCGGCCTGCAGCAGGTCGAAAAGCTTGCGCTTCTCGCTGTGATCGGGACACGCAGGGTAACCGAAGGCTGGCCGGATGCCGCGGTAGCGCTCGGCGATCAGCTCCTCGTTCGTGAGGCGCTCGTTCGCGCCGTAGCCCCATTCACGGCGAACCCGCGCGTGAAGGTATTCGGCGAACGCTTCGGCGAGACGATCCGCGAGCGCCTTGACCATGATGGCGTGATAGTCGTCATGGTCGCGCTCGAACGCCGCCACGAGCTCGGATGCGCCGTGTCCGGCCGTGAGTGCGAAGGCACCAACGAAGTCGGAGATCCCGCTGCTGCGCGGAGCGACGAAATCCGCGAGGGACAGATTGCAAGTGCCCTCAGGCATCTGCTCCTGTTGGCGCAGCATGTTGAAACGCAGTAACTCTGATCCGGGATCCGGGATCCGGGATCCGGGATCCGATCCCCGATCCCCGATCCCCGATCCCGGAGAGTAGATCACGATGTCCTCGCCGTCGGTGTTTGCTGGCCAGAATCCATACGCTCCCTGCGGCGTGAGCAGCCGATCGGCGACGATGCGGTCGAGCAGGGCGCGGGCGTGGCCGTACAGCTCGCGTGCTGCGGGGCCGTATCGCGGATGGTCGAGAATGGCCGGAAAGCGTCCCTTTAGCTCCCATGCTGTGAAGAAGAACGTCCAGTCGATGTACGGCACGAGCTCTTCGAGCTTCACATCGTCGAGAAGTCGCAGACCGGTGAAGTGCGGGCGGGCAATCGTGTCGGGTGTCCAGTCGAGGACGAGGCGAGCGGCACGCGCTGCGCTCCATGACAGCAGGGGGCGGTGCTTGAGCGCCGCGTGCTGCAGGCGAATCCGGTCCTGCTCGGTTCGGTTGGCCGCAATGAAGGGCGCCTTTTGCGTGTCACTGAGAAGGCTGGTCACTACGTCCACCGCTCGTGACGCATCGGCGACGTGGACCACCGTCTGCGTGCGCTCGGGCGCAATCTTCACCGCAGTGTGCTGGCGGCTCGTAGTTGCGCCGCCAATCAAAAGCGGAATCGTGAGGCCGCGGCGCTCCATTTCGCGTGCGACGAACACCATTTCGTCGAGCGACGGCGTAATCAGCCCACTCAGGCCGACGAGATCGGCGTGCTCATCGACGGCGGTCTGGAGAATCCTGTCCGCTGGAACCATGACCCCCAGGTC
>Ga0075420_100002453_pt1 | contig 16036 bp, 7 predicted proteins | sample SoiMetdeltSBSDD4_FD_75296 | JGI IMG/M metagenome (GOLD analysis project Ga0075420, IMG submission 75296) | Bulk soil microbial communities from a Populus tree surrounding site in Tennessee, USA - Soil MetaG P. deltoides SBSDD4 | ecosystem: Environmental > Terrestrial > Soil > Tree plantation... | reverse complement strand
CGGTACATGGCTACCAAGTTCGACAAGCCGATCCCGCTGCGTGAAGGCGACACTGCGCTGTCGCTCTATGACGCCGCCGGCAATCGGAACATCCTCGGCATGGACGCCCTGACACACTCCCTGGTCCTCGGTGACACGCGTGTATTCGGGTCGAACACGGTGAACTCGCTGCGGTTCTCGTACAACAGGATGGGAGTGTTCCGCCTCGCGCCGGCGACATTCGACCCGTACGACATCGGATCCGACGTCTACAGCTATCAGCCCGACGCGGGGGTCTTCATCGTCTCGGGCAATGGGTTCCAGGTGAACAATCCGGGGCCGAGCCGGTTCACGACCGACGCCTCGCAAATCAGCAACGATCTCACGCTCGTGCGCGGCGACCACCAACTGGCCCTCGGTGGCAACCTGGCGTACTGGAAGTTCTCGTTCCAGTCGCACGCACGTTCGGGCGGCAACTGGAACTTCACCGGGCAATTGACCGGCCTCGGCCTGGCCGACTTGATGCTCGGGCGAGTCGGCCGGCTGGAGCACGGCGGCCCGGCGCTGCTGCCGATGAATCAGTGGTACGTGGGCCTTTACGCACAGGACACCTGGCGCGTGAGTCCTCGGTTCACACTCAACGGCGGCCTTCGGTGGGAGCCGTACTTCGGGCAAAGCGTTACCAGCGGCGCCGTCTACAACTTCAACCGGGAGAACTTCCGGAACAACGTCAGAAGCCAGCAATACGTAAACGCACCCGCCGGGTTCATCTACCCCGGAGATGCGGGCTTCCCTGGCGGGTTACGAGGCATCAACACGCAGTGGTGGAACTTCTCTCCGCGTGTGGGCTTTGGATGGGATGTGGGCGGCGACGGCCGCACCGCGGTGCGCGCATCGTATGGGCTCACCTATGACTTCCCCAACGCGGAGTATCAGCTCATCAACTCGAACTCACCTCCGTTCGGAAACCGCACGATTGTGGAGGACCCGCCGGGACGCTTCGATCGCCCGTACGCGCACATTGGCGGGGATCCGCACCCGATCCTCACGAACCGCGACACCGTGTTCATCCCCTACGGTGCATTTGGTGTCGTCGATCCAAACCTCAACTCGCCGCGTGTGCAGCAGTGGAACGTCACGATCGAGCGGCAGCTCGGGAGCCTGTGGCAGGTGGCGGCAAGTTACATAGGCACCTCTACGGATCGCTTGTGGAATCAGGTGGCGATCAATCCTGGTGTGTTCCTTGGAACCGGCCCGTGCACGCTGCAGGGCGTGTTCTACCCGACGTGCACCACCAACGCGAACCTGAACCAGCGACGCGTCTTCTCGTTGTCGACCGAGAACCCGGCGGCAGCTGCGCTTATCGGTAACCTCGACATCCACGACGACGTCGGAAAGCAGAGCTACCGCGGATTGAAGCTGTCCTTCCAGCGGCGCGGCACGAGTCTCAATCTGAGTGGGAACTACACGGTCTCGCGGTGCTGGGGTCACCCGTCGTTCCAGACAGGCGGATTCCCGCAGATCGCCAATGGCTACACCAACCCGGAGGATCCCGACTTCGACATCGGCTACTGCGACCAGGACCGCAGGCACATCGGGATCCTGAGCGTCGGCGTGCTGACGCCGCAGTTTTCCAGCGGCGCCATGCGGGTCGCCTTCTCCGACTGGCGCGTCGGCGGCATTCTCAGCGCCCGGTCGGGACAGCCGGTCAACATCATTGCGGGCCAGGACCGCGCGTTCACGGGCATACAGAATCAGCGGGTGAACCAGATCCTGGACGACCCGTACGGCGACAAGAAGACGCCGAACACGTGGCTGAATCCGGCGGCGTTCGCGCAGCCGGCGCCGGGCACCCTCGGCAACTTCCGTCGTAACAGCGTCCGGGCGCCCGGGTACTGGGCGGTTGATCTCGCCGTCTCACGACTCGTTCCGATTGGGATGGGCCGCACGCTGGAGCTGCGGCTGGAGACGTTCAACCTCTTTGACACGTTCAACTGGGGACCGCCGACGCTCATGAACGCCGACCGGACGCACCACAACTTCAACTCAGGCGCGTTCGGGCGCATTACGAACATGCAGGGCGCGCCGCGCATCATGCAGTTCGGCGTGAAGTACGGCTTCTAAGGGAAACAACTTCTAGCGGGGGGCCGGTTCGATTCGAATCGGCCCCGCCTTCGCTCACGACTGTATGCGAAAGTTGCCCACCTGTTCGAAATCCCCAGGCTTCCAAGAGCCATCGAAGGCAGCTTGCTCGGGACCGTAGATGCGGAAATAGACAAACCACCCCTTACCGGGAATGGTCTTAATCCACTCGCCTTCATGATCGATGAGCGCTTTCGGACCGAAATAGAGGTCCACGCTCTTTTCTGACATCTTGTTCTTCAGCTCAAACATCGATCGCAGCGCCGCCTTGCCCTGGTCGGTCGCGATCTGGCTTCGTGTGCCGGCGTCATAGACGGTGACGGACCAAAACAGCTTGCCAGGCACTGGCTGGGGCACGGTGAGTTTGTAGGTCTTGGTACCATCGAGATACGCACCGGTCTTGTCGCGAAGTCCCAGCCAGTACAGCGAGCCGGCGCCGGGGCCCCGACGGAACATCGCGGGAGATGCCGCAATGGCTTGGAAAAACCATTTGTCCCGGGCGTAGGTGTCCCTGTAGTCCGGCGTGTCGAACGTCCCGTTCTCAGACCTCAGCGCCGCCCACTCCCATTGCCGGTCTGTCCAGACGATGCGGTCGGGACGGCGATCGGCAAACGACTCGACGCGCATCTGCGCGGATGCGTTCTGGGCTGCCTGCTCCAGGATTCGCTTCATGCGCGCATCGGGCGCGAACGGCTGCCCTTTGGCAATGCCCAGTGCGGCTAGCTCGCCATAGTGCTCGCGATAGTCCTCGACCGCGGGCTCCGAGTTCACGACGTCGTGGAGCACCTGCCAGTAGCGAAGCGTGTCTTCCCACGCGTGCGGCGTCGTGTCCTGCGGCATCGGTGTCATGTCGATCCACCTTGGATCGGTCCAGTCCGAGGAGGGATGCAGAGGATGTACCTTGACGCGCTTCAGGAGCTCGAGCGCGCCGGCAACATCGCCGTTCTGTGGAATAGCGCGCACTGCCCCGATCGCGCGGTACGACGCCGACGTGCCGGCGTTATAACCCGAGGGCACCTCTCCTTTGTGATCCGGTGGCAGCAGCACGTGCTTCCCGCCGTTGCCCGCGTCCGGCCCCGGGAGGCCCATGTCCAGAATCCAGCGCTGATGGATGTCCATCACCGCGCCGACCAGCGGTCCGGGCGGAAGCTCGATCACGATCGGACCGATGTGCAGATCGAGCAATACGGCGCCATAGGGCGTGTCGGAGTTCAGTGTGTACCCGACATGTCTCGGCCGCGTGTCCATCGATCCGAAGACCTTGTTCGGCACGGCGCCGACGTTGGCCGTGCCCCTGAAAATGGCGGCACCGGACACGGTCGGGTAGAAGACCCGGTACATCTGCAGTGCCCGAGCCAGGTCCAGCTCGTCGTAAGCGTGCCGGATGGTCTCGCGTGTCGGATAGCCGCCCTTGAATTCGTAGTGCTGCTCGACGAGTGTTGGCATCATGGCTTTCCTCCTACCTTGACCCCATTCGCTCGATATCCGCGAGTCTCCAGGTCTTGTCGAACAGTGGCTTCTGCGGTCCGTAGAAGCGCGCCAGCACCTCGAAGCGGCCGTCCCCTAACCCAGCGATAATGAAAACGTCGAGGTACAGTGCCCCAGGTCATGCTCCGAACCATCGTCGACGACCGCGAGGAAACCATCTCCGAGTACATCTGCGACTGGCCCAATTGCCCGAACGTGGCCGTGGAGGTTATCGGGTTCGCGCGCGAATTACGGCTGTATACGGCGTTCTGCGCCGAGCACGTGGCACGCATCGCCAAGAAAGAATGCGATTGATTCCGCTACTGCCTCGCCATCGCGACAGCTAAGGCCTGCTCTGGCGTGACCAGGTGGTCAGCCGCCTTGGCGTCGGCGGCGATCGCGAGTTGAATACCTTTGATCGCCCCGTTAAATGCGTTGCCCCGCGGCCCGTAGTCCTGCGACACTGGCGCGCCCGTATCCCGTCCGACGTCGCAGCCATCGTCGGCGGAAAAGACATTCGGCGCGGTTGCGTCGATTCGCCCCTGCGCAGCCTTCTTGCCGTCGATGTACAACGTCGCGGTGCCGCCTTTACCCAAGCCACCGCCGTCGTAAGCGAACTCCATGCGTACCTGGTGTTCGCCCTTGTCCAGAGGCTTGTCAGCTTCGACGTAGAAGTACCGGATGCCGAGCAGGTTGTAGCAGTACTTCAACTTCCCATTCTTCGCGTACAGGCTCCAGCCCCCGATGTTGCCGCCCTGCGCGACGATCACCCCTTCGACTCTGTCAGGTACGACAATCTCCGCCGTAACGGAGTGTGATTTGTTCTTCAGGCTGAGGACCGAGTTCTCAGAAAGCCGGCCCATACCGCCGAACAGAATCTGGCTGTTGCCGCGGACCAGCACCGGTCGGCCAGCCAGGTCCGGGTTTATGCGCTCAGCCAACCGATCGTCCAACGGCAGCGCGTTGTACTTCGTCGCCTCGATCAGCCACAGCCGCTGCAGTTCGTGCAGCTTCTCCGGCATCTTCTTTGACAGGTCTTCAGCCTGGGTCCAGTCCTTGGTCGTGTCGTACAGCTCCCAGACGTCGTCGTCGAACGCGGGCGCCTTGTCCCCAACCAACAGCCACGGCGTTTTATGCCGGGTCACCGCAGTCCACCCCTTGTGGTAGATGCCGCGGTTGCCGAACATCTCGAAGTACTGAGTTTCGTGCCGATCCGCCGCCTCCGCGTCGTCGAACGAATACAACATGCTGACGCCTTCAAGCGGCGTCTGCTGGACGCCATTGACCGTCAATGGCTCCGGGATCCCAGCTGCTTCGAGGATCGTCGGCGCGACATCGATCACGTGATGGAACTGCGAGCGATGTTCACCCTTGGCCTTGATACCGTTCGGCCAGTGGACGATTGTGCCGTTGCGCGTACCGCCCCAATGCGACGCCACTTGTTTGGTCCACTGGTACGGTGTGTCCATCGCGTGCGCCCAACCCACGGCGTAATGGTTGTAAGACGTCGGACCGCCGAGCTGATCGAGGCGCTGCATGAGGAACTCAGGCGTTTCAAGCGCCCCAGCGCCGTTGAAGTTGATCATCTCGTTGAACGTACCGTTGATCGTGCCCTCCGCCGAGGCGCCGTTGTCGCCGACGATGTAGTAAATCAGCGTGTCTTCGAGGAGGTGAAGCCTTCCGAGGCTGTCGATCAGACGTCCGACATGATGGTCGGCGTACTCAAGATAGCCGGCGTACACCTCCATCTGCCGCCGTAAGACCGGCTTCAGCGACTCCGGCATGTCGTCCCAGGCAGGAATCTCCTTGTGCCGTGGCGTCAACTGCGAGTCGGGCGGAATGACGCCGAGCTTCTTCTGGCGTGCGAAGGTTTCTTCGCGCACCTTGTCCCAACCCTTGTCGAACTTGCCTTTGTACTTGTCGGCCCATTCTTTCGGAACGTGGTGTGGAGCATGCGTCGCACCGGGTGCGAAATACACGAAGAATGGCTTGTCGGGAATTAACGCTTTCTGCTGACCGATCCAGGCGATCGCCTTGTCGGTCATGTCTGCCATGAGGTGATACCCCTCCTCAGGCGTTTTATCCGGCTCGATGGCCATCGTTCCTTCATAAAGCGATGGGTACCACTGGTGCGCTTCGCCGCCGATGAACCCATAGAAGTATTCGAAGCCACCACCGCCAGTGGGCCAGGCGTCGAATGGGCCTGCCGGACTCGTCTGCCACACCGGCACTTCGTGACACTTTCCGAATTGCGCCGTGGCGTAGCCATTCAGCTTCAGCGTTCGCGCAAGCGGCGACGCGGTGTTGCGAAGCACAGAGGAATAGCCCGGAGCTCCAGTGGCCATTTCGGTGATGCAACCCATGCCGACGGAGTGATGATTTCGCCCCGTCAGCATCGCCTGTCGCGTCGGCGAGCACAACGCGGTGGTATGGAATCGGTTGTATCGCAATCCTGTTTTGGCGAGACGCTCGGCCGTCGGTGTCTGACAAGGACCGCCGAACGCACTGGACGCGCCGAATCCAACATCGTCCAACAGGATCACGAGGACGTTCGGCGCACCTTTCGGTGGTCGCAGATCACGGATCGGCGGAAACTTCGTGTCCGGGTCCTTCGCGTCGTACGTAGTCAAGCCGAATGGCTTGACGTCCGGAATAGGCAACGCATCGCGTTGGAGTTTGTCGTTAGGATCCATAGCGTCCCTCATATCCATTACAGGGGGCGTCTGCACCACGCCCCGACGGCGTCCTCGAACCGCTGCTTGCGCTCGACTGCGGCGAGACATCCGTGCCGACCGTATGCGGCGATGGTGCGTCGCGGGATGGGCCACGGCGGGTCGTGACCTCCTTGGTCGTGGACGAGGAACCGCTCGAAAAACAGCAGCAACTATCGATCGTTGTCGCTGGCCACGGCACAAGTCGTGCCGACGATCGCGATTGCGCTGAGCCTTCGTGCTCCTCATGTACTGATCAGTTGTCCGATGAAGCGAGGCATAATACCGACTCCCTGCAATCTGACATCGCATGGAGGGCTGTCATATGCGCGCTGCAACCCAAAACGTCGTCATGGTGTTGCTCCTCGTCCTGTGCGGGTTGATTCTCCAGTCGCCTCCAAACGCAGGTGCGCAGGAGAATCGGACCGCTCAGTCGTTCGTCTTTGACGGCTCGTGGCCCAAGCTTCCGCTGCCGAACAAATGGACGTTCGGCGGCGTCACCGGCCTCGCCGTCGACAATGACGACCTGATTTGGGTGCTCCACCGTCCAAACGACCTGAACGAGACCGAGAACTTCGCCGCGCTCGACCCACCGCAAGCGGAGTGCTGCGTCAAGGCGCCCGCGGTATTGGCATTCGATCGCCAGGGGAACCTGCTCCACTCGTGGGACACGCCGCAGGGGCACATGCTCATGGTCGATTCCAAAGACCAGGTCTGGGTGGGCTCCGATACGTTCCGCATCTACACGAAGCCAGGGAAGCTGATCGCCGAATTCCCGCGATCGGCGCAGCGCCCCACACCTGCGCGCCAGGGTGGGCCGCCTTCACCGGCGATTCCGGCGGGAACGGAGATGCTCGTGACGGGCGTCGAAGGAGCGTCGTTTGACGAGCCCGCGCGCGAGGTGTACGTGATCGACAACTACCTTGCCGGCCGCGTCCTGGTGTTCGACATGGACACGTACAAGTTCAAGCGCGGCTGGGGGGCCTACGGGAAACCGCTCGGCGAGATTGCGCCACTGCCGCGGGCCAAGTACGACCCGAAAGCACCGCTCACGACATACAAGGATTTCCTCGGCCACGTGACGGTGCTGGTTGCGGGCAACGATGTGTACGTCGCGGATCGACAGGCCAATCGCATCCAGGTCTTCACCAAGCAGGGGAAGTTCGTGCGCGAATTTTCGGTTGCGCCCGAAACGCTCGGCGACGGGTCGGCGGTCGGCCTTGCGCTCACGAAGGACGGTCGGTCGCTCTTCGTCGGCGACCACATGAACAACGTGGTCTGGCTGGTCAACCGGCAGACGGACAAGATCAGCGGGCGAATCGGCTATCTCGGTCGCAACGGCGGCGGCTTCAACGCCCTGCATATGGTGGCCACCGATTCGAGCGGCAATCTCTACACAGGCGAGGTCGATCCGAACAATCGAGTGCAGAGATTCAACGTGAGATAGATCGTTCTCAGAAGTTCACCTGCACGCCGAGCTTGAACAGGCGGGGCGCGAGCACACCGGTCGCGTTCTGCCACGCCGCACCGTATCGCGTCGTCATCACGAGAACCTGGTTGGAGTTGAAAGCGTTGAACACATCCAACTGCGGTTCCACCTGCGTGCCGCCGGCGCGGAAGCGCCTCGTGAGCCGAAAGTTGATCTGCCGGTTCCGTCCTTCGCTGAAGAGCGAATTCGGCGCGATCAGCTCGATCGTGCGTGTGGCCGCCGCGCCGCCCGAGAAGTTGCGCCCGAGCGACGGCGCGGCCGCTGCACTGGTCACCACATGACTGGCGGCCAGCGGAATCGATGCGATGTCCTGATACGTCGCGCTGACGCGCAGATCCCACGGCAGCGGATAGAGCGCCGTCAGCTTCACCTGCGTGCCAGCCGACCAGGGTGCCGCATCACGACAGAACCCCTGCACCTCCGGACCCGCGTTGACCGAGGCCCGGAGCATCTTCTGCGGCGAGTCGACCACCACATCGCATTCGTCGGCAACCGCCTGCCCGAACGACACACCCCCCGCGATCAGCCCGGCGTTTGGCAGACGCCAGTTCATCGTGACGTCGACGCCGTTGAACACCTCGGTGCGCTTCCCGAACTTGTCCATCGTCGTGACGAGGTTATCGACCAGGCCGAATTTCGACGGATCCAAGTCGTACAGTCCGCAGATGCGCTGCCCGCCGCCGCCCGGCAACTTGGCGTCGGACGGCGCCGTGATGCAGTATTCGTCGTAGTCGGACGGGCTGACGGCGAGATTGTCGGTTACGGTGAAATTGCCATACCAGGTGCGGAAATAGCCCAAATTGACGGCAAGGCCTCGCCCCAGCTCGTGCTGCAGCGACACCGAGCCCTGCCAACTGTACTCACGGGTCTGCCAGCCGCGTGTCAAGGCGTCGTCGTACCGCGTGGTGAGTCTCACCTGCCCGAAGTCTGCGGCGGAGTGCGGACCGAGCTCGTTCTCCTGTGGAATGTAATCGCCGTTGTCGGTCCACGTTCGCGTCGAGCCGGTGATCATCTGGCTCACCGGGTTCGCGCCGGCGAGCAGACCGCCGGTGTTCTGAAACGTCACATAGCGACCGAGGTACGCTTTCAGTGCTGTGCGCCCGCTGCCGAACACATCGTAGGCGACGCCCAGGCGCGGGTTGACATCCTTCCAGTTGAGTGCGCTGTCCACCTTGTCGAAGTGTCGTTCCGGAACGAAATCGCCCGCCGGCAGCCGCTGATCGGGGACCCATCCCTGCAGGTAGTCGAACCGCAGGCCGAGATTGAGCGTCATCCGCCGGATTGTCCATTGGTCCTGCGCGAACGAGGCGACGGTGTGCTGCCTTACTTCGGAGAAGTACGGACCGGCCCAGTAGGTCACCGACTGCGGAATGGTGCCCCGAAACGTGTAGCTCCGATTTCCGCTGATGAACAGATCGAGGATCTGGTATCCCCTGCGGTACTGCACCCCCGTCTTGAACGCGTGCGATCCGGTGACATACGAGACGTTGAACCTGGTGTTGAACTGACCGAAGTCCGAGGCCTTCGGCCCCCACGCCTGGGTGAAGCCCGAGATGCTGCCACCGGCGGCGTTGTAGCGGTAGTTGCGATTGAGATCCAGAATCGAGACGTCATCGTAGCTGCCGCCCGTGAGCCGCCGCACGATCAGGCCGTCGACGATCGTGCCGCCGCCCTCGAACAGCAGCCGGTTGCTGGCCGGGTTACTCCACGATAGCTGCAGGCGCCAGTTCGGCCAGTACAGATCGTCTCCGGTGGCTTCAGGCGCCAGCGTCCCTGCTTGTATCCCGAAATAGCAGTTGCAGTTGTACTCCGTACTGACCATTCCTGTGATCTTGTGCTTCTCAGCCGCCTGCCAGGTTAGCCGCAGCGTCTCCTCGTTGTAGAAGTTGTTCTCGTATGCGGGACGATCCAGATCCGGCGTATAGAACATCGTGCCCTGGGTCTTGTTGAAGTAGTTCCCCGGCTGATACGACTGGCTGATCCAGCGGCGTGCGCTCCCGAAATACCAGAGCTTGTCGCGGGCAATCGGCCCTCCGATTCCGCCGGCGATCTCGTAGTTCTGCTTGATGAACGGCGCAGTGGTGGCACCACGGGCTTGCAGCGCCGCATCGAGATTGTTCGACTGCAGGTCCTGATGCCCGAAATCCGCCCGGAACGATCCGTTGAACAGGTTCCCGCCGTCACGAGGCACGAGATTTATCTGCGCGCCTCCGGTTTCGCTTTCCGCAGTCAGCCCACCCGCGGTCAGCACGTTCACTTCCTGGACCGTCGTCGGATTCACGCTCGACATGAAGTTGCCGGCGGCCACCATCGTCCCGAAGAACTGCCCGTCGCGGAGTTGCTGGAAATCGGCCGTGCGGCTGCCGTGCACGGTGAACTGCTGGCGGTTCTCGCCCATGTTGCCGCCGACGTCCTGGTTTGCGGCAGCTTGCACCGCGCCAGGAATGATGGCGACATACGCGCCTGAGTTGCTCGGCAGCGGAATAGCGTCGCGTTCCTCGCGCGAAATCACGCGCTGCTGAATGATGCTCTGGACGTCGACGACCGGCGCTGCGCCCGTGACCGTAATCGTCTCCTCGAGCGCGCCGACACTCAGCGTCGCATTGACACTCGCCGTAAACCCCGCGTTGAGCTCCACGCCTTCCCGCCTGAACGTGCTGAACCCCGCCAGCGTAAACGTGATGCTGTAGACGCCGGGGCGCAGGTCGATGATCCGAAACACACCTTGATCGTCGGTCACGACGACCCGCGCCTTTTCGATCAATGCAGGGCTTGCGGCTTCGACGGTAACGCCGGGGAGCACGCCCCCTGATGCGTCACGTACCACGCCCGCGATGTTGCCGCTCCCCACGGTCTGCGCCCGTGCGAGCACCGGAAGGAGGACGAAGAGAAGCCACAAGCGATGGATACGCATGGGTGTCATCACCTCGTACGTAATGTCATTTACCTCGTACGTAGTGTCCGGCGTCAGCCGGACCTCCGCAAACTTCAGCCGGAGAACTACCGGCTCGCCGTCGTCGTGCGCTGGCTCGTGACAAGCTTCACGATGCGCCAGTTGTTCATGTCGGCGACATACAGCTCGTTTTCCGACGGACAGGCGAGGCCATGTGGCCAGTTGAACTGCCCCGTCTGACGTCCCGATTCGCCGTAGACGCCGAGGATCTTGCCGTCGAGCGTCATCTTGTAGAGCCGCCCCGGCTCCGAGTCCATCACGAACAGGTACTGTGTCGGCCCATTCGTGATGCACATCGTCCATGGAGCGGTCTCATCCGGCCGGTTGGTGGGCAGGTTGCCGAGCACGGGGTGGCGTGACTTGTCGTACGGCGCATTCATGTGCAGAAAGCGGATGAATTTGCCGTCGCTGTCGAACACGTGGATGCGCCGATTGCCGCGATCGCCCGCGTAGATGTTGCCCTGACGATCGACCTGCATCGTGTGCACGTTGCGGAAGTGCCCCGGATTCAGGTTGGCGTGCTCGCCCCCTTCGCCGTACTGACCCCAGGTCTTCACCCAGTTGCCGTTCTTGTCGAACTTGGCAATGCGATTGTTGACGTAACCCTCGCTGACGTAAACGTTGTCGCTCGCATCCCAGCCGATGTCAGTCGGCCCGTTGAAGAGCCCGTCCACGGGCACCGCCTTGGCAGGCTCAGGGCGGTGGTACTCGCCCTCATAGCCTTCCGGCCGCCGGCCGAGGTTCATCGTGACGTATCCCGCGGGGTTGAACTTCATGACGGAGTTCGTGCCTTTGTCGACGACCCACAGGTTGTCGTACCGGTCGAACCGCACCGCGTGCGCGTACCCGAGGCCGTATACACCCTGGCCGATCTCTTTCACGAACTTGCCCGTTCGATCGAACACGAGGAGCTGCGTGGTGGCGTTGCCGTACAGCGGTCCCGAGGTCGGCGACCCGGGATGATTGAGCACGACGATGTCGCCTTTCGAGTTGACGGCCACGCCGAGCGTCTCGCCCAGATTCATGGTCGGCGGGTACTTCAGGAAGTCCGGCACCACCTGGAGTGGCAGGGGGGGGACGTTCGAGTTGGCAACAGGCATCGGGGCTTGTGCTTCCACGCGCCCAGACGATCCCATTTGAGTCATGGGGTACAGCAGCAGTGCACCCACGAGCGCCATCAGAAGAATTGGAAAACGTCGCACAGAACCCTCCTCACTGAACTGGCACCGCGCGGCAGCGCGAGCCCACTTTTGCCTCGATCGCCTTGTACGCTCATGCCTCTTGAACCGCTATGCGACTCGTTGCGTGAATTTTGTACTCGTTGTCACCTCGCATAGCGGTCCCAGGCGCGCGGAGCGCGCCGAAGAAACTTGGCAACCAGCCGAGGGATCTGCGTGATACCAAGGGCAGAGCCCTTGGCTGGTTCCTTGGACCGGCTAATCATACGCCCAGCCCGTATCCGAGACGCCCATTCAGATCCGGGTGTGGCGCGATGGAGCCGCGAAGAGGTTAGAATTCAAACCCGCCGCCGGGCCGGTGCGACACACCGGCCTCAATCTGGAGGTCAGATGAAGACAGCGAAACGCCGGTTCACCGCTGCGGCCGTCATCGTCATTGCCTTGTCAGGATCACTGTCCGCGCAGTGGCCGAGGCGTCAGCAGCCAGGGGTTCCGAAACGGCCAGACGGACAGGTGAATGTCGCCGCGCCAACGCCGCGAACCCCCGACGGCAAGCCTGATCTCTCCGGCATCTGGGAGGTCTCGCCGCGTCGTGAGAAGCCCGGTGAGGCGCCGGCGGGACGCCCACCGCTGGCGGTGTTCGCGAATATCGGCGTCGCCATGGTCGGGGGCCTGCCGTACCAGCCGTGGGCGGCGGAACTCTCGAAGAAACGCGTCGCCAACCAGCGGTACGACAATCCGGATGCGCTGTGCCTGCCGCAAGGTCCACTTCAATACCATCTGGACCCGCAGCCGCGGCAGATTTATCAGATGCCGGGACGCACCCTCATCGTCTATGAGTCGAACTACGGCTTGCGCACCATCCACACCGACGGGCGGCCTCTGCCGAAGCTGGGCGAGCCGCAGCCCTACTGGCTCGGGTACTCCGTCGGGCGTTGGGAGGCCGACACCTTCGTGGTGGAGTCGAATAACTTCCGCGGCGTGCAGGGGGGCCTTGCGGCCGACGCGTGGCTGGATCAGCTGGGCAGCCCGTACACCGACGCGCTGCGCCTGACCGAGCGGTTCCGCCGTGTCAATTTCGGCAACCTCGAAATCGACGTCACGATTGACGATCCCAAGGCCTACACGAAGCCGTTTACCGTGAGAATCGAACAGATCATCGTGGCCGACGGCTGGGAGATGGCCGAGTTCATCTGCCACGAGAACCAGAAGTTCCTCGAGATGACGGGACGGGCGGTTCAGAAATAAAAGCGTTTCCTGCGTGGGTGGACAGTCAGCGTGGGAGGACAGTATGAGCGTTCAGCGGCCGCGGATCTTGACGGTGGTGGTGGCTGTGCTGATCGTACCGAGCGTCGCATGGTCCCAAGACAGCAACAGCGCAACGATGACTGGCGTCGTGCGGGACGCCTCCGGAGGAGTGCTGCCGGGCGTCACCGTGGAAGCGTCGAGCCCCGCGCTGATCGAAAAGGTGCGCGTCGGGACGACCGACAGCGACGGCCGCTTCCGCATCATCGATCTCCGGCCTGGCGAGTACGCGGTCACCTTCACGCTGACGGGGTTCAGGACGTTACGCCGCGAGGGGATACAACTGACCACCGGGTTCACGGCGACCGTAAACGGCGACATGTCCCTTGGGGGCGTAGAAGAGACGATCACGGTGACCGGCGCCGCACCGGTCGTTGACGTCCAGGGCGTCCAGGAGCAGCAAGTCTTCTCGGGCGAAACAGTGCTTGCGCTTCCGATTGGAAAGAACCAGGGCATCTACGTAACGCTGATCCCGGCCGCTACCCAGGGAAACCTGGCAAATCAGGATGTCGGCGGCACCAAGGGTGAATCGACGCAGATCTTCGGAGTGCACGGCGGCCGCGCAAACGAGACGTACCAGCTCCGCGACGGTTTGTACTTCGGTGAGCACATCGGCAACGCCGCCAACTTCGCCGCCAGTGTCAACCCCGCCACCGTACAGGAAGTGAGCGTCCAGACGACGGGCGGACTGACGGCCGACGCGCAGTCGGGCGGCGTGATCATCAACGCGATCGGGCGCGAGGGCGGCAACGAATTCCACGGAACCCTGAACGCCGATTTCGGGCACGGAGAGCTCCAGGGCAACAACGTCAACGCCGATCTGAAAACGCGCGGCGCCACGCTGACGGGTACCCTGCGCCGCCTCTACGACGTGGGCTTCGGCTTCGGCGGCCCCCTGAAGCGCGACCGCGTGTGGTTCTTCGCGAGCGCGCGCAAGTGGGAGACGTCGAACTTCCAGGCCGGCAACTACTTCAACAAGTCGGCGAATCCCCTCTTCTACGAGCCCGACCTGTCGCGTCCGGCGTACGACCGCAACCTGGCGCAGGAGCTCGCCTTCCGCCTCACCTGGCAGGCGGCGCAGAAACACAAGATCAGCGCCACGTACCGCTACGAGTACAACTGCAACTGCAACTTCAATATCGCGACGGGCCAGTTTTCCCCCGAGGCGGCCGGGAACAACTGGTACCCGCCGTTGATGTCGAGCCAGGCCTCGTGGACCCATCCCGCCACCAACCGGCTGCTGTTCCAGGTCGGCGGCGTGTTTCTGGGCGGGACGCACCGGCGCAAGCTGGGTGACGAGGTGACGGATCACAATATCGCCATCTTCGACCGGCTCACCAACTTCTGGTACGGCAGTCCCGACCGCACGCTGATCGCGTTCGTGCAGAACCTGGCTCGCACGCCCAGGGGCCAGGGCAACGTGTCCGGCTCGATGTCGTACGTCACCGGGTCGCACAACTTCAAGGTCGGCGCGCTGTTCCTCCAGTCGTACCGTGATTTGTATCAGCCGTTCGAGCGGGCGATCAGTTACACGTTTGCCGGGCTGGTGCCCGAGTCGGTGACCTACTATGCCGCGCCGCTGAACGCGAAGATGCGCACGCGCCAGATCGGGTTGTACGCGCAAGAGCAATGGACGATCAACCGTCTCACGCTGTACGGCGGTCTGCGATATGACTACGATCACGGGTGGAATCCGGCACAGGACGTTCCGGCGGGCCCGTACGTCGGCGCCCGGCACTACGACGAAGTGCGGAACGTGCCGAACTGGAAGGACATCAACCCGCGCGCCGGCTTCGCCCTCGATCTGTTCGGCAACGGGCGGACCGCGATCAAGGCCAACATCGGCCGCTTCGTGGCCTTCGAGGCCAATGGCGGCATCGTGTTCGCGAGCAACCCGGCCAATGGAATTGTGACGAGCGCCACGCGGGTATGGACCGACAACGGCGACTACGTGCCACAGGAGAACGAACTGGGGCCGCTGTCGAATCCCAACTTCGGACGTCCCATCCAGACGACGAGGTATTCAGACGAGGTGCTGCGCGGCTGGGGAAATCGGGGCTACAACTGGCAGGGCGGCGTGACCTTCCAGCACGAGCTCGCCACCGGCGTCGGCCTGAGCGTCGGGTACTATCGCACGTGGTATGGCAACTTCCTCGTGACCGATAACACCCTGGTATCACCCGCTGATTACGACTCGTACTGCATTACCGCACCGACCAACACCCGGCTGCCCAACACCAGCGAACAGATTTGCGGGTTGCTCGAAATCAAGCCGGCCAGGTTCGGGCAGGTGAGCAACATCGTGAACCTCGACTCCGAGTATGGCGGTCAGTCAGAGGTGTACGACGGGATCGACGTCACGCTCAACGCCAGGCTGGCCAATGGCGGCCTGATCGGCGGCGGCTTTGCCACCGGTCGCACGGTCACGGACGTGTGCGACATCGTCGATGACGTGCCGGAGTTCGCGATCAACCTGGCCGCCACGGTCGGCCTCACCACCAACAGCGTGGTCGGACCGAACAACGCGCCGTCGCGGTTCTGTCATATCTCACCGCCGTGGTCTGCACTCACACAGCTGAAGTTCTTCGGCACGTATCCGCTGCCATGGGATCTGCGCGCGACGTTCAATTACCAGCATCTGCCGGGCGTCGCAACGACAGCGACCTACGTGATATCGGGAGCGGAAATCGCTGCGGCCCTGGGGCGCCAGCCGGCCGCCGGCGCCCGCGCCACGGCGGCGACCGAGTTGCTCGAGCCGCAGCGGTTGCGCCGCGAGAGTCGCCTGAACCAGTTGAACTTTGCGCTCTCGCGC
>Ga0075420_100002450_pt1 | contig 16039 bp, 14 predicted proteins | sample SoiMetdeltSBSDD4_FD_75296 | JGI IMG/M metagenome (GOLD analysis project Ga0075420, IMG submission 75296) | Bulk soil microbial communities from a Populus tree surrounding site in Tennessee, USA - Soil MetaG P. deltoides SBSDD4 | ecosystem: Environmental > Terrestrial > Soil > Tree plantation... | reverse complement strand
TTAGTGCGCTTTTCGTAGCAGACAATCACTCACGCGTTGTTGGTCGTCGGCGTTGGGGGTTTGGCCTTGTGGGATCGAATCGCCCTTCATTATCTATAGTACCCTCCTCTTAATCGTCGCGGATCATGTGCGGTACTTGTTGAGGATTTGCTGCATTATTAGGGTTTAATACAATGAGTTTTATGAGAGCAGGCGTTGCCATCATCCTGGATCGGGACAGGAACGACTCGTTTCGTAACTCTCGATCAGTAACCGATCACGCCTCTGCTTACGTCTGCTAAACCCTACCTTTGTGGACTTTCGGCATGGCCGCCTCCATGGCTATTCTGAGGCATCCCAACTGTGAAAATCAGGCAATGCTTCCGTCGGAACTTCCGCCACGATAAGCGGGCTTTAGTTCTAATTGAGGCTCTCAATCAGACCGCCTAGAAAGAGACGTTCTGCAGTGTCCAGAATAGCCGCGAGCCTTGCAAAAGCCGATTCTAGCGGATGCTCTCGATTCGAGGTCGGCGATGCCTTTGGAGGTCCGATGTATACCCACATCCTCATACTGGCGTTCACGGTGCTGTCTTTACATGGGTCGCTCACTTTTGTATTTGCAGAATCGACGGTTCCCGCCTCTGCCGGTATCGTGACCGGGGTCGACGGACGGGTCGTGGCATCGCAGGTGAGTTCCGCTCAGACACGAGCGCTTCGCGCTGGCGATCTTCTCCAATCAGGGGACGAGATCCGCGTCAGTGCCGGCAGCCGAGTCGAGGTGCTCTGGACCAAGCGGGTATTGATCTCTCTTGAGGCGAGTACCGGGGTTCGGCTGCTTGATCCGACCGGCGGACAAATGCTGGTACAGGTGCTCGAAGGTCAAGCAAGAATCGCCTTCTCCTATAGCGAAGGTCGTCCTACAGATACCTTAGCCGTGATCACTCCTGAAGCTCGCACGATCATGAGAGGCGGAATTCTGGAGGTGATGGTGGGATCGGTTGTACACCGGACAGATGACCAGCATCTGCTGAAATTCGATAAAAAGGAGGGCGTTCGAGAGGGGACCACGGGGGACGTGATCCGCATTGTCGAAGGACAGGCCAGCATCGAGCCGGCATTATCCGCAACCAAGTCTTTCTTGGTCAAGGCCGGACATGAAGTGCGAGTGGAGATGGGGGAAACCGACGCGCCTTATGAGTCCAAATCCGGCAATCGGCAGAGGCTTACGGCAATCGAGCGCCATCTGGATGTGCCTCAATCAGCCGTTCAGCGCCTCGCGCGCACCCATGTCGATCATGCGCTTGAACTCGAGAAGAGTCTGCGTAGGGACACAGAGAATCCAACCGACTCCAGGAATTCAGGTGGTGTGGTGACGGGGGCGGTGCTTTCCACCAGCCTGGGAATTCCCGTGACGCCGTTCCAAAACTCTGTAGGACCGAGCGGCCAAACTCCCTCCGGAGTGAGCCCTACGGTCCCGAGTGCGACCCAATCAGGCGGGATCAACAGCTCCTCTTTGCTGCAGAAAGCGCTAAAAAACGCATTGGACAAACCGGGGATAGGAAAAGGTCGGGAATAAAGACTAGTCGCAATCAGACTTGAGACCGAGCTTGATTTGAAATAGAACGTTGGCTACCGTCTCGGTATGCAGTCCGGTGCCAGAATTCAGATGCCAACAGACCCTGCTCAGCAGGCCTCAAAGTTATTTTGCAATAACATCCTTCGGCTCACTATCTTGCAATACACTTTGTTTTACTTTGCATGTTTAAGACATGCCTGAGAATTTAGAGCACAACATCATTTAACCCATGGGAAAATATGTCGAAAACATGACCGTAATTGAAACACGGGTTCAAATCCCGTTGGGACCACCACACGCTTTGCGCTGCCTCACCTCCGTATTTTTCCTTCCATCGCATACCATCCATTCTTGCTGACATCCAATACCTCTCACTGTCTGCTTATCGAGAGACGCCCATCCCACGACATCCTTTCCAGATGGGCGGCCTTCCTGCCACAGATCGTGGAGAAGTGATCACACTGTGACATGCGCTTCATGCCCCTTTCCACCAATGTTATGGTTTCAGGAGCCTCTTCTAATTTGTTTATGAATAGGAGAGGCTGTGGAATCCGAAGGGATTGGAAATCCCTCGGTTGAACCGTCGTCCGACCCGTGCGTTACCGCAGCTCAAAGAAATCTCACCACCGGGGTGTTCAGATGCGGACATCTCCCTCGTATCTCATCCTCCACCGCGCCGGCCCGATGGCCTGGACCAGAACCTTCGTCCCCGGCTCTGCCTTGGTGAGACTTCCGATGTGCGGGTTGTCGCCGTCATACGTCACGATCCAGCCTGGACTGTCCAGATGAAGCGTCAAAACGCTTACGTTGCGCAAGCGCTGGACAATCACGATGCCACTGCCTGATAGGAGCTGCATCACCTCGTCGACGCCGGTGCCGTCGTCCGCGACATTCACATGGAATCGGTCAAAGCGGCTGTAGTCCACTTTGTCCTGCACAAGATACAGCTGGGGGTACGAGTACCCATGCGTCAAGACCTCGGTCGTCAACGCGCCGCCACCGGGGACGTGCGGTGCCCGCCCTGCGCCCGCGATGACCCCCAACAGACGTTCTCGCGGCAGCAGGAAATGCGCTTCCACTCTCTCTGCCTCTGCTTTTGTGAGGGCAGGTTGCAGGAGCAGCCGCTGGATGTCGGGAGAGGCATGGTGAAGGTCGAGCGGCCACACGTGCGAGCCGATGTCCGCCAGCGCGTGATTGATGTCCGCAAGAGAAGTCAGGAGCGGGCGCCCGTCCGAGAACCCGAGTCGGATGCCTTCATCTGTTGCCATAATAATTCTTTCTGAAAATTTGATCAGAACCATGGAACATGCAGGTATTGCTTACCACTTTGCGGCGACCTTTGGAAACGGTTCTTAGAATCCCTTCGGCCTTTTCTGTCTTAGTGTTTGCGCCTACCACCGGCGATTGCAGAGATCCCTGCGCAATTTCCACCCTGCATTGGGGAAATCGTTATCGTTCGTGTGTTCCGGCATGTCGACCTGATCTAAGTGGTCTCAATTCAGACGCCGAGAATTCTGACGAGCCTTCATTTCCGGCCAAACTGTATCATCATACGCATGCTGCGGGTTGGTATGAGGCAGGTTGACTTGGTCCTAGTCAGGACTATCTAACATAATACCTCCGCGATTTGGAGGTTTGAAGTCGGAACCAGTGAGGTGACACGCATCTTACGGTGCAAAGGAGCGGACGATGTCTATAACAGTTAAACACCCTATTACACTGACGACCCGTTCGTTCGAGCAAGAGGTACTGAAGAGCTCAAGGTCAGTCGTCGTTGATTTCTGGGCCGAATTGTGTAGCCCATGCAGGTTGACGGGCTCCATGCTTGAAGAACTTGTGGGAGAAGATATTGGCGAGCGTGTCATCTTTGCGAAGGTGAACGTTGATGAGCATCCGGATCTCGCCTCGCACTATGAGATTCAGTCCATTCCCACGTTGGTCATCTTTAAAGACGGGGAAATACTCGATAGAATTGTTGGGGCTGTCCCGAAGAAGGCCTTGATGCAGCGGCTTGATATGCTGACCACGTCTACGTGAGAGCGAGAGGGGTGCGGCCATGTTGTTAGCAGAAGAGGTTCAACACAATGGTGCCCAGGGCAATGGGCAAGGCAAGGTATCCTCCCCTGACTGCGAACAGGACCGAGATCTACTCGATGCGTATTCACGCGCGGTGATCGAAGCCGCAGACCACATCAGTCCTGCCGTGGTAAACATTGAAGTGCGGCACCGAGAAGGGTGGCGCGGGGGACGTCAGGGTGAGGGAAGTGGGTCTGGTTTTGTGTATGCACCAGATGGATTCGTACTCACCAACAGTCATGTGGTGCATGGGGTCAATCAGATCAGCGTGACCCTATCCGACGGACGCGTGTTCGAGGCGCAACTCATCGGAGATGATCCAGGTACAGATCTGGCGGTGATTCGAATCCCTGCGACGGGCCTTGCCATTGCGTCGTTAGGCGATTCTCAGCGGATTAGAGTCGGGCAACTGGTGGTCGCGATCGGTAATCCATATGGATTTCAGACTACGGTGACAGCTGGGGTAGTAAGTGCGCTCGGCAGGACGCTTCGTTCACGCTCAGGTCGTCTCATCGAAAACGTGATTCAAACGGATGCGGCCCTCAACCCGGGCAATTCAGGTGGGCCACTCGTGACGGTCAACGGAGAGGTCATCGGTGTGAACACCGCCATCATTCTCCAGGCTCAAGGCATGTGCTTTGCGATTGGTTCGAACACCGCTCAGGATGTGGCGTTCCAACTCATGAAGGACGGCCGAATTCGACGGAGCTTTATCGGTATCAGTGGTCAAACTGTCCCAGTGCCTCGGCGCATCGTCCGGCACTATCAGCTGCCGAAGGAAACGGCGGTGCAGGTGATCTCCGTCGAAGAGGGAAGCCCAGCCGCTTGCACGGGTGTGCGAGAGGGTGATGTGATCATTAGTTTTGGATCCCAGTCGGTTGCCGCGGTCGACGATCTCCACCGGTTTCTGACCCTTGATCGAATCGGAACCAGAGTTCAGATAACAGTGATTCGCCGCACCGAAAAACTGGTGATTGAAATCGTTCCGGTCGAAAAGGGCTCATGATCATTGAGTCTCTGCCTTTTCTAACCCACCACATGTCCACTCATCGACCTTGTGAACCTGAAGCCACTCGTAGTGGCTAGGGCCACCCGTGCCCGGTGGGTTTGCGCCTACTTGCCGGACACATTGCTCTGCATTGTGCCAAGGTTCGATTTGCCGCCGACACAGGCCAGCTCAGTGATTGTCTCGGTGCAGTCCTGGTCTTAGGAGTGCAGACCAAGCCATCATAGAATCGAAAGTGGAAGCCCCCAATACTTGCAAGATGCACGACAGCCCATTCTTCCTGCTGACATCGAATGGAGCAATACCACATGCCCCCAGTCCCTGTGAGGTACGCGTTCATTCGGGATCAGGCAGGGGCGTGTGACACGTCTCTGCACGGCCCTCGATGTCAGTCGCAGTGGCTACTATGCGTGGCGGCGGCGGCCCCTGAGTGCCCGGCGCGAAGCGGACCACCGATTGCTCCCGGTGCTGCACCGCCTGCATCGGCAGACGCGGGAAGCGTATGGGACGATCAAGTTGTGGCAGGGCCCTGAAGGAGGACGAAATCCAGTGTGGGCGGCATCGCGTGGCTCGGCTGCGGAAGCTCGCCGGCCTGGAAGCGCGGTGCGTGCGTCGGTTCCGCGTGATCGTCGAACACCCACCGGCGGCCGTGCTGCGCACGCGTCACCGCGGAATCGACTACGAGGAGATCCTTGTCTGAATCTCGGCCAAGGTGTTTTCCGGGGCATGTTCCGTAGCTCCGCGATGGCCGATTCTCAACACTCGACGCATTGAATCTCCTGGAACCAGGCAGAAGAGGCAAACGCAAACGGAGGGTTACTGGATCGATGGCGCAAATCGGAGGTTATGCGCATCCAAATTGGCGAGATATTCCTTCATACGTTTTCGCTCGTGGTTCTTCACAAATTCGATCACTTTGCCATCAATCTCCAGCAACCCGAGTCCAGCGGGGATCTCGTCTGGGCGGATGACAAACAGATTTACCCCCAACTCCTTGGCTTTCGCCTGTGCTTCCTTGACACGGTGGTTGATGTACCGCTCGTTCAAGCGTAGGAGATCATTTAACTCCAGAAGGTCTTGCAAGGGGTGCGGGTCGACACGTACGCTCTTTCTCGGAACATTGAGGAGGATGAACACTGTATCGCATCCAAAGCTGAAGGCTTCCTCGACCGGAAGGGGATTGGCGAGATCGGCATCAAGGTATCGATAGCCATCCATTTCGACCATCTCAAACAAAGGGTACAGAGCCATGGACGCACGAATGCGTTTAAAGAAGAGGTCGTGTTTGGCCTTCTGGCTTCGTGTGTCCTCGCTCCCGTCCATCGCAAGGTCGGGATCCTTATTGGAAAAGACCACGGTCGCTCCGTCTTCATACCGTTCAGTGATAATGTTCCAGTTTATGGAACTTGTGAGCACCTTCTGCAGATCAATCTGCTCCCCGAGTCTGGCCAAGAGCGGGAATGGATCTAGGAAGGCCTTCATCCTTTTGAATTCAAAATACTTGTCCACCTCGTCGAACGCTTCCTGGATTTCAGGCGCCTGCACGAGTCGTCGAAAAGACCTGTGTTGGGACTCAAATGCGTCCATGAGACGAAAGACGAAGCTCACCGTTCGACCCGCTATGCGAAACGGCATGCGCATACAAAAGGACAGGACTAAGGGTAGAAACTTGATAGCCCGCCTGAGATCATAGAGAATCGACCCGGTGGGCTCCCAGCTTTGAGTCACCTGCGGAATCACCCCTAAAAGATTCGCCAATTTTTCTCGAAGGAACGGATGGACCTCATAGATCGCTTCGGGGGAGGTGATATAGTCTTCCCAGATGCGGATGGTTTTTGCCGCTCCGATTGCACCAGGATTCTCGACAAACCCGAGGGCATTACAGCTTCCTGCGGAGGAACTCACGATGTGGGTGGGAGAAAAGCCGGCATTGACCAATTCGGCGGCCGCAACCGCTTGGATAACGGCTTTACATCCGCCACCGCAAAAAGCGAACAAAATGTTCCCGTACTTATTCGAGAGACGATCCGGCATGCGAATTCTCCGGCCCGATGTTCCCAGGACACCTGCGTTCAGACTGGACTCCGATGTACCGCTCCGACCGTCGATGTGTCACGATGCCGCGGGCATAGTTCGCTTGACCTGTTCTTGGATCCGATGGACCCGCCCAGATGAAAGCGTATGATGTCTGCATTGTGGGGGCAGGGGTTGTAGGGTGCGCCATCGCCAGGGAGTTAGGGCGCCGGCACAGCCCGCTCCGCATCGCTGTGCTCGAACAACGTGAAACGGTAGGAGAGGAAACCAGCGGGCGCAACAGTGGAGTGCTCCATAGTGGAATCCACGAACGCCCTTCTTCACTGAAGGGACGGATGGCTCGAGAGGGGAGCGCATTAGCGGTCTCGTATGCGTTACAGCATGGCATCCCGCTGCTCAGAACGGGAATGGTCATCGCCATTTCGTGGGAGAATGTCCGTCGAGGCCTCTGGCGCGAGTTGTCCATGCTGCGGCGGCTGTGGGCCACCGCCTGGAAGACGAACATCCAAATGTCCTTCGTGACACCAATGGGGTTGCGTACGTGGGAGCCGAATCTCCACACCTGCTGCGGTATTGTCATTCCGAGCGTCTGCGTCATAGACCCTGTGGCCTTCGTGCAATCACTCAGGACCGAATCGGAATCGACTGGTGCAGAGTTTGCCTTCAATAACCGGGTGATTGGTATAGATGAAGAAGCCACCACGTACATCGTCACCACCGACCGTCAGAGGATCCGCGCTGCATGCCTGATTAATGCTGCAGGACTCTACGCCGACGACGTCGCTGCCCTCGCCTTACACAATAAAAAGTATACCATCCGCCCGCTGCGGGGTGAGTATTACGAGCTGGTCACCCCAGAGAAAAAAAACCTTATCGGACGACTGGTGTATCCTGCCTTGCCTCCTCAAGCGACAGGTAAGGGGATTCATTTCAGTCCCCGACCGAACGGACAGATGTTCGTGGGACCGAATGAGATGGCCGTCCAAGACAAGACGGACTATACGTCGCGAAAGACGCCACCAGGCGTGTTCATCGAGGCCTTGCAGAAATTCCTTCCCGCCCTGGACGAGCACGATCTTTGCTGGGCCTATTCCGGAATCCGGCCCTGTGTCATGACTGGAGACCGCTGCAAGAGCGACTTTATCGTCTCTGTAGACCGGGAAGACCCGCCGCTCATCAATCTGGTAGGCATTGAATCGCCCGGACTCTCCGCCGCCTTGGCGCTAGCTCGGTATGTTGGTGACCTGCCTATCGTCCAGAAACGCTTTCACCCGTTTGGTCCTCGCTCTCCGTCCAACCGCGCCTATGAACGTTGAAATTGGAGTCGCGCCTCTTCCTCCACGCGCAACACCCGGTGCAGCGTCTTTCCAAGAATCGATCTGGGTAGTTCGGTGCGGAACTCAATCTTCTTGGGCACTTTGTACGGGGCCAGATAGCGCCGACAGTGTATGAGGAGGTCGTCCGCAGAGACAGAGTCAGCCGCGAGCACGACAAAGGCCTTGATCGATTCGCTCCCATCGCCGAGCTGCACCCCGATGACGGCCGCCTCTCGCACATGTGGATATAGAAGGAGCACCTGCTCAATCTCGGCGGGGTATACATTAAACCCGGATGTTGACAGGATCATATCCTTCTTCCGATCCACGATGTAGAAGAAGCCGTCTTCATCCGCGCGCGCAATGTCACCGGTCGCGAGCCACCCCCCGGGTTTTAGCACGTTGGCCGTTTCCACAGGGTTATTCCAATACCCCTGCATCACTTGCGGACCTCGGACCCAGAGTTCGCCGCTCTTCCCCTCCGAGACCTCTTGGCCGGTCTCATCAACGATTTTCGCCTCGGTGTTCGCAATGGGCAATCCAATGGATCGCTTGACCGAGAGGCCACGTGGAATGTTGCAGTGCGTGACTGGCGAGGCTTCAGAGAGACCGTATCCCTCGACGATCAGGTGTCCGGTCCGTTCTTTGAATTTCTTCAGGAGCTCATAGGGGAGCGCGGCCCCGCCGCAAATGACGAACCTCGCCGCCGTAAAGTCGTTCGCATCACAGTGTTCAAGCAGTTTCCGCACGAAAGCAGGAACGAGTGTGATCACCGTTGGTTTCTTCTTGCGAAGGAGCGTAAGCAGAACAGGCATGTTGCGGGGATCAGGGACCAGTAGCATACATCCTCCGACGGCCAGACAGATATTTTGCGTGACCGTCATCCCAAACACGTGAAAGAGCGGGAGCGCTGCGAGAAAGCTCTCCACTCGTTCGGTCGGAGAAAACCAGCTGATAAGTTGCCGAATGTTGGCCGTCAGGTTGCAGTGACGCAGCTCCGCTCCTTTAGACACCCCGGTGATACCTCCGGTGTACTGGAGGAGTGCAATATCGTCCGGGGTCACGATCGGAAGCGCCTCCGGCGCCACTGGAGTCACTCCGTCCAATATATCGTGGAAAAACAGCGTCGTATCCCTGGCTGGAATCTTAAGTGGCGGGTGGCCGTTTCGATGTTGATAGATATACTTCGCGATCGTCATCATGAAATCGGTGATCCGCGTGACAACGATCAGTTCCAGATCGAGATGCTGGATTTTCTGGTACATCAGGTCGAGCACCACGATCGCCCGCGCTCCCGCGTCCCGAAGCTGGTGGGACAGCTCGTGTTCCGTGTAGGTCGGATTGCATGCCACGACGATACCTCCGGCCCTCAAAATGCCGAAGTAGGCAATGACTGCCTGTGGAGAATTCGGGAGACAGAGGGCCACGCGATCGCCTTTTCGAATGCCCAGCGCCGCGAGGCCGCCGGCGAATCGTTCAACAAGGGAGTGGCACTCCTGGTAAGACAGGGTCTTGCCAAAGAAATAGAGGGCCGGCCGGTGTGAAAACCGCTGCGCGCTCCGGGAGAACATCGCCAAGAGCGTCTCTGGACAAAGAGAGAGCTCGTGCGGGACTCCCTCAGGATAATGTAAGAACCATGGTTGTTCAGGCATGAAGCGCTCCGTTTGGGTTGGCTGAAGAAATTCTGGCCACTACCACCCAGAGTTCAAGAGACCCGGACAGGGTTCGAAGCGTTTGCCATACTTGGTTGCCAGCGATTCCAATACCTGGGCTACGTGTCCCAGTGTCATCGTTTGCCGAGCCCAAGTGAGAAGGCCCCCACGGAACGCGGGGAACCCGATCCCATATGTCAGTGCAAAATCAACCTGCCAGGGATGCTCCACGATCCTGTCGTGCAGACAGCGTACTGCTTCGTCGACCATCGGAAGAAAGAGGCGCTGGTGAAGAATGTCGTCGGAGATGGAATCAGCCTTTAGAGGATATGCGCGACGATAGCTCGCGATCGCGTCGAGCGCCTGTGCATTCTCTTTTCCAGATTTCCAAAATGTAAGCGGTGACTTCTTCTCGGGAAGGAAGTTTCGCAGCAGCGCATCACGCGACTCGATTCGAGATCCCATCACGGCGAGCGAGGTTAGCACGTGCACAGCGACAGGAAGTCCGATCAGATCGAGGAGCTCCAGAGGACCCATAGCGTGCCCGCTGTCCACCGCCATTCCGAAGTCCTTGGCGATGGTGTCAATGCGTCGAATGGGAATGCCCTCCCCCACCATGATCACGGCCTCTGCCAGATAGCGTGACAGAATCCTGTTCACGAGAAATCCCGGTCCGTCACGCACCACGAGCGGAAATTTGCCCAACCGCTTGGCAAGGCTACAGGCCTGCGCAAGGGCCATGTCGGATGTGAAGGGTGCGCGCACCACTTCGACCAACTGCATTTTGGCGACAGGATTGAAGAAGTGGAGTCCCACGCAGCGTTCAGGATGGACAGCCTTCACGGCAATCTCGGCCAAGGTGTACGACGAGGTATTCGTAGCAAATACCGCATCGGCACGTGCCTGCGATTCAAACTCTGCGAGCACCGCTCGTTTCACGTCCAGTTTCTCAGACACGGCTTCGATAACAAGGGAAGCGGCGCTCACATTTCTAATATGAATGGTTGGAGCTATCCGCATCATTCGATAGCGCAGGTCGGAAGGAAGAATGATCCGCTTGCGGACCTGGGCAGTTTGGGTTTTATGGATCCTGCCGGTCGCGACCGCAAGAATGTTCGAAGCAACATCACGCAACACCACCGCATACCCCTTTTCGGCGAGCTGCCCGGCGATTTGTGAGCCCATCAATCCGGCCCCCAGCACGCCAACGCGCGTAGCCGCCTCCGGAATAGTGGCAACATTCCGTTTCACCTCCTCACCGGCGAGGAACAAACCCACGAGGTGTGCGGAAATCGGGCTGGCCATAAGGTCCAGAAGGAGAGGCCTCTCGACCGTGAGTGATCCTTCTGGAATACTCAAGCGCATCCCTCCCTCCACTGCATCGATCGCACGCAGCGGGGCCGGATAGAAATGCCGGACACGCTTGGCTACCTGATGCCGTGCATAGCGACACACGAGCGCGCGAACCCCGGAAACGCTCAAGAGTCTCTGAATGGCCCGGAGGGGGCGCTGTCGGACAGGAGTTGAACAGAGCCCGTGAGCTTGCGCGATGGCGGCTTGGACAAGGGTTTCTTTCTGAATATTTTCCAGGGTCCTTACATTGGAAGCGATAGAGGTAACCATGCCTTCCACAAGCCCCATCCGCATGGCCTGCCGGGAGAAGATCGTCTTCCCCGTCGTGATCATGTCCAATGCCGCCGGTAGGCCAATCAGCCGTGGAAGACGTTGGGTACCACCAAACCCAGGAAGAATGCCCAGCTTGACTTCCGGCAGACCGAAACAGGTCCGTGGATGGGTACTGGCAATGCGCATATGGCAGGCCAGCACCAGCTCGAGTCCGCCACCCAGACAGGCGCCTTCCACCGCGGCGACAAACGGTTTCGGCGACCGCCCCATCGCGTCAAGGAGCCTGTGTGCGGTGATCACGAGTTGCTCAATCTCCTGAAAGGAACGTCGCTGTTGCGCGTCGTGCATCTGCTCCAGATCTGCTCCCGCACAGAAATTTCCTTCCTTCATGCTCACAAGCACTACGCCTTTGATGGCGGCTGATTGCTCGGCAAACTGTACGATCTCCTGCCACTCCGACATGCTCTCTCCGTTGAGCACATTGACCGACTTGCCGAAGTAATCAAAACCTGCCAGGAAGATTCCATCGTTAAGGGATGTGGTCTTGAAGTGTTTGAACTCGCCGTGACAGCGCGGAGGGGTGGTGTGGTCGCTAGGCATAGCTATTTCCTCTCCAGGATCATGGCCACGCCCTGTCCACCTCCGACGCAGGCGCTGATCAGTGCCCGCTCGGCATTCCGTCGTTTGAGCTCGAACAACGAGGTCATGGCCAGACGCAGACCGGAGACGCCGACTGGGTGCCCGAGCGCGATTGCTCCCCCGTTCGGATTGAGATCGTCGGGCGGGATTTCGCCGAGACGCTCGGTCCATCCGTAACGGCTAAACTTGTGTTCCATTAGGGATGACGAGTCAAGAATGCGGCTGATCCCCAACACGACGGATGCAAAGGCTTCGTTAATCTCACATACGGCGAAGTCCTTGAGGGTCAGGCGAGCTTTGGACAAGACCTTAGCGATGGCCCCCACGGGGGCTAGGCCCATACAGGCCGGCTCATACCCAAAATCGGCATAGTTTTTCAGGTACCCGAGAATCGGCAAGCCGAGGGACTTGGCCTTGCCCTCCTCCATAAGCAGCATGGCTGCGGCTGCATCCGTGATCTGCGAGGCGTTGGCCGGCGTCACCGAGCCGTGGCGCTTGTCGAACACAGGCTTCACGTCACGAAACGTCTCCAGACTAGCATCCTCACGAATTCCGTTGTCTCGCTCGACGTAGGTACTCTGTTCGGAAACGTAGATGGGCACGACCTCGTCTGCAAACAGTCCGTGCTTCCATGCCCGCGCCGCGTTCCTGTGCGATCGAACGGAAAGCACGTCCTGATCCTCGCGAGTGATGCCAAGAGCCGGATCTTTTGCAATATTTTCTGCGGTAAGCCCCATAATGAGATCACACATCGGATCCGTGAGACCCATCACCAGCCCTATCCGCGGGGGATAGGTCTTGAGGTTAAGGAGCTTGGGAATGAGGGCAAGAGCGCCAGCGGTACGTTCTCGAAGGCTTCTGGCTTTGCCGTAGTGTAGGAGAAGGTCAGCGACAGTCTGGTGGTATACGATCGGGATTCGGCTCATCGCCTCCATGCCGATGACAAGCACCGTATCGGCATCACCGCTCCTGATGCGCAAACTCGCATAGTAGAGTGCCGTCACTCCGGAGCCGCAGTTTTTTCCGGCTACCGTATCGGCGGGAATCGTCGCGGGGAGGCCACCAGTGACCGCTGCAACTCGAGTCGGGTTGACCGCGTGCATGGGCGTCGCCACATTGCTTCCTAACACGCAATCGATTGTCTTCAGGGGAAGATTCCAGCGGTGGCAACGCGTGATCATTTCGCGAATGACCCAGGCGCCAAGCACTTCCGCATCCGTCTCGCGAAAGTCTGTTCCCTCCTTGCAAAGGGGAGTACGAAATCCGTCGACGACTACGACATTGCGCATGGTGCATTCTCCGTCCGAAATCCGGAAAAAAGAATTACCGCATCGTCGATGATAATACGTCCGACCTAGCTACATCCTATCACGCGGCCGACGGTTCGCCTCTCTTTTTGGAAGCATGAGTAACTCCCACATTGGAGGGGGGCGTATCCGTCTCATTGTCAGACAAAGTCGGTGTTAACGGTGGTAAGGTTACACAGACGAACCTAGAGCCAGCAGCATAAGGTGCGCCTCAGAGAAATGCCGCGCATGAGAAAACCGAATGTGTTTCAAGGGTCTGTGGCGATAGCTGAAACTGCTCGTGACAGGGCTTCCTATACCGGCTTTCTTGCAGGGTTGTTCGAAACCGACATCCGTTGGGACCTCTTTACCTCAATCGGTATCCCAGAGACGAGTTCGTCCGCACTGGGTTTCCTAGAACGACTCAAGACCGCCCTGCTGCCTCTGGATCCTGAACGAGTTGACAGCCAGGGGGAACTGCCTGAGCCAGTTTTGAAGGCACTAGCTGAACTCGGAGCGTTTGGCATCAAGATTCCGAGGTGCTTCGGCGGACAGGAGTTCAGCCAATATGAGTATCAGAGAGTCGCCACCCTGTGCGGAAGTTTTGACGCATCGCTCACCGTGCTGTTGTCAGCAGCGCAATCGATCGGCGTTCCCGAGCCACTGCGCCTCTTCGGAACAGAAGGTCAGAAGACCAAGTATCTCCCTAGGCTTGCACGGGGAGAAATTTCAGGGTTTGCACTCACGGAACGAAACGTGGGATGCGATATCTCCAAAGTAGAAACATACGCTGTCCGCGTCACAGAGAACGGAAAGACCGTCGCATATCGTCTCACGGGAGAAAAATTCTTCATTACGAATTCTGCCAAGCAGGACGGCGAGTTTCTATGTTCCATGCTTGTCGTCATCGCACGAATTGTGGATCGGCCTGAGGAACTCCAAGACTCCCAGGCACAGAAGCGATATGGGGCCTTCATTGTTGAAACCCAATGGCCGGGGTGCTCTGTTACCCGTCTGCGTTTCGAGGGCGTGAGAGGGATTTACAATGGCGTACCGACGTTCAACAACGTCCACGTCCCGATTGAAAACCGTCTGGGCAGCGAAGAGGACGGCCTGAGAATCGCACTCGCCACTCTCACCGTCGGCCGCCTGACGCTTCCCGCAGCTTGTTTGGGGGGCCTCAAACAGTGCCTGTCCGTGATGCGCTGGTGGGGGCAGACCCGTGTCCAATGGAACAAACCGATCGGCGAACACAATCTGATCGGAGAAAAACTCTGTCGAGCCGCGGTCTATACGCTGGCGCTCGATGCAGTGATGGCTTTCTGCGGAGCCTGGGCGAACAAGAAGGGCGATCTTCGACTGGAGTCGGCTGCAGCCAAAATCATCGGGAGCGAGTGGTACTGGGAGGTGGTCAACGATCTCTTTCAAGTGCGCGGCGGACGGGCATTCATGACCGTTGAGTCACAGCGTAAGAGCGGCGAACTCGCCATTCCGGTCATGCGCATGCTTCGCGACGCTCGCATTAATCTGGTGTGGGAGGGGACGAGTGAGATTCTGCGCATCTGGATGGCGCGCGAGGCCCTCTCTCCCTATATCGAACAGGGCATCGACTTTCTACAAGGATCACTTTCACACAAAATCGCGGCGCCACTGTATTACGCGCGCATGTCGCTCCGCTCCTGTCTTCCTTTCTTACATGCCCCGCACACTTCTGCGATATTCGGAAAGGACTATGCCCGGTGGGTTCGCGTGATCGAATCATCCTCCCAGAGCTTGACACGCGCGACGCTAGCCGCCACGCTTCGCCACCGGCAGAGACTGCACAACAAGCAACTTCTGTTGCAACATTTGGTCAATGACAGCCTCCGGCTCTTTCCCATGGCCGCTACGCTCTGGTTTGCTTCCCAACCGGAGATGCGGATGAAACCAGGCATCCTTGAGCTTGCCACTTATTTCTGTCAGGACATGGAGGAGAAGCTGCATTCCGTCTCATCCCCCACGGCTGGAGTCCGTGGGCATAGGAAGGACACAACCGTCTACAATTTGGCACGGAGAATCATGCAGGGTGAGTATGAGTGGCTTGAGGAAGGGATTGTGCCTCTGCTCGAAAAATGAGGCACTCACGCTTAGTATGAAATTCCTGTGATGCGGAACAGCAAGCGGTCATTGTCAGCATCTTTCTAAGTAAGTTCAACAATATCGTCTGGTGATGGTGGCAACATGTCAAAACAGGAGCCCGCCAGTAGTATGGCCACAGAACCTGCTTAGGAATTAGACGCCAAAGTTCCAAAGCACTGTAGGGAAGAGTGGGCTTAAGTTGCCTTGGGGAATCAAAAAGTAACGTCAAAGGGTTAAGCCTATGGGCGTAGTTGTGCCCATAGGCCTTCTCGGCCTTTGCTATTAGCGACCAGGGCGAACGTATAACGCTTCGTCGGCCCAGGCTTTCTTAAGCTGCGCGGCGTGCATCGCTTCGTCATGCGTCACCGGAGACGTACAGTAAGCTTCCCCGCGACAGATTACATACGGATGTTGGGAACAGCCTAAGACTCCGGAACAGAGAATCAGTACGTAGCCTAGTAAGACCAGCCTCATACTGCACCTCCTTTTTTGGTTTGCAATGCCTGCCTCAAGGTCCCAAGGGTAGCTCGCGGGCTTACGAAACACTATCCTACGTTGGAGTGAATGGGAGCGGCTTGCCAGGGGTAACTGATTGTTTTCAATTGCAAGGGTTGCGCTGGACCTCTGAACCATCTTGCGAATCTGAGTCAGGCGGGCCACTCGTGACGGTCAACGGAGAGGTCATCGGTGTGAACACCGCCATCATTCTCCAGGCTCAAGGCATGTGCTTT
>Ga0075420_100002449_pt1 | contig 16048 bp, 11 predicted proteins | sample SoiMetdeltSBSDD4_FD_75296 | JGI IMG/M metagenome (GOLD analysis project Ga0075420, IMG submission 75296) | Bulk soil microbial communities from a Populus tree surrounding site in Tennessee, USA - Soil MetaG P. deltoides SBSDD4 | ecosystem: Environmental > Terrestrial > Soil > Tree plantation... | reverse complement strand
GACGCCGCACGGAATCGTGCGGTCGTGCTGGAGGCAGCGGCCGCGCTGTTCCGCGAACACGGCGTCGACGCGGTCTCCATGGACGCCGTTGCCGCCGCGGCCGGTGTCGGCAAGGGCACGCTGTTCCGCCGGTTCGGCGACAAGGCGGGGCTGGCCGTCGCGTTGCTCGACGAACAGGAGCGAACGCTGCAGGAGGCCATCCTGTTCGGACCGGCGCCGCTGGGACCCGGCAAGCCCGGCGACGATCCCACCCCGCGGGATCGGCTCCACGCGTTCGTCGCCGCCTACCTCGACTACCTGTTGGCCCACCTGCCACTCGTGCACATGTCGGAGACCGCGTCGCCCGGCGCGCGGTACCGGATCGCCGCGTACCGCTTCTGGCACCGCCACGTCAGCTTGCTGCTGTCCGACCGCGACGACCCGCAGGCTGACGCCCACACCTTGCTCGCCGCGCTCGCCGCCGAACACGTCCAGGCCGCGACCGGCGATCTGGGAGAGACGAGGGTACGCCGAGCCGCGCTAACACTTGCTAACGCTTTGATGTTGTAGCACTACTCAGCGTGTTGACGGTTCGTTGGCTCGAGGGGTACGTTGACATGATCACCAATAATCGGGGGAGATCGAGATGCGTAAGCGCATCGTGGTGCTCGGCCTGACCCTCTTGGCATTCCTGACCCTGGGCCTCGTGAACGCGACCTCGGCTTCGGCCGCGCCGATCACGTGCCCCGGTGGCCAGACGGCTACCAAGACCCCGGGCGGCTGGGACTGCGTCAACAAGGGCGGCAACCCATCCAACGCGGAGGATCCGAAGAACCCGAATGTCCACAAGGGTTTCTTCTAGGAGGTAGACAACGACGATGGCCGGCCGCAGTGCGGCCGGCCATCGCTTCGTCGGGACTCGCCTACTGGTCGGTCCAGTAGGCGGCGGTCGCGACCATCGCCCACTCGCGCTCCGGGTCGGCCCGGTAGAGCGGGTTCATCGCGAACACCACCATGCGCGCGGCGCCCACAGTGGACAGACCGTGCACGACGACCGCCGCCAACGGTGCCGATGCGGACTGGGCGTCCTGCTTCCAGAAGCCGGATGCGACGATGTTCGACCACGGCAGCCCCGGCAACCGCCCGTCCACCGTCCATGATGGAGGGACGGTGGTCAGCCAGGTCGGCGGGTCCATGATGGCGGTGTCCCGCGCAGGGAATGTTCCGACGATCGGGCTCTCGGCGCCGGCCTCGTTGGTCCAGTTGACGATGGCGCTGCGGCCCGCGCCCGACCTCGACGCTGCCGTGAGCCCGCTGGTGAGCCCACCGCCGGTCAGGAACGCCGCGCCGCCCGTACCGGCGCCGAGGTAGCCCCCTCCGGCCGCGAAGAACGCCTGCAGGCGCGCGCGGGCCGTGGGGTTGGCGGCCGACGGGTACCCACCGGTGTTCCAGATGAGGTCGTACGAGGGCAGCGGGTCGGCGGGGGCAGAATTGAGCGCCGCGGTCGACATGAAGTCCGTGGGGAAGCCGAGGTCGCGGAGGACCCAGACGTCCTGGTTCGCCGCACCGGTCAGCACGAGGACGCGCGGTACGCGATCGATCGCCTCCAGCGCGGGCAGCGTTGCGCTGTCGGTGAGCCGGTGGAACCACACGTCGTTGGTACGCCCGGCGTCGGCGAGCTTCACCTTGGTCTGCGCGTCGGCCGGGAAGACCACCGATCCGGCCGGCAGGACTCCGCCGGTCGCGCTACCGAACGTGGTCGTCGCCAGCTGTGCCGGTACACCGTCGGCGACGAGCTGGTTCAACGCCCGTACCGCGGTCGGCGAGTCGACCTCCAGCGCGTAGTTGCTGGCGACTCCCGGTTCCACGCCGCCGGTCAGGTGGCTGGACTTGCTGACCCGGTTGGTCTGCGGAGCGAACTGCGCGTCGCGGGGGATGAGCACGACGTCGGCTCCCCACAGGAACCCGTGGCTCCACGCGGCCGGTGGTGCGTAGAGCTGGCCGATGTCGTCGGAGATGTCCACGCCGATGCCCAGAGCGGTGTCCACGAGACCACGGCGGGCCTGGGTCATCGGGATGACGTACGAGCCCTTGGCGTAGTCGTGGCCGTCGAACGTGAACGCCTGCTTGGCTTCCTCCACGACGACGCCGTTGGACAGTAGCCAGTCGACGAGCCGGTTGGCTTCCGGCTCGCTGCGCTGACCCGCGCCCATCGGGATGACGAACGCGGTGGGGTACTCGTGCATCCAGTTGTTGGCCTCGTCGAACGGCGGCGGGCAGCACTCCGGCCGCGGCGCGTTCTCCACGCCCCGCCGGTAGAACGTCAACTGGTCGGTCATCAGCTCGTTGCGGTTGGCGATGTCGAACAGCAACGTCGACCAGGTAACGGTGTACTGCGCCAGCCGTGAGCCGAGCCGGCCCAGCTTCTCCGCGGGCAGTGTCGTACCGGGTACCGCGCACGCCTGGTCGGTCCGGTTGCACATCTCCACAGTGGACGCGTTCAACCCGACGTGCTGGGCGTACATCGCGGTGTAGAACGGTCCCCAGTCGTCCCAGCCCTCTGCGACGGCGGGGCCGGGCGGGTTGCCGTCCGAGCAGAGGCCGCTCGGGCCGGGGGGCTCGGCGTCGGCGCACCAGTCGTTGATGGGTCGCGTGATGTCCAGGCCGACCGAGGCCAGTGCCGCCTCGTTCGCGTCGATGCGCGACTGGTTCCAGCGCAGCCACAGGTCGTACTCGATGCTCGGGTTGTGGGGCTTGGTCGTGGCCTCCACCAGCGTGGGCGTCACGTAGCCGTGAAGGTCCAGCACATCGGGCGGCAACCATTCCTGCATGATGCCGACGGACGCGCGGGTCTCCGACTGAGACTGCGTGAGGTAGTCGCGGTTGAGGTCGAAGCCGTTGCCGTTGGCCCGGGTTCCGGCGATGCGACCGTCCGGGTTCTGGATGACGTTGACGAGCACGACCGCGTGGTCGAGGACCGTGTCGACCTGCAGGTCGGTGCCGTACGGTGTCGTGGCGAGCCGCTCGATGACTTGCATCGCGGCGTCGACACCTTCGTACTCGTTGCCGTGGATGCCCCCCTGGATGAACAACGGCACCTTCACCTCGTCGCCGTACCCGGCGAGCAGCTGTCGACCCGCGGCCGGATCGGTCAGCGCGACCTTGCGCACCCGTTGCCACGCCTGGAAGTCCTTGCGCTGCCGAGGGGTGTCGAGGGCGTTGATGGTCACCAGGAACATGTCCCGCCCGAGCGCCGACTGTCCGACCACGTCCACCGTCATGCGTCCGTTGCTGGCGGCGGCGAGCGCGTCGAGCGTGCAGCCGATCGCGTAATGCGGGATGTGCGGGAAGCTGCCGACCGGGTCGGTGGGCTGCGTCCCGTCGGGCAGACTCGCGGCGGCGTCGGGTTGCGGGGTTCCGCACCACGGCGGTGCGACCTCGCCGCGAGCGGGACTCATCGGTACGACCAACGTCAACACGAAGAGTGCGACGAGCGCGAGCACACGTGAACGAGAACGCATCGGCAACCGTCCCCAGGCGAGGTAGTGAGGTCCGGCGATCCTAACGACGATGGTTTATATATGGCAATCGTCCTATGGATTAGTTGGACTGGTCTGTCGCGCGCGACGCCGGTGCGGTACCGGCCACGCCCAAGCGTTGGGGCCGATCGGTGGCTCATCGTCCATTGTCGACATCGCGGTCGCCGGCTGACCGCTACAGCAGCTCGAGAGCGAGGCGGGCCTGGGTCACCCACCAGTCCAGCTCGAGTGGGGCCATGTTCCAAACCATCTCGACGACGCCGCCGAGCAGCGCCTCGTCGCACAGCCGCGACTTGCCGACGCCGGCCTCACCGACGATCAGGACGAGGCCACCGTGCCCGCGGACGACCGCACCGCAGAGCGACTCGAGCTCGGCCAGCTCGGCGGCGCGACCGACGAAGTCGCTCACCGGAAAATCGTAGATCACCAGCTTCCGGTGAACTGCTCGGCAGGGCAGTATCGACAGACATGAGGACGTGGTTGGTCGGTACCGTGCTGGTGGTTTCGATCCTGCCGGGGCTGCCCGCCTCGGCGGCCGCTCTCGCGGGTCCCGCGCCCGGCGGGCCGGGTGCCGTCTCGCACTTCGGGTTGGCACGCAAGGACTGTCTGGGTACCGCGGCCAACCGCACCTCGAAGGTGTGGTACACGGTGGCTGGCGGCGTACTGTCCGATGTGTACAGTCCGACCGTCGACAACACCAACGTGGAGACCATGCAGTTCCTGGTCACCGACGGCAGCACGTTCACCGACCTGCAGACCCGGGACATGACGTACACGGTGCGCTCGCTGGACGCCACCGGGATGGCCTGCGAGGTGACGAGTTCGGCGCGCAGTGGCCGGTACCGCATCGTCACCGACTACGTCACCGATCCGCGGCGCGACGCGGTCGTGATGAAGGTGCGCCTCGTATCCGCGCCCGGTGGCGGCCCGCTGCAGCTCTACGTCCGGCTCGACGCGAGCGTCAACGGCAACGGTGGCGGTGGCGGCGCCAACGGGGGAGCCGACAACGCCGTGGTCGACCCTGCGACGACCGCGCTGGTCGCCAGCGACCCGAACACCGAGACCAACGCCACCAACCGCACCTACACCGTACCGCTGGCCATGGCTCTGCGCGCCGACCGGCCGTTCCCGGTCGCGAGCAGCGGGTTCGCCGGTACGAGCAGTGACGGCCTTGCGCAGCTCGACGCCGACCATCGCCTGGTGTCCACATACGACAGTGCGACGGGCGGAAACGTGGTGCAGACGGCTCGGGTGGACCTGCGGAGCGGAGAGGCGACCCTGGCGCTCGGGTTCGGGCGCGACGGCGCGTCGGCCGTCGGCACCGCCGGGGCCGCGCTGCGCCTGCCGTTCGCGGCGACCTACGCGCAGTACCGTGCCGGTTGGCTGGCCTACGACGCACGGCTCCACCGGCCTCCGGCGCAGCATTCCGCTGGCTACTGGCTGTCCGTCAACGTGTTGAAGTCCAGTGAGGACAAGACGTTCCCGGGCGCGATCGTGGCGTCGTTGGCCAGCCCGTGGGGCCAGGCGGTCAGCGCCGGCTCGACTCCCAACGGGCGTCCGGTCTTCTTCGGCTCGTACCGCGAGATCTTCGCGCGCGACCTGTACGAGGCGTTCACCGGCCTGCTCGCCGCCGGCGACCTGGCGACCGCCCGGGACACCGTCCGGTTCCTGTTCGACCGCCAGCAGCAAGGCGACGGTCGCTTCCCACGCAACTCCCTGCTCAACGGGGCGACCGCGCCCGACACCGGAGGCGACCAGCTGGACGAGTCCTCGTACCCGATCCTGATGGTGTGGCAAGCCGGCCTCACCGGCGACGCCGCGCTCTGGCCGAAGGTCAAGAAGGCGGCCGATTTCGTCGTCTCGCACGGACCGTCGTTCGGCAACGAACGGTGGGAGGAGCAGAGTGGGTTCTCGCCGTCGACGATCGCGGCCGAGATCGCGGGACTGGTCGCGGCGGGCGTGATCGCGGACCGGCACGGCGACCCGGCGTCGGCACGGGTATACCGCGCGACCGCCGACCACTTCCAGCGGTCCATGAAGGGCTGGGCCGTGACGACCACCGGCCCGTACGGCGACGGCCGGTACTTCATCCGGCTGTCCCGCAACGGCGACCCGAACGCGGCGATCAGCTACGGCCTCGGCAACGGCAGCATCGTCGCCGACCAGCGGGCGGTCGTCGACGCCGGCTTCCTCGAGCTGCCCCGGCTGGGCATCCTGCCGGCGACCGATCCCGACGTGCTCCGGTCGCTACCGATCATCGACGCGGTCATCGGCCGGCAGACCGCGACGGGTCAAGGGTTCTACCGCTACGGTACGTCCACTGTGGGCAGTGAGGACGGCTACGGTGACTGCTTCGTCGCCGACGCGACCAACTGTCCGATCGACGGGCAGCCGTGGCCCACCACGAACACCGGTTCCGGGCATCTGTGGCCGGTACTGGCCGGGGAGCGCGCTGAGCAGGAGCTGCAGACCGGCAACCGGTCCGGCGCGGCGAGCCTACTGGCCGCGATGTCCGGCGGCGCATCCGGCGTCGGGCTCGTACCGGAGCAGGTATGGGAGAACGCCGACCTGGCGCCATCGCCGTTCGGTACCCCGCCGGAGGTGGCGTCGATCGGCTTCCGCAACGGGCAGGCCGCCGGCTCGGCATCGCCGCTGACCTGGTCCCAGGCGCAGCTCGTGCGGCTCGCGCTGTCCCTGGGCTCGAGCCGGCCGGTCGAGCAGCCGGCCGTGGTCCGCGACCGGTACGTCGACCACGCACCGCCGGCCGCGTTGCCGCTGACGGTGACCGCACCGGCGGACGGCACGGTCACTCCGCAATCGTCCACAGTGGTCAGTGGAATCACCGCACCGGGCGCGCAGGTGAGCGTGTCGGCCGCGCCGACCGACGTGGCGGGCCTGGCCACCACCGTCGGTACGACGGCCGACGGGTCCGGCGGGTTCAGCCTGACCGTGCCGTTGAGCTTCGGCGCCAACGTACTGACCGTGGCGGCCGCGAAGGGTACCGCCACCGGGTACGCCCGCCGCGTGGTCGTGTCCAGCGCGCTGCCGGGCACCGTGGTGCTGGACCTGGCCGACCCCGCCGGCGACGACCACGGTCCGGGAACGTACGCGTACCCGACCTCGGGTGACTTCCACGCGGGCGCGTTCGACCTGCTGCGGTTCCAGGTCATCGACGCGGGCGCGACGATCTTCCTGCGCGCCGAACTGCGTGACCTGAGCCCGACGTTCGGCTCGCCGATGGGTGCCCAACTGCTCGACGTGTTCGTTCGCGACCCGGCGGCTACAAGCTTCTCGACGGCACCGCCGTTCCCGCAGCGCAACTACCAGCTGGCCGCCGGGTCGGCGTGGTCGAGCCGGCTGGAGGTACAGGGCTTCGCGGATCCGGTCTTCGTCGGCGCGTCAGGGCAGAGCTTGGGCGGCGTGACCGTGACAGCCAACCAGGCGACCCGGTCGATCCTCGTCGCGGTACCGGCCAGTGCACTCGGCCGCCCGACCACCGGGTGGGTGTTCACCGTTGTCCTGCACGGGCAGGACGGGTTCAGCTCCGACCAGGCCCGCGGGTTCGCCCCGACGCCGCAGCAGTTCCTCTTTGGACTGTGCGCGCCGGGTACCTCGTCGCCGATCTGTGGCATCGATCCGCAGACGGCGCCGAAGGTGATCGACACCATCCCTCCGTCGGGTGTCAGCCAGGAGACCGAGTTGGACCCGACGCTCGGCCCGGTCCTCGTGCACGGCGTCGCGGTGGGGTGACCCGGCGGACTGGGCGGTCTAGAGCAGGCGGCCGCACTCTCCCCAGTCGCGGGGGTCGAAGAACTGCTGCGGTACGTCGGTAGGAGAACCGGTCTCCACGGTCTCGACCCGTTCCGTCGGCGGTACGCGGCCGGGAAGCTCACCGAACCGGACATGCCGCAGGAACTCGGCCTCCTCGTCGGTGAACCGCTCGGTGGACGTGCGATCCAGGGTCGTCGGCGATGTCCTCAGCTGTTCCTCGCCAGCGAACGACTCGTCGGTCATCTGCCACCTCCTCGCACCGGACACGTCCAGTATGCCTGCCCCGCCGCGCGTGGGCAGGCTGTCCCTACCACGGATTCGGCGGCAGGCCGGGTCGATTACCGACGGTGGCGAGCCGAGGATCGAGTCCATGACCACAGTCGTCGAGTCGCCGGTGTCGGCCGAGACCGGCATACCGCAGTACTCGAAAGCCCGTGTCCTTGCCATCTGGTCCGCCGCCGCGCTCCCGATGGGTGTCCTCGCCTGGATCGTGGCGCCGGCCATCGCCGGCGACGGGAACCTCGTCCCGGTGCTCATCGGCTGCCTGACCGCCGGTCTCATCTGGCAGTTCGTGCTGATCCTGTTGTTGAACGGGTTCTCCCTGCGCGGACTTTGGCTGCAACGACCCTCCACATCGGACGGACGCCGCGGTGGCCGCCTGTGGCTGTGGGTGCTGCCTTTCGTGTTCGGCTTCGGCGCCCTGCAGTTCGTACCGTTCGACCTGCCGACGGTAGCCAGCCACGACTTCGGGGCGTTTCTGGCCTCCGACGGCGGGCGTACGCTCCTGCACGGCAACTGGGGACTGTTCGCTCTCATCGTGGTGATGATGATCTTCAACACGGTACTCGGCGAGGAGCTGTTGTTCCGCGGACTGCTGCTGCCCCGGATGCGGAACGCCTTCGGGCGGGGCGACTGGGTCGTCAACGGTGTTCTGATGGGTGCGTACCACCTGCACCAGCCGTGGTCGATCCCGACCAGTATCGTGGCCGGATTGCTGATGGCCTACCCGACGAGGCGGTTCCGCAGCGCCTGGATGGGCATCATCGTCCACTCCAGCCAGAGCCTGTTCCTCATCGTTGTCATTCTCGCGCTGGTGCTCGCGAATCCACGGTAATCCGCGAGTGGCGGCAGCCGGATACCGTGCACCCATGACGCCCGGCATCGTTGTCGCCCATGACCTCGTGGTGGCCATGGACTACGGCCAGCTCCTGCTCAGGGGCGGTGCTCCGGACCACTACCCCGATGACACGGCACTGCTCCGCGAGGCTATGGACGGTGACGGCGTAGCGGCCGACGGTACGACCGTTCTGGTGCGCTCCCCGCACCAGAACAACTTCGCGATGGCGGTCCGGGTGGAGGTCTGGGATCGGGCCGCCGCGGACGACGTCGACGACTGGGATGAAGCATTCGAAGCGGACCTGAATGTGGACGCCAACGGCACCCTGCGGTTCGAGTCACCGACACTGCCCGGAACCGACTGCGCTGTCCCGCCAGGGCACTACCGGGCGCTGATCACCGGACGCGGCATCGTGACCCAAGGCTGGCCGGGGTCAACCACTCCGGGTGACTCGTGGCGGGTGCGACTCTGGCCCACGGACGTGGAACTCGGGCCGCGCCGGCTCCGATCGTGGAACAAGACCGGGTCTCCGCCTGCCGCGGTTCCGCCAACCACAGTGGACAGTCGAGATTGGACTTCAGTACTACGGGCAGAGCTGCTCGCGAGGGACGCGGGTGACGAGTGCTGCCGGTCCGCCGAAGCCGCGACGCTGCTGCGCCTGACGAACAACACTCCCACCGGAGACGATGTCGTGCGCCGTCTCGACGTGTTGCTCCGTGACAGGGCCCGCGACCCAGGTGTAGCGGCGGAACTCGGTCTCGTCAAGCCGAACGGCCAACCGGTCATCGGCCTACCACCGACCATAGTGCTCGGGAAGGTGTGCTGCATCGCGGCGATCTGGCGGGGCGCGCTCCTTGCGGGCGGCAGGCTGACAGTGAAGAGCGGACGCCTGCAGGCCGCGGTGTCGTGTCCCAACCCGGAAACCGCACTCAGCCTCGTTGGCTCTGGTCACCGCATCGGTACCAGGGACCTGAGGATGAATGACGCGACCAACCGGGTGCTGGTCAAGGACGCACCGGCCCTGCTGGAGGTCATCGGTGCTACCGAGACCGCTGCGGCGTGGCGCGGGAGGTGACCGTGACGGACGTGGTGCTGGCCTACGAGCGGCCGTCCCGGCTGGTCGCGGACACGTCGGGCTTGCGGGTGCTGGATCTAGGCCATACGGCCGTACCGGCGGGCGGCGCCGAGCCGTTCTTCGACGGTTGGGTCGCGCAGCCCCGGTTGGTGGCGGGGCTGTTGCTGGCGGTGGCGGCGGTGGCCCGGTCGAGGTACTTCCGGCCCATTTCGGCCCGGTCGTTGGATCCGATCCTGACGAGCGGGGACGGCCGGCTGCGGCTGGAGTCGTTCTCGTCGTGCTGCGGTGTGTACGCCCGCGCCGACCTGCTGCCCGAGGCACTGCGCGACGTGCGGGTCGAGTCGGGTACGACCAATGTGGACCTCAACCGCGAGGTGCGCGACGCGTTGGCCCGGCTCGACGACCGGGACGAGATGCGGTTGTCGATCGGGTCGACGGGGCTGCGGGTCACCACGCGGGCGGCCGAGGCGTTCGAACGCAAGGTGGCGCTGCCGGTACGGTGGCTGAAGGGTCTGGGCGAGGCAGCGCTGGCACAGGTGGGGATGCGGCCGTACACCCGGCTCGCGTCGGCCGGCACCCGGCGGCTCCTGGCCGATCTGCCCGCGGCGGGACCGTCGTCGGCGCCGCCGTACGCGGCCGTACGGCACGGCCGGGAAGTGCGGTTCCATCAGCAGGCTACGGCCGACGTCCCGTCGGTGGCCGGCCCGTTCCGGCTGCGCGAGCTGCGGCCGCTCGCCCCGTACGCGCAGGCGTTGACGGTGTGGACCCGGCCGGGAGCCGGACCGCGGGCCAGCGGCTGGCAGCTGGACCTGCCGGGAGCGCGGATGTGGTTGGTACTCAGCCCGGACGTCAGCCGTGGCTACTCCGGCGAGGGCCAGGCGCTCGACGCCCTGTCCGATCCGTCCACAGTGGAGGAGGCGGACGCCCTGCGCCCGTTGCTGGACTGGTCGGCTCGCCTGGACGAGGCGGCGCTCGCGCGCGGCACCGGTGTGGACGTCGCGCGGGTGCGGGACCTGCTCGCGGTGCTGGGCAGCCAGGGGCTCGTCGGGCGGGACGCCGCCGAAGACGCGTGGTTCCGCCGGGACCTGCCGTTCGCGGCCGCACGGATCGGGACGCTACAGCCACGGGTACGGCGAGCCGGGCAGATCGCCGCCTCGGACATCCACAGCGCTCGGGTCGAGGGTGGCCACGAGGTATTCGTCCGAAGTGGACGGATCGAGCACCGGGTGCTGCTGGTCGGCGACGAGGCCCGATGTACCTGCCTGTGGTACAGCCGGCATCGCGGCTCCCGCGGTCCCTGCCGGCACGAGCTGGCCGCCCGTCGCCACGTGGCGGAGCAGGCATGACGGATACCGAGAAGCGGCTCCACGCCGCGATCGACTCGGGCGATGCCGACGCGGTCGCGGCGTCGCTCGTCGCACTGTCCGAAGCGGAACGCGCCGACCTCGAGCCTGGCGTCGCGCGGCGCGCGGACGAACTGCACCGCTCACCCGATTGGATGGTGCTCACCGGCCAGCAGCTGACCGCGGCGCACGTGGCCTGGCTCGGTACCGGCACACCGGCCAGCCTGCCGCCGGAGGCCGACATCCACGACGACCAGGACGGTTGGTACCGGCGCATCCACCTCCAGAAGGCGTGCGCGAGCGCCGCCGGTCACCGGGTGCTCGCCGACCGCCGGCCGGAGTGGTTGCCGAAGCTGGTCGACGAGTACCTCCACTATGGACACTGGCTGTGGGACTGGGCGTGGCGGCTGATCGTCGACGGGTTGGTTCCGCGCCCGGACAGCGAGCTGTACCTGCGCGGGGTGGCCGCGTACGCCGGCTTCGGCGGGGACGAACCGCTGCCCGACATGCTGGACCGCGATCCGGCCCTGTTGGAGGTCGACCTGCCCGCCCTGCTGGCGCTGCCGGACGGGATCGGCGCACTGGTGCACGGTGACGTGCGGGTCGGCACGCCGCCCGCCCGGATCCAGCGACGGGTGTGGTCGCCGGTGCTGGCCGCGTTGCCGAGCGGAAACCCGTTGCGGGAGCGGATTCTCACCGGTCTTCTCGAGGCGCTCGGCGGGGACGTGGGCGGCGAGGCGGCCGCGTATCGCCAGTTCCTGACCGAGCTTCGACCCACCGCGGCCGAGTTCACCGCGCGCCGGCAGGCGTTGCTGCGGTTGGCCGGTCACCGGGTGCCGAGCGTGGTCGGGTTCGCGGTCAAGGCGCTCGGCCAGGTCGACCGGGCCGGGCAGCTCGACCCGGCCGACGCGGTCGATCGGCTCGGCCCGGTCACGGCGGCCACCTCGGCCGGCACCGCCCGGGCGGCCGTGAAGCTCATCGGCGCGGCCATGCGGCGGCAACCGGATCTCGCCGCGGCCGCCGCGATCGCGCTCGTGCCGGCGCTAAGTCACTCCAGCGCGGATGTGCAGCGGGACGCGGTACACCTCCTGCAAGCGCATGCCACCGACGAGCGGGTGGCGGCGGTCCTGGCCGATGCCCGCGCGGACCTCGCCCGGACCGTCGCCGGCGAGTTGGGCGAGGTACCCGCGGCGGGCGATGTCGACCTCGACGGCCTGTTGGCCGAGGCCCGCCGGCGGCTGGCGCAGGCGGGTGACGGCCCCGCGGCCACGGACCTCGCCGCGGCGATCGAGGCCACCACGGCCGGGGCCGAACCGCCACCGGTCACGGTCCGGCCGTGGCGCGACGCCCGACCCACCGCCGCTCCGGTCACTCCGATCGAGTCGCTCGACGAGCTCGTCGAGGAACTGCTGCGCGTGGTCGACCGGACGGTCAGTGCCACGTCCACAATGGAGCGCGCACTCGACGGCCTCGCCGCGTCGGGCACGCTGCGGCCGGCCGACTTCGGCCGCCGCGTCGGCCCGCTGATCGTTCGGGCCAACGACGTCTTCGCCACCGACAGCCCGGGCTGGGGCGAGAACGTCCACAGTGACTTCTGCTACCTCGTCGCCAACTGGATGGAGCCGGCCCGGGTCGTCGCCGGCCCCGAACCGCTCGACTCGGCTCGCGGTTGGCTGGTCGAACGCATCCGCGAGGTGGCCCTCGTGCTGCAGCGCGGGACACCGACGAGGCTGTTCGCGCTGCCCACCGACGAGGCGGACTGGATCGATCCGATCGTGCTCGCCGAGCGGGCGCTCGCGGCCGGTGACGCGGCCCTGGACCGGCCGGTGGATGTCGCGGTCGCTGTCGCCCGACTCGCGCCGTGGGGCCGGTCGGCCGCGCTGGATCGCCTGCGGGACAAGCCAAGCACGATCGCCGCCGTCGTCCGGGCCGCGTGTGGGTCCGGCGAGGACGTCTGTGCGGCACCGGATCCGGTACGCCGTGCCGTCGCGTGGCAGCTCGGTCAGCCGCATGCCGGTCCGCCGTACCTGTTCGGCGATCCCGAGCCGCCGCCGCCACCACCAGTCGACTGGCGCAGCCTCGACCTCCTCAGCATGCACGAGCGCGCCGAGCAGATACCGATGGAAGGCGGTGGCATCTGCTACGACACGACCCACCTGCCGGAGTTCCAAGCCGCGCGACGGTGGTTTGACTACCTGCGGCGCGAGGGGTACTCGACCGACTGGGCGGCCTCGCAGTGGCCCGGCGACACCCGCTGGATCTGGCGCGGTGACGAGCATGCCGCGCGGTCGTTGCGCCGGCTGCTCGAACCCGACGAGCCGGTCGGCGACGACGCCATGGCGCAGGTGCTGCGACAGATCGCCGACGAAACGGCCGAACGCCGCACCCTCGCCACCGATGTGTTGACGCGGCTCGTGGCCGACGGCCGGGTGACGAGCGACACGCTCGCCGCCGCCTCGAGCAAGCCGTGGACAGCGCGCACCGCCGGTCGCGTCGTCGACGCGTTCGACCGCACAGCCGCCACGTCGGCACTGCACCGGGCGGTGGTGCGGCGGGCGGTCGCGGCGAGTGTCTCCGCCTGGCACGCGTTGCCGGCCAAGCCGTTGTGCGCCCTGCTGTTCCTGCTCGACGAGTGGTGTACCGCCGACGGGTGCGGGCTCGGCAGCGCGGACGCCCGACGGGTGCTCGCCACCCTCAGCGAGGGACGGTCGAAGACGGCCGGCCTCGCCCGGCGGGTGCTGGCGCACCCGAGCGTCGGGACGGACTGGCCGCCCGACGCCGCGGCCGCCGCGCTCGAGGCCCGCGTCGCGCGCCTGCCTCAGTAGTAGAAGATGACGAGATCCTTGCCCGACCGGTGGGTCGCGAACAGCCACTGGGCGAGCTGATCGGCGGCCGGTCCCCAGTCGGTACCGTCCAACGCCGGCACCACCGCCTCGTAAGCCACCGCGACGGGGTACGCGTCGGCGTGGGCAACGGTGTGGACGAAGGGAAAGTCGTCCGGCGACGGTACCGGTACCGGCGGACGGAAGTCCATGAGCTCGCGCGGAGACACGTGCCCGTCGAACCCGACCCCGGTCAGCGCGTCGCTGAACTCCTCCAGGGCCTCGGGGCCGCCGATGGGGGCCAGTTCGTCGTTGGCCAGCGCCATGCCGAAGTAGTCGCAGAGGACCTCGAGCGCGTACACGTTCCCGGCAGGGTCGTCCGCCGCCAGATCGCCGTTGGCGAGTCTTCGTAACACGCTGCCGTCCCCGTCCCCGTCCCCGTCGCCGGCAAAGGCGATCACGTCGTCGATCGCGCCGGGGTCGCTGCCCGCGCACAGCCGTTCGATGATGCGTGACCGCACCAGGTAACCCGTCAGACCATGGCTCACGCACGCCAGCCTATCGGTGTTCGAATCGACCAGCATCGACATATTTCCGGGCAATGGGCACTGCAACATTCCTGCACATCGAATCCATTGACGTCGTGGTAAGCGCTTTCCTACGTTCGGGTCATAGCCCACAAGGAGGAATGAGATGCGAACTCCTCACTGGCGGGCCGCCCTGATCGCGGCCGCCGTAACGGTCCTCATGGCCACGGTTATGATCAGCCGGGCCGAGGCGGCGACGTTGTTCGCCGACGACTTCAACGACGGCAACGCCACCGGCTGGAGCACCAACGGTGGCAGTTGGTCCGTCACGTCCGGGGTCTACGGGCAGTCGAGTACCGGTGCCGACGCCAAGTCGCTGGCGGGCTCGACGTCGTGGACGAACTACGGGGTCCAGGCGCGGGTGCGCCCCAACGCGTTCGGCAGCGGATCCAACCGTCTCGTCGGCGTGCTCGCCCGTGTGCAGAACTCGACCAACTACTACTACCTGGCTCTGACGAACACCAACCAGGCGCTGCTCGGCCGGCGTCTCGCGGGCGGGTACAGCACCCTGGCCTCCGCGTCGGTCACGGTGACCCCCGGCGTGTTCACCACGTTGCGGCTGGAGGCGTTCGGCACCACGCTGCGCGGGTTCGTGAACGGCACTCTCGTCGCCAGCGCCACCAACAGCTCGTTCGCCGCCGGCCGGATCGGCTTGACCGCCACGTCGGCGAGCGGTTCGTTCGACGATGTCGTGGTGGTCGACACGCCCGGCCCCGGTCCGACGCTGACCGGTACGCCGACGACGTCGCCGAGCCAGTCGGCCTCGCCGTCGCCGTCACCTTCGCCGTCCCCCTCGCCCTCGCCCACCACGTCTCCGCCGCCGCCTCCGCCGCCCGGTCAGGCGGACGGGTTCGCGAGCGTCAACGCGTTGGGGCAGAACGGCACCACGGGTGGAGCCGGCGGGTCGACAGTACGGGTGAGCACCGCATCGGCCTTCCTCGCCGCGGTCGCCCAGAACGGACCGCTCATCATCGAGGTCAACGGGATGATCACGCTGCCCGGTCCGATGCACGACGTGACGTCCAACAAGACGATCGTGGGTCTCGGCGCGAACTCCGGACTCACCGGTGGCGGACTCAACATCGGGCTACCGATCGACGACGACATCACGTCACCACCGGCCAACGCGGTACGCAACGTCATCGTCCGCAATGTCATCCTGACCAACTGCCCGGACGACTGCATCAACGTCATGATGTTCAGCCACCACATCTGGCTCGACCACAACGACCTGTCGAACCAGGCGGACGGCGCGCTGGACGTCAAGCGCGGATCGGATTTCGTCACCATTTCCTGGAACAGGTTCCACGACAGCGACAAGAACATGCTGCTCGGCCACGACGACTCCAACGGGCCGCAGGACATCGGAAGGTTGCGGGTCAGTTACCACCACAACTTCTTCGACGGCAGCATCCAGCGCAACCCGCGGGTGCGTTTCGGTGAGCCGGTACATGTCTACAACAACTACTTCCTGCACATCACCGGGTACGGCGTCGCGTCGCAGATGAACGCGGGCGTGCTCGTCGAAAACAACTACTTCGACGACGTCGAGAAGCCGACCCGGGTCGACGTGGGCGGCGATCCGGGCCGGATCGTCGTGCGCGGGAACATCAATGTCAACACCGAGGACCCGCTCGTCGAGCGGGGCACCGTCCAGGAGGCGAGCCAGTTCTACTCGTACCGGCTCGACCCGGCCGCGAACATCCCGTCGATCGTTTCGGCGGGAGCGGGCGTCGGGAAGATCTGAACCGTAATTGCTGCGGCCGCGTTGAAAACGCGGCCGCAGCATTGTGTTTACCGGTATCAACAAAGTTC
>Ga0075420_100002445_pt1 | contig 16055 bp, 16 predicted proteins | sample SoiMetdeltSBSDD4_FD_75296 | JGI IMG/M metagenome (GOLD analysis project Ga0075420, IMG submission 75296) | Bulk soil microbial communities from a Populus tree surrounding site in Tennessee, USA - Soil MetaG P. deltoides SBSDD4 | ecosystem: Environmental > Terrestrial > Soil > Tree plantation... | reverse complement strand
CTTTGGGTTAACCATCATTCCTAAGAAACCGAGGTCAGCCAGCTTCATCGCTTGTTCCTTAGGAAATAGTTGTTTCTCATCCCGCTCGATCACACCCGACCTGCATTCATTCTCTGCAAAATCCCTTGCCGCTTTTTGGATCATCAACTGTTCTTCTGTTAACTGGAAATGCATGTGATTTTTATTTGGGCGCAAAGATAAGGTGAAACATATGCGACACAAAGAAACGTTCGTTATTGCAATTAGCTAAGTACTGCCAGGCTAAAAAACGAACGGAAGAATAGTAACGGCTCTTCCCATTTGCCTTAAAAAGCTAACATGCGAAGCGATGGCATAGCGGGTTTTTGAATATTCAATATACCCGATACCATACTCCTGGCAAACCTGTTTCACAATCTTACTGATAGCAGGATAATGTATGTGAGATATCTTGGGGAATAAATGATGTTCTATCTGAAAATTCAAACCACCAACAAGCCATGTAACAATCTTATTTTTTGTGGCAAAATTTGCAGTTGTCTTCACCTGGTGAATAGCCCACTCTTCTTCGATCTTTCCGGTTTCTGCATCAGGGACAACAAAAGCTGTATGCTGAACGGTGTGTGCCAATTGGAAGACGATGCTTAAAACAAAACCTGCAAAAGTTGTAAATACTAAAAATCCGATAAGCCAATCCATAAAGCCGAGCATAAATACAGGAATCCCCATAAAAACAAACAAATGGAATAATTTGAATCCCCAAAAAACCAAATGATCAGAAATACTCATCTTTTTTAAAGGAATTTTTCCGATTCTTCCTTTGAAATATTTCATATAATCGGTTATAAACATCCAGCTCAGGTAAAGAATACAGTAAAAGAACCAGAAATACCAGTGCTGATATTTATGTATCCAATATTTTTTCTGTGTCTCACTCATCCGCATCCATGGTTGTATCTCAATATCGTCATCCACACCTTCCACGTTTGTATACGAGTGATGAATAATATTATGTTTCATATTCCACATAAAACTGCTGCCACCCAGCACATTCAGAGAGAACGCAGCTATTGAATTCAACCATTTGTATTTGCTAAAGCTTCCGTGAGCTCCATCGTGCATTACGTTAAACCCGATGGCAGCCACAATACCGCCCAATAAGATACATTCCAGTAAAGCCCAGACAACTGCCGGGGTAAAAAATATGAGATGAGTATACACGATCAAAAAAGCCACAACAAGGATCAGGGCTTTAATATATAGTTGATAATTTCCGGTAGGAGATTTTCTTACTTCTTCAAAATAGTTGCTAACTCTGCTTTTAAGATCTGAATAAAAAGAGTGAGAAAGACTATGAAACTTAGGAGATGCCATAATTTAAAAAACCATTAATTGATAGGCAAAGGTATGCCTATTTATCGTAGATATATGTCAAATAATGTGTAAGTTATTAACGCGATAATAAATTAACTTATCAGGTCTCAATTTGAATAAAGGCATTGAGGCTTTTTACGCCTAATCTTTTTTCTGTATTGAACCCTTCACCATAAGCAACACCGATCTTTTTTCCGATCACTCGTGCTCTGGCGATCACACTCTCAAGAAAGGCAGATGTAGAAATATAAGTTTGCGGGCCATCATCTTCATTATCGGGATTATAGAATTGTGTGGTGTAAGATTTAATTGCTTCCATTCGCTGTTCAAACACATCTGATATGTCAACAACGAAATCGGGTTCATGGTACCGATCCTGGATATAATGAAAAACATATTTGGGACGCCAGGGCTCCTGTTCTTTTCCTTGTTCATCTTTTGTTTCAACCTTTCTTAATCCCGAAAGAAAACAACTATCAGTTGTTAATCTTGCGGCACGACCATGATCAGGATGACGATCACTCAATGAATTTGTGATGATGATCTCCGGCTGATACTTCCTGATCGCAACGATCAATTTTTTCTGGTGTTCTTCATCATTCTTAAAAAAGCCATCGCGCATTTTCAAATTCTCTCTTACATGTACCCCCATGATCATTGCCGCTTTTGCTGCTTCTTCATATCGTGTATCAATAGTACCTCGCGAACCCAACTCACCTTGTGTGAGATCTAACACGCCTACTTTTTTTCCATTCTTAATTTCATTGATAATGGTGCCTGAACAGCCGAGTTCCACATCATCGGGATGTACTCCAATTGCAAGAAGATCAAGTTTCATGAAAGTTTATCGTTTATAGTTTATCGTTTTTTGTTTCGGGGGCTATTGCAGCGCTAAAATTATTGAAATGTAAATAACGATAGACTAAAAACCAAAAACGATAAATCACTTCACGCCCGGCTTAAAAGGATTATTATACCAGGTAGCATCAATTTCCTGAACGATTCTTTCTATCTGTTTATCGACTTTATCGTTCAGGTCCCACTCCTGTTTTAAACTGCTTCCAAAGAAAAAAGCAACTGTTTGATACAAACGGGCAGTTACTCCACCGCGATATTCTTTTACTATTTCATAACAGTTATTACCCGTTTGCCGATTGATGAGTTTCATTAACACCTTTCCCTGGTAAACTGAAAGTTTGGAAAGCGGATCAGCAAACTGGTCTTTTAATTCTTTTTCTCTCGATTTGATATAGTCCTTTCTTTCTTTTTTTGACTTCATTTGAGAAATGCGGGCATTGATATCGTTCATCAAAAGCCCGGCAGTTCTGGCGTATGGATAAGTAACATAAACCGCGTTGCGAAGTCTTGTCCACTCCTCAATGTATTTGGCAAGTTTCTTTTCGCTCATATTGGACACCCAAACCATTTCGAGTTCTTTATAGGGCATCCATTCCTGCAGGTAATAAATGGCACCGGTGATTATAGTATCATTGGGTCCCCATTTTTTTGAGTCGATTGGGGGAATCTGAGGCGGGGGTCCTATCAGCGTATCATTCGTTTGAGAAAAAGTATTAACAGCAACCAGGAAGATGGCTGCAAGTAAGAGGACCAATGACCTGTAATACTTTTTCATCGCTCTAAAATACAACAATATGACAACGATTTTACCCGGAACGCTGTACAGGAAAGTTAAAAGGTTGCTTTTCAATCAGAATTTTTTGCCGGCTTTAATCTCCTTACCATACTGATGATAAAGCCAACGGCCATTAAAAATGTACCGAGCCAAAGAAGATTAATAAATGGGAATTTTAAAACCTTAAGCGTCAGAAAGTCTTCAAGCACTTCTGATTCTTTTACCCCGATCTCAAATTTGTCATCCACCAATCTTTGCAAACGAAGGGTCAATCCCTGGGAAGCAAGGGTATCAGGATAAGAATCAAGTTGATGACCTCTTAAGTAAAAATACGGCCATGCAGTGATCCGCTTGCCGTCTTTTGAAAGCACCGTAAACTTTGCAGCAATGGCAGTATCATTTGCTTTAAAATTCCGTCTTGGGTTCACCGGGTTTCTCATTATTGAATCAAAGATCATAAATCCATTTGCATAGAAAATGGTATCGCCGGGCTTCACCAAATTGGCTTTAAACGAAGCAGTATCCTTGACCCTTGAATTGTCAGAGAGTGTAGTAATGTAGGCAAACACATCATAAGTCCAGTAATGTTTTGCATCGGGATTAGCGCTCAACCCTTCGTTGCCTTTATAATTAATAAAGGCATTTGGCTTCAGAGTAAATTGCTTTTGCTTCTCTTTGTCTGTAAAATGGATATTAAAATACCTCTGTGATTTTTCCGGGTGTGATGAATCTCCATGGTAGGTTACCCAATATTTACCCATGTCCATTTTAATTCCCTTTATCAGTGTCATATTCTCACCGGGAATTTCTTTACTGTTTTCGCCAAGTGGAACAAATATGCCACTGGTGTTATAAGACAGCACTTCTTTTTTGGATGATGAAATAAGAATACCCAGCAACATCATTCCAAAACCGAAATGTGCAACAGATGGACCGCTTTGCCTCAATTTTCCTTTAATGCCAACCCATAGATAAGCAAGATTGGCGATCATGGCAAATACACTACATGCAATTGCCGTCCACACAAACACAAGGAAACCGATACCATACTTGTCGTAATTAACATTACCAAAAGCAAGGATCAAACCACTGATCACTATACTGATAAAAAATGGCAACCCAATTCTCTTAAAGAAATAGGGAGTGTTGGTTCCTTTGTATTTCAGGTATTGACCAAATGCGGTCAGTAAGCCAATGATGATGGCAATAAATATTTGAATGCGATTATATGAAAATTCGACGTCCTGGGGCGGAGCAGCATTTTTATTGAAAAGTTTATTGTACACCGGCAAGGAAGTTTGTGCAGTTATTATGACCGCTGAAAATAATATCACCAGCGAACCAATGAACATCCAGAATTCCCTTGATGAAGCAGCTTCTTCTTGTTTTACGGAAGGAAGAAGTTTATTCATGTTTACCAAAAACACAATTAATGCAACAATGGGTGATATAAGTGAGAACGACGGGTGAACATATGCCGCCAACGGTAAGAACAGAACGGCCGAGCCGACAGCTATGAGTTTGTGTTTGACCTCAATAAAAGACAAAATAGTTGGGAGCCAGAAAAACACATATAGAAACATATACAACTGTGCATTCATGCCAAGGTCGGCGAATGAGTGTACAGATGTTTCTCCTAAAATGCCACTGCGTGTAAGGAAAGTTGAATAAAGAATAAGAATAAATGTGAGGGATATCAGAAAGAATGATGTGGCTAGTGAGCGGCCGGTATGTCGGTAAATTACCAGCGTATGAATACCGGCAATCAGGGTCAACCATGGCACTAACGATGCATTTTCAACCGGGTCCCAGGCCCAATAACCGCCAAAGTTCAGCGACTCATAAGCCCATGCGCCACCCATCATAATGCCAACAGCCAAAACGCAAGCTGAAAACAACGCCCATGGTAATGCTGGTCTTACCCATTCTCCATATTTTCTTGTTAGCAACCCACCGATAGCAAATGAAAACGGAATAATGGTGCTTGCAAAGCCGAGGAATAAAACCGGTGGATGAATTACCATCCAGTAGTTTTGAAGAAGCATGTTCAATCCATTGCCATCTCTGATCTTAGTTGCATAATCTGCCATTTGAAATACCGGGAGATCGGGCATCTGCTCACGAAAAAGTGCAAAAGGACTGGAGCCTATCTTATTTCCAAAAAAATAAATGCCAAGCATCATGGTAGCAAGACAAACCTGTGCAAACGATAGCACCGACATGACAGGTGCTTCCCATTTTTTTGAAGTAAAGATCAGTACCACTCCAAGTATGGCATGCCACAAAGTCCATAAGATAAAGCTGCCTTCTGAGGCGCTCCATACGGAGCTTAAAATATATTTCGGCTCAAGGTCGTTTCCTGAATTCTTATAAACATACTGGTATTCGTACCGGTGATTCGCGATAAGATAAAAAAGGATGATGAAAACACCGATCACCGATAGGACATCAATGAAAAAAGCAATTCGACCAAGTTTTTTCCAACTGGATGAATCATTGGGGTTTTCCGTTCTTGCTGAAATAAAATAAGAAACGGTAGCAACGATCGAAGCGATAAAAGAAAGGATAACTAAAAAATGACCGATCTGACCCGGCACCAACTTTTCACCAATATAGTCCATTGAATTTACTTAGTATTTTTATTCATGCTTTCCTGGATGCGTGTTGGATCATCAGTGTATTTGGACGGGCATTTCATTAATATCTCGTTACATTCAAAGACATCACCATTCATTTTTCCCTTCATCACCAGGCGTTCACTATGTTCAAGGTTATCAGGCTTTGCGTTGTTGTAAACTACTTTCACTTTGCCACCAACAGTATCCACTGCAGTGAAGCTTACATAGTTTGGATTTTTTATCGCATCATAATCGATTGGCTGGGTTTTATCAAGCCTGGCCACAACGTGTACAAACTTGCCGCTTTTTTCTTTTGCACCGGCAATAGTTTCATAACTGCTCAGCATATCTACACCACTTTTTGGCATATAACTGATCAACACCGCGATCGCTGCAATAATCAATACCAGTAAAATAATATGAGTTTTCTTCATTGCTCAGAATTGCCCCGCAAAGATAGCCCAAAATGAACTTGAATGGCACGAATCCTTTTGATAAATGTCAGGTGGTGTATTGACAATTGTCTGTTGCCAATTGTCAATTCGAATTTTTGTGAATAACTCACTTGCTCATGCCAATTGCCTGTTGTTTCAAAACTCCTTACCTTGCAGCCCTTTTGTAACCCTGTATGGCTGATCTTTCAAAATTTGATCCTAACAGCGTAAGTAACCCCCACAATAATATTTTCGGATTACCATTTTCTGAAGATGAGGCAAAACTCGTGATATTGCCGGTGCCGTGGGAAGTAACTGTTAGCTATGGAGCGGGCACTGCCCGTGCCCCCGAACATGTTTTTTCCGCAAGTCTCCAGGTTGATCTCTACGATCCGGATGTTCCTGAAGGCTGGAAACAGGGGTTTTTCATGAAGAGTATCGACCGGAAAGTTTTATTAAAAAGCGATTACCTGCGCAAAGAAGCTGAGCTCTTCATAGATTATATCTCAAAAGGTGATGTAGTCGAGGCTAACCAGTTCATGACAAAAACTTTAAAAGATGTAAATGAAGGAGGCCTCTTCCTGAATAAATGGGTGTATGAACAAACAAAATCCTTGCTTGACAGGAATAAGTTAGTTGGCATATTGGGTGGAGATCATAGTGTGCCGCTTGGTTTTATGAAAGCGCTGGCTGAGAAACATGGGAATTATGGCATTCTCCAGATCGATGCACATTGTGATCTGCGAAAGTGTTATATGAGTTTTGTCTATTCACATGCCAGCATTATGTATAATGCGTTGAATGAGATCCCGGAGATTGAAAGATTAGTGCAGGTTGGCATTCGTGACTACAGCGAAGCCGAGTGGGAGTATATTTTCAACAGCAATTATAAGGTCATTACTTATTTTGATCGTGAGTTAAAAGAACGATTGTACGAAGGACAAACCTGGCAATATGTAGCAGAAGAGATCATTGAAAAGCTTCCTGAAAAAGTCTATATCAGCTTTGATCTTGATGGTCTTGATCCAAAACTTTGCCCAAATACCGGAACACCTGTTCCCGGTGGTATGGAGTCGGAACAAATATTTTATATTTTCAACAAGCTGGTAAAAAGCGGCAAAAAAATAGTCGGTTTCGATCTTGTCGAAACCGGTGTTGGTGAAAATGATTGGGATGCTAATGTAAGCGCCAGGATACTTTTTAAACTTTGCAACCTGTTGCTGGCTTGTAATTCAAAGTAGCTGGTTGTTGGTTGCTGGTTATTTGTTATTATCCCAACTTATAAAATACTATCGGGTTGTTCCGGCACAGTTTACTCAGAGCGAAGCAAAGTGCATCTTGCCCGTTGTAATTCTACTCAGTAATGACTTATAACTTTATACTTAAGAATGAAAAGACAAAAAACTATCGGTTCGTGAGTCAATTGTTGATCGTTTTTAATTTGCTGGGTTTTATTTTTTTATTGATCACAGAAGAATCGATACTTTCCAAAAATTGGGATATTCTTATTGCAATACTTTTTACTGCTGTCTATACTTTTTTCGCCATTGCGGAATGGATCAGTAAAAAACCCTTGCCGGATTTTTGGCATCGTATGATTTTTGCATTCTGTAGTTTGGTTTGGTTAAAAGAAGGATACTGGTGGTTAACGATCATTTTATTTTTATTTATCGTACTTGATATTATTGCACATAGGAAAATGGTTGTAACGGTGACAGACGAGCAACTCCTCATCCCCTATTTCCCTGAGAAAAAAACGAAATGGGGTGAATTGAGCAATGTGGTATTGAAAGATGGTTTGCTGACAATTGATTTTAAAAATAATAAGCTTTTTCAACAACTTATTCTTAATGCTGATTGGGATATCAATGAAAAAGAATTCAATGAATTTTGCCGCCTCCAACTGAATAAATAACGATTTTTGCAGACCAATTATTGACTATTAACTATTAACTATTAACTATTAACTATTAACTATTAACTATTAACTATTGACCGTCTACCGTTGACCATTGACACATTTGACCTATTTGACTTATATGACCTTCAAGCACTCTCCATACATTCTCTATTCCGACGGAAAAGGCAACATCTTTGAAGACACTTCATTATATGCGGTTGGCCGAAGCGGTTGGGATGCAATCCCTGTTCCGGAAGATGAATGGATGGAATTACCTGGCGGCGGTTCCTTGTATGAATTACCGGGAAGAAAAGGAATTGGCATTGATGTAAAAACCGGTGAAATGAGATTATGTGATAAGGGCTGGGCCGTGGCAGCATTTATTCCTCCAGCACACACGGGTCTTTATCTTGCCGCTTATGAATCTGAGAAAGATGCGCCGGTACTTCCTTTGTTTTGTTATACAGCTGTTGGCTGGCATGATAATAAATTTTACGTACCTGCAATACGAATTGAAAAAGATATACGCCAGGAATGTGCAGGTTATGATCAGCAAAAAATAAATGATGGTGCCGCCCATTTATTAAAAGCATATCCGCATAACCGGCTTGTAAAACACCTGATGGAAAATTGCGCGCTGACTTATCATTGTCCTGCGGCAAGAAATTTTTCATTGGGTCGCTGGGAATGTCCGGTTCCTGTGTCACCTGCCTGCAATGCCAATTGTGTTGGCTGTATTTCATTACAACCGGATGAAGAACCGATCGTATCCACACAGGATCGCCTGTCCTTTAAACCAATGGCGGAGGAGATCGTAGAATTTACTGTGCCACATCTTGAAGCGGCTCCTTATCCCTTAATAAGTTTTGGACAAGGTTGTGAAGGCGAACCATTGCTGATGTGGGAAACGATCCGCAATGCGATCATTGAAATACGAAAGCATACCAAAAAGGGAAGTATTAATATCAATACAAATGGCTCAGATCCCAAAGCAGTAAGGGTATTGTGTGAAGCAGGGTTGAATTCGATCCGTGTAAGCACCAACTCCGCACGAAGAGAGATTTATATGCCTTATTACCGTCCGAACAATTATGATTTTGATGATATTGTTGAAAGCCTCAAAGTAATGAACAGCTATGGAGGATGGACCTCTATCAATTATTTTGTATTTCCGGGTATGACTGATTCTGTTGCCGAATACGAGGCACTAAGAAAGCTTATCAAAGAAACAGGATTAAAGATGATACAGTGGCGCAATTTTAATATCGATCCTGATTGGTATCTTGGTAAGATCGGTGTCACAGAAACTGGTGAATGTCTTGGTGTAAAACAGTTGATGGAATTGATACAGGAAGAATTCCCCGACCTGAAATTCGGTTATTTTAATCCTTCAATGGAACGCATTAAAGGAAATTTTGAAATGGATTTTGCGCATTAGATCGCCGAATCACAGCCCCATGCTTTAACATGGGAGATCTCGCAAACAGGAGTACAAACGACATAACTATTTTAAATCAGGTTAACTTTTTGCAATCATTAGAAAGGCTTAAAAGCCGGGGCATCGTGGCGTTTTTCTCATCCCAGCCTAAAGGCTGAGGGTAAGATCTCAGCATTTATCTTCGCAAAATATTCATGAACGACACACATCACCAACGCCACGTTCTTATTGGAATTTGTTTTGCTGTAACTGCTACTTTAATATGGTCGGGTAATTTTATTGTTGCAAGAGGCGTTATCAAAGAAATTCAGCCAATCACACTTGGGTTTTATCGCTGGTTCACTGCTACCATCATCATTCTCCCTTTTGCTTGGAAATATTTTGTTGCCGAGCGCGGAATCTTCAAAGAAAATATTTGGTTCTTTCTGCTGGCTGCTGCCACGGGAGTAAGCATCTTCAACACCTTTGTTTATGTGGCTGGGCATTATTCAAGCGCCATCAATATGGTGATCCTTGGCACCTGCTCTTCGCCTATCATGTCAATTATTCTTTCAAGAATATTTCTCAAAGAAAAAATACCGGCATTACGAATAGCAGGAATGATCGTTTGCGTTATCGGCATTTTATTGTTGTTAAGCAAGGGACATCTTGAAAATCTTTTATCATTCCGGTTTTCAAAAGGCGATTGGTGGATTCTGGCAGCAGCGTTTTCATTTGCCATTTACAACACGTCTGTAAAAAAGAAGCCACCGGGTATGCATCCTGTCAATTTCCTCTTTGTTATCTTCTTAACAGGCACGATCCTATTGCTGCCGTTTTATTTATGGGAGTTAAAAAATGAAGGTGGCTTTGCCCTCAACGTGGCAAATATTTCAACCATCGTTTACCTGGGTTTAGGCGCCTCAGTAATCTGTTTTTACATCTGGAACAAAGCCATTGCAGCATTGGGAGCTGGCAGAACGGCATTGTTTGGAAATTTAATTCCGGTATTCAGCAGTATTGAGGCAGTGTTATTGCTAAATGAAAAAATTACTTCTATTCAAGTCATAAGTTTTGTCGTTGTGGTTGCCGGACTTGTTATTGCCAATCTGAAGAAATAATCCTTTTTATGTGTTGTGGGATTTGTTAATGAAAAAAAATTACCAACAAAAAGTATTGTTGGTAATCTGACTATGAAATTAAAAATTACTGGGGAGTTGTTGTCACCTGGCTCCTGACCTCACCACCCGTATGAAGTGTGGTATGAAGATTATAATAGATCTTCCCGTCGAATAGTGCGGTTTCAAAAGCGTCTGTCACAGTTGCTGTACCAGATGTGCTTCCGCTCATGCCATTCGTGCCAATTACAATATCGAGCATCGGATTCGCTATTTCAGTTGTAGATGCGGGACCATGAAAATGGGCCGCAGTAACATTGCCAGAAAGTCCCGTCCATGCAATTGTATAAGTCAAAGAGTTTGTGCTTTTGTTATAGGTGCCAGTCAATGTAGCTGAACCGGTTGTAGTATTAGCCGGTACTTCTTTTGATCCGGAGGCACTACCAGATAATGTAAACATATTATCATCATCGTTGATATCGTCATCATCCTTATCGCATGCTACCAACAAAGAACAGGTAATAAGACTCGTCGCGAGCAGCGTAAAAAAAGTCTTACGGTAATTACTAACAGTTTTCATAATTGTATGATTTTAATGAATAAAATAATCAGAAGACCCGCCTCAAAAATGTTGCCACTGACCGGGGAGTTATAAGGACAAACAATAAGAGTATTGTATTAAATAAACCTTCGATCGGATTAGTTTTTTATTTTTCAACCCATTGCAGGTATTATATTTACAAATCAGCAAGTATCATTCTTTTGTCATCAATGCCAAAACACATACTGCCTCTCCTGGTGATTTCGCAATTTGCCGGCACTTCGCTCTGGTTTGTTGGAAATGCCGTGTTACCGGAGTTAAAACAATCACTTCTACTTAGTCAATATGCGGTAAGTCTTGTTACTTCAGCAGTAATGCTGGGTTTTATTGCGGGCACATTGGTATTTGCTTTCTTTTCTTTAGCCGATCGCTTTTCACCGGTAAAATTATTTTTTATCAGCTCATTGCTTGGCGCATTAACTAACGCTGCTGTTGTATGGCTCGCAACAGACGATACTTCATTATTTGCATTGAGATTTCTCACTGGATTTTTTCTTGCCGGTATTTACCCAGTGGGAATGAAGATAGCTGCCGACTGGTATGAGAAAGGATTAGGAAAAGCATTAGGGTTTTTATTAGGCGCATTAGTTCTTGGAACAGCCTTTCCGCATTTACTAAAGAACCGGGATTTTGAATTGCCATGGAAGTCTGTTTTATATATCACATCGATCGTTGCATTTTGCGGAGGCCTAATGATGTTGCTTGTCGGTGATGGGCCATTCAGAAAAAGATCAGGAAGCTTCAGATGGGATGCGATCGGGAAAATATTTTCTTCGAAAAAATGGAGACAATCGGCATTTGGATATTTCGGTCATATGTGGGAAGTGTATTCATTCTGGGGATTTCTACCTCTAATGATCGAATTATATTCTCAGAAAAATGTATTACAATTAAACATTTCCTTTCTCAGTTTTTTGGCAATTGCGATCGGAGCTGTTGGAAGCATCGTTGGCGGATACTTGTCAGCGAAGATCGGCAGTGCTAAAGTTGCGTTATGGTCATTATTCATTTCAGGTATTTGTTGTTTTATTTCGCCATTCACTTATTCATTACCTGTATTCGCGTTTTTGCTCATTATTTTAATTTGGGGATTTACTGTCGTTCCCGACTCCCCACAATTCTCAACTTTAGTTGCGCAATATGCCCCTGAGGAATTAAGAGGAACTGCTTTGACGATCTATAATTCTATCGGTTTTGCGATCACAACGATCAGTCTCTACGTTATCGATCGCATATTTCATTCTCCCGGTTTTTTTGGCGGAGAAAATACTTTTGCATTATTAGGGCTCGGCGCATTGGTAGGTCTGCCAAGTACCATAAGATTAATTCAGAATCGCTAAAACATGGATGAGTTACGATTCAATACACCATGGCATAAAGTCAAAAACGGCGCCGGCCTGGAAAATAAACTTTATAAAGAGGTTGGCCCAAAACACATTCTTTTTGGAAAGAAGGTAACTGCGTTAGCGAGACGACAAGACCTGGATGAGGTATTATTTTTTATTCCTCAAGAAAATCGATTTGCTATCGTTCATCTTACGTGGGGCGGCCGACCGTTAGATGAACGTTATCCCTCGACGGATTTTTTTAATTCTGCAGAAGCAATACAGAAGGAAATTGATTCCCATATCAAAGAATGGGAACATGATGAAAGGGATTTTGATAACTCGCAAAAGAGGGTCATAATAGTTGGCGCAACTTCCGGGATTGGAAGAAAGATGGCTGAACTATATGCTCAGCAAGGTTATAAGGTTGGAATTACGGGCAGACGAAAGGAATTGCTGGATGAAATTCAAAAGACTTATCCCGATAAAATAATGGTTGAATGTTTTGATGTAACCGGCAATGAAAACATCTCAAAGCTCCAATCCCTGGTTCAAAAACTAGGAAGACTCGATATCCTGATCTATTGTTCCGGTATCGCTGAGCCGGGAAAAGAACTCAATTGGCAAAATGATAAACTTACTGTTGATACAAACGTGTATGGCTTCATTGAAATAGCTAACTGGTCTTTTAATTATTTCGTTAAACAAGGACATGGCAGCATGGCGGTTATTTCATCTATTGCAGCAAACAGGGGCAATAGCTGGGCTCCTGCTTACAGCGCTTCAAAGTCTTTTCAAAGTAATTATTTCGAAGCGCTGGCAATCAAGGCTTACAGGATTAAAAAAAATATTGGGATTACTTGCATCGAGCCGGGTTTTGTTGACACAAAGATGGCTAAAGGAAATAAACGATTCTGGATCGTACCAACTGAGAAAGCAGCCAGGCAAATGATAGGCGCTATTGATAAGAAGAAACGCAAGGTTTATATCAGCAAACGCTGGTGGTTGATCGCAAAGCTGATGAGATGGATGCCGTTTTGGATATACAAAAGAATTGGATAAAACGTCAGAAAGGATTACTAACAGATTTCACAGATTCACACAGAAAATAGTCTGTGAAAATCCGTGTAATCTGTGAGAAAAATAAATTGGTTATTTGCTGCGCAGATTTCATAGGTAACACTACTGTTGATAACATAAATTCAGATTGCTTCCGTTTGATGAACTCACCAGAAAATACACCTGATCTTTAGCCTCGCAATGACGAAGATCTTCGGTTTACAGCCTCGCAACCACGAACATTCATTGTAAATTTTCTTTTCATTAAGACTTATTGTGGATAAACAAAAAATTAACAATAAAAAAGAGTACCCCCGGGCAAGTTGCATAGGCTTTGCATCGTTTAATCAACAGGTGTGAACAACAATACCTTGAACCCAAAAACACACCTGATTAGCTTTGTATGAATTACTATACCGCTATGATGCAAAGTTTTGAAAAGGAAAAGAACAGGAAAGCCATGATGATCACTGTTGGGGTATTCCTGACGATGCTCCTATTCTTCGTCCTTTGGAAATGGCCTTTACCAAGAATTGAGTCACTTCCGCCGGAGATGTATGTTGAAGTAACGCTTGAACAACCGATTGATATAAGAAGAGGCGGTGGAGGCGGTGGAGGTAATACTGTAAAAGCAAATGGACCTAAAGGTGTGGCAAAGCCGGCGGTAGTACCCGGTGAGCCGGATGATTCAAAAGATTTTGAAACCAATGATAAAGATGATAAGGCCCCACCGGTCAATAAGCCTGTGAATCCAAAACCAGAGGCAGCCAAAATAAACCCTAACACCTCAGTTACAAAAGAAATTCCCAAAGAGGTTGTCGAAACTCCTGCTCCAAGAACGCCCAAAGCGGTAGCCGGCAAAACATTGAGCGGAACTGGTAGCGGTGGCGGTACCGCCGATAAATATGATATTGCAGGTGGCACTGGAAATGGCCGGGGTGTTGGCACTGGTCCGGGCGTTGGTGGTAACCGGGGCGGCGGTTCTGGTGGCGGTAATGGTACCGGTGTTGGCACGGGTACCGGTCCAAGAAGGGTAAGTGGTAACAGAACAATAGTTACGTCGGGCAGGTTGGATGCAGGCGAAAATATTTCCGGTAAAGTAGAAGCAGAGATCAGGGTTTCAGCTGATGGTATTGGTACATTGGTTAGAACCGTAAGAGGTTCGTTGATGAGCGACGGACAAGCAAAAGATATTATTCGTGACTGGTTGAGAAGAAATCGTTTTAACAGAACCGGTGAGGAATCAACCGTCGTATATGAGTTCAATATACGCACAGGTGGTTAGACTTAAGATTAATTTGTGCGATGCCATCTTGTAAAGCAGGATGGCATTTTTATTTTACGTCAACGACCTCACCCTTTCATCTTTTCAAAAAGGTGAGGGGTAGTAGCTGAGGTAAATCATACTAAAGAGCAAAACATTCATTCATTTCAAACCACAGCTCTATTTTTGCTCACGCAATGCAAAGAATAGAACTCATTAAAGGTGATATCACCAAGCTAAAAGTTGATGCAATCGTAAATGCAGCCAATTCAAGCCTGATGGGCGGCGGTGGTGTGGACGGTGCAATTCATCGTGCCGGCGGACCGGCTATACTTGAAGAATGTAAAAAGATCGTTGCAAGACAAGGTGGCTGCAAAACGGGTGAAGCAGTCATTACAACGGGCGGCAACCTTCCAGCCAGGTATGTGATACATACCGTAGGTCCTGTTTGGAATGGTGGTAAAAAGAATGAATCATTATTACTTGCGAATTGCTATCAAAACAGTTTACAACTTGCTGTTGACCATAAATTATCTTCCATTGCATTCCCAAATATCAGCACCGGTATTTATGGTTATCCTAAAAAAGAAGCAGCTGAAATTGCGATCCGGACAGTCACAGATTTTCTGAACCAAAAGGATGTCATCGATAAAGTTTATTTTGTTTGTTTTGATGAAGAAAATTACCAGCTTTATCAGGCATTGATCTAAAAACTACTGCATGAAATTCTATGACTTTAAATGGCCATTGATCATTTTTCTTGTTGGCGTTATCCTTCAATTTATTGGGGCATTATTCAAGATCCGGCATTGGCCCATGGCTGATGAAATGATAACAACAAGCATCATCATTTGCGTGATCGCAGTCATTATTGCAATCATCAAAATCGCTACGTTGAGAAAAAAAGATCAAAAATGATGATTATTTCTGCTTTCTTTTTACAACTATTACTTTTGAAAAAAAATCATGAAGGTCTTATATTATTTTAAATGGCCCCTCACATTATTTCTTCCTGGGTTATTGATTACAACTTCTGCCACTATAACCTGTCCAATAGAACGGGACATGGAAATTTTATTCGTGATTGGAAGATGGGCCCAGCTTATTGCATTAGTTTGGATACTCATTTTAATAATGCTGGTCTCTAACCCAGAAGATGAATTAAAGAGCCAATGACCTACCTGCAAACAATTGAGTATCTCTTTTCCCGTTTACCCATGTTCAGCCGCATCGGGGCTGCTGCATTCAAAAAAGATCTGACAAATACGATTACACTTTGCAAACATCTTGGCGACCCGCATCAGAAATTCAAAAGCATACATGTTGCCGGTAC
>Ga0075420_100002443_pt1 | contig 16059 bp, 20 predicted proteins | sample SoiMetdeltSBSDD4_FD_75296 | JGI IMG/M metagenome (GOLD analysis project Ga0075420, IMG submission 75296) | Bulk soil microbial communities from a Populus tree surrounding site in Tennessee, USA - Soil MetaG P. deltoides SBSDD4 | ecosystem: Environmental > Terrestrial > Soil > Tree plantation... | reverse complement strand
CGCATGGTCAGCGCGTTCGACCTGTCCGAGACGGTACCGGAGTGGGCGCTCGCGTTCCGGTACGACGTCGTGCTGGGACAGACACCCATGGAGGACACATGAGCCTCGGGTCCACTCCGTCGCAGACCATCGGACCGTTCTTCTCGCATGCCCTGCCGTGGAAGGACGGGCAGTACGTCGTACCGGAGGGAACCGCGGGAGCGTTCTGGCTGCGCGGCCGGGTGGTCGACGGCGCCGGTGAGCCGGTACCGGACGCGTTGCTGGAAACCTGGCAGGCCGATCCCGACGGCCGGTACGACGCCGACTTCCGCGGGTTCGCCCGCTGCCCCACCGACGACGACGGACAGTACGCGATCCTGACCGTCAAGCCGGGACCGGTACCGGGGCCGGACGGCCGGCTCCAGGCGCCGCACCTGGCGATGTCGGTGTTCGCCCGCGGGCTACTCGTCCGGCTCGTGACGCGGGTCTATTTCCCCGACGAGGCGGCGGCCAACGAGGTCGACCCGGTGCTCGCCGACATTCCGGAACCGGCCCGTGCCACGCTGGTCGCCCGGCATGCTCAGGACGGGTATACCTTCGATGTCCGGCTGCAGGGTGAGAATGAGACCGTCTTCTTCGCCGTCTGACCTCTTCGGTGCGGTGCTCGCCCGGGGCGAGGTCGCCGCTCAGGTCAGCGCCGACGCGTGGCTGCGGGCGCTGCTCGACGCCGAGACCGCACTCGCCCGCGCCGAGGCCACCGTCGGCTTGGTACCGGCCGCCGCCGCGGCGGCGATCGAAGCCGCGGGTTCCACTGTGGACGCCTCCGCGATCGCGGCCGGGGCCGCCGCCCACGGGAACCCGGTACTACCGCTCGTCGAGGCACTGCGGGCCGCCATGCCGCCCGACCTGGCCGACTCCGTCCACAAGGGAGCGACGAGCCAGGACATCGTCGACACCGCCGCGATGCTGGTGACCCGGCGGGCACTCGACCCGCTGCTGATTGACCTCTCCGCGGCCGGCGATGCGGCCGTGGCGCTCGCCCGGCGGTACCGGGACACCCCGATGGCCGGCCGAACCCTGTTGCAGCAGGCGGTGCCCATCACCTTTGGACTCACGGCGGCGGGCTGGCTCGCTGCCCTCGGCGCGGCCCGTCAGAGGCTGGTCGCGGCACGCGCCGGCCTCGCCGTCCAGCTCGGCGGTGCGGCCGGCACCCTGGACGGGCTCAGCCTCGACCTCGTGACGCGGTACGCCGCCGAGCTCGATCTCGCCGCGCCCGACCTACCGTGGCACACGGACCGGACCCGCATCGCGGACCTGGCCGGCGCACTCGGTACCGCCGCCGGAGTCGTCGGAAAGGTTGCCCGGGACATCACCTTGCTGGCCCAGACGGAGGTGGGCGAGGTCGCCGAGGCGGCTCCGGGCGCATCGTCGGCGATGCCGCACAAGCGCAACCCGGTCGCCGCGGTGTCCGCCGTCGCCTGCGCGGCACAGGCACCCGGGCTCGTAGCCACGTTGCTCGCGGCGATGGTGCAGGAACACCAGCGGGCCGCCGGGGCGTGGCACGCCGAGTGGCGCCCGCTCCGGGAGTTGCTCACGTCGGTCGGGTCGGCGGCGGCGTGGCTGCGGCAGAGCCTGTCGGGGCTGACCGTCGACGAGGGGGCCTTGGCCGCGAACCTCGCCTCGATGTCCGGCGGTACGGGACTCGCTGGCGCGTTGGTGGATCGCGCGTTAGCCAACTGGGAGGCGTCATGAGCGAGGGCCGGCAATGAGCGTTGCCCTGCACTACACAGTGGACGGTCCGGCGGACGCGCCGGTGCTCGTACTCGGCAGCTCCCTCGGCACCACCGGCGAGATGTGGCAACCACAACTGGAGGCGCTGACGGAACACTTCCGCGTCGTCCGGTACGACCATCGCGGTCACGGCGGTTCACCGGTACCCCCGGATCCTTACCGGATCGAGGATCTGGGCGGTGACGTGCTCGCGTTGCTCGACCACCTGGAGCTCGAGCGGGTCCACCTCGGTGGCCTGTCGATGGGTGGCATGGTCGCGATGTGGGTGGCGGCCCATGCGCCGCAGCGGGTCGACCGGCTCGCGCTGCTGTGCACCTCGGCACTGCTGGGTCCACCGTCGATGTGGGTCGAGCGGGCCACCGCCGTGCGGGACGGCGGCATGAACGCCATCGCGGACGCGGTGCTGGCCCGCTGGTTCACGCCCGGCTTCACCCAGCGGCACGCCGGTGTGGTCGCCTGGGCGCGCCGGATGCTCACGTCGGTCCCACCGGAGGGGTACGCCAACTGCTGCGCGGTCATCGAGACGATGGACCTCACCGGCGATCTGCCCGCCATCACCGCGCCGACTCTGGTCATCGCCGGCGCCGACGACCCGGCCACTCCCCCGATCCCGCACGGATCGACCATTGTGGACGGTATCGCGGGCGCGCGGATGGAGGTCGTGCCGGACTCCGCACACATCGCCAGCATCGAGCAGCCAGCGGCGGTGAGCCGGTTGCTCGTGGAGTTTCTCGGGGGTGCAAAGTGACCGACGGGATGTCCGTGCGTCGGGAGGTGCTCGGGGACGACTACGTCGACAAGGCGGTCGCCGCGACGACGCCGTTCACGGCACCGTTCCAGGAGTACATCACGAACGCGGCCTGGGGCCAGGTCTGGGCGCGGCCCGGGCTGGATCGGCGCACCCGCAGCATGCTGACCCTGGCCCTGCTCACCGCGTTGCGCTGCGAGCACGAGCTGGCGATGCACGTGGCGGCCGCCATTCGCAACGGCGTCACTCCCGAGGAGATCCAGGAGGTCCTGCTGCACACGACAGTCTACTGTGGAGCGCCGGCCGGCAACACCGCGTTCGCCGTCGCCCAGCGGGTCCTCACGGAGCTCGGCCATGAGCGAATGGAGGGTGATGGCTGAACGCAACGCGGACTTCGTCCAGTCCCTGGAACGCGGGCTGGCGGTCATCCGCGCGTTCGACGCCGCACATCCCGAGCTGACCCTCAGCGAGGTCGCGACCGCCACCGGGGTCACCCGGGCTGCCGCGCGGCGCTTCCTGTTGACCCTGACCAAGCTCGGGTACGTGCGCAGCGACGGCCGGTTCTTCTCGCTCACGCCACGGCTGCTGGAACTCGGGTACGCGTATCTGTCCAGCCTGTCCCTGCCCGAGGTCGCCGAGCCGCATCTCGAGGCCCTCGTGGCCGAGGTCAACGAGTCGTCGTCGGTATCCGTGCTCGACCTGCCCGACGTGGTGTACGTGGCCCGTGTTCCCACCACGCGCATCATGACCGTGTCGATCAGCGTCGGTACCCGGTTCCCGGCGCACGCCACGTCGATGGGTCGCGTGCTGCTGGCCGGCCTGCCCGACGAGGCGCTGTCGGAATACCTGGCGTCCGTCCAGCTCGACCGGCTCACGCCGCGTACAGTGTCCTCTGTGGACGCTCTGCGCACCGAGCTAGCCCGGGTACGGTCGCAGGGCTGGGCCCTCGTCGACCAGGAGCTCGAGGAAGGGCTGCGCGCCGTGGCGGCGCCGATCCGGGACCGCGCGGGCCGGACGATCGCCGCGGTCAACGTGTCGGCGCACGCGAGCCGGACATCGCTGGAAGTCATGCGGCGCCGACTCGTACCGCCGTTGCTGGCTACCGCGGCGCGGATCGCCGCCGACCTCCCGGCGTCCTCGCGCAACGGCCGCCGCTGACTGACAAGGGCTGGAGAACATGCACAAGAGCCGGTTGTACGGGATCTTCGTGGACGTCCCAGTGGCGGACGCGTCCAAGGCGGTCGACTTCTGGGCCGGCGCGCTCGGGGTGACGCCGGTGCCCGGCGAGGACGACGATCCGTACACCGTCCTGCCCGGAGCGATCGACGGACTGTCGATGGAGCTGCAGGCGGTGGACGACGCACCGCGCTACCACCTGGACATCGAGACCGACGACGTGGCCGCCGAGGTGCACCGGCTCACCGACCTCGGAGCATCCGAGGTTGTCCGGCACGAGTCGTGGGTGGTGCTGCGAGCCCTCGGCGGGCACCTGGTGTGCGTCGTCCCGGTGCAGAGCGAACGGGATTCCTTCGCCGCCCCCGCGCGCACCTGGCCAACTGTCGGGTAGCCGAAATGCGTCGCGGTCGGGCGGCATCGGCGGTTTCATGTACGGGTGGACTTGAACTGGATCGACCTCGACAACCTCGACGACCGAGACGTCGCCGGCTCCGTGGCGATGCTCGAGGCGGCGCGCGAGGTGGACTACCCGCATCGCTCCGCCCTTACCGCCTCGGCCCACCGGACCTGGCTGCGGTACGGCTGGGACGGCGACCGGAGCCTGACCGCACTCAGCCGCGACGACCGCGGGCGGGTCGTCGGGGTACTGGAGGTCGGCCTGCCGCACTGGGACAACACCCACCTCGGTCGGATCGACGTGACGGTCGACCCGCGGTTCCGGCGCCAGGGTCTGGGCCGGCAACTGTTCGAGGCCGGGCTCGAGCGGCTACGGGCCGCCGACCGGACACTCGTCATCTCGTCGTCCAAAGAGAACTCCCCCGCCACGAGCTTCCTCGAGAAGTTCGGGTTCGACCGGGTGAGCGAGGAAGTCATTCGCCGGCAGGACCTGCTCGACGTGGACTGGGCCGCGTTGGACAAGCAGTATCTCGACGCCGAACCGCACGCCGCCGGGTACGAGCTGGTGCGGATGCCGGGTGAGACGGCCGACGACATGGTCGACGCGGTGCTGCAGATGACCGCGGCGATCAACGACGCGCCAACCGACGACCTCGATGTCGAGGACGAGGTGTTCACCGTCGAGCGCCTGCGCGCGTTCGAGGCGGCCGAGCGCGCCCGCGACCGCCGCGACTACCGGCTGGCCGTCCGGCACCTGGAATCCGGCGAGCTGGCCGGCCACACCATCGTCGCGGTCGAGGCCGACCAGCCCGGCTACGGCTTCCAGTACGACACCAGCGTGCTGAAGTCACACCGCGGTCACCGGCTCGGCCTCCTCCTGAAGCTAGCCATGCTGCGCTGGCTGGCCGAGGAGGAGCCGCAAGTGCGGACCATCTTCACCGGCAACGCCGCCTCCAACTCGCACATGATCCGCATCAACGAAACTCTCGGGTACCGCGTCGTGGTCAAGTACATCGGGTGGCAGCGCCGGCTCTAGGGGTCAGTCCTCGGTAGCCGCCGCGGCGAGGAGTTGGGCGAGTTCGGCCGGCTTGGTGAACATCGGCCAGTGTCCCGAGTCGATGTCGACGTACTCGAGGTGCTTGGCCTTGGCGAGCTCCGGCACGTCACCGGAGCCGATCCACTGCTGAGCCTGAGCGGGAGTGAACTCGGGGCACACGACCAGAACCGGGACGTCGAACCGTCGCTCGTCCGCGAGATGTACCACTCCCTTGGTCACCCCCGCGGGGACGGGTACCGCCGCGGCCGCGAAGGTGCGCTTGGCGTCCTCGTCGAGGTCGGCGGAGTCCGGCCCCTCGAACGGTTCCCAGCCGGGGAAGGGCACGACGCCGTCCTTCGCCTCGAAGAAGTCGGCGTACGGTTGCCCGTCGGTGGACGGGAAGCCGCCGATGAGCGCGACCTTCGCCACCTTCTCCGGCCGCGCGTCGGCGGCGATCCAGGCCAGGGTGCAGGCGGCGGAGTGCCCCACCACCATGAGCTTTCCGGACGACGAGTCCACGGCGGCGAGTACCGCTGCCACCTGGTCGTCGAGCGTGGCGGACGCGGATCCGTCACCCTGACCCGGGAGGGTCAGCGGTACCGGGCGGTGGCCGAGTCTGGAGAGCTCGGGTACAACGTCGTCCCAGGCGGACCCGTCGAGCCACAGGCCGGCGATGAGCAGTATGTCCATGGTCAGTCTTCTTTCTCCAGCAGGGTCAGATCACGTTCGGCGTAGAGCCGGTGTTCCCATTCCTCGTTGAGCACGACGCGAAGGCACTCCTGGAGCGGGAAGTTCTCCTCCTGGGGCCAGCCGGGTTCCGTACGGGTCACGTGTGAGGCGAGCTGTTCGTCGGTGAGCGACTCCATGACGTGGCGGACCATCGCCTGCCGTTCGCGCCGGACCGCGAGCACCTCGTCGAGCGAGGGTCGTGCCTCGCGATCCCACGGGATCCCGTCCCAGCCGGGTGCGTTGTCCCACGGCAGGTCCAACGGGTGCCACGGCGACGCATTGCCGAGGACCATCCGGCCCACCCAGGCGGCGCTGGCGAAGTTGAGGTGCCGCAGGGTCTGGATGAAGGACCACTCGTCATCGACGCTGCGGTGCAACGCCTCTTCGGGGAAGTTCTTCGCACGCGCGACGGTACCCTCCCACAGCCGCTCCAGGATCGCCCACGCCGCCCGGAACCCGTCGGCGTCGTCGGGGCGCATCTTGGCCCGCTCGGGCATGCGGCGGTTCAGTTCGGCCTCGACGAGCGGGGCGATCTCGACGCCGTTCACGCGGACGTTCACGAGCTCACCGTAGATCTCGAGGTCGGCCATCTCGGCGCCGAGCAGACGAGTCCCGTTGAACAGGGCGCCGCGGACCTGCGCTCCGCTGAAGTCGATCGCGCGCATGCGGGCGCCGGCGAAGCGTACCCAGGTGAAGGTGGCGTCCCGGAGGTCGACGCGTTCGAAGCGCGCTCCGGAGAGGTCCTGCTCGTGGAAATCGGTCATGGGACATCACGCTAGGACCAGTTCCGGACGATCTACTTCCGGTTCGTTCCAAGAACGCCTAATCTGCTGGTGTGCCGACCGATCTGAGCCCCACGGCGCGTGCTCTGCGCGCCATCGAGATCCTGCAGAACCGCCCCGGCGCGACAGCCGACGAACTCGCCGCGGGGTTGGGGGTCACCGAGCGGGCCGCGCGGCGGTACGTCGGGATCCTGCGCGAGGCCGGCATTCCGGTCGAGTCGACCCGGGGACCCTATGGGGGGTACCGGCTCGGCCGCGGGACGAGGCTGCCACCGGTCGTCTTCACCGAGCCCGAGGCACTGGGTCTGGTCATGGCGGTGCTCGACGGCCACCCGGCGGCCATCGACGTCGACGACCTCGTCGGTACCGCGTTGGGCAAGGTGATCCGGGCCCTTCCCGAGAAGGTCGGACGGCAAGCGGCGGCGCTGCGGGACTACGCGTCCGCGGCGCCGGCGCGGTACTCGACCCGTCCGGATCCCGCTATCGCCAGCGCGCTCGTCGCCGCCGTCGCGGCCCGTCGCAGCGTGCTGGTCACGTACCGGAACGAGTCCGGCCACGAATGGGAGGCCGAGGTCGACCCGTGGGCGGTCGTCGTGCGCTACGGGCGCTGGTACCTCCTGTGCCACTCCCATCGCGCGGACGCGATCCGCACGTACCGGGTCGATCGGATCGGTTCGGTCCAGCAGACCGCGCACGAGTTCGAGCCGCCCGACGGCCTCGAGCCGGTCGCGGCGGTCGAGGAGAACCTGGGCATCGGGTGGGAGTACCCGACGCGGGTCGTCTTCGAGGCTCCCCCGGCTGAGGTGGCGCCCTGGATCCGGCCTCCCATGGGACGGCTCGAACCGCTGGGAGACGGGTGCGTGCTCGTCGGCAGCACGAGCAACCCGGACATGTACGCCCAGGAGTGGTTGTCGAGGTTGCCGTCAGCCTTCCGCGTCGACGGCGGGCCGGAACTCCGGGCCGCGGTCGCGAGGCTCGCCTCGCGCTTCACCGCCGCCCTGGGCGACTGACTCGGAGAAGGCTCAGCGGGCCCAGGGCGGGGTGTCGATGGCGGTCCCATCCTCCATGGCCGCGGCGAAGCCGGCTCGGACCACAACGTACGCCTCGGCCGGTTCGGCCTGCGGATTGATCAGCTGAATGGCCTCCCCGGCCGGTACGACCGCGGCGTCCCCCGCGCGCAGCACCGGGGCCTCCGGCGCGAGCTGGATCGCACCGGACAACACCATGAAGATCTCGTCCCGGTCGAGCGTGTGGGACTGGGGCGAACGCAGCCCGGCCGACACGGTGATCCGCCAGGTGCACACCTCGTCGGAGCCGCGGCTCGGTGAGGCGAGCCCCGTGAACTCGACGCCCGGCAGTTCGAACCGTGGGGCGTCCTTCGCCGCTATGAGATACACGACCGCTCCTCCCGATAGACAAGGACACTTGTCCAAGTTGACTTGTCTATCATGAGGCCATGGCGGGTCACAGACAACCTGTTGATCTCGGAATTCTGCTGGCGCTCGCCTACCAGCAGTTCGTCCGGGAGCTGCGCGAAGCACACGCCGCGGAGGGCTTCGACGACGCCGGCCGGTCCGACGGCTACGTCTTCCGCGCACTGGCGGCCCGGCCGATGACGGTCAGCGAACTCGCCACGAGGCTGCAGATAAGCAAGCAGGGCGCGGGTCAGATCGTCGACGACATGCAGCGCCGTGGCTACGTCGAACGCCGTCCCGACCCGGACGACGCCCGCGCCCGCCTGCTCTACCTGTCCGCCCGCGGTGAAGCGGCGTTGGCCGCCGCCCGCCGGTTCCACCGCACCTACGAGCAGCGATTGGCGAGGGCACACGGACGCCCCGCGGTGACCGCGCTGCGGGCGATGCTCGAGGCGATGGCCGGAGGCCGCGAGCAGACCATCGACCCGCACCTGCGCGCGCTGTACCTGTGACGGCGGCACCGTCCGATGTGGACGCTACTCGAACAATCGGCCGACGAACGCAGCCTGGCCGGCCGCGACGACGTGCGCCCGCGCCAGCGGTAGCCAGTACAGCTCGAACCGGATCGGCTCGCCGCCCCCGTCACCGCGCTCGTACGCGGTCCACCGCTCGGGCACGTCCACCGCGTCGAGCGCGAGGTGAAAGTAGTGCCGCACCTGCACCGCGTCCGCGTACGGCCGCACGTCGTACTCGCCGGATCCGAGGTACCGCTCGATGCGCAGCCCGGACAGACCGGTCTCCTCCTCGGCTTCCCGCAGTACCGCGTCGGCGGGCGACTCACCGTCGCGTACCGTGCCGGCCGGTACCTGGATCCCCGATTCGTCGAGCCGTTCGTCGTCGGCGTGGACGAACACGAGCAGCCGCCCGTCGCGCACGATGTACGCGACTACCTTCTGCGGCCGCAACACATCGGCGAGCATACGTCGCCGTCCGGTGATTGACTGGGGCCATGACTGAGGAACCGGCCGAGGAAAAGCCACCACCACCGAAGGGGCGGTCACGGGTACGGCTGTGGGTGACCCTCGCCATCGTCGGCGCGGTACTCGCCGTGTTGGCGAGTGTGGCCGTCGGCGCGGTCGCGGTCGCCTGGGCCGCGGACCGGGGGCTCGACCGCAGGGGTCACGCCGAGGACCCGTGCCTCGGGCTGGAGACCCGGCTCAACCGGCTGACCCCGCCCGGCGCGACGCAGCGGCCCGTCGACCGGGCCACGGCGATCCGCAACGAGAACGCCGCGGTACGGCTGTTCCTGGCCGAGGTCGAGCAGCGGCGTTTCGACAACGACTGGCTGGATCTGTGGCGCGCGCTGCAGGAGGCCCGGACGGCGTACGCCGAGGCACTCGTCCGCCAGGATCGGACGGACGAGCCCGCGTTCTTCGTCCCGCCCCGGACCGTTCGCGGCCACTCGGTGGTCGAGGCGCTGGAACGCGGTCCTCAGGCGTGTCGCGGTCCGATCCACCGGCTCGGCGCGCCGGACCTCTAAGATCGCTCTTTGTGACCACGACCCTACGCATCGAACACACCGTCCCGGACTTCGAATCCTGGAAGACCATGTTCGACAACGACCCGCTGCGCCGGGAGGCGTCCGGCGTCCGCCGCTACCGCATCCTCCGGGCGGTCGACGACCCGCGCTACGTCATGATCGATATGGAGTTCGACACCCGCGCGGAGGCCGAGGCGCTGCTGGCCAACCTGCGCACGTTGTGGGCTGGTCCGGCCGCTGCCGTTTCGTCGAACCAGCGGGCCCGGGTCACCGACATCGTGGAGACCCGCGAGTACTGAGCCAACTTCAGGAGATCCGGCCGGCGAACGCGAGCACGATCTGCTGGATGGCGCTGACCTCGTCCCGCGCGACGAAGGTACGGCCACCGGTCACCGTCGAGATCTCCTGCAGCGCGGCGGCGTCCGCCTGCGGCCCGACCGCGATCCCGACGAACTGCAGGGGCTGGTCCGGGCGGACCGCCGCGCGGAGCCGCTGGATCAGATCGGGCAGTGTCAGGCCGACATCGTCCTCGTTCTTCCCGTCGGTGATGACCACGACCACGTTCTGCGCGTTGGGTTGCCAGGCCTTCTGCATCTGCAGGTACGCGGCGTACACCGTGTCGTAGAGCCCGGTCCCCCCGGCCGCACTCAGCCGCTGGATCGCGCCGATCATCGCCTGGCGGCGGGTGACCGGCCCGACGGCTTCGCCCGCCGGGCCGACAGGTACGAGCTCGCGGTAGTCGGTCGTCGGCGTGAGCGCCGAGGCGAACTGCCAGAGGCCGACGACGGTGTGATTGGTGAGCAGGGCGATGCCCTGGATCGCCGCCCGCTGCAGCAACTGCAGGCGGGTCAGCGCAGTGTTCGGTACCGGGTCGTTCATCGAGCCGGACGTGTCGAGCGCGACGAGCAGGTTCGTGGGCCGTTGCAGCAGCGTCCACATACCGACGAGCTGACCCAGCCCTTCGGCGGTCGGCGGCCGGCGGACCACCGCCACGGTCGGCTGGAAGCCGCGCTCGGCGCCGAGCACAGCGGGGTCCCGTACCGCGTGCGTCGCGTCGCGGTAGCCGGCCGCGGCGAACGCCCGCTGGCCCGCGTCGCCGCGCAGGTAGCCGAGGAACTCGGCCGCGACGAGCTGCTTGGTCCGGTCCACCCAGTCGGCGCTCAGGACGGCGAACGGGAAGTCGGCGAACGCGATCCCTTCCCGCGGGTAGACCGGCACGAGCGGGACCGAGCGGGTCGTCGCGGTGTATGCGGCCAGATCGCGCTCGAGGATCGGGAAAGCCGCCGGGAGCGTCGTCTCGGCCGAGCTGGCGTCGGTGAACTTGGCCAGGAGCGCCGCGGTGTCGGGTGAGTAGTCGGTGACCAGTTGTGCGAACGCGACACCGCCGAACAGCTCCTGGTCGTTCATGGTGTTGTCGTTGTCAGCGTCCAAAATAGACAGTATGCCGGCAAGTCCGGCACTCGACCGGGTGGGATCGACCGCACCCAGCCGCAGCGGTCCCCACTCGGGATGGCCGAACTTGGCCCACGTACCGCCGTTGGCGAACCCGCCGACCAGATCGGTCCAGCCGATGGGCTTGTCGGGCCAGCCGAGCGCCTCGGCCATCGGCCGCTGCATCGCGAGGACGACCGGTGACGTCGCGAGACTCGGCGGCTCGGTCGCCGGAAGCAGCGCGGCGGCATCCGGCCGACCGGCCGTGACGAGCAGCCAGGTCCGCGAGTCCGGCGCCCACACGTCCGGGCGCGGGCCGTCGCGGGACTCGTCCCACGACGCGCCGAGCGCGGCCGAGACCGCATGAGACTCCATCGACCGTACGACGACAGTGGCGCACCGACCGTCGACCGTGGGCCGCCCGGAGTTCCACTCCTGCGCCAACCGGTCGAGGACGGTCACCTCCCCTGGGGCGGCGACGACCGACAGCGTGGCGGGTGCTCCCGCACAGCCGGCTGCTCCCGATCGCCCATACCAGAACACGATCAGCCCTGCCGCGGCGACCACCACGACCGCGCCGACGGCCACGGCCGCTCGACCGCCGGGGCCCATCCGCCGCCGATGCCGGGTGATCGGTACGGGCAAGTTCACCGATCCAACCTAGTGGACCTGTCGAGCAGGCTGCGATGCACGCTATGGTCACAATCCATGCTCCGGACGCTCGGCGACCGGTACCAACCGACCGAGTTCGTGGGCGGTGGCGAGACCGGCGATGTCTGGCAGGCGGTGGACCGGGTCACCGGACGCCCGGTGGCCCTGAAGGTGTTGCATTCCCGACTGGTCACCGACCTCCGGCTGGTCGACCGGCTGCTCCGATCACGCAGCGCGCTGACCGCGCTGTGGCATCCGCACATCGTCCAACTGCTCGACCTCGTCGTCGAAGAGGACTCGGTAGCCCTGGTCACCGAACTCGTCGACGGTACGGATCTACGCCAGTGGCTGGCGGAGCACGGCCCGATGGCCCCGGCCCAGGCGGCCGAGGTGGTGGCGACGGTTGCCGACGCGCTCGACACGGCACACCGCGCGGGCGTCGTCCACGGTGACGTGAAACCGTCGAACATCCTGGTGCCACCGCCGTACGGCGGCCCGATCCGGGTGACGGACTTCGCGCTGGCGATGCTCGTACGCGCCGGGCGGCGTACCGGACCGGTTGGCCACCTCGCCCCCGAGGTAGCCGACGGCGCGATCCCGACCGCGTCGAGTGACATCTACTCCCTCGGCATGCTGCTGCGGGAGCTGGTACCCGACTCGCCGGAGCTGCTCGCGATCGCGCAACGGTGCATCGCGCCGAGCGAAGGGCTGCGCCCGTCCGCGGCCGATGTGTCCGACCGGCTGTGGAAGGTCATCCCCACCCTCCCCGGCCCGGTGAAGGCGCCGGCGCGGACGGCCGCTCTGGTACCGAGAACGCCCGTCCGCCAGCCACCCCCCAGGCGCACCCGGGCCACCGGCATCGCCGCCGCCGTCGCGGTCGTGGTCGTCGGCGTCCTGGTCGCCGTCTGGGCGCTGAGCGGCCCGCGGTCCGACACGTCCGGCGGTACGCAGAACGGCACGCCGCCTACCACCGTCGGTGCGCCGGTGCTCCCCGCCGCCGCGGCCACCCGGTCGGAACGGGGTGCCAATGAGTTCGTGCGGCACTGGTTCGCCACGCTGACGTACGCCGAGCAGACCGGCGACACCGCTCCCCTCGACCGGATCACCGGACCCGCCTGCGCGCAGTGCCGGACGGCGATGGAGACGATCCGATCCGCGTACGCCGATGGCGGATCGCTGCGCGGTGGCGTGTACGTCGTTCGTTCCGTCGCGGTCAACAGCCTGCTGAACCTGGAGCGTCCGGTGTACGAGGCGACCGTCGACCGCGGTGACCGCTCGTCCGTCGACCGCGCCGGCGCGCTGCGGTCGACGCTGCCCGGACTGAGCTTCTCCAACTGCATACTCGTGCTCGAATGGGCCGACGGGGGTTGGCGGGTGTTCGAGGTGACCTCAGTGGGCTGCGTGGCCTGAGATCTCCGCCGCGATAGCGGTCGCGAAACGGTCGACCGCGCCATCGGCATAGCCGAGGAACAGCGACGGCTCGGCCAGCTCCAGCTCGACCACGACCGGCTCACCGTCCGCGGCGGGGATGAGGTCGACGCGGGCGTACAGGAGTGGCCCGGGGGCCGCGGCCAGCGCCCGCTCCGCAACGGCCCGCTCGGCGGCTGAGGGCACGCGTGGGCTGATGTCCTCGACCTTGTACAGACCGTCGATCGCTTCCTGCGGTCCGGTCAACAACGGCCCCTTGCGAACCGCGTGACTGTACGCGCCGCCGAGGAACAGCAGGGCGGTCTCTCCGTACGCGTCGACGGCGCTCAGGTACGGCTGCACCATCGCGACCCGCCCGGCCGCGTGCAGCCGGGTCACCAACTCCCCAGCGAGCCGGTGGTGATCCGGATCGGTGAGGTCGTACCGACCGGCGTCCAGGCTGCCCGCGCCCACCGCCGGTTTGATCACCACTTCCCCGGACCGCGGCGGCGACCAGGGCCGGCCGGGCTCGAGCCACGTGGTCGCTACGACCGGCGTACCGGCGGCCACCAGATCGGCGAGGTAGCGCTTGTCGGTGTTCCAGGCGACGACGGCGGCCGGGTTGGCCAGCCTCGGTACCCGGTGCGCCCAGTCGACGAACTCCCCGCGGCGGGTCGGGTAGTCCCAGGTCGACCGCAGCACCGCGAGGTCGTAGCCGGACCAGTCGACGTCCGGGTCGTCCCAGACCGCCGGCTCGGCGTGGATGCCCAGGCGTCGCAGTGGCTCGAGCAGCAGACGGTCGTCGGCATCGAGGTCGGGCAGTTCGGCGCAGGTGACGAGCGCGACCCGGGAGTGTTCCCGGGTCGCGTCGGCGTGATTGTCGCTCGGCAAGGATGTCGTCAGCGGGACAGCGTTCGGCGGGACATCGAACGCCACAGGTCGTTGCTCGGGCGCATGAGCTCGATCAGTTCCCGTTCCCACATGTTCTCGACCGCGACTCCCGCCTTCTCGCACGCGGTACGGGCCACGTCCGTACCCGGGGCGAACTCGTCGCCCCATGCGCCATCCTCTCCGACGAGCACAATCCGTGCACCCCGCCGGCCGACGTACTCGATGACCGCCTTCGCACCACCGTGGCCTGCCGCAAAGGATTTGATCCCTGCGACGAGACCGTTCGGCGTGGCCGGTACGGGGGCGGTCGGCTCACTACCTGTGAGCGTCGTATCGGAACCATCTGCCATGAGGGAGGAGCCTAGGCAGTTCCCCGCGGACGCGCGGGACAACCGCCGGAGTTATGTGACGCTCACGACGTCAATAACAAGACAGGTACCGATGAGCGGAACAAATCAGGCGCGTCATTGTCATAACAAGACAATAGTCACTAATAGCTAACGGGTTGACCTTGACGCAGGGGGAAGGCACATCGTGGACGCCGTGAACGTCAGCAGCGCAGTCATGACGATCGGCGAGTTCGCCCGCCGTACCCGGCTGTCGGCCCGGGCACTCCGGCTGTACGACACGCAGGGACTGCTCACGCCGGCGGCGGTGGATCCGCGCACGGGCTACCGCCGCTACACGGCGGACCAGGTGGACCGCGCCCGGCAGATCGCACTGCTGCGCTCGGCCGGAATGGCGCTGGCCGAGATCGCCGAGGTCGTCGACCTCGACGGGCCGGCCGCGGATCTGGTGATCGGCGAGTGGTGGCGGCGGGTCGAGGCCCGGCACCGGGCAAGGCACTCGCTCGTCGCCTACCTGCGAACGATGTACCTGGGAAGGAGCGAGAAGGTGTACGAGGTCCAGACCCGTGACGTGCCCGAACAGAAGGTGCTCACGGTCAGCCGTCGGCTGTCCGTGGCCGACTTGGACGGCTTCCTCGACGAGGGGGTGGCCGCACTGCGCGATCACCTGAAACAGGGCGGCGCCGAGCCGACCGGCCCGCACGTGGTGATCTTCCACAACCCGGTCAACGAGGACTCCGACGGTCCCGTCGAGGTGTGCCAGCCCTTCACCGGCTCGGTCGAGCCGAGCGGCACCCTCGTCGTACGGCTCGAGCCCGCGCACACCGAGGCGTACGTCACCGTGCCCCGCAAGGCGTTCGACTACCCGGAGGTGCTGCAGGCCTACGACGCGGTCGAACAGTGGCTGCGGCAGCACGACGTACGGATGACCGCCCCCTGCCGAGAAATCCACCTCGCCGACTGGCGGGCCGCTGGGCCGGACGACCCGGTCGCGGACGTGGCCTTCCCGATCACGACTAACGGATGAAGGCGTCGACCGCGACGGCGACGAACAGGATCGTCAGGTAGCTGGTCGACCAGTGGAAGAGGCGCATCGGCCGGACCGGCTCGCCCCGGCGTACCCGCCCGTCGAGCCGGTGCGCCTCCACTATGAGCAACACGCCGGCACCGAGTGCGACCATGCCGTACACCGGTGTCATGCCCAGCTTCCAGACCGCGAGCGACGCGGCAACGGTCAGCCAGCAGTAGACGACCGACTCGATCGAGACCCGGCGCAGCGACGCCACGACGGGCAACATCGGGATTCCCGCTCTGGCGTAGTCGTCCCGGAACTTGATCGCGAGCGCGTAGAAGTGCGGCGGCTGCCACAGGAAGACGACCGCGAACAGCGCCCACGCGGGCCAGTCCAGCGATCCGGTCACGGCGGCCCAACCGATGAGTACCGGCGCCGCGCCGCACACCCCGCCCCACAGCGTGTTGTGCGGCGTGGTGCGCTTGAGCCAGAGGGTGTAGACGAGGTCGTAGTACGCGATCGCGCCCAGCGTGAGCCCGGTGGCCAGCGGGTTCGTGAAGGCCGCCATCAGACCGGTCGCGACACCGGCCAGCACCAGGCCGAAGACCAGCGCTGCCCGCGGGGACACCGTGTGCGTGGGCAGCGGCCGCCGGGCGGTGCGCCGCATCACCTGGTCGATGTCGCGGTCGAGGTAGCAGTTCAGCGCGTTGGCCGCCCCGGCGGCGAGC
>Ga0075420_100002442_pt1 | contig 16071 bp, 16 predicted proteins | sample SoiMetdeltSBSDD4_FD_75296 | JGI IMG/M metagenome (GOLD analysis project Ga0075420, IMG submission 75296) | Bulk soil microbial communities from a Populus tree surrounding site in Tennessee, USA - Soil MetaG P. deltoides SBSDD4 | ecosystem: Environmental > Terrestrial > Soil > Tree plantation... | reverse complement strand
ATGGCATCGAGAATCTCGTCCTTGCTCAGCGTCGCGTTGGCCATGGTAAGTATCTCCTCGGGTAATACCCAGGCGTTCCTGGGGCGTTAGTTAGCGATTCAGGCTAAGCGCCTGGGTTTACTTGGGACGCGCCTTCCTTCTGCGCTTTGAGCGCTTCGAGCGCGCCGACCATCATGTACATCAGTCCGTTCAACGCGCCGACGAAGGACGCCAAAGGCGACATGAGGCCGGCACCGAGGTCGGCGAGCATCTGCTCGCGCGACGGCATCGACGCCAACTTCTTGACCTGCGCCTCGTCGATCGTGGCCCCGTCCAGCAGACCACCCTTCACGGTTGGCCGTTGATCGTTCTCCTTCGCGAAGTCCGTCAGGAGCTTCGCGGCGGCAACGGGGTCTTTGCTCACCACCACGCCGGTCGGACCGCGGAGGCGCGTGCCCGTGAGGCCGCTCTCGTTGATCGCGCGCAGCGCGAGAGTGTTCTTGATGACCACGTACTCCACACCCGCCTTACGCAACCGGCGGCGGAGCTCGGTCATCCGCTTCACGTTGAGTCCCGTGAAGTCGGTGTAGTAGAGCGCCTTCGCGCCCTTGATCTTGTCGGTCAGCTCGGTGACGAGCTGCTGCTTCTCGGTCTTGTTCATCGCCCGTTACCGATACTGGGTGGTGTCGATGCGAACGCCGGGTCCCATCGTGCTGGACACCGCGACGTTGCGCACGTAGACGCCCTTCGCCGCGCTCGGCTTCGAGCGGACGATCTGGTCCATGAACGCCGAGTAATTCGTCTCGAGCGCCTCGAGAGTGAACGACACCTTGCCGATCGCCGCGTGGACGTTGCCGCCCTTGTCGACGCGGAACTCGATCTTGCCGGCCTTCGTCTCGCGAACGGCGCGGCCGACATCGAACGTGACCGTCCCGGCCTTCGGATTCGGCATGAGACCGCGCGGGCCGAGGACCCGGCCGAGCTGTCCGACCTGACCCATCTGGTCCGGCGTGGCGATCATGACGTCGAAGTCGAGCCACCCTTCCTTGATCTTCGCGACGTGCTCGATGCCGACGAAGTCAGCCCCGGCCGCTTCAGCCTCACGCGCCTTGTCGCCGACGGCGACGACGAGCACGCGAACGGACTTACCAGTCCCCGCCGGAAGCACCACCGTACCACGAACGATCTGGTCGGCGTGACGCGGGTCGACCCCGAGCCGAACCGCGACCTCGACCGTCTCGTCGAACTTCGCGAACGCGGCCTTCTTCACGAGGTCCAGCGCCTGCTTCGGCTGATGCAGCGCCGCTTCATCGCGCCCCTTCACGGCGGCGCGATACTTCTTTCCGTGGGTGCGCATCAGTCCTTCACCTCGAGACCCATCGAGCGCGCCGCGCCGGCAACCATCGCCATCGCGGACTCGATCGAGTCGCAGTTGAGATCGGGGAGTTTGATCTCCGCGATCTTGCGGACCTGCGCCTTGGTCACAGACCCCACCTTGTTGCGGTTCGGCTGACCCGACCCCTTCTCGATCCCTGCTTCCTTTTTCAGCAACACGGCCGCGGGCGGCGTCTTGGTGATGAAGGTGAAGGACTTGTCCGCGTAGATCGTGACCTCGACCGGGAGGATCGTTCCATCCTGGGCCTGCGTGCGGGAGTTGAACTCCTTGCAGAACGCCATGATGTTGATCCCCTGCGGGCCGAGGGCCGTACCCACGGGAGGGGCCGGATTCGCTCGCCCAGCTGGGATCTGGAGCTTGACGAATCCAGTGACCTTCTTTGCCATGTGAACTCCATCGTGCTGGCGCACGAGCTATCAGCCATCGGCCATCAGCCATCAGCTGGTGCCTAACGCTGGTCCGCCGGCGAGATGCCGGCTTCATTCCGCGACGGACGCGGTAAGCTCTATGCGACGTGGCTCCCACGGTGTGATTAACGTCGTTGTGGTATCCGACGGTGCGCTCCTCGCCGCTTAGCGGCCGCCCCGCGCAAAGGCCCGTATGAGCATCGAGCGATACATCGATGAGCGCCGACGGTTCGCGCTCGCTCGGCCCACCTCTTCCCGTCTGCTCAGTACCCCTTCAGCTGAAGGTAGTCGAGCTCAACGCTCGTCGGCCGTCCGAACAAGCTGACCGATACGCGCACTTTCCCTTTATCCGCGATCACTTCTTCGACCGTTCCGTTGAAATCGGTGAACGGCCCTTCGGTGATCGCCACAGCCTGACCGACCAGGAACGGAATCTCTTCTTCCGGCTCTTCCTGCTCAGCCTCATCGGTAATGCCCAGCAGTCGATTGACCTCGTCCGTGCGCAACGGCTGCGGCAACCGATCGTGTCCGACGAACTTGATCACGCCCTGGATTCCGTTGATGACGTGCAGCGTCTCCTGCGTCATCAGCATCTCCACGAGCACATATCCGGGATAGATCTTCCGCTCGACGGTGACCTTCTTCCCGTTCTTGATCTCCACGACTTCCTGCGTCGGCACGAGCGCCTGACGAATCGCCCGAGCCTCGGCTGGCTGCGTGTCCTGCTCGATCTTCCGCTGGATGAGCGAGCGGACCTTGTTCTCGTGTCCGGCAGTGGTCTGGATGGCGTACCAGCGGTGTTCCACGGTGGTCAGCCCCCGAAGATCGACGGAATCCAGCGAACCAGCACAGCCTGAAGGAGCAGGTCCAGCAGATAGATCACCAAGCCGATGAACAGCGACAGGACGATGACGCCGATCGAGAGCTGGCGAACCTGACCGGTGTCCGGCCACGTCACCTTCTTCATCTCGGCGACGACCTGGTGGTACAACTCCGCGATACGAGCGATCGCGTTCTGGCGTTGAGGTGCCTGAGCGGTAGCCACGGTTACTTCGTTTCCTTATGGAGGACGTGCTTGTTGCAGCGAGGGCAGTACTTCTTCCACTCGACGCGCTCGGGATGGAGGCGTTTGTTCTTCGTGGTGAAGTAGTTCCGGTTCTTACAGTCGCTGCACGCGAGGATGATCTTGTCTCTTGGCATTGCTCTACTGGGACTTGAGACTGGAGACTTGGGACTCGGCGGGGCGGACTGGGCCGAGCCCAGTCCCTTGTCCCCAGTCCCAGGCCGTCATTTCAGTATCTTCGTAACGACACCAGCGCCGACCGTGCGACCGCCTTCACGAATCGCGAACCGGAGCTGCTCCTCCATGGCGATCGGAGTGATGAGCTCGATCGTCATCTGCACGTTGTCACCGGGCATCACCATCTCCATCCCCTCGGGGAGCTCGACGGACCCGGTAACGTCGGTCGTGCGAAAATAGAACTGCGGGCGGTAGCCCTTGAAGAACGGGGTGTGGCGGCCGCCCTCTTCCTTCGTGAGGACGTACACCTCGGCTTCGAACTTCGTGTGCGGCGTGATGGACCCGGGCTTCGCGAGCACCATCCCGCGTTCGATGTCTTCCTTCGCGACACCGCGGAGCAGGAGCCCGACGTTGTCGCCGGCCTCACCTTGATCGAGCAGCTTCCGAAACATCTCGACACCGGTGACGACCGTCTTCTTGTCCGAGCCGAAGCCAACGACGGACACTTCCTCGCCAACCTTCACCACGCCGCGATCGATGCGTCCGGTGGCAACCGTTCCACGACCCGTGATCGAGAAGACATCCTCGACCGGCATCAGGAACGGCTGGTCCTTCTCCCGAACCGGCTGAGGGATGTAGGTGTCGAGCGCCTCGTACAGCTCTTCGATCTTCGCGATCCACGCCGGGTCGCCGGAGATCGCGCCAGTCGCGGAGCCGCGAATCACCGGGGTCTCATCGCCGGGGAAACTGTACGCCGAGAGCAGCTCGCGGACCTCGAGCTCGACGAGGTCGAGGAGCTCGGGGTCGTCGACCATGTCGCACTTGTTCAGGAACACCACGACCTTCGGCACGTTCACCTGGCGAGCGAGCAGGATGTGCTCGCGCGTCTGGGGCATCGGGCCGTCCATTGCCGAGACCACGAGAATCGCGCCGTCCATTTGCGCGGCGCCCGTGATCATGTTCTTCACGTAGTCGGCGTGCCCGGGGCAGTCGACGTGCGCGTAGTGGCGGTTCGCCGTCTCGTACTCGACGTGGCTCGTCGCGATGGTGAGGATCTTCGTGGCGTCGCGCCGGCCCTGGGCCGCCGACGCCTTGGCGACCTCGTCGTACGAGACGTACTTCGTCCCCCACCCCTTGTCCGACGAGACTTTCGTCAGCGCCGCGGTGGTGGTGGTCTTCCCGTGATCGACGTGGCCGATGGTGCCGACGTTCACGTGTGGCTTAGTCCGATCGAACTTTGCCTTGGCCATGCCGCTCTACACTCTACGGAAAGAAAAAGCGAACTGAAAAACCAAACTCGAAAAGTGACGAGCGCGCACCAACCGACCCCGGCCGCGCCGTTTGCGACGCCAACCGAGCCGGTCTTCACGCACCCATCACGCGACTTCCACGTTCCAACAACGTCGTTGCCGCTACTCCAGAGCTCACGACCGGGATTGAACCGGTGACCTCACCCTTACCAAGGGTGTGCTCTACCAACTGAGCTACGTGAGCGAAGACCTAACGAGGACCGCAATCAGGAAACCGGGATCGTTATCGCGACGTCGCCGACGGCGTGCCGCCTAACGGCATGAGCACACGGTTCCCGGTTTCCCACTCCCAGTTCCCATGCACCAAGCGGGAGACGGGGCTCGAACCCGCGACATCAAGCTTGGAAGGCTTGCGCTCTACCAACTGAGCTACTCCCGCGACTTCGACAGATACCCGGCGTCGCCTGCCCCGCCTTTAAACCAGCGCCACCACAATGGTGGGGGTAGGATTCGAACCTACGTAGGCCGTAGCCAACAGATTTACAGTCTGCCCCGTTTAGCCGCTTCGGTACCCCACCCAAACACGCTGCAACCACGGCCGCCGAACCGCGACGTCACCCACAGAGCTGACGGCGAGAATCGAACTCGCAACCTGCTGATTACAAATCAGCTGCTCTGCCAATTGAGCTACGTCAGCAGCCGGCTTATTTGCGCGAGACTCGTAGCATAGCGGGCACATTGGAGAGTGTCAAGCGATTGTAGGAGCGCTCATTACGGCGTCGCTCCGCGATGCCGCAAGTCGACCGTCGGCCGCCGGCGGCCAGTCGGAAGTGGTCAGCCCAACGCCGAACCGGCTGCCGCGCCGAGGCTAGTCCCGCCGGTCAGAAAAATCGCTCGAGGACCGCCTTGCCCGGCGCGTCCTTCACGACGAAACCACGCTCCTCCAACACCGCCCGGAGACGGTCCGACTCGGCGAAGTTTCGCTCTCGTCGCGCCGCCTGGCGCGCTCGGAGCTGAACCTCGCCCCAGTTCAGCTGCTCACGCTGGTCGGGCTCGAGGGTCGCTGCGTCCAGCGGGCCGGTTCCCGACGAACTGCGGAACGTCCAGGTCGCCGCATCGCCTTCCAGTACGAGGCGGGCAACGTACGGTTGAACGTCCAGCACCCCGTCAATCGTGCGAAACACCATGCGGGCGCGCTCCAGCGCAGCACGATCCGTCCCGCGACGGTCGAGCTCGGCATTCCCCCGCCCGATGAACGTAAACAACGCCGCCATCGCTTCCGGCGCGTTCAAGTCATCGAACAACGCCTCCCGAGCCGCCCGGTCCGCCTCATCCGCGGCCGCCGCCAACTCCGGCGTGCCTCCCGTCGCCTCCTCGAGTCGAACCGCGAACTCGCCGATACGGCGCACCGCTTCCATCGACGCCTCGAGCGCGACCCCCGACAGGTTGAGCTGCTTCCGGTAGTGCGTCGAGTACACGAAGTGGCGGAGCGCGGCCGCCGAGACGCCCTGCTCCCGAAGGTCCTTCACGGTCGACACGTTGCCCACGCGCTTGGCCATCTTCGCGCCATCGGTCAGCAGGAACTCGCCGTGGCACCAGACGCGCGAGAACACCTTGCCGGTCGCGGCCTCCGATTGCGCGATCTCATCCTCGTGGTGCGGAAACACGAGATCGACACCGCCGCAATGAATGTCGAGCGTCTCGCCGAGGTACTTCATCGCCATCGCCGAGCACTCGAGATGCCAGCCGGGGCGCCCCCGTCCCCACGGCGAATCCCACGCCGCACCCGACTGCTCGTCCTCCGGCTTGGCCGCCTTCCATAACGCGAAGTCCTGTGCGTTCTCCTTCGAGTAGTCGTCCTGCGCGACCCGCGCACCCGCCTTGATCTCGCGCGTGTCGAGCCGCGAGAGCCTCCCGTACTCCGGAAAGCGGGCGATCGCGAAGTACACCGAGCCGTCGTCGGCGAGATACGCCACGCCACGCTCGATGAGCGTCTCGACCAGCGCGATCATCTCCGGGATCGTCTCGGTCGCCTTCGGATACACCTCGGCGTCCTCGATACGGAGGTACTTCCGATCGGCGTGGAAGATGTCGACGATCGGCGCGGTCACCTCGGTAATCGTCCGCCCTGTTTGACTCGCGCGCGTGATGATCTTGTCGTCCACGTCCGTCAGGTTCATCACCTGCTTCACGCCCCAGCCACGAAGGCGAATCGTCCGCCGCAGGAGATCCTCGAACAGGAACGTTCGGAAGTTGCCGAGGTGCGCCGGATTGTAGACGGTGGGACCGCACGTGTACATCTCGACGGTCGATCCGTTCGCGGGCGCGAACGGTTCCGTCGTTCGCGTGAGCGTGTTGTAAAGGCGGAACTCGGACATGTCGGTCGGATGGAGCCGCGGCGCATCGGCACTCGGAGCGCCCGTGCGCAGCCGGACGCGCGATACGGGGTCGCGTAATCTAGCGCGCCTCGTTTTCCGCCGCAGACCGGCGCTCCGCTTCGGCAACTCGCGCCCTCGCTGCCGCAGTGCGCCGCGCGGCAACGGACGGTTGGTCGGCGGTCGGCTCGACACGGCCACCGACGAGGACGAAGGAGCGGTGCGTGACGCCCGGGTAGAACGCCTGCGCCAGGGCGAGCGATGCGACGAACCGCCCCGCGACAACGACCGCCCCACCATCCGCGGCCAGACCGCGAATGAGCGCACCTACCTCGGTTGCCGAGTCGGCGTCGCAGCCCGGTGGTACGTCATCGACAAACAGCAGGCGAGGCTCCGCGAGAAGCGCGGCGGCGATGCCGAGGCGAGTCAGGGAACCGCCGTCGAGCGTGTCCACCCGCCGATGTGCCACCGGGCCAAGCCCCGTGTGTTCGAGCACCCTCGACACACGCGCCCCACTCTCGCGCAACGGGAGGTCGCGCACGATGGCCGCGTACTCCAACGTCTCTCGCACCGAGAGAAACGCGTACGGGAACGGGCGATCCCCGGCGTACGCGATGCCCTGCGGCTTGGTGAGGAGATCGCGACTCGGCATGCCGCCGATCCACGAGATCGTGCCGCGATCCGGGCGAAGGAGGCCGGCAGCGCACATGAGCAGCGTCGTCTTGCCGCTCGTCGGACCGGCGGCGATCCCGACCACTTCCCCGGCCCGCACGTCGAGGTCGACGTCGCGGAGCACCGCGACTGTCGCCGAACACCCGCGCACGCCGCTGTGGTAGCTCTTGCACACACCGCGCATCGACAGCATCAGCCCGAGGTCGCTCATGACGACCCACGTTATGCAGACGGCGCAGAATTACGTCATCACTCGAGTGCGCACTGGAGCGGAGCGTCGCAGCCGCGCGGACCCCCTCGTCAGGCTGCTCGCGAGGCGATCACATCGAGGTCAGGGGCGTCGGTCACCAGCACACCGCCCTCCGGCGCCGGAACGCGCAGCACGAGCGCGCGATCGCGCGCCGCACGCCGGAACCCGTGGCCTTCGTAGATCCGGTTGATGAGGATGCGCCGGAGCACCACCATCGTGACCGCGAGTGTGGGCACGGCAACGAGGAGCCCAACAGGACCGAGCAGGCTGCCGACGACCAGCACCGACATGATCGTCAGGACGGGCGGCAGCTCGACCTTTTTCGCGGTGATGAGCGGGATGACGAGATTGCTCTCGATCAGGTGGATGACGGTGCCTAACAAGATGACCAGCACCGCGTGGCCGAACCCGCCGAACCCCGCGAATCCATCCCCGCCGAGCACGAACAGCGCGGGGATGACCGTCGAGACGAGCGTGCCGAAGAACGGGACGATCGCGACCGCCCCGGTGAAGACGCCGAACGTCAGATAGTACGGGACGTCGAGCAGGTACAGGCCGATCGCGGTGAGCACGGCCAGCACGAACATCGCCAGCAGCTGGCCGACGATCCACGCGCGCAGCGTCGTGCGCAGGTCGGCGAGGACGTCCCGCACGAGGTCGCGGTGAATCGGCGGGAAAAGCGCGATGACCCACTCGCGGTATAGCCCCGGATACAGCGCGAGGTAGATCGACATCACCACAACCGAGAACAGGTTGATCCCGGCGTGCACGACGCCGACGACCTTCGGCACGAGGTCCCCGAGCGGTCCGGTGACGGCCTCGTAGATGGCGTTCATCAACTTGTGCTCGCCCGGCCGCCACATGTCGCTCAGCGCGGGATAGCGGGCGACGAACCGGCCGATCTGCATCTCCCACGCTTCGACGTACTGCGGCAGAACCTTGATCAGCGCCTGCGTTTGCTCGACCACCGGCGGCACGAGCAATCGAAGCAACGTGGCGATGGCAGCGACGGTCAGCGCGACCGCGCAGGCGAGGGCGACACGCTGGGGCAGCCGCAGCCGGTTCTGGAAGACCTCCGCGACTGCCCCGAGGTACAGCGAGATCAGGATCGCAATGAACAGCAACAGGAAGATGCTCGCCGTCTTCCCGAACAGGTACAGCAGGAGGACAGTGAGGACGGTCGCCGTGAGGATCGGCGCGAACCGGAACCTCCGCGGAACGGTGACGGTCAAGGCGTCTTCTTCCCTTCCGGCATCTCCTCGTCCTCGATCTCGGCGTGCACTTCTTCCTCGTCCGCCGCCGATGCACCACGCGTGGCTCCGGCGCCAAGCTGCTTGTTGGCCGCCGGCTGCGCCGACGGGAGCATTCCCATCTTCTGCTTGAGCGCGAGGAGCTGCATGTCGGCGCTCATCGTACCGGCGGTCTTCTCGAGCTGCTTGAAGTCCTTTGCGAGGCGGTCACCCTGGAATTCCTCGTCGATCTCCGCCGACGCCTTGATCTGCCGCTCGTTCTGCTCGATGCGCTCTTCCATCCGCGCGAACGCCTCGAACGCGGACTTCTCGGAGAGTGACGACATCGTCTCGGCGATGCGCTTCTGGGCCTGCGCGCGCCGTTGACGGGCGAGCAGCAGGTTCTTCTTGCGCTTGGCCTCCTCGATCTTGTCGTTCAGGTCGCGGAGCGACGCCTTGAGCTTCTCCGTCTCGGCCTGGTGGGCCTGCCACGTGACCTCGAGCTGCTCGGCGTGCTGGAAGTGCTCGCCCTGCCTGACGAGGGCCTGCTTGGCCAGGTCGTCGCGCCCTTCCTGGACCGCGAGCATGGCGCGCTTCTCCCAGTCCTCGGCCTGACGCCGTTCGCCGTCGGCCTGGTCGCGAAGTCGCTTCTCGTCGGCGATGGCGGCGGCGACCTGCTGCTTCGCCTTGGCCAGCTGCGAGCGCATGTCGACGAGAATCTGGTTCAACATCTTCTCCGGATTCTCGGCGGAGGAGATGAGGTCGTTGATGTTCGAACGCAGCAGCGTCGAAAGGCGGTCGAAGATACCCATGCTCAGCGTCCCTCGCGGTACGACGCGAGCTCGCGGAGGTGCGACGCGAGCGCGAGCGTCATGCTCTCGTAAGCAGCCAGAAATTCCTCGTAGTCGAGGTGCTCGAGCTCGAGCGCCTCGGTGAGGACGATCGAGTCCTGCGTGATACCGTACGCGCCGTGCACGAGGTCGTTCGCGTTGAGCTCGAGCAGTCGACGATTCAGGTTGGCGCACTTCCCGTCATCCGCCGGAATGCTCATCACCTTGACACGGAGCAGGACGACGGGTGGCGAATAGTTGACGACGACGTCCAGCTCGAGGTTCCCGCCGGGGCGGACGACCCACAGCCCCTGCTCCACTTCCTCGTAGCTCTCGCCTTCGGCAGTCAGGCGGTCGAGAAATCCTTCGATGTCATCACGCGTGAGCATAACGTCCCTGTGAAAGGCTCATGTGGGACTTCCTTACGGATCAGGCGGGGGGGCGTTTCGAACGCCCGCCCGTCGCGACCCATCCGGCGCCGGCCGGGAGAGCCCGCCGCCGTCGACGAACTGACGGTCTCGCAGGAAGATAGCGCTGGCGCCCGACGGCGAATAGTCGCTACCGGGCGGGAGCGTGGGCGGTGCGGCGGGACTCGCGGGTCGGTCGGGACGACCGACTATCGCACGGTCTGAATACCCTCGTCGCCATTCCCTGGAGCGTTGCCGCCTCCGTCGCCTACGGACTCCGCCGAGATGCGCTCCGCTTGGAACGCGACCGGTGTCTACCCGCCCGTGCGCTTGATCTGGTAGAGGCGCTCGCGTGCGAGGCGCCGCCCCGTGGGCGTTGCGGCAAGCCCACCGCCTGCCGTCTCGCGATACCTAACGTCCATCGACCGGCCGATCTCGCCCATCGTATCGATGACTTCGTCCGCCGGGATGGCGAACGTGATCCCGGCCAGCGCCATCTCGATCGCCGCCAAGGCGATCGCAGCGCCCGTCGCGTTCCGGAACACGCACGGGAGCTCGACGAGACCGCCGAGGGGATCGCACACGAGACCTAACGTGCCTTGCTGCGCGAGCGCGACCGCGTGGCCGGCCTGCGACGGCGAACCGCCGAGCATCTCGGTCGCGGCACCCGCGGCCATACCCGCGGCCGCACCGGTTTCTGCCTGACACCCACCCTCGGCGCCGGAGAGCGATGCACGTTGCGCCACGACGGCACCAATGAGCCCGGCGGTCGCCAGCGCGTCGATCAGAGCCTCGTCGCCGAGACCCTCGGCGTCCGCGAGCCCGGTGAGTACGGCCGGAAGAACGCCGGCGCCACCGGCAGTCGGTGCCGCGACGATCACGCCCATGGCCGCGTTCACCTCCTGCACCGCGAGCGCACGCGCGAGCACGTCGCGGAACGGAGTGCCGGCAAGTGGTCCGGCTGGACCCTGGCGCAGCTTTGCTGCGTCGCCCCCGACCAATCCCGAGGCGGAGAAGAGGTCGCCCGTCAGCCCGCGCGCCACGGCACCACGCATGACCGCGAGCGCGCGACCGAGGGCCTCCCGGATCTCCGACACAGGGCGGCCCTGGTCTCGGGACTCCGCGTCGAGCGCGACCTGTGCCAGAGTTTTCCCTGATGCTTCGGCGTCGCGGATGGCGTCCCCGAGAGCGTGGTACACGGTTAGCCGCCCACCTTGTCGAGCCGGAACGCCCATCGTACCCACGGCAAGGTGCGGATATCGGCGCGGACCTTCTCGTCGGGCTGCTCGTCGACCTCGATCACCATGAACGCGTCGCCGCCGCGCGCCTTTCTCGTCAGGCGCAGTGTCGCGATGTTGATCTCGTCATCGGCGAGGATCGTCGCGATCCGGGCGACCGAGCCTTTGACGTCCTCGGCGACGAGCACGATGGTGTGGTAGTTGCCCGTCACCTCGACCGGATAGCCGTCGATCTCGGTCACCAGCACGCGACCCGCGCCGAGCGACGACCCCACCATCACCGAGGTTCGATCGCCGCGTTCCACGGTCATGCGAACCGTGTTGGGATGGACTTCAGTCTCCTCGCCAAGCGTCGTCTTTTCGAAGCGGTAGTCCAGTCCTTCACGTTCCGCGATACCTAACGCGTCGCGCAACCGCTCATCGTCAGGACGGAAGCCCATGAGGCCGCCGACGATGGCCTTGTCGGTCCCATGGCCTTCGCCCGTTCTCGCGAATGAGCCGTGGAGCTCGACGCGCGCCCGCTCGGGCGTGCCGCCGACGAGACACCGCGCGAGCAGGCCGAGGCGACACGCGCCGGCGGTGTGACTCGAGCTCGGGCCGACCATGACCGGCCCGATGATGTCGAGCAGGGAGACCATGCTCGCTACCCCGCCTTTCGCCGTCCGGGACGTCGCAGCAGTGAACGCAGGTACTGTCCGGTGTACGACGCCGGCACGTCCGCAACGTGCTCGGGCGTGCCCGCCGCGACGATCGTCCCGCCGCGATCGCCGCCTTCGGGACCGAGGTCGATGACCCAGTCGGCCGTCTTGATCACATCGAGGTTGTGCTCGATCACGAGCACCGTGTTACCGCGGTCGACCAATCGATGGAGGACCTCGAGCAACAGCCTCACGTCCTCGAAGTGGAGCCCCGTCGTCGGCTCGTCGAGGATATAGAACGTGCGTCCCGTGTCGCGCTTCGAGAGCTCGGTCGAGAGCTTGACTCGCTGCGCTTCGCCGCCCGACAGCGTCGTCGCGCTCTGCCCCAGATGGATGTAGCCGAGGCCGACGTCCGTCAGCGTCTGGAGCTTCGGGTGGATGCGCGGCTGGTTTTCGAAGAACGCGAGCGCGTCCTCGACGGTCTGCTCGAGCACCTCGGAGATGTTCAAGCCGCGGAACCTCACCTCGAGCGTCTCGCGGTTGTAGCGCTTCCCCTTGCAGACCTCACACGGGACGTACACATCGGGAAGGAAATGCATCTCGATCTTCACGAGACCGTCGCCCTGACACGCCTCGCAGCGGCCGCCCTTCACGTTGAAGGAGAATCTCCCGGGCCCATAGCCGCGGATCTTCGCTTCGGGCATCTCCGCAAACAGCTCACGAATCGGCGTAAACAGGCCCGTGTATGTCGCCGGATTGGAGCGCGGCGTGCGTCCGATCGGACTCTGGTCGATATCGATGACCTTGTCGATGTGCTCGAGCCCCGAGATCGCCTTGTGGGCGCCCGGGATGACGCGCGCCCGGTAGAAATGCCGCGCGAGTGCGCGATGGAGGATGTCCTCGATGAGCGTGGACTTCCCGGAGCCCGACACGCCCGTGACGGCGACGAAGACGCCTAACGGGACGTCCACGTCGAGCGAGCGGAGATTGTGCTCGCGCGCGCCGGTGATGCGGATGGACTTGCGCGGATCTGCCGGCCGCCGGGACGGCGGAACCGGGATGCCAAGGTCGCCGCTCAGGTATCGCCCGGTGAGCGACGCCTGGTTTCGCGACACTTCATCGACCGACCCACTCGCGACGACGATGCCCCCGTGCTTCCCCGCCCCGGGCCCGAGGTCGATCACGTAGTCCGCGGCGCGCATCGTCTCGTCGTCGTGCTCGACGACGATGACAGTATTTCCGAGATCGCGGAGCTGGCCGAGGGTGTCGAGGAGCCGCGCGTTGTCGCGCTGGTGGAGGCCGATCGACGGCTCGTCCAGGATGTACAGCACACCGACGAGACGCGACCCGATCTGCGTGGCGAGCCGGATCCGCTGTGCCTCGCCGCCGGACAACGATTCGGCCGACCGGCCTAACGTGAGATAGTCGAGTCCGACGTTCACGAGGAAGCGGAGCCGCTCGCGCACTTCCTTGAGGATGGGGCCCGCAATCTCGGGATCGAGTCCCGGCCTTCCGTTCTCGCGAATCGGAAGCGTCTCGAAGAATCGGAGACTTTCGACGATCGACATCTCGACGAGCTCGCCGACGTTCCGCTGCTCGATCGTGACCGCCAGCGACTCCGGCTTGAGCCGGCGGCCGCCACACGCGTCACACGGCTTCTCGATCATGAACTCCGCGAGCTCCATGCGCACCGTGTCCGACTCGGTCTCCGAGTAGCGGCGCTGGATGTTCGCGATGATCCCTTCCCACTCGAGCGTCGGCGGCAGGTTGACCCTCGCCGCCCCCTTCTTGCCAACACCGTAGAGAAGGCAGTCGCGCACGCGCTGAGGCAGCTCGCCCCACGCGGTGTTCAGGTCGAACTTCAACCCCTTCGCCAGCCCGGGCAGAATGACGCGGCGCAGGTAGCCATCCGGCTCACCCCAGGGGAGGATGACGCCCTCGAGAATCGTCAGACCGGGATCGCCGACGATCAGCTCTTCGCTGACCTCGTTGCGCGTGCCGAGTCCGCCGCACGCCGGGCAGGCGCCGAACGGCGAGTTGAACGAGAAGTGCCGTGGCTCGAGCTCCGGCATGGAGATGCCGCAGGTCGCGCACCCATAACGCTCGGAGAAGAGCGTCGGCGTCGGCTTCGCCGATTCGTGCCGCACGACCTCCACGAGTCCATCCGCGAGCTTGAGCGCGGTCTCGACCGAATCGTTGAGGCGATTGCGATCTTCCGCGCGCACGACCAGACGATCGACGACAATCGAGACGTCGTGGTTCTGGCGCTTGTTCAGCTTCGGCGGGTTCGCGAGCTCGACGAGCGAGCCGTCCACCATCGCGCGAATGAACCCCTGCTTTCGCGCGCTTTCGAACAGCTCGCGGAACTCACCTTTTCGGCCGCGCACGAGCGGGGCCAGGATCTCGAGCCGAGTGCCGGCCGGCCACGCGAGGATCGCATCCGAGATCTGTCCCGCGCTCTGGCGCTGCACCGCGCGCCCGCAGTTCGGGCAGTGCGGCGTTCCGGCGCGCGCATACAACAGGCGGAGATAGTCGTAGATCTCCGTGACCGTACCGACGGTGGACCGCGGGTTATGACCGGCGGTCTTCTGCTCGATGGAGATCGCGGGCGACAGCCCCTCGATCGAGTCGACGTCCGGCTTTTCCATGAGGCCGAGGAATTGCCTCGCGTACGCGGAAAGCGACTCGACGTAGCGGCGCTGCCCTTCGGCGTAGATCGTGTCGAATGCGAGCGACGATTTTCCGGAACCGGACAAGCCAGTAATGACAGTCAGCCGGTCCCTCGGGATCGTTACATCAATGTTCTTGAGGTTGTGCTCGCGGGCTCCGCGAATGACCAGTGCTTCTTCATTCATAGCCGGGGAAAGCTGCGGTGTGTGTTCGGGCAAGACAAGACAGCCGGTTCCGGCAGTTCGCCGGGCACACCACGTCGTGACTTCTGACAGCCTCATCCTGTCCGGTATAGGGCCGAAACGGCGTCTTGCCGTTCGTTACATTGCTTTCAATGGGTCAGCACATGCCGCATACGGATGCCATCGTCGTCCTCACCACCGTCGCCAACGAGCAGGAAGGCATTGCGCTCGTGCGTGGCCTTCTCGAGCGACGCGTGATTGCGTGCGGGACGCTCATGCCCGGCGCGCGGTCGTTGTATCGGTGGGAGGACAAGATTGCGGATGAGCACGAGGTCGTGATCCTCCTCAAGACGCGATCGGCGGCGCTCGATTCGCTGCGCGTGGCGTTCGGCGAGCTGCACCCATACAAGGTCCCCGAGCTGCTCGCGCTACCAGTTCATGCCGGGCTGGACAAATACCTCAGCTGGATCAATAGCGAGACGTCGCTCGCGATCTCCTGAACGTTCGCTTCATCGATGATCGCGGTTCGCACCGACGACCTCGCGTTCGTGGCTGCGGATGCCATCGCTCGGCCGGTTGACGCCGAGCTTCGCGCGACGACCCCACTCATGCGAAGACTCGAACAGTCCGGTGGCGAGGGGCTCGCGCGGCATCTCCGCGTGAACGAGCCGCTGGCCGTCGGATCGGCAGTCGTGACGCCCGCCGGTGAGCTCGGCGTCGAGTTGCTGATTCACGGCGTCGTGTCGAGCGACACGGAGCCCGTCTCGCGTGCGACCGTTCGACAGGCCGTGAGCAGCGCGCTTCAGCGCGCGTCCGACTGGCGCATCGAGCACCTTGCCGTTGCGCCATTCGGCATCGGGGCCGGCAATCTCGATGTCGAAGAAAGCGCCGAGTTGATCGCCGAGGCCGTGCGACGTCACCGCGAGGTTGCGAAGTATCCCACGACCATCACGATTGTCGTCGAGACCGAATTCGAGCACGAGGTGTTCGAGCGCCTCGTGTGCGGAGGTGTGCGGTGAGCAGGCGGGGAGCCGTTGCGGCGGTCGTTCTCGTCGCGTGGGCGGCCGGACTCGGCGTATTCCTCCGGCGAGAGATCCGAAACGCACCCGCACAGCGGCTCGCGGAGGCGGCGTTACGGGTGTCGCCCGGCGCGGCGTACTACCGCGTCGAGCAGAACGGCCGGCAGATCGGGTTCGCATCATCGACGATCGACACGATCACCGGCGGGCTGCAGATCACCGACTATCTCGCCGCTGACTTGCCCGTCGCAGGTCGCGAGCATCGCGCGACGGCGAACTCGGAGGTCAG
>Ga0075420_100002441_pt1 | contig 16076 bp, 11 predicted proteins | sample SoiMetdeltSBSDD4_FD_75296 | JGI IMG/M metagenome (GOLD analysis project Ga0075420, IMG submission 75296) | Bulk soil microbial communities from a Populus tree surrounding site in Tennessee, USA - Soil MetaG P. deltoides SBSDD4 | ecosystem: Environmental > Terrestrial > Soil > Tree plantation... | reverse complement strand
TGCTCGCCGCGCGACCTCCTGAACAGGTGGATCGTGCCGCTCGAGAGTCGCGTGGACTATCTGACCCTACAAACAGGACAGAAATTCGACATCCCGTTCAACGTGTTGGTCGTGTTCGCAACCAATATTAAACCGTCCGAACTGGTGGATGAGGCCTTCCTCCGCCGCATTCACTACAAGGTCTTCGCGGAGAGCCCGACGCTGGCGGACTTCACGCAGATCTACAAGGGCTACTGCTCGGCGAAGGGACTCCAGTACGACCAGTCGCACGTGGACTTCCTGGTGGATGGCTATTTCCGGCCCCGGGGTATCAAGCCCCGTGGCTGTCATCCGCGAGACCTCATCGAGCAGGCGCTGGCGCACGCAGACTATACGGGCGCGCCGCGCGAATTGACCACCGAACTTCTGGAGGCCGCGTGCGCAGGTTATTTCGTGGACGACACGGAAGCGGCCACCACCTAGTCGCCGCGTTCGCCGTCGCTGTCGCCCTGTTCGCGACTGGCGTACCCAGTCATGGACAGAGCGAGACGGCGAATCCGGCCATTGAAATTACTTCCCCGCTGGGACGGAGTGGCCTGCCCGGCCGCGTGCGCATCGTCGCGCGCGTGACGAGCCACGGTGAAGCTACACCGGAAGTCCGCTTTCTTGTGGATGGAAAGCTCCTGGCCACAGACACCGATGGCCCACCCTATGCCGTGGAGTGGGAGGATGAGAATCCGTTTGAAAAACGCCAGCTTGCGGTCGAGTTTGACGATCCATCTGGAAAACTCGAGCGGGACGAGGTCGAACTGGAACCCTTCGAGTTTGTCGATGTAGCACAGGTGATGAGCGTCGGTGTTGACGCAACCGTGCAGGACGCGAAGGGGCACTTTGTCGGCGGACTGACCACCACCGACTTCCACTTGCTGGAGAACGGGGTTCCCCAGTCGATCGACAGCCTGCGCGCCACAGCGACGCCGGCTACGTTCGCGCTGCTCATCGATTCGAGCCAGAGCATGTCGCGAAACATTGAGTTCGTGCGCCTCGCGGCCGGGCGATTTGCAAAGTACCTCCGCGATGTTGATTCGATGGTGGTCGCTCCATTCAACAACAGCATTACTACCGTGACCGGTCCAACGCGAGATGCCGCGACTATCCGAGACGCAGTGACCGCGATCCGGCCCAAGGGCGGAACGGCCATCATGGACGCGCTCGCAGAAGTCGCGGGTCAGTTCTCAGAGGGCGAGGGCAGACGCGTCGTCGTCCTCTTGACCGATGCGTACGACGAGCAGAGTCTCGGCGAGCCAGACCAGGTGCTCGAAGAGCTGAAGGCATCGCGCGTAACCGTGTTCGTCGTTTCGATTGGGGGCGTTGCCGGCGTGTCGAACCGTGGTGAGCGGCTGCTACGTCGGATCGCTGTAGAGACCGGTGGACGGGCGTTCTTCCCGTACAACGAGAAGCAACTCGCTGAAGTGCACTCGGCCATCGCCGAAGACGTGCAGCACGAGTATCAGTTGGCGTACACACCGCAAAATCAAACCCAGGACGGCACATGGCGGGAGATCACTCTTCTCACGGATGATCCCAATCGGAAGATTCGGGCGCGGACTGGTTATCGAGCGCCGCTGCCGCCCCCCGTGCGCGCCTCAATCGAGTTCACGGCGACCGACGCGCACCAGCAGTGGATCGAGCTGTCTCGAGGTGACATTGAGGTCACCGAGGACGGCGTGCCACAGAAGGTGGACGTCTTCAACGAAGCCGTAGCGCCCGTATCCATCATGCTGGCACTCGACTCGAGTGGCAGCATGACCAAGGCTGCAGCCGGAGTACAGCAGGCGGCACACACCTTTATCAACGCCCTTCGCCCGGACGACCCGCTCGGGATGATCGTATTTGCCGATAAAGCCGAGACCGTGCACGACCTCAGCACCAAGCGGGAGCTGTCGAACGCTGCCATCAACGAGTACCGAGCCAAAGGCGGCACTGCGCTCTGGGATGCCCTTACGGAAGGCATTACACGTTTGCGGACAGTTGAAGGCCGGCGCGTGGTGGTCGTCGTAACAGACGGGCGCGACGAGAATGCAGCGTCGAACGGTCCTGGCAGCCAGCACACATGGGAAGACGTGATAGCCGCAGCGAAGGAAGTGGACGCGACGATCTACGCGATCGGCCTTGGCACCAACGTCGATCATGACCGGCTTGCAGAGCTCGCCTCGTTGACGGGTGGGGAGTCGTACATTTCGACGGACGTTACCGCGCTCGATCAACAGTACCGGCGCGTGGTGGAAGAGCTCCATCGACGTTACGTGCTCGCGTACACCTCGACCAACAGTAAGCGTGACGGCAGTTGGCGCAACGTCGAGATCCGTCCGATTGCCGAAGGGCTGCGCGCCAGGAGCCGCGGCGGCTACTGGGCGCCCGCTCAGTAACGTGCGTGTCCTGAGCCGACGGATCGCGCTTGCGGCGGCGACGTTCTGCCTGCTGACGTCGTCCACGTGGGCGCAGTCCCGCACTGCGCGCACGCCAGAGGCGCTCGTCAAGCAAGGTGAGGCTGCTCTCGAGGCCGGCCGCTATCGCGATGCGTTTGACGCGTTTGCCGACGCCGCTCAACAGCGTCCAAGGGACGTATCGCTCTATACTGCGGCCGCCTATTCGGCATCGATGCTCGGGCAGGCTGCTGACGCGCAGCAATGGCTCGAGCGCGCCCTTCAGATTGAGCCGCGATATACGCAGGCATCAATCCTTCTCGGTCAGGTCCTCTATAAGCAAGGCAGGGTCAAGGACGCAGTCGATGTTCTGGAAGCCGGCGTCAAGTACGCTCCGGACAACGCCGCTATGGCACGTCAACTCGACGAGTGGCGGAAAGACTCGCAGCTCCAGAGCCGGTTCTACGAGAGCCGGGGAGCGCACTTCTCGGTACTCTTCGAAGGGCCTGCGGACGATGTGATGGCGAGGAAGGTTGTGGACATCCTTGAGCAGGCCTACTACCGCGTTGGTGCTGCGTTGATGACCTACCCCAGTCGCACTATCACGGTGCTCCTCTATACGCAGGAGCAGTTCCGTGACGTGACGCGCTCGCCGTCGTGGGCTGGCGCACTCTTCGATGGTCGCATCAAGCTGCCGGTAGGCGGCGCTCTCAACCAGGGAGACGAGCTGCAACGCGTCGTTGAACACGAACTCGTCCACGCGGTCGTATCCACCATGGCCGGTCCTACCGTGCCTACGTGGCTGCATGAAGGCCTGGCCATGACGCTTGAAGCAGGAGGCGGCGCCTGGACCGAGCCTATCCTGGCGAGGACCTCCGTGCGTGTTCCGCTCTCAAGCTTGTCTCGCGGTTTCTTGGGAATGAATGCCGAGCAGGCGACTCTCGCCTACGCTGAGAGTGTGTTCGCCGTAAAGCGCATGGTCGCGTTGCGAGGTATGCCAGCGGTCGTGTCCCTGATTCAGGGCCTGGGCCGCGGATCGACGTTCGAGAGCGCATTTCAGCAGTCGATCTTCATGCGCTTTGAGGACTTCGAGACGATGGTTGCCCGTTAATCAGTCATCAGGTGGCATCTCGGGGTGTTCGCCTAACCGATACACTTCGTGCAGACCGTCGCGGCTCGTGAAGACCAGTTGGGCATTTGTTTCGGGAAGAGATATGACTGCCCGCAGGAGTTCGATGGCGGCGGGTCCCTCAGCATAGCCGGCTGGAGGATCGAGGACGAGGAAGTCAATACACAGCGCACGCAGCTCCTTGGCCACCTGCTCAGGCCGACCCACGAATGGTTTCGTTGCACCATACGGGTAGAAGTAGGTTTCTGAGCGGTGGAGCCACGGTCGCACCGCTTCCCGTCCCGTATACAGAAAGTACATCGGGTCGTAAAAGGCGCCGAGCCGCGCTTCTTGCGGGGTGTGGTGGCGAACCCAGTCGAATGTTTCTTCGAATCCATCCCAGCCGTAACCCGTTTCCCTGCCGTTCCACCATCGAACGCGACCATCCGCCTGGTAATGAGGCCTTAGCCAGACACCATTGCCGAACAGCAGAACAGCCAGGACAGTCACGGCCGGGACACTGGCAGGACGACGCAGCGCGATGTTCGAGCCTCTGACCAGCGCCCACAAGTGTGTAGCACCCCTCGCAGTGGCCAGGACACAGAGTGGCGCGAGCGGCAGGAGGTATCTATACGGCGCGAATGGATGCAATATCACAAGCGCCAAGTAGCAGCTCGAAAACAGTAGGGGCATCCGCCAACCGGATCGGACGAGCTGTACCGCTCCTACAATCAGCGGCACGAGCAACGCCGGCCAGATCAGGATCCATGAGATTCCCATGACAATGAACATCGAATCGGCCACGAGCCGGATGTTTCCTCCGACAATCTCCCAGGCGAGCTTCGGGTCGGTCATCAGGTAGGACAGCGCAGACCGTTCGTATTCTTGATAGTAGGCAATCAACGGGGAGTCATTCGCGCGATGCATCGATGCCCAGAGGAACCAGGCAGTCAGCACAATCAGCGCCATCCCGGCGTGTAGCGCCGCTCGTGCGCGCTGTCGTTGCAGCAGGCAGTCCAAGACGATGGCTGTCGTCAACGCGACTCCCACGCTTCTAGTCAGAAGTGCTACTGCTGATACCGCCACCACGGTGGCTTCTCCTCGCAACGACATTTCAGATCCACTAGAACCCCACAACCACACAATCCACACCGCGAGTGCGGTGAAGAGGACGTCCGTCATCGTGTAGTCCGAAAACCCAACCAACATCGGGTTCGTGGCCAATACGAGCTGGCAACCGAGTGGGACAGTCCACGAGACGTTCGGGTTTTGGGCACGCGCAAGGAGGCCGATACCCATCACCGACGCCGCGACGAATCCGAGATTCAACGCCTTGAGGAACAGGATGTTTGCTGGAAACTCGGGCTGAATCCGCCAGATCAGAGCAAGGAGAGCAGGATAAAACGGTGGGTATTTTGTTTGAAAGGGTGAATCCGGCAGATTTGGGAGGTGATACCCGCCACCCTCAGCAAGGAGTCTCGCCCCACTCGCATAGATCGCATCGTCGTGAAAGAGACCGATGATTCCAGGCGTGAGGGTGGGTAAGAGCGCTGCGGCCGCCGCGATGGCCACCGCGCCCCACAGCCATCGCTCATTTCGTTTCATCGCGGGGATGGTAATCGCGTTGTCGTCGCAACCGCCGGACCGACCTAGCCTCATCGCGGAAACCAAAGGTGTCGGAGGGCGGGAACCACATCAAAGCGCGTAGCGTATCGCCCGGGAGCCTCGCCCCGGTGCCCGATCCGTGCGGCATCGATGAGGCCAAAAAACCGTGAGGCCGATTCGAGATATTCCAGCTTCGCGGGATCGAGGCCTATCACCCGTGCGCACGTGGCATCCACCGCTACGAGGTCGGACCCCATAGCGACGAACCCGAGTTCACGCGGTCGGCCCATGATCGGGCCGTCGCCCTCCATCGCCGTTACCGCATCGACAATCGCGAACTGCGGTCGTATCGTGGCGGTCAGGTCGACAATCGAATTGGGGATCCCGTGCATATGCAGGAAATTCTTCGGCCAGCCGTAGACTGCACCGGGCACGGTGCCGAAGAGGTTCTTCATACTGCACGTCATACCCGCCCAGTGATGCGTCTTGAGTTTGGGCATCGAGATGACGAAGTCCGACCGCAGCAACTCGACCGGAAGCGCAAGCTCACTCAGGCCGGTGTACCAGCTCTTCAACCGGACCAAGCGCACGTCGTCGAGATTCAGGTCAACGAAGCGGATACGTTCGTCGCGAAGGTGCTCCCCAAGACCGGTTGTTGCGAGGAGGTACTCGATGTCTCGACGATGGCCTGGGCCTTCGCCCACAACGACCTCTGCAGCCCCGGCTCGGCGGCAGGCAATCGCAGCGCCTACTACTACGTTTGCGTGAGTGTTGATTGCGGTGCCAGGCTCGTACTCGACCATGTTTGGCTTGAGGAACACGCGCCGTCCGGCGAGGTTGACCCCAAGCTCTCGAAAGCCGCGGATGATCAAGTCAGCGAAATCGACGGAGTAGTTGGCAGCGGGAAACAGGCCCACAGCCGAGCGATCTGGAATGCTGAATGCGGTGCGATCGTATGGCGACGGGGCGCACGCTGCGCCAGCAAGAGGCAAGGTCAGTCCCGCGATGAAGGCGCGACGGGAAAGCCGATAGGGAGACAGCTCGGTTGGCACGCCCTTCACCAAGTAAACGAAGTGGAGGCGCCCCCGACGAGCGCATGGAGCGCCATCGCCAATCCGAGTATGTCGTCCGCGGATCCAGCCTCTCGCCCGGGGGTGCGGGAGTTCTCGAGGAGGTCGTCGACCAAGGGGTCTGGGACGATACCGTAAACCCGCAAGCAGATGATCGCGAGGGCTATCGCCAGGGTTGAGCGTTCGGCGCGTACGTCGCGCTGCAGTTGCTGAAGGCTCTTCGTCATGATTGGGTGATCGCGGCGATCTTGCATCGCGAGCAGCCCGAGGGCTGTCGTCGGCACGTAGGGCCACAGCTCTTGCCCGTAGACATTTGAGTTTCCGTAGTTCCAGCCGCCGATCCCGCAGGCACGATCAAGCAGCATCCGCTCGCCTTCGTCGATGCGTTCGTTCATGCCAGGAAGGTCAGTGCCGCGCGAGCGGAGTTTCTTCAGGACCAGCAGGGACCAAGCGGTCGGCTCGACCCAGCTGAACGTGTCATCTATCCACGACCACCCCTGGAGGCTGTTGTCCTGACGCAGCTCGCTGACCTGATCTCCGCGCACGCCTTTTGATGCCACGAGGCTGGTGGCAAGCGCATAGGCCTGCGCTGTTGTCGAGCCATTCTCGAGGAGCGTGAGCGCCGCCAGGGCGTTGAAGGCGTGGTTGGGGGCAACACCGGACACGTCCGAAAGCCACCCGTCTTCCATGTGCCACTTGCGTAACACGCTAACGTCCGGCTCACGTCCAGCCTCCCGCGCTAACGCAAGGAGTGCCCAGGAGGTCGGCTCGAGCCGACTGGCCTTTCCGCGTGCATAGGCCCATCCGCCGTCTGGATTCCTGGCCGCGAGCAGCGCAGTGCGAATCCGCGCGATTTCGGTCCGGGTCGTCGCCCCACGGTCGGCGACAAGCGAGTCGGGCAAGGCAGAAGTGTGCAGCACTCTGCTTGTTATCGACCGATCAGCGCCGTATCACCATAGGGGAACAGGCGCCCTGGCTCCGGGTTGACCAAGGAAGGATGAGTCTTGTTGGGGAGGTGCGGCCAGTTCAGTCAGCCCACGTGCGCTAGGGGCGCCGCATCGACCGGGGGGCGTGCGTGCAGGCGGGTCAGATATGCCTCGGATACTTGATGCGAGGGAGCGTCCATTGTGATCCGACCGTGTTCGAGGAGGAGGGCCCGGTCGCAGAACGTCCTGACGGCGCGCGGATCGTGACTGACCAGGATAATCGTGTGGCCATCGGCACGAAGCTGCTGGTAGCGTTCTTCGCAGCGTCGCCGAAACCCGGCATCGCCAACGGCGAAGATTTCGTCAAGAATCAGAACCTCGCGAACGGCTTGAAACGCTACCGCGTAGGCCAGGCGGGCGGCCATGCCGCTCGAATAGTGTTTTACCTTCAGGTTCGCGAACGCTTCCAGTTCGGCGAACGCCAGAATTTCGTCAAGACTGTTTCGCAACTCGGGCAGCGACAGTCCCATGAGCGACCCGATCAGATGGACGTTGTCCACCGCGTCGAGCTCACCGTTCCATCCAACCCCGAGTTCCAGAATCGGTGTAATTCCGGCTCGCCTCACGACGTGGCCGCTGTCGGGCACAAAGATCCCGGACACGATTTTGAGAAGCGTGCTCTTGCCGCACCCGTTCGACCCCATCAGGCCGACGGCCTCTCCGGGCTTCACGTCGAAGCTGACGTCGTCGAGCACCACATGGCGCTGATGCGCCCGTGGCCGGAATCCAGCAAAGACGTGTTCGCGAACGGTATTCCGCCGAACGCTTGGTAGGGAAAACGCTTTGGAGACGCCGCGAACCTCGAGCAATGCGCGAGACACTACACGTACTCCGCCGCCCTTGGGGCAAATCTTCGGAACACAAGCACGCCGATCGCCAGACACGCTACAACCTCGAGGGCGAGGTAGGCATGAGCGGTCGATGTCGGCGTGATGCCGGTAAGTAGCGCTGCGCGTGAGAATTCGACGATTGGCGTCGGCGGCCAGAGATAGAAATAGAAATGAAAGCGCTCAGGAACGATTCCGAGAGGGTAGATCACTGGCGCCAGGAAAAACCCGGCCTGCACAACGACATCCCACACCTGATTGAGATCGCGAACGCGAAGGAAAAGCACGCTCGCAGCGAGAGCGAAGGCGGACACCATCACAACAAGGGCGACGATGTAGGCTCCGAAGCACAAGAGGTTGATCGCGCTCGGTGCCTGTCCGCTGATGCAAAGGAAGGCGACGATGGCCGTCGAGAACACGGCGAGGGTCAGAAGCGCATTTGCCATCGAGGACAGAACGAGCACCCATAGTGGCGCCCGTACCTTCTTGATAAGAAACGCCTTGGCGTCAAGGGCGACCACGCCAGTCTTCGTTGCGTCGGCAAAAAACTCCCAGAGGCACAGGCCGACGATGAGGTTCAGCTTGTAGCGAGGGTCCTGGAAGAGGAACGAGAACACAGTCATCAGGACCGCGAACATCATCGCGGGCTTGAGCAAGGCCCAGAGAAAGCCGTTCATCGAGCCGTGATATCGCGCTTTGAAGTCGGTGCGAACCAGCGTCCACACCAGCTCCACGCTGGCACGACAGTCTGCGATGAGCCCGTCGGGTGTTCCGCCTGACGTCGGGGCAATTGCCGTTCGCGCGCCGCGCCCGAATTCGCCGATCATGGTCTGGCACCCTCGCTCCCACGCGCGCAGTCGACGGCGGTTCTGGACGAGGGCGCAATGGCCCTGACTTGCTCGCAGAAGGCGGTCGCCTGTGAGAGGTCATCACCGCGCCCTTCGAGCGCGACGAGAAGCTGCTGGACCGGGACGCTGGCGCCATCGCGGCGGAGGGATTCCCGGAGCAGACCCTGGCCTTCGTCAAGGCGACCTTCGGCCACGGCCACGAGGCCGAGTCCAGCGGCCGCTTCGGCCGATTCTGGGTAGTGCTCGTTCATCGCCGTAAACACCCGCGATGCTTCGTCGAGTCGGTTGATGGCGATAAGACAGCCACCGAGGTGAGCGTAGGCCATGGGCTCGTCGGGGTTCCCAGCCACAGCAAGGCGATACTCGGGCACGGCGTTGGCACATTGGCCAGACTCGCGAAACGCTTCTCCCAGCATCAGACGCGGAAGCCAGTGACCTGACGCGCGCGCAACAGCGTCCTGCCACAAGCCGACGGGGCTGGACCACGCGGCGTTTCGAAGCACGGTGTGCATCGCCAACTGCGCGACAACGACGCAGGCTGCCAAGACGGCCAGGCGTCGCGTCCAAGCTCCCCGGCGCAGATAGACCTGGGCACCGCGCTCGACAAGGGCACCAATAGCCAGGAAGAACCCGATGCCAGCGACGTATGTACGATGCTCCGCCATCGCCTCTCCACGACCGAGGATGAATAGCGTGCTTGACGGAACAAGGAAGAGCAGAAACCAGACGGTGCCGAACGCCGCGAGTCGATGCAGACGGTAAAGCGTCCACACACACAACATTGCTATGGGGACGGTCCCGATCGTGAAGAGCGCACGAGCACTCAGCCAGTCGGTGTACGGGTCGACCTGATGAAAGATGGACTGCGGACCCTGCCCGAATAGAAGCATGGCGTAGCGCCGAATCGCCTCGAGTTGCACGAGCACAAAGGTAGGCTCGAAGGTATCCGAGGGGTATTCAACCCGCTCCAATACCCACAGGCGGACCGCGACGGCGGCCACTGTGACAACGCCCATCGGTGCATAGAGCCAGGCTAGACGCTTGCGGAAGGGAAATGCGGACGGTGGAGCGAGCCACCGGTCGTAGAGGATGAGAACGATCGGCACGACCGCGGCAACCTCTTTGGACAGCATCGCGAGAAGCCACACCCCAACGGAGGTAAATGCCCACACGACACGTGACGTGATGATGAACTGGCGCACCGCAAGGCACGCCAGCAACACGAATAGTGCACAGAGCAATTCGGATCGCCCGCTGATGTAGCCCACCGCCTGCGTCATCATGGGATTGACGGCAAATACCAGGGCCGTGGCAGCCGCCACGAGATTGGCCGCGGGCGCACCAGGATCGGCCGACGGGCGCGCCGCATCGACCGTGAGGCGCCCGGCGAGCAGAAAGACGAGCGCCACGTTCACCATGTGGAGCAGCACGTTCGTCAGATGAAAGCCAAAAGGATCCAGGCCCCAGATCGACCAGTCGATCGCATAGGTCAGGTTGACGAGTGGCCGTGTAATCTCGTGGACGGCAATCGCCAGCAGGTTGGGAAGCGCGGACAACGAATCGTTCTCGACGATCAACCGATGATCGTCATAGATGAAGGGGTTGTGGAGCGCGTTCAGATAGACTGCCGCCGCGGCCGCGGACGCGAAGAGCGCCAGGGACCACCGGAGGCCCACTCGCGCGGGGACGATCGGAGTCGGAGCGACGGACATGATGCGCAACAGCGGGCAGTGTCGGGACAGCGCGCTACGAAGTCAGCTATCGGTCGTTCACAGGATTTCCAACAGTCCGGCGTAAGCTACGATCTGGTGACACCTCTCTGATGCGGGTCCTTCACGTTTCACCGTACAGCGGCGATGCCTGGGCCTACGGCGGTATCCCTCGGGTGGTCGAGGCGTTGACCGACGGTCTCGCCGCGCGCGGTCACGAAGTGACCGTGTGCACGACTGATGTCGCGGACGCGACCAGCCGTCTTCAGCGCCCTGGCCGCCGCTGGAAGCCGTGGTCGGCTCGGCGGCCATCTGGCGTCCGTGTCCGTATTTTTCCGAACGCCTCGAATCGCCTCGCGTACGGCCAGCAGCTTTTCCTTCCGGTCGGCTTTCGACGATTCCTTCGCGCCGAGGCGTCGCAATACGATGTCGCGCACGTCCACGCCTGTCGTAACTTTCCCGGTTCGATGGCCGCTGCCGCCTTCGAACGCGCCGGCGTCCCGTACGTCCTCGCACCAAACGGCACCGCGCCGATCATCGAGCGTCGTTATCTGGCAAAGCGGGCGTTCGACCTGTTTTGGGGTCGTCGCGTCATGCGTGGCGCCGCCCGGGTGATTGCGGTAACCGACGCAGAGCGAACACAATTCCAGCGGCTTGGGATTCGCGACGAGGCGATTCGGTACCTCCCCAATCCTGTCGATCTGCCGGAGGCCGTCGGGCCTCGCGTCCGCGGAGGGTTTCGCGGCCAGTTCGGGATTGGCACCGAACCCCTAATCGTGTTCCTTGGCAAGCTCACACCGCGAAAGCGCGTGGACGTGCTGATTCGTGCGCTTCAGCGCGTGTCGGACCCGCGGACACGCCTTGTCATTGCCGGCAACGACATGGGGAGTCGCCGCGAGCTGGAAGGACTGGTCGGTGCGCTGGCGCTGACCGACCGCGTGACGTTCGTTGGCTTACTGTCTGGGTCGGCGAGGCTCGATGCGTTGGCGGACGCGGACGTCGTCGTCTACCCATCCGAGCACGAGATCTTCGGTCTCGTGCCCTGCGAAGCCTTGAGCGTCGGCACGCCGGTCATCGTGTCCAACGATTCCGGTTGTGGCGAAATACTCGGAAGCCTCCCTGGCGTAATTACGGCGCCAGTTGGCGATGTCCTCGCGCTATCTGCTGCTATCGATGTTGTTCTTGGCAGCAGGGTCGCGTGGCGTTCTCATGCGTCGGATGCTTCCAGCTCGATCCGCATGCGCTTCGGAACACCAGCGGTTTGTTCGGACCTCGAACGCATCTATGCCGAGCTCCTCTAAGAGCACGTCCGCCGGTCACGCCGGGTCTAAAGACCCGGCCTACGTACATGAAGACCCGGCCTACGTACGGGGTGTCACCCACGCCGGGTCTAAAGACCCGGCCTACGTACGGGGCGCCTACGTACGAGGCGTCGGCGTTAGCTTCGTTATTCCGGTTCACAATGGAGCCGAGTTCGTCGAAGACACGTTGCGCGCGGTGCGCGAGCAGGCCGATGGTCGTCCGTTCGAGGTGATCGTCGTCGAAGACCACAGTACTGACAACTCGTGGGCCCTCCTGGAGAGCCTGGGTCGCGACTGGCCCTTCCGTCTGCTTGCGTCGGAGCAGCGTGGTGTGGCCGCCGCGCTGAACCAGGGAATTCGAGCTGCGCGACATCCGGTTGTGTGCCAGATCGATCAGGACGTGGTACTCGAGCCCGGCTGGATGGTTCGCGTACTGGCGGATCTCGATGATGGTGGCGTAGCCGCCGTGCAGGGGTACTACGTGCCGCCTGCGGACGCGTCGGTATGGGTGCGGGTCATGGCCCTGGATCTTCAGGACCGCTATCGCAGGATCCGCGGCCGCGATACCGATCATGTGTGCACGGGAAACGTCGCGTATCGCGTGACGGCTCTTCACCAGGTGGGGCTCTTTGATGAGCGCCTTGGATATGGCAGCGACAACGACCTCAGCTACCGCTTGCGCGCGGCCGGATATCGCCTCCTTCTCAACCGCGAAGCACGCAGCGTCCATCGCTGGCGTGACGGGTTGTTCGGGTACCTATCACAGCAGTACGGTTTTGGTTACGGACGTCTCGATCTGGTGTCGAAGCACCCTCGCCGCTGGAGCGGAGACACGGTGTCGCCTTTCTCGATGATGGCGCACCCGTTGGTAATGGCGCTCGCGCTTGTCTTTGGCGCGGCAGCCGCGGCGATTGCCATGGCGCGTGGCCCATGGGTGCGGCCCGCGTTGGTCGCCGTGGGCCTCGTCGGCGTGCTCTTCCTGGAGCGGGTCGTCGCGGGAGTGCGCGCATGGCTGGCACTCAGGGATGCCGCCGCCTTCTGGTTTCCACTCGTCCACCTTCTCCGCGATCTGGCGTGGGTGGCTGCGATGACGACGTGGGCGTTCCGCAGGGTGCTCGGCCATCCGTCGGTGCCTTCCCACAGCATGTCCGCGAGACAACCCGTGAGGCCAGCGCGGCTAGACGGGTGGCTAGTGCCGGCGTCGCCCCGTATTCTCGGTGTCCTTCCAGCACACAACGAAGTCCTCAATCTGCCGGCGGTCATCAGCGAATTGAAACGTGAGCGCCCCGACCTGCATCTGCTGGTGGTCGACGACGGATCTACGGACGGGACGGAGCGACTGTTAGCCGATCTCGGAGTGGCCTGGCTGCGATGGCCGCATCGTCGCGGCATTGGCGCAGCGATTCGAGCCGGTCTGCTCTACGCCTCCCGGCTCGGGTTCGATATCGTCGTGCGCGTTGATGCCGACGGGCAGCACGGTGTTTCCGATATCGACGCGCTGTTGCGACCGATCAACGAAGGCAGGGCTGAGGTCGTACTAGGTACGCGCTACGCGAAGACGTCGCCGGCGCGGCGGCGCGTCGTGGGCATCGTTCAGCGGGGTCTCGCGGGATGCCTGAGCGTCATGACCGGCGGGCGAGTGACCGATCCGACGTCAGGATTCTGCGCCTTCGGGCCGCGCGCAATCGCGCTTCTGGCCGAACACCATCCTGATGGTTATCCGGAGCCGGAGTTACGACTCTTTCTCAGCCGGAACTCTATTGTCGTTGCCGAAGTCCCCGTGGCGGATCGCGCACGGCTCTCGGGTCGAACCTCACTCACATGGTCGCGGATTCTGGGGGCCGGTGCCCGAGTCGTGCTCGCCATTCTGGTCGTGCCGTTCCGGCCTACCGTGACAAAGGTCCGTGACTGACCGCGTTCAGTTCGCGGCCGTCTTTGCCAGCACGATCCTGTTGCTGGTGGTGTTCGACCTTGTCAGGCGACGTCGCCTGCTCGAGCCGTACTCGCTGCCGTGGCTCGCGGCCGCCGGTGCCCTCCTTGTCGCCTCGTTCAGGCGAGACGTCATAGACAGGACCGCCGGCTGGTTGGGCGTCTACTATCCGCCCGCGGTTCTTCTCCTCCTGCTCACGTTGGTCGTGTTCGTCGTGGCGCTCTGGTTTTCGGTGACCGTGTCTCGCCAGCAGCGACAAGTTGACCGTCTGATCGAGGAGGCCGCGGTACTCTCTGGCGAGATTCGTGAACTGAGGAGAAGGAGTGCATCAGGCACGCTGCCCGCCGACAGTCAGCGGTCTGGACCGAACTTGCCTGACGCGTAATCGCCGACGCCGCGAGCGACGGCACGTAGTCTCGAGACCGGCGAACCACCACGACTCATGATCGCGTGCACGACGCTCAGGAGGACGATGGCTACGCTGCGGGCGAGTCGGAGGATCCCTGAATCGTCTCCCCGTAAACGGGAAGCAAGCAGAAGGTGATTCCTGGCGCCGAAGTACAGACGTTTCGCAGGGTCCGAGCCAATCGACTGTCCGCCTTGGTGGTACACGACCGCGTCAGGCGCGAGCACGGTCACAAACCCCATCCCGGCAGCCGTGATGCAGAAGTCGATGTCTTCGAATCCGTAGAAGTAGTCTTCCTCAAAGAAGCCTGCCCGCTCGAAGACCTCCCGCCGAACGAGCATCACGCATCCCGACACCGCATCAGGACGTACGTAGGCCGCGTCTTCCGCCTGCGCTAAAGCTTCGGCGGACCGCCGTAGCCTTGGCGAAGGCTGGTTAGACCCGGCGCGCGACGTTTCCAATCGCTCCCCGAAACGCAGGTGCCGCATGCGGCCTGTGGTGCGGCTGTAGCGAATGCCGCCGGAGGCGATCTCATCCGGGCGCGTACGTGACGCAATCGTGGGCCCGGCAATCCCGGCCCTCGGCGTCGATTCGAGAGCCGCCAACAGGCGCGTGACCGTATCAGGTGGGACAGTGACGTCGCTGTTGACCAGCATGACGTGCGTCGCGCCCCTGGCCATCGCCTCGCGGATGCCGGCGTTCACGCCACCCGAGAATCCAAGGTTCGAGCCGGTCTGAATCCACCTGGTGGCCAGCGTTTGGAGATGCTCGCTGACAGCCTGGCTGTCGTTGTTGACGCCGATGATGTCGTCGAGCGGACGTGCCGACGCCCGAAGCGCACGAAGTGCCAGTTCGGTATCGTCGGGGGTGCGGTAGTTCACCACCACGGCCGCGATTCTTGTCGGCGCGGGGGGCGGTTCAACGGAAGTCGAGCGCAATTGCTCGTACAGCGCAACCGACGCGTGCACGTCGTCCGCCAGCGTTCGAATTGTGCAAGACACAGGCCTCAGGCGCTCCAGTGTCGTTCGTTCGTTCGCAAGGCGCGTGAGGATGTTGGAAAGTTCGGCGATGTTGCCAGGCTCGAAGAGGAAGCCGTTCTCTCCGTCGGTGATGAGCTCGGAAATGCCGCCGATGCGCGACCCCACCACGGGGACGCCGGCCATCAGTGCTTCCTGAATGACGAGCGGACTGTTCTCCGGCCACACCGAGGGAACGACCAGCACGTCCAGCTTCGTGAGGGCCGTCGAGATGTCGGCATGCGGCCGGGAACCATGGACGTGCACGCCGTTCAACGCCAGAAGCGGCTGCAATCGATCGTGGTACGAATTGTCACCGTGATACGCCGCCGATGCGCCATATAGGTGGACCTCCACAGACCCAACGGCGAGACCGCGATACGCCTCGAGCAGCACGTGCGGTGCTTTCGACACCATCAGGGTGCCAATGAACCCCAGACGCAATGGCATTGCTGGTTCGAACGCCGTGCGCGGGACGGCAAAGGCCGCATGCTCGAACCCATAAGGCGACCAGGTGATTCGGGACTCGTCAATCCCGAATTCGACAAAAGCCTGGCGCATGTACCGTGACGGCGCCAGGAAGTGCGAGATGCGCCTGCAAACCTCCCGCATGTGGGTTACGCGCGCGGCTTCAAGTGCGTTGACGCCGTCCTCGCGATCGTTTGACGCTGCCGAGCTCAGTCTGTGCGCCGCTGAAGCCAGAACCTCGTTAGCTGCCGTTGGAAGCGCGCGCGCGGCGAGCTTGGCCAGGCCGGTCGTCTTCAGGGCCGCTACTAGCGGTCGCTGTCGGTCACCGACACAGTCTCCGCAGCCCCGAGGGCCTGGACCGTGACAGAGGCGGTACTGGCGGTCGAGCAACTGGCCT
>Ga0075420_100002440_pt1 | contig 16076 bp, 11 predicted proteins | sample SoiMetdeltSBSDD4_FD_75296 | JGI IMG/M metagenome (GOLD analysis project Ga0075420, IMG submission 75296) | Bulk soil microbial communities from a Populus tree surrounding site in Tennessee, USA - Soil MetaG P. deltoides SBSDD4 | ecosystem: Environmental > Terrestrial > Soil > Tree plantation... | reverse complement strand
CTACTGGGCCTTCCACCTGCGACAAGAACACCAACGCACACATCAAAGTCGATACCAGCAGCGCCGCGAGGACTACACCCTTGCCGCGTGACCAGCAGTCACTCCAGAAGAGCCGCACCCCTGCCCGACCCGGTACCTCGTTGCCGAGGACGTCACGCAACTGGTGTCTCTGCGTCTCGTCAAGATGATCCCAGACGACCAGGCCGGAGATGAAGTTGTACAGCTTGTCCGACAGTCCGAGATAGAAGCCCTTGAGAGTCGCCAAGGTCAGTTCGTACGGCCACTGGGGCGCATGGGCGGGCACGCCAGCGCGGAGTAGGGTGGTGCCCAGGTTCGCTATCCGGTGTGATCCTATCGTCTCCCCGGTGCCGATCCTTATTTGTTCGGACCGAGTGAGCTCCAGCTTCCTGGCGTCGAACGGTAGGCGTGCTTCGCTGACCGCCTCGAAGTAGGCGGTCAGGACAATGATCGTATGGGCAGCCACGAGCCGCTCGCTGCGACCGTACCGGCCGACGCCACTCAAACGCTCACCCAGACCGGCGACGAGGTCACCACTGAGGCGAGCCAGCCGGGCGGCCGGATCAAACAGGTTGGGCACAAACCCGCCACCGGCCGCTGATGCTACGAGCAGTAGTCCCCCGGTCAGGCGGTCGATCGCGTGGACCGTCTTGTCGTTCCGACCGCCGAGCAGTTTCACTGCGTCCGAGTAGCTCAACCAGTGAGTCATCGCTGCCTCCGGGAGGCGGTATCTCGTATGACTGGGGGTGCGGACCATAAAAGGTATAGGGTACGGACAAACCACCGCGTCGTTGTCGGACGGCACCCTGCCCGCGGTTGCCATGGTGGGTCAGCAGGGCAAACGAGCGCCACGACGGTGTCTGACCGCGGGATGGACGGCTAGCTCACTGGCCGGTGCCTCAGCTGCGGCTGAGCCGGCTCACCAGGTACGGGACGTCGGCCTCGTACTCGCGCCACTCGCGGTCCGGCTTGAAGCCGAGCTCGGAGTTGACCCGGAACATCGGCTCGTTCTCCCGCGGGCTCCAGGTCTGCACGTCGCGCAGCGTCTGCTCAGCCGACCGCAGCTCGAACAGCATCCGCGCCTTCATCGCCCGGCCCAGGCCGTAGCCGCGGTGTGCCGGCACCACGAGCGTGTCGTACTGGTCGGCCCGGGTGGGGTGCATCGCCGGTACGACGACCTCGGTGAGGCCGGCCACGGAGCCGGTCCGCTCGTGGATGGCGACCACGAGGTAGGGCTTCATGCCGCGTGCGCTCAGCGTGGCGAGGCTCGTGCGCAGCCGCTCCGCGTCGTACGAGCTCGGGTGCAGGTCGAGGTCGCCGTTGTGGCGGACCACCTGCTTGGCCCGGGCGTACGGCTCGAGCAGCTCGTTCGGCAGGGCGCCGGGGTGGTACTCCAGCCGGTAGCCCGAGCCGATCCCGCGCGCCATCTCGCCGAGGGCCAACCAGTCCACCGTGGACAGCTGGAGCACGCTGCGCGTCTCCACGTACGCGCAGCGGAAGCCGAGGGACTCGTAGAACTGCACGCCGGGGGTATCCCCGACCACCTCGGCACCGATCGACGAGAAGCCCTCGTCGTAGGCGCGCCGGGCGGCCGTGGCCAGCAGCGCGGTGCCGACACCGGAACGCCGGGCGCGCGGATGCACCAGCACCTCGACCACGCCGATATCGCCCAGCATCAGCAAGTTGGTGTGGCCCAGCGCCGGCTTGCCCGTGGTGGCGTCGCCGGGGGACTCCTCGGCGACCCAGCACACCCGCCGCTCGCCGGGCATGGTGACGGTTAGGTACTCCCGCAGTGAGGTGAGCTGCCAGGCAGGGTCGTTGGGTAGGTCAACCGCGAGCACGCTGTTGAGGGTGTCGAGGATCGACTCCAGCTCAGCGGTTGACGAGGACCCAGGGTCCCACTCGCGGACCATCACGCGTCCAGCTTGCAGGCCAGAAGGCACTGGGGGGAAGTGGCCATCCCGCCAATGTACACAGGCCGTGACGGTGCTCGTACCGTCAGGGTGTGTCGAGGCTGAGCCGGCCGTAGTCGTTGGCCGCGGCGAAGACCGCCTCAGCGTACGGCCGTAACGCGTTGTAGGCGAGCACCGCCTGCCACCAGCCGTCGGTGGTCGCCAGGTCCCGGCCTCCGGCGCACAGGTAGCCGGCTGCGGCCAGCGTCGAGTCGTCCACGTCGTGCGGGTCCTTCGCCCCGTCGTCGTCCGCGTCGACCTGGTACTGGAGCCAGGTCTGCGGGATGAACTGCATCGGGCCGATCGCCCGGTCGTACACCGTGTCCTTGTCCAGGCTGCCGGCGTCGGTGTCGCGGATCAGCCGCCGGTCGCCCTGCCCGTCCAGGGCCTCGCCGTAGATGGGCGGGTACGCCCGCCCGTCCGGGGTCAGCGTGGCCGACCCGGCGCTGCCATGGTTGGACTCGACCTTCCCGATCGCGGCGAGAGTGGTCCAAGACAGGTGGCACGCCGGCTGCTGCTGGGTGAGCACCCACTCGGCGTAGCCGTACGCCTGCATCGCCACCGGCGGGATCTGGGTGCGGGCCGACATCTGCTGCGCCCAGCCGGCCAGCACGTCCGACGGCCGGCCAGGCGTGGCCTGGCCGCTGGGCGTCGGCAGGAGCGTGGGCGGCGGCACTGCCGGGGGCGGTACCGGTGCCTGCGTGGTTGGCGCGGCGTCGGCCGGTTCCCGGGACGCGGGCGAGCCGCTAGGGCGGTCGGCGGTCGGCACCAGGTAGGCGCCGGCCGTGCCGGTCGCCGCGACGAGGACGAGGGTCAGCAGGCCGGGCAGGGCCAAGCGGCCACTGGGCCGGCGAGCCCAGGCAGCCAAGGCCCGCCCCGAACGCACCGGCCACTCGCGAGCTCGCGGCAGGCCGAGCCCGCGGCGCGAAGCCCGCGCCGCCTTCCCGTCGCCCGTAGCCTCCGCCGCCGTCCCGGAGGTCGCAGTTTCCGCCGCCGTCTCGGAGGTCGCAGTTTCCGCTGCCGGCCCCGAGTCCGTAGCTTCCGCCGCCGTCCCAGCGCTAGCAGCCTCCGGGGTCGTCTCAGCGCTAGCAGCGTGCGGTGCGGCATCAACCTCCCGCGTCGGGTCCGCAGCCGGAGCCGGCTGCGGAGGTACGGCGGCGCGTATGGTCACCTGCGGACCGGTGATGGGTGGGTCCGGTGACCCGGAGGCGGTGCCCGACACGTAGTCGAGTATCGCCCACGAGTGCTGGGACCGTTCTGCACCACCCCTCCTGCGTGGTGTCCGTGCCCGCCCCAGCGACCGCCCAGCCGCTGGCCCCCAGCCGCTCCAGCGCCTCGCCAGCCTCCCCAGCGGTTGACCATCGCAGGTTCAGTGATATTGGGCTTATCCGGTCGCTGGTTAGCCCCAATACCAGTGAAACTGATATGATCTTGAAGAGTTGGGCGACAGCACCGACCGGCGAGTCCGGACTGCGAGCCCAGGGCCGCACTAGCGAGGCACACCTCGGGTCCGAAAGGCCGGGTCGCACTCGACGCAGCGTCGAGCACAGCGGACCGCGGACCTCGTACCCTTTAGCACATGCCGCGCTATGAGTTTCGCTGCCGCAGCTGTGGCGACACCTTCGAAGTGCACCGGCCCATGAGCTCGGCTGGTGAGCCGGCCTCGTGCCCGGCGGGTCACTCCGACACCGTGAAGCTGCTGTCGACCGTGGCGCTGACCGGCCGAGGCGGTGGCGGGAGCCAGCCTGCGGCTCCGGCCGGGGGGTGCTGCGGCGGGTCCTGCGGCTGCTGACCGGACTGGCTGTGGGCTGGCTGTGGGCTGGCCCTGAGGCTGGCGGGCCGGCGTCGATGCCGGGCGGGCTGGTGCTGGAGCCGTACGGCGGTGCTGAGGCCGTGCGGGCTGGTGCGGCCTGCGGCTGGCGCGAGGGCGGCGCATGGGCGGATGACCGGCGACGTGGCTCACCGCCGGAATAGATCATCCATACGGCCGGGGGATCCCGGACCGAAGTGCCGCAACCACGTCACCAGGCCTTCGTTACTCCGACCATGGTGGCTATAACGGCGCTTACCTTGGTTGACCGCGAGCCGTCCGTTTCTATGATGTGGCGGCCGGACCGGGTTACGCCACGATGAGTCGCGACTTGCAGGAGGCGGAGGTTTCGCGCGTGCCGGAACAGCGTCACCTGCCGAGCGGTCAGGTGACCTTCCTGTTCACCGACATCGAGAGCTCCACCCGGCTGGCCCGCATCCTCGGGCCGGACTATCGCAGGATGCTCACCGAGCACCGGCTGCTGCTGCACACCACCCTGTCGGCCGGTTCGGGCTCCCCGCTGTTCACCGAGGGTGACTCGTTCTTTGTCGCGTTCCCGGATGCGGGTGCGGCCCTGGTCGCGTGCGCCGAGGCGCAGCGGATGCTGGCCGCGCACGAGTGGCCCGCACCGCAGGCGCGCCCGCTGGTGCGGATGGGCCTGCACACCGGGTACGCGCAGCCGCAAGGCGGGGAGTACGCGAGCCCCGAGGTGCACCGGGCGGCCCGGGTGGCTGCCGCTGCCCACGGCGGGCAGGTGCTGTGCTCGGCGGCGACCGCCCGGCACGGGCGCGCCGCCCTGCCGGACGACGCCTGCCTGCTCGACCTGGGCCTGCACCAGCTCCGCGGCTTCGACGACCGGGAACGGCTCTACCAGCTGGTGGCGCCCGGCCTGGAGCGGCACTTCCCCCGGCCGCGCACGCAGAGCTCCCCGGGGCACAACCTGCCCAGTGCGGTGACGCCCTTCGTTGGCCGGCGGCAGGAGTCAGCGCGGCTCGCCACGCTCCTCGACGAGCACCGGCTGGTTACGATCGTCGGCCCGGGGGGTGCCGGCAAGACCAGGCTGGCGGTGGAGGTGGCGGAGGAGCGGGTGGCCAGGTACCCCGACGGGGTATGGTTCGTCGACCTGGCCCCGGTGACCGAGCCCGGGCTGGTGGCGGTCGAGACCGCCACCGCACTCGGGCTGCGGCCTGAGCCCGGCCGGCCGGTGGTGGACACGCTCGCTGACTACGCGGCGCAGCGCCGGTTCCTGCTCGTGCTCGATACGTGCGACGCGCAGCTCGGCGCGGCCTCGGTGGTCGTGGCGGAGCTACTGACCCGCTCCCGCGGGGTCCAGGCGCTGGTCACCTGCCGGGAGCCGCTGGGCGTACCCGGTGAGGTGGTGTGGCGGATCCCGCCGCTGTCCCTGCGCCCGGCGCCCGACGGCGGGCCCAGCGACGCGGTCGCCCTGCTGCTGCACCGCACCGAGGCCGCGCGGGGCGGCCGGCCGGCCGAGGCGGGTGAGGTGGCCTACCTGGAGCGGGTGGCTGCCCGGCTGGCCGGGCTGCCATTGGCGCTGGAGCTCGCCGCGGCCCGGCTGCGGGCGCTCTCCGCCGGGCAGCTGGCTGACCGGGTGGACAGTGAGCTGCCCGGGGAGCCGGGCGACGTGCTGGGCGCGCTGGATGCCGGCCGGGCCAGCCTGGACCGGGACGAGCCGCGAGCCGCCACCCGGCACGCCACCATGCAGGCGACGATGAACTGGTCCTACCGCACGCTGGACCAGCGCTCGGCGCGGCTGCTGCGGTGGCTCTCCGTCTTCGCCGGGCCGGTGGACCTGCCGGCCGTCCGGTGGCTGCTCGAGGACGACCCGCTGGAGCCGCTCGCCGTACTCGTGGACAAGTCGCTGGTCCAGGCCGAGCCGGGAGCCAGCGGTACGGCGTACCGGCTGCTCGACCCGATCCGGGCCTACGCCGCGCGCCAGCTGGCGCAGGCTGGGGAGGAGCGGGAGGTGCGCGAGCGGCACGTCGCCTGGTCGCTGCACGCACTGCGGCGGGTGCGCCTGGGCGCCGACGGGCGGGCGGTCACGCTGTCGCTGTACGCGCTGGACCCGCTGGCCGTGGAGCTGCGTACCGCGCTGCGCTGGACGGTGCACGGCGGCAGCGCCCGGCAGGGCCTGCGCCTGGCCAGCGGCTTGGACCAGTGGTGGCGCGAGCGGGGGCTGGCCCGGGAGGGCCGGCTCTGGCTGTTCCGGCTCTACGGCCGGGTCGCCGAGACCGGGGAGCAGGTGCCGGATGCTGAGCTCGCGGCGGCGTACCACATGCACTCGATGCACGCCGGTGCCGATGGCGAGTACGCCGAGCAGCTGCGCTTCGCCCAGCGCGCGGAGACGGCGGCGCGGCTGGCCGGGGACCCCGGCCTGCTGGTACGGGTCCTCGGCGGGCGGGGCGCGTCACTGCTCGACCTGGGCCGGCCGGCCGAGGCGGAGCTGACCTGCCGCGAGGTGGTCGACTGGGCCGCTGAGCACGGGGTGGCCGGTGAGGCGCTGCTCGCGGTGTACCGCCTGGCCCAGCTCTACTGGCGCCGCGGCGCGCTCGACGAGGCCGCCACGCTGCTCGCCGGGGCCCGTGCCATGGAGGCGGCCCAGCCGGTCGAGCGCGGCCGGCGCGACGTCGACATGCTCCTCGGTATGGTTGCGCTGGCCCGGGGGGACCTCGTCGGAGCGCATGAGCACCTGCTCGTGGCGCTGCGCTCGCGGATGTCCTACGGGTTCCACTCGCGCGCCTGCGAGTCGGTCACCGCGGTCGCCGCCCGGTGCGTGCTGGGCGAGGACTGGCCGACCGCGGCCCGGCTGTTCGGCGCCGCCGACGCGGCCCGCGCCCGGCTGAGCTGCCACAGCGAGGTCTACCGCCCGTTCTGGACCCGGCAGCAGGCGGCGGTGCGGGCGGCGCTCGGGGACGCCGCCTTTGACGCGGCCTACGCGGACGGGGCCACGCTCACGCTGGAGGAGGCGGCGGTCGCCGCCCTCGCCGTGGAGCACCCCGACCTGGCGATGGACTCGGACCGGTTCCAGCCCGCGTGAACGGGCCCCCGCGCCACCGGGTGGCGGCGGCGGGGACCCGCGGAGGTCACCAGGTCAGCGGACGCCGGACAGCTGCGCCCGCGCCTGCGTCGCCGACTTCAGCTTCGCCGCCTCGTCGAGCTGGTCGCCGGTGATGATGACGTTCCCGAACGCCTTCACCGCCTGGTAGTAGGTCCAGGCCAGGCTGTAGCACGGCGGCTGCAGCACGATGCTGTACGTCGCGCACCTGCGCTTCATGTCGGCGTAGAACGCGTCGTCCAGCCGGGGCTTGTTCGCGGAGAACATGCCTACCGCCTTGTAGTTGCGGTAGCCCCAGTCATGCCGGTGGCAGGCGAGCTTGAAGTCGAAGCCCAGCGGGTTGTCCGGGCTGTTGGAGCAGTAGTCGGTGGACCAGTTGAAGCCGTACGCCGCCCAGGCGCCCTGGTTCAGCCGGGCGGAGTTCCAAGCGTTGTAGCTGGTGACACTGGTCTGGGTCCAGCTCGACATCACAGCCAGCTTCTCTTCCAGGGTCACCGCGTTCGCCGGGCTGGCGAGGCCGAGCACCATCAGCATGGCGGCTGTAGCGGTGGCGAGCAGGGTGGCGAGCTTACGTCGAGTCATCGCGTCCCCTCGTGGGTTGGGACCGCCTGCGGGGGGATCACCGAGGCGGGGCTCCGCTCAGTCTCGATGTATCCAGATATATAGATCTAGTGCTTGTCCAGAACTCGCCGAAACACGCAGATCACCCACTGCGGCCGGGATGCCCGCAGCCTACTCAGCCGGCGCCTAGCTGTGCCCAGCTGAGCCTGCCCAAAAGAGCCGACGCCTAGAAGACGAGCCTTGGCGGGCTCGGCTCGCTCTCGTTCCACAGCCGGTCCAGGCCCGATACGTAGTACGTGTACCGCCGCCCGGGCTGGGCCGTGGAGTCCACGAACGACTGCGGCCCGGCACCGGTGGCCCGTACCGTCGCCAGCAGGTGGGCCGCGTCGGCGAAGCCACACGGGTCAGCGCCCTCCTGCGGAGCGAGCCCGTCGAAGCGGTAGACGGCGTACCCGGTCGGCTCGCCGAACGGCGGCGCCACCTCCGCGGCGGTCGGCCGCCAGGTCAGCCGTACCGCCCCGGTGCTTTCCCGTTCCGCGTCCGTGACCACCGGGTGCACCAGCGGGCTCGCCGGCAGGTGCGGCATCGCCGGCACCAGGGCCGGCCGCGAGTAGTGCGCGGCGGCGTAGATGTCGGTGGCGCCGAGCTTGTTCGCCCGCACCTGGACCGCGCTGAAGTGCACGTTGCCGAGCACCTGCGGGTAGGCGCGGTTGAAGGTCAGGTGCCGGCTCATCTCGTACGGGTCGTGCCACTGCGCCGGCTGGGCCGGCTCGCCGATCTTGTAGTCGGCCTGGCCGATGTAGAGGTGCACCCGGGTGCCGGCGACGACGTCCGCCCACCACGGCACCAGCTTGGCGTAGTCGGCGATGGCCAGGCCGATGTGCCAGTAGACCTGGGGCAGGATGTAGTCCACCCACTCCTGCTTGACCCAGGTACGCGTGTCGGCGTAGATGGCGTCGTACGATTGCAGCCCGGCGGTGTCCGAGCCGAGCGGGTCGGTGGCCCGGTTGCGCCAGATGCCGAACGGGCTGATCCCGAACTTCACCCACGGCTTGGCGGCCTTGATGCGCAGGCCGAACTCCTGCACCAGCAGGTTGATGTTGTGCCGGCGCCAGTCGCCCTTGCTGGTGAAGCCGGCGCCGTACTGCGCGAACGTGGCGTCGTCGGCGAAGTCCTGCCCGGCCGCCGGGTACGGGTAGAAGTAGTCGTCGAAGTGCACGCCGTCGATGTCGTAGCGGGTGACCGCGTCCATCATCGCGTCCTGCACGAACCGCCGTACCTCAGGAATGCCCGGGTTGTAGTAGAGGCGGCTGCCGGCCACGTTGACCGGGTACGCCTGGACCCAGTCCGGATGCGCCCGGGCCGGGTGGTCCGGTGCCAGCCTGTTGATGTCGGCCCCGGCGGCGGTCGGGTCGCTCGCGTTGACCGGCATGCTCACCCGGTACGGGTTGAACCAGGCGTGGAACTCCAGGTTGCGCTGGTGCGCCTCGTCGACGAGGAACGCCAGCGGGTCCCAGCCCGGGTCCTGCCCCCGCGCTCCCCGCGCGACCAGGTACTCCGACCACGGCTCGAACGGCGACGGCCAGAACGCGTCGGCCGTGGGCCGCACCTGCACGATGACCGCGTTGTGGTTGAGCCGCTGGGCCAGGTCGAGCCAGCCGCGGTACTCGGCCTGCTGCCGGGCGATGCGGTCAGGCGCCGTGCCGGAGGCCCGGGTGGGCCAGTCGATGTTCGTGACGCTCGCGACCCACATCGCGCGCAGCTGCCGCTTAGGCACGGCCGGATCGAGGTTGCAGCCGGTCGGGTCGGTGGCGGGCAGCACCGTACCGGCCTGGCCGGTGGTGGACAGGGTCGCACCGGCCGGGTCACTGTCCAGCGGGACCGGAGCCGCGCTGGCCGGAGCCGCGGCGGCGAGGGCCGCCGCGATGGCGGTGGCGAGCGCCGTGGTCATGAGCCGGCGGCGGGAGAGGCGCATGCGAGGCTCCTTGGCTCGGGTCCGGCCGCGGACCCGGCGGCGGCAACCTCCGCCGGCCCCACACTGTCAGGTGAAAACTTTCACCACCGGTATGCCGAGCGCAAGCCCTCTAGCTATCAAACCTCTCGATGGGGCGAGGCGCTACAGGATCGTCCACGTGTCACCGGAGCTGAGCAGGCCAGCCAGCTCCGCCTCTGGCGAACCGGCTAGCTTGCGCTTTGCCGTCTCGACCTGGCTGCGCACCAGGTCGTCGTAGGATGGCCGGTCCACGGCGCGGAACACCCCGATCGGCGTATGCCGCAGGTCCAGCCCGGGCAGCCGGGACAGCGCGAACGCGTACGCCGGCTCAGCCACCGTCCGGTCGTGGACCACGACCTCGCCCGGGTCGACCGAGGCGGTCTCGCGTACCTCGAGCCCGAAGCCGCCCGGCGGGTGCACCACGCACCACTCACCGCTCTTGCCGAACGTGATCGGCTGCCCGTGCTCCAGCCGGATCGTGAAGTCGTCCCGGGTCTCCGACTCCTTCAACGTGTCGAACGCACCGTCGTTGAAGATGTTGCAGTTCTGGTAGATCTCGATGAACGCCGAGCCGGTGTGCTCGGCCGCCGCGCGCAGCACGGACTGCAGGTGCTTGCGGTCGGAGTCGATGGTCCGGGCCACGAAGGTGGCCTCGGCGCCCAGCGCCAGCGAGATCGGGTTGAACGGCGAGTCCGCCGAGCCGGCCGGGGTCGACTTGGTGATTTTGCCAAGCTCGGACGTTGGCGAGTACTGCCCCTTGGTCAGCCCGTAGATCCGGTTGTTGAACAGCAGGATCTTCATGTTGACGTTGCGGCGCAGCGCGTGGATGAGGTGGTTGCCGCCGATCGACAGCGCGTCCCCGTCGCCGGTGACCACCCACACCGACAGGTCCGGCCGGCTCACCGACAGCCCGGTGGCGATCGCCGGCGCCCGCCCGTGGATCGAGTGCATGCCGTACGTGTCCATGTAGTACGGGAAGCGCGAGGAGCAGCCGATACCGGAGACGAAGACGATGCGCTCCCGGGGGATGCCCAGCTCCGGCATGAACGCCTGGACGGCGGCGAGGATCGCGTAGTCACCGCAGCCCGGGCACCAGCGCACCTCCTGGTCGGACTTGAAGGCCTTCGCGGTCAGCTTCAACGCGACGGGCTCAGCCATTCTTGACCACGTCCTCCAACATCGACTCCAGCTCCGCGGCGGTGAACGGCATGCCGCGGACCTGGTTGTAGGCGATCACATCGATCAGGAACCGGCCCCGGATCACCTGGGCCAGCTGGCCCAGGTTCATCTCCGGGATGACCACCCGCTCGAAGCGGCGCAGCACCTCTGCCACGTTGCCAGGCAGCGGGGAGAGGTGGCGCAGGTGCGCGTGGGCGATGGACAGGCCCCGCTGGCGCAGGTTGCGGCAGGCGGCGCCGACCGGCCCGTAGGTGGAGCCCCAGCCGAGCACCAGCACCCGGGCCACTCCGTCCGGGTCGTCCAGCTCCAGCGGGGGCACGTCGATCGCCTCGATGCGGGCCGCCCGGGTGCGCACCATGAAGTCGTGGTTCGCCGGGTCGTACGAGATGTCACCGGTCTTGTCGGCCTTCTCCAGGCCGCCGATGCGGTGCTCCAGGCCGGGCGTGCCGGGCACCGCCCACGGCCGGGCCATGGTCACCGGGTCGCGCAGGTACGGCAGGAAGCGGCCGTCCTCGGTGTTCGGCTCGGTGGTGAACGGGACCCGCAGGTCGGGCAGGTCGGCGACGTCAGGCAGCAGCCAGGGCTCCGAGCCGTTGGCGAGGTAGCCGTCGGAGAGCAGCACCACCGGGGTGCGGTAGGTCAGCGCGATCCGGGCCGCCTCGATCGCCGTGTAGAAGCAGTCGGCCGGCGAGCAGGGCGCGACCACGGCCACCGGCGCCTCGCCGTGCCGGCCGAACAGCGCCATGCTCAGGTCGGCCTGCTCGGTCTTGGTGGGCATGCCGGTGGACGGCCCGGCCCGCTGCACGTCGACGATGATCAGTGGCAGCTCCAGCGCGACCGCGAGCGAGATCGTCTCGCCCTTGAGCGCGACGCCAGGGCCGGAGGTCGTGGTCACGCCCAGGGCGCCGCCGTACGACGCGCCGAGCGCCGCGCCGATCGCGGCGATCTCGTCCTCGGCCTGCACGGTGGTGACGCCGAACTTCTTGTGCTTGCTCAGCTCGTGCAGGATGTCCGAGGCCGGGGTGATCGGGTAGGCGCCGAGGAAGACCGGCAGGCCGGAGCGGACCCCGGCGGCCACCAGCCCGAGCGCCAGGGCGGTGTTGCCGGTGATGTTGCGGTAGTTGCCCGGCCGCAGGCGCGCCGGCTTGACCTCGTAGCGCACCGCGAAGGTCTCGGTCGTCTCGCCGAACGCGAAGCCGGCGTTGAAGGCGGCCACGTTCGCCGCTACCAGCTCCGGCCGGGAGGCGAACTTGCGCTCGAGGAAGGCGATCGTCGAGGTGTGCGGGCGCGAGTAGAGCCAGGAGAGCAGGCCCAGGGCGAACATGTTCTTCGCCCGCTCGGCGTCCTTCTTGGACACCGCCTGCTCCTCCAGCGCCTTGACCGTCATCGAGGTCAGACCGACCGGGTGTACGGCGTAGCCGTCCAGCGAGCCGTCCTCGATCGGGTTGGCGGCGTAGCCGACCTTGGTCAGGTTACGCTTGGTGAACTCGTCGGTGTTGACGATGATGGTCGCCCCGCGCGGCAGGTCGGGGAGGTTGGCCTTGAGCGCCGCGGGGTTCATGGCGACCAGCACGTTGGGCGCGTCACCCGGGGTGAGGATGTCGAAGTCGGCGAAGTGCACCTGGAAGCTGGACACGCCCGGCAGCGTGCCGGCGGGCGCGCGGATCTCGGCGGGGAAGTTGGGCAGCGTCGAGATGTCGTTTCCGAGCTGGGCGGTTTCGGAGGTGAACCGGTCACCGGTGAGCTGCATGCCGTCACCGGAGTCGCCGGCGAATCGGATGACCACCCGATCCAGCTGCTGGACCTGTTTGGCCACTTGTGCTGACCTCCTATGGCCGGCGGTGCGGAGCCTCACGCGCGGGGGAGAAGAAGCTGACCCGCTCTTTCTTACACCTGTCGAGCCTACGTCGGCAGACCGGGTGCGCTGTCACCGGCGCGACGCCAGGCTCCGTCGATGCCCCTGATCAGGCAGCCGGGTCAGGTAGCGGCGCGGCCAGGCAGGGAGTGAGCTTGGCCACTCCCGGGTCGGTGCCCGCCGGGCTCCGCGGTGGTGACGACCCCGCTCACCTGGGCGCGTGGTGCCGCAGCCGCCGGCGCAGCGACACCATGACGAGCAGCCACAGCACTGTGAACAGCCCGCCGATGCCGAGCACGATCGGCCCCGCCGGGAGCCCGGCGGGGTACTCCGTCGAGGTGGCGCCCGCAGGGGCGCCCGGGATGTAGTCCACCCGCGGGAGGCCCTGGCCGCCCTCGGCCCCTCCGGGCGGCTGCGGGCTCGGGGAGGCCACCGCCGTGGCCACGATGCGGAAGGTGGCCACCGCCTCGGCGGTCGGGCCCTGAGGCGGCCGCAGGGACGCCCGGGCGCTGCCGGCGAGCGGCGCGGCCAGCCGCCCGGCCGGGTCGACGGCGAGCCCGAACAGCAGCTCCTCGACCTGACCGCTGCCCAGCCGGCCCAGCTCGCAGCGGATCCGGCGGGAGTCCAGCCGCACGTGCGCCACGCAGCGGGCAGGCACCGAGGTGATCGTGGCCCCGGCCGGGACCGCTATCTCCAGCCGGCCGATGGCCGCGACCCGGCCGTGGTTGCCGACCCGGACCGACAGCGTCGCGGTGCGCGCGGCGGGCGAGGCGAGCACCACGTCGCCGGCCCAGAGGGCGAGGCCGGGCGACTGCGGACCGTCCGGGAAGACGATCTGGAACACGTGCTGGTCCTGGGCGCTCGGGATGGTGGGGTGGCTCGGCGCGACCGCGGTGGCCGTGGCGCTGCCGAACAGCGGAGCGCGCCGCCACGCCGTGCCCTCCACCCGCAGCCGCAGCCGCAGCGTCCAGCGGGTACCCGGGGCCACCCCGCCCCGGATGCAGCGGTACATCCGTACGGCGAGCTCGGCGCAGCCCTGCCCGCCCCAGCCGGCGTGGGTGTCGCTCACCCCCTCCGGCGTCGTGTAGACCACCTCGACGCGCTCGTCCACCGTGCTCGTGTTCTCCGCGGTGATGACGAGGTCGGCGAAGCCTGCGGTGCCGCGCCAGTAGTCCGCGCCCAGCCGGACCTCGCTCGCCGACAGCCGGATGCCCAGCCGCGGCGGGAGTGGAGGCGGGGGTGGGGGTGCCGCGGGCGGTGCCAGCGTCGGCGAGGGTGCCGGCGCCAGTGACGTCCCGGGCGTCGGGGAGGGGTCGAGGGTGACGTCCGTGACCGGCTCGGCGTACGCCCGCCCGGGCTGGGACAGGCTGAGGTAGCCGCCGCTGGCCGCCGTACCCAGGCCGACTGCCAGCCCGACCGCGACGGTGGCCCGGCCGAGGCGGGTCGCCCCAGGCCGCACCGCTCCGATCATGGCACCCCCCTCCAAGCCGGTCACGCAAGCCGCCGGTCACCTGAAGCCTCTGGACGGCATTATTCGGTGAACCGCATCCCGGCGCACCTCCTCCAGCCGACCAGTAACGGTACGCTGCGCGACATGAGCGGGTACCTCGGCTCTTACGCGACACTTGGCCTGCTGCTGCTCGCCGGGGCGGCGTTCTTCGTCGTGGCGTTCACCGCCAACCGGCTGCTGCGCCCCGCCCGACCGGCCAACCCGTCCGGCAAGTTGGTGACGTATGAGTGCGGCATAGACCCGGTCGGCGGCGACTGGGCACAGGCGCAGATCCGGTACTACGTCTACGCCTATCTTTATGTGCTTTTCGCCGTGGAGAGCGTCTTCCTGTTCCCGTGGGCGGTGGTCTACGCCAGGCCCGGGTTCGGCGTGGTCACCGTGGTGGAGATGGGCATCTTCATCGGCATAGTGGCGCTCGGCATCCTCTACGCCTGGCGCAAGGGGGTGCTGAGCTGGACCTGAGGCCGGTCAGGCCAGGCCGCGACGGGCTACGGCGGGCGGCCGGTCGCCCCGGATCGCGGCGACCATGTCCAGCACCCGGCGGGTGGCGGCGACCTGATGCGCGCGGAACACCCGGGCGCCCAGCCAGGCGGAGACCGCGGTAGCGGCGAGCGTACCCTCCAGCCGCTCCTCGACCGGCAGGTCGAGCGTCTCGCCCACGAAGTCCTTGTTGGAGATCGCGACCAGCACGGGCCAGCCGGTCGCCACGAGCTCGTCGAGGCGGTGGGTCACCTCCAGCGAGTGCCAGGTGTTCTTGCCGAAGTCGTGCGCCGGGTCGATGAGGATGCCGTCGGGGCGTACCCCCAGGTCCATGGCGTGCCTGGCGAGGCGGGTGACGGTGGCGACCACGTCGGCCACCACGTCGTCGAAGGCCACGCGGTGCGGCCGGGTCCGCGGCGCCAGGCCACCCGCGTGGGAGCAGACCAGCCCGGCGCCGGACTCGGCGGCGACCCGGGCGAGCTGCGGGTCCGCGCCGGCCCAGGTGTCGTTGACCAGGTCGGCGCCTGCCGCCACCGCCTCCGCCGCGACCTCGGCCCGCCAGGTATCGATCGACACAACCAGATCCGGGTACGCCGAGCGCACCGCGGCGACCGTCGCCACGGTCCGGCGGATCTCCTCAGCCGGGTCGACCTCGGCGCCCGGCCCGGCCTTGACACCGCCGATGTCGATGATGTCCGCCCCCTCGGCGACCGCCTTGTCCACCGCGCGCAGCGCGGCGTCTGCGGCAAAGGTCGCGCCGCGGTCAAAGAACGAGTCGGGGGTACGGTTCACGATCGCCATCACGGCCAGCTCCCGTTCGCCGAACCGCCGCCGGCCGAGCCGCAGTGGGGCCACCAGCCATCCCTTCCCGATAAGTTGATCATGAGCCTACCGGACCGGCCCGGGGTCGCTGCGGTCTCATCGCCATGCCACGATCGGTGCATGGGTCAGCTGCTGCTAATCCTCACCGCGGCGCTCGTCGTCGGGGCGATCGTGTTCGGCGTCGCGGTGGTGGTCACTGGCGGTGACCCCGGGCTGGAGCCGGCCGAGCCGGACGAACGGGCAGTTGCGCTGCCCACCAACCGACCGCTGGTCGAGTCCGACGTCAGCGGTGCCCGGTTCGACGTCGCGCTGCGCGGCTACCGGATGGCGCAGGTGGACCAGGCGCTGGCCCGCGCGGCGTACGACATCGGCTACAAGGATGAGCTGATCAACGTGCTGGAGTCGGAGATCGACGCGCTGCGGGCGGGTCGCTTCGAGGATGCCGAGGTGCTGCGCCGAGCCCGTGAGGCGTCCCTGGCCGGGATCGCGGCCGGTCCGGCCGGTCAGGCCGCCCCTCAGCCGGCTGGCTGGGAGATGGGTGACGGCGAGCCGGGTAGCCGCGATGGGGTCGACCTGGGACTGCTGACACCGCCTGCCAGCGGTGAGCCGGTTGCCGAGGATGTGGTTGCCGAGGATGTGGTTGCGGATGAGGTGGTAGCGGATGGGGCAGTGGCTGCGGATGGGGCGCCTGAGCGTGACGCGACCGCCCGCGACGCGGCTGAGCCTGCCGGGTCCATGGGGCTTGCCGGGTCCATGGGGCTTGCCGGGTCCATGGGGCTTGCCGGGTCCATGGGGCTTGCCGGGTCCATGGGGCTTGCCGGGT
>Ga0075420_100002439_pt1 | contig 16077 bp, 10 predicted proteins | sample SoiMetdeltSBSDD4_FD_75296 | JGI IMG/M metagenome (GOLD analysis project Ga0075420, IMG submission 75296) | Bulk soil microbial communities from a Populus tree surrounding site in Tennessee, USA - Soil MetaG P. deltoides SBSDD4 | ecosystem: Environmental > Terrestrial > Soil > Tree plantation... | reverse complement strand
CAGCTCGCCGGTCAGCGCCAGGCTCTCCAGGCCAAACTCGCGGATCGTCTCCAGCATCGTGTAGCGCGGCTCGCCGTCAGCGCCGTCGACGTGCCGCAGCAGGCTCTTGCTGAGCAGCGAGTCGACCAGGTCGAGGGGCGAGGGGTGAGGGGTGAGGGGCGAGAGATGAGCGGTCCGGCCATCCACTCGCCCCTCGATCATGCCTCCCATGGGGCCCCCTACCCCCACGGCCCTCGCCACTTCCTCGACGGCGTCCAGGGTGCAGCCGCCGACGAAGATCGCCAGCCGGCGGAACAGCGCCTGCTCGTCCGGCTCCAGCAGGTCGTAGCTCCAGGCGATCGTGTTGCGGAGCGCCTGGAGCCGGGCCGGCTGGTCGCGCGGGCCGCCGGTCAGGAGGCTCAGGGACGGTGCGCCGGTCGGACCGGCCAGGCGGGCCAGCATCGCCGAGGGCGGCAACAGGCGGGCTCTGGCAGCAGCAAGCTCGATGGCGAGCGGCAGGCCGTCGAGACGGTGACAGATCTCCGCGATCTCCCTGGCGTTGGCGTTGGTCAAGGTGAAATCGGTCCGGACGGCCTGTGCCCGCGCGACGAAGAGCTGGATCGCTTCGTACTGGCTCAGCGCGACGACCGCGTCGGCGGCGGCGGGCGACGGGGCTCGCGGCGGCAGCGTCAGGGACGGCACGTCGTACTCGTGCTCGCCCGACACTCGCAGCGCAACGCGGCTCGTCACCAGCAGCCTGAGACGCTTCGAGGCGGTCAACAGCTCGACCAGTCGCGGGCCCGCCTCGACCACCTGCTCCAGGTTGTCGAGGACCAGCAGGAGCTCGCGATCGCGCAGGTGCTCCGTCAGGGTCTCGAGCGGTGGCCGGCCGCCGTCCATCGCCACCCCGAGCTCGTGTCCGATCGTCGGCGCGACCAGGTCCGGGTCGCGGATCGGGGCCAGGGCGACGAAGCAGGATCCGTCTTCGAGCTGGCTGGCCAGCTCGACGGCGACCTGCGTGGCGAGGCGGGTCTTGCCCGTTCCGCCGGGCCCGATCAGCGTCACCAGCCCGACGTCTGGACGGAGCAGCAGCGCTCGGACCTCGGCGATCTCGCGCTCACGCCCGATCAACGGGCTGCGATGGGTCGGCAGGTTGTGCCGGCGGATGTCGGCCGATGCGAGCGGCGGGAACGCCGCCGGCAGGTCGGCCGACCCGAGCTGAAAGACTCGCTCGGGTTGCGTCAGGCCCCGCAGCCGATGGACGCCCAGATCCGTGAGCGTCGCTCCGTCGGGGAGGGTATCGCGTACCAGAGACTCGGTGGCCTCGGACAGGAGGGTCTGGCCACCGTGTCCGATGCCCCGGATTCGGGCGCAGCGGTTCACGGCCGGGCCGTAGTAGTCACCGTCGAGCAGCTCGACTTCGCCGGTGTGGATGCCGACTCGGACCTTGACCGGGTGCCGCGTGGGCCAGGGCTCGCACACGAAGGCCCGCTGGAGCTCCAGCGCGGCCAGGACCGACGCGGCAGCGCTCGGAAAGAGGGCGAACCGGCTGTCACCCTCGCCACGCGCGCCGATGTGGACGCCGCCGCGGTCGCCAACCGCGCGCTCGAACAGGGCGTCGTGTCGCCTGAGCGCGGCGCGCATCGCCTCGGGATCCTGCTCCCAGAGGACGGTGCTCCCTTCGATATCGGTGAGGAAGAACGTGACGGTCCCGGTCGGCAGCATCTGTTGGAGCCGCGGCGAAGGATCGACCATACGTTCCGTCTCCCGCGACGAGTAGGTCTCCAGATACGCTGGCCCGCCCGATCAACGCTCAGGCGGCCAGCCGGACGGTACCACGACCGAGGGGCGAGGAGCGAGGAGCGAGGGGGCCGTGCGCGACGGCGTGTTGTAGCCCGCGTCCGTGAGCCGATACCCTCCCAGTGGACGGTGCGCGGCCGCGCAGGCGGCCAGTGAGCGACGACCGGAGGTGCCTCGATGGCAGTCATCAGGATGGAGTTCACGTCGCGGCAGCCGTTCGCGGGCGGGGCCGCGTTCGGCGACCACGGCGCGTATGAGCGGATCGACGGGACCGTCCGGTTCGCTGTCGACCCGATGCACGAGGCGAACCGGGCGATCGTGGACCTCGACAAGGCGGCGCGGGATGACGCGGGTCGGGTCCACTTCGCGGCCGACTTCTGCATTTTCCAGCCCGTCGACCCGGCCCGCGGCAGCCGTCGCCTGCTCTTCGAGGTGACCAATCGCGGGCGCCGCAACGCCATGCGCCAGTTCAACCGCGCCCCCCTCGGTCCGCCGGACCTGAGGGATCCCGGCGACGGCTTCCTGATGCGCCACGGCTGGACCGTCGGCTGGTGCGGCTGGCAGTGGGACGTCATCCCGGCTCCGGGACTGCTGGCGCTCGATGCCCCCCAGGCGCTGGAGGACGGCCGGCCGATCCAGGGCCGGATCGCCGTCGAGTTCCAGCCGAGCGCCCCGGCCCCCGACAAGCTGCTGGCGAACCGGGTCCACAAGCCGTACCCCGTCGCCGACGTGAACGATCCCGAGGCCGAGCTATCCGTCCGCGACTGGCCTGGTGGCGAGCGCACGACGATCCCGCGCGAGCAGTGGGCGTTCGCCCGCGATCCCTCCTCCGTCGGGACAGGCTACGGCGCGCCGGTCCCAGACCCCGCTTACGTCTGGCTGGAGGGCGGCTTCGAGCCCGGCAAGGTCTACGAGGTCGTCTACCGCACGAACACCTGCCCCGTCGTCGGGACCGGCCTGCTGGCGATGCGCGACTTCACGGCGTTCCTGCATCACGGCTCGGAGGAGGACGGCAACCCGTGCGCCGGCCGGATCGACCGGGCCTACAGCTACGGGCGGTCGCAGAGCGGGCGGTTCATCCGCCACTTCCTCTACCTCGGGCTGAACCTGGACGAGGGGGGGCGTCAGGTCTTCGACGGGCTGCTGCCGCAGGTCGCGGGCGCCCGGCGCGGCCAGTTCAACCACCGCTTCGCCCAGCCGTCCGACCAGTCCACGCCGAGCTTCGGTCACCTGATGCCGTTCGCCGACGACCCGCAGACCGACCCGATCACGGGCGCTCGCGGCGGACTGCTGGACCGCCAGCGGAAGCTCGGCGGCGTGCCGAAGGTCTACGCGATCAACACCTCGGCGGAGTACTGGCGCGGCGATGCCTCGCTGGCCCACACCGACGTCGCCGGCACCCGCGACGTCGAGCCGCCGGCCGAGGTCCGCAGCTATCTGTTCGCCGGGACGCAGCACGGCATCGGCACGCTGCCACTCACGACGAAGGGTGGAGAAGAGGGCGCGCACGGCGTCCACGGCTTCAACGCCGTCGACTACTCGCCGCTGACGCGGGCGGCGCTGCTGAACCTGGATGCCTGGGCCTCCGACGGTATCGAGCCGCCGCCGAGCGCCTTCCCGCGCTTGAGCAACGGCACGGCGGCCGCCCCGGGCAAGGTGATCGAGCGGTTCCGCGCGGTGCCGGGCATCACCGTCCCCAACCCGGAGCGGCGCCTCTCGATCTGGCGGACCGACCTCGGCGTGACCGAGGAGGAAGGGGTCGCCAGGCTGCCGGTCAGGCTCGGCGAGCGGTACCAGACCTTCGTCTCGCAGGTCGACGCGGACCTGAACGAGCTGGGCGGCATCCAGCTCCCGGATCTGACCGTGCCGGTCGGCAGCTACACCGGCTGGAACCCGCGAGCCCCCGAGACCGGCGGCGCGGGCCAGATCCTCTCGATGCAAGGCTCGACCCTGCCGTTCGCGGCGACGAAGGCCGAGCGCACCGAGCGCGGCGACCCGCGCCCCTCGATCGAGGAGCGGTACCGCGACCGCGACGACTACGTGGCCCGGGTCCGCGCCGCCGCCGAGGTGCTGGCCCGCCAGCGGTATATCCTAGATGAGGACGTCGAGGTGGCCGTCGAGAACGCCGCCGCGCGCTACGACGTGTTCGCGGCGACGCCGGCGACAGTGGGGTAGCCCTCACCCCCCGCCCCCTCTCCCTACCGTGGGAGAGGGGGAGATCACGGGCTAGTCCCGTGCCGGCTCCCCTCTCCCGCGCACCGGGACGTCGGCGAAGCCGATGTTCGCGCCGCGCAGCGGAGGGGTTGGGGGTGAGGGGCGAGAAGGAGGAGACAGGTGGACGATCGGGCGAACGGGCGATCTCAGGCTGCGCTGGCTGGGGTCAGGGTCATCGACTTGACCCAGTTCGAGGCCGGCACCACGTGTACCGAGTCGCTGGCCTGGCTCGGGGCGGACGTCATCAAGGTCGAGCCGCCGGGCCGGGGCGAGCCGGGCCGCACCCTGGGCGGCGACCCGAACGATGGTGACGCCTGGTACTTCCTGCTGCTGAATGCCAACAAGCGCAGCGTCTCGCTCAACCTGAAGGACGAGCGCGGCAAGGAGATCCTGCGCGGGCTGATCAGGCAGGGCGACGTCTTCGTGGAGAACTTTGCGCCGGGCGCCATCGAGCGGCTCGGCTTCGGCTACGACGAGGTCCGCGCGCTGAACCCGCGCATCATCTACGCCCAGGTCAAGGGATACGCGCCTGATGGGCCGTACGGAAAGTTCCTGAGCTTCGACATGATTGCCCAGGCGGCCGGCGGCTCGTACTCGATCACCGGCGAGCCGGGCGGGCCGCCCCTCAAGCCGGGCCCGAACGCCGGCGACACCGGCACCGGCATGCTTCTCGCGCTCGGGATCACGGCCGCCCTGTTCCAGCGCCAGAACACCGGCAAGGGCCAGCGGATCGAGGTGGCGATGCAGGAGTCGGTGATCAACTACTGCCGCGTCAGCTACGCGTCGACTATGGCCACGGGCAAGCCGGCCGGACGCAGCGGGGCGATCAGCACCAACACGCCGCGCGTCCCGGGCGGCCTGTTCCCCTGCAAGGGCGGCGGTGAGAACGACTTGTGCTACATCTACCCCACGACCGGGAGCCAGAGCTGGGAGCGGCTGCTGAAGGTGATCGGCCGCGAAGAGCTGATCGACGACCCGCGCTACGCCACGCCCGAGGCCCGCCTCGAGCGTCGCCACGAGGTGAACGAGATCGTCGCCGAGTGGACCCGTCAGCGCGACAAGCAAGAGGTCATGGAGCTGGTCGGGGCGGCCGGCGTGCCGGCCGGCGCAGTTCTCGACACCGTCGACCTGGCGACCGACCCCCACTTGCGGAAGCGCGGGATGTTCGTGGAGCTGGAGCACCCGGACCGGGGGACGTTCGTGATGCCGGGCTGGCCGGTCAAGATGTCGGCGTCGGAGGTGCCGGTCCAGACGGCGCCCCTGCTGGGGGAGCACAATGAGGAGGTGCTGGGCGAATTGCTGGGGTACTCGGCCGAGCAGGTGGCCGCCCTCCGCGAGGAGAAGGTGCTGTAGGACGTCGCCGGGCGGCGCTCGGTCTATCATGGAAGGCCGCTCCGAGCAGGAGGGTCCGCGTTGACGCGGGGCAGAAGTCCAGGGAGGGACGGCTGATGGCAGATCGTCTGGCCGGGAAGGTCGCGCTGGTCACGGGGGCCGGCTCGCGCGCGGAGGGCATCGGCAACGGCAAGGCGACCTCGATCCTGTTCGCGCGCGAAGGGGCGAAGGTCATCTGCGTCGACAACGTCTTGCAGCGGGCCGAGGAGACCGTCCGCACGATCGAGTCGGAGGGCGGCACCGCCGTCGCGGTCGAGGCCGACGTGACCAATCGCGGCGACTGCGAGCAGATGGTCGGCGTCGCCATCGAGCGGTTCGGGCAGCTCAACATCCTCCACAACAACGTCGGCATCGGGTCGCGCCAGCCGATCCGCGAGGTCACCGAGGACGAGTGGGACCGCGTCATGGCGGTCAACATCAAGAGCATCGTCTTCTCGACCCAGGCGGCGATCCCGTACCTGGAGCAGGCCGGCGGCGGCTCGATCATCAACATCGCCTCGATCGCGGCGCTGGTGCACTACCACGGCATCCCGGCCTACCAGACCAGCAAGGCCGGCATCATCGGCCTCTCGATGAACCTGGCCGGCGACCTCGGCGAGAAGAGGATCCGGGTCAACACGATCTGCCCCGGCCAGGTCTGGACCCCGATGGCCGGCTCCCACATGAGCCCGGCCCGTCGCGCCGAGCGGGTGAAGGCCGGCTTCATCCAGGAGGAAGGCACGGCCTGGGACATCGCCTGGGCGGCCGTCTACCTCGCCAGCGACGAGGCGCGCTGGGTCACGGGCCAGGTGATCGCGGTGGACGCTGGCGTCACCTTGACGACGCGCGGCGGCACCGACGGCCGCCTCGACCGGGGCTGACCCGCCCTGCCCCCTCCCCCGCGAACATCGTCCTTCGGACGACCATCCCTACCACTGCAATCATGCCTACCAATGCACCGCTTCGCGGCACGTCGGCGCTGCGCGGCACAGCGGCGTCGCAGCCGATGAGTGCTCTGCGCAGCGGAGGGGGCGCGCAGCGCCGGAGTCCAGCGAGCTCCGAGGAAGGCACGAGGTGAGGGGGTTGGGGCAGGGCCTCCTACCGCCCCGGGATGATCTCGATGGCGCCGTCGACGACCTCGCCCTGCGCCACCGCCCGCGTCGTCGCCGTGGCGACGTTCGAGTAGCCGGAGCTGCTGGCGCTGCCGTTCGCGCGCACCCGGTACCAGTACTGCCGGTTCCGGTTCAGGCCGGTGCTCGGGTAGGTCCGGACGTTCGGCCCGACCGTCGCGATCGACGAGAAGCCGGTGCCGTCCGTCGACCGCTCGATGGTGAAGCCGGTCTCGCTGCTGGCGTTGTCGGTCCAGGCGAGGTCGATCCGGTTGCGCGAGATCGTCGTAGCCGTCAGGTTGGAGGGCGCCGCCGGGACGACCGGCGCGTTGGTCGGGGTGCGGGTGGCGGTCGCCGTGGGCGTCGGCGTCGCCGTGCTGGTGCCGGTGGGCGTCGGCGTGCGCGTGTTCGTCGGCATCGGCGTGTTGGTGATCGTCGGGGTGTGGGTCGCGGTCGAGGTCGGGGTGGGGGTACCGGTCTCGGTCGGCGTGCCGGTCATGGTCGGCGTGCTCGTCATCGTCGGGGTCGCGGGCGGGGCGCCGGTCATCAGTCGGTCGATGTTGAGCCGGCCGCCCGTGGCGGTGATGCTGGCGAGCGAGGTGGTCGGCTCGACGCTGCCCAGGATTGCGTCGCGGATCTCGGAGCCGGTCGGGACGCGCCCCTGCTCGGCGACGAGGCTGGAGGCGTAGAGCGCGGCGGCGCCGGTGACGTGGGGCGCCGCCATCGAGGTGCCGCTCTTCGATCCGTACGTGTCGTTCGGGGTCGTCGAGAGGATGCTGCCGCCGGGCGCTCCGAGGTCCACGGTCTGGCGGCCGTAATTCGACGACGAGCGCTTCGCGCCGTTGCTGTCCAGGGCGGCCACGGAGATCACGTTGTCGTAGCCGGCCGCCGCCTCGAAGATCGTGCCGTCGTCGAGGACGACCGGCTGGAGGCTGGAGTAGTTGCACGGATAGCGCGGGCTCGCGTCGTTGTTGGCGCCGTCGTTGCCGGCCGACGCCACGTACAGGATCTCCGCTCGGGCCGCCCGAATGATGGCGCCGTGCACCGACTTGGAGTACGACGACCCGCCGAACGAGGCGTTGACGGCCACCAGCTTCAAGTCGTGCCGTTCCTTCAGGTCGATCAGGTAGTCGAGCGCCCTGGCCAGATTAAAGGTGGTGGAGCTGCCCGTGTACTTGACCGAGACGATCGAGACCTGCCAGTTTACGCCGGCCACGCCGCGCCCGTTGCCGCCGACCGCGCCGATAGTTCCCGCCACGTGGGTGGCGTGCCCGCCGGTCTCGTCGGCCGAGCCGGCGTCGTAGACCGAGCCGTCGTCGTTGACGAAGTCCCAGCCGTGGACGTCGTCGATGTACCCTCCGGCGTCGCAGTTGGTGTCCGGGTCCAGGTAGTCGCCGGCCCCGTCGTTCTTCACCCGCATCGACTCCGAGCAGTTGTCGTCCTGGTTCACGCCGTCGACGGTACTGTCGATCGGGTTCGTCCAGATGTTCGCCCGGAGGTCCGGGTGGTTGACGTCGATGCCGGTGTCGATCACCGCGACCACGATGTCGCGGCTGCCGGTGAACCCGCGTGCCCAGGCCTCGCCGGCCTGCGAGCCGTACGGGTTGGCCGGGGTCGTCGCGTCGCCATAGAGGCCCCAGGTCGAGCCGTTGAGGTAGGACGGGTCGTCCGAGGTGGCGTCCGGGTAGTAGTAGTAGTTCGGCTCGACGAACGCCACCGACGGGTCGGCGCGCAGGCCGCGCACGGCGTCGGCGACGGTCAGGCCCGGCGGCAGCGCCGCCAGCTCGCGCTCCTCGCCGTTGCTGAGGCGCGCCCGCGCCTTGCGCCAGGCACCGATGCGCGAGCGGACCGATCCCCGCTGGTCGGCGCCGACGCCCCGCCGATACTGGATGACCACCTCGCCCGGGACGACGTCCGCGCTGGCCGTCGCCTGCTGGGCGGCGTCGGCGGCGTCCGGCTCGGCGCCGGCGTTGCCCAGGACGGTCACGACGAGCACGAGCGCAAGGACGACGCGAAGCGCTCGCGACTGCCGCATCGGGCCCTCCCCGGCGAGGTGTCGCCAGTATAGGCCAGGCGGCGCTTCATATCCCCGCCAGCATGAGGATGCCATGGCCAACCCGGGGGTGCTATAGAACAGTGGCACGCCGGTTGCCAATGGACGGCCAGGCTCGACGTGCGCCGTGCGCCGCGCGCCGCCCCGCGTGACCGCCCCCAAAGCCCCCTGAAGGACAGAGGCTCTGCTGATGTGGCCCGCCGGTTCGCACCTGCTGCGGTACGGCGTTGCCCTCGGGGTGGCCGCCGTCGCGCTGGGCCTCACGCTCGCGCTCCAGCCGATCGTCGCGCGGATCCCGATGGCATTCTTCTTCGGGGCGGTGGCGATCAGCGCCTGGCACGGCGGCCTCGGGCCTGGCCTGCTGACCGCGGTCCTCGGCGTCCTGGCCGTCGAGTACGTCTTCATCGACCCGGCCTACGCCTTCGGTCCGATCTCGCCGAGCGACCTGCTCGCGCTGTCGATCCTTGGGGCCGTGGCCGCGCTGATCGCCACGCTCCAGGCCCGCCTGCGAAGCGCCAGTCGACGAATCGCGGCCGCCACCGCCGAATCCGCGATCGCCGAGCGCGCTCGCGCCCGGCTCGCCGCCATCGTCGGCTCCTCCAACGACGCGATCATCGGCAAGACCCTGGACGGCACGATCACGGACTGGAACGCGGCGGCCGAGCGGATGTACGGCTACACCGCCCGCGAGACGATCGGCCGACCGATCGCGCTGCTGGTCCCGCCGGACCGCCTGGACGAGCTGGCCGAGATCATGGAGCGGCTCCGGCGCGGGGGGCGCATCGACCAGCACGACACGGTCCGGGTGACGAAGGACGGCCGTCGCCTCGACGTCTCGGTCAGCATCTCCCCGATCGCCAACGAGCGGGGCGAGATCCTCGGCGCGGCGACCATCGCGCGGGACGTGACCGAGCGCCGGCGCGACGAGGTCCGCCTGCGCTTCCTGGCCGAGGTCGGCGAGCTGCTGACCGCCTCGCTCGACTACGAGACGACGCTCCAGACCGTCACCCGACTGGTCGTGCCGACCCTCGCCGACTGGAGCGCGATCGACATGGTCCAGGAGGACGGCTCGGTCGCGCGGCTCGCGGTCGCCCACCAGGATCCGGCCAAGGTCGAGCTGGCGCACGAGCTGTACGAGCGATACCCCCCGGACCCGGACGATCCGACGGGCCTCCCGCACGTGCTGCAGTCCGGCGAGCCCGAGCTGTACCCCGAGATCCCGGACGAGCTGCTGGTGGCCGGCAGCCGCGACGAGGAGCCGCTCAGGATCGCCCGCGAGCTCGGCCTGACCTCGGCGCTGATCGTGCCGCTCGTGGGGCACGGGCGGATCCTCGGCGCCATGTCCTGGGTCTACGCCGAGTCCAACCGCCGCTACGACGAGTCCGACCTGGCGTTCGCCCAGGAGCTGGCACGCCGCGCCGCCCTGGCCGTCGACAATGCGCGGCTGTACCGCGAGACACAGACAGCGATCCGCGACCGCGACGAGGTGCTGACGATGGTCTCGCACGACCTCCGCAGCCCGCTCACCAGCATCCTCGGGCAAGCCCAGCTCCTCCAGCGGATCGTGGACGCCGAGGAGCAGCCCCGGCTGGCCCGGGGCCTGGAGCGGATCGAGGCGACGACCAGGCGGATGGACGGCCTGATCGACGAGCTGGTGGACGTGGCGCGCCTCCGGGTGGGCGCCGAGATCCAGCTGCGGCGCTCGGCGGTCGACCTGGCCGCCCTGGTGCGCCAGGCCGTCGACGAGCACGAGCAGCGGTCCGGCCAGCACCGGATCACCCTGGAGGGCGGGTCGGACGGCCTGGTCGGCATGTGGGACGGCCCGCGGCTCCGGCGCGTGCTCGACAACCTGTTGGGGAACGCCACGAAGTACAGCCCCGAGGGCGGGCTGATCGAGGTCGCCCTGCGACGCGAGGAGGGCGCCGACGGGGCCCGCGCCGTCCTCACGGTCCGCGACTTCGGCGTGGGAATCCCGCCCGAAGACCAGCAGCACGTCTTCGAGCCGGGCCGCCGTGGCCGCAACGTCGGCGACATCGGGGGGACCGGGATCGGCCTGGCCGGGGCGTGCCAGATCGTGCGGCAGCACGGCGGCTCGATCGGCGTGCAGAGCGAGCTGGGGAAGGGCAGCACGTTCACGGTCAGCCTGCCGCTGGTCCACGACGAGGAGCCCGTGGCGAGCGTCCAGTAGCGGGCAGCCCGATCCGTTGCCGTCCCGCGCGACGCTCGGCCGCCGGGGTCGTATCATCTCTCCGAACGGCGGAACCGACGGGCCGGGAGGAGTTTTCTGGATCGGACGATGCGTGAGGCCGCCTCGTCAGGGGCGAACGGGGCCGCGCCCTCGGCGCATCAAGCGCTGCTGGACGAGATCACCGGCAGCAGCGCCTGGCTGCGCCTGATCTGGGACTCCGCGCCGGACGCGATGGCGCTCTCCGATCCGGACGGCACCGTCCTGCTGGTCAATCCGGCCTACTGCGCGCTGTACGGGTACCGGCCGGACGAGCTGGGCGGCCACAGCTTCGCGATCATCTTCCCCCCGGACGTCCGCGAGGCGGCGGCGCGGCAGTACCGCGAGATCTTCGCTGGCGCCGGCCCGACGCAGACCTACGAAACCTGGATCACCCGCAAAGACGGCACCGAGCGGTTCGTGCAGTCCCGGGCGGAGCTGCTCATCCAGGATGGTCGCCCCCGGGCGATGCTCTCGATCATCCGCGACATCACGGACCGCAAGCGAGCCGAAGAGGCGCTGATGGAGCGCGAGACGCGCTTCCAACTGGCGCTCGCGCTCGCCCCGGTGATGGTGTTCACCCAGGACGCCGAGCTGCGCTACACCTGGGCCCACTCCTCGATCGTGGACGGGCCGGACGCCGACGCCATCCTGGGCAAGACGGACTTCGAGCTCCTGCCGCCCGATGAGGCCGCGGCGCTGCTGACGCTGAAGCGTCGGGTCCTGGACCTCGGCGATCGCGTGCGGGGCGAGACGACGCTGACGTTCGGCCCGCGCACCTACGACATCAGCTTCGTCGTCGCGCCGCTCCGCGACAGCAAGGGCACGATCGTGGGGCTGATCGGGGCCTCCGTCGACGTCTCGGATTACCGGGCCCTCGAACGGCGCCAGCGGCAGTTCGTGGCGATGGCGGCCCACGAGCTCCGGACGCCCGTCACCTCGATCCTCGGCTTCGCGCAGCTCGTGCAGCGCCGCCTGCCGGAGGACCGCCACGTCGCCACGATCGTCAAGCAGGCCGCGAGCCTGGATCGGCTCATCAACGACCTGATCGACGCCGCCCGGATCGAGGACCGGCGGCTGGATCTGCGGCGCGAGCGCTTCAATCTGACGGACCTGGCGTGCGACGTCGCCGAGCAGGTCCGGCCCCTCTCCGATGCCCACCCGATCCGCGTCGCGGCGCCGCCGACGCCGCTGGAAGGCGCCTGGGATCGGGAGCGGTTGGGCCAGGTGATCCAGAACCTGCTCGTCAACGCCGCCAAGTACTCGCCCGGCGGCGGCGAGATCGTGCTGACACTCGCGGGTCTGGGCGACGCCGTCGAGCTGGCCGTCCAGGACCAGGGCGTCGGGATCCCGACCGGGGCGCTCCCCCGTCTGTTCGACCCGTTCTATCGTGTCGAGCGGACGTCGGGGTCCGCCCAGGGCCTCGGGCTGGGGCTGCACATCAGCCGCTCGCTGGTCGAGGCGCACGGCGGCCAGATCCGGGCCGAGAGCGCCGGCGAGGGCCGGGGCACCACCTTCACCGTGACGCTGCCCCGCGAGCCCGCCGAGACGCCCTGAGCCAGCGCCACCAGTGCAACCCCACCGCGAGCGTCAGCGAGCCGGACGCTCGGGTACGTTGGTCCTCCTCGCTGACGCTCGCGGTGCGGACGTAGATCCCGGAATACCGGCCAACTCCGGCTGGCGGTCGGCTCACAGGCTGTGGAGGACCGTCCTACTCGATCTTCGCGACGGTCCCATCTGGCGCCAGCGTCAGCAGATAGGGGATCTCGCGCTTCTCGCTCCCGCGCCGCGCCTGCACGACGTAGAACCGGACCTCGTCGCCCTGGACCGTCCGGTAGGCGGCGATCTGCTTGTAGCCGACGATCTTCTCGCCGCTTCGCTCCTGCTCCTGGAAGATCGCCGCCACGGCGGCCGGTCCGGCCAGGCCAGTCCGCTGCTCCAGGGAGCGCCGCATCTCCGGCGAGAGGCTCGTGAAGACCTCGGCCACGTCGCGGGTCAGCATGCCGCGCATGTACTGGTCGGCGGCATTCTCGGCCGCCGCGGTCCGCGCCGGACGCTCGGCGGCGTCGGTGCCGGGCACGCCGATGACCAGGAACGCCAGCAGGCCGGCCAGCGCCAGCAGGACGATCGGGTCGCGGACGAGGTGGCGGATCGTGCGGGCCGCCGCCCGCCGCGCCACCAGCGACAGCGGGTACTCACCGATGCGAGCCATGGTCCCACCTCGACGATGCATGGAGTCGCGGAGTAGGGGCCGCCCCCGCAGCCGGGGGCGGCCCAACGGAGGAGGGGCGGGATGGGTTCAGGCCTGGACGGTCTGGATCTTGATCTGCTTCGGCTTCGCGTGCTCAGCCTTCGGCAGCTTCAAAAGCAGGACGCCGTTCTGGTACGCCGCCTCGACGTGCTCGCTGTTGACGTCGCCCGGCAGGCCGATCTGGCGGCGGAACTCGCTCGGGCCGAACTCCTGCCAGACCGCCTTCGCGCCCTCGGGCGGCGCGGCGGCCAGCGTACCGGACACCGTGATCGTGTTCCCGAGCGCGGTGACCTCGACGTTCTCGGCGCTCGCGCCCGGCACCAGCAGCGCAACCTGGTAGGCGTCGTCGGTCTCCCAGATGTTCGCCTTGATCCCGTTGTCGGCGTACGCGCCGGCCCCGGCGCCCGCGAACGGCGTGAACGCGCTATCGAACAGGCGGTCGAACGCGTCGCGCAGGGGCAGCATGCCGCGCTCAGACGGGCGCGCATAGCTGTTCGTTCGTGCCAATCCGTTCATGGGAGCTACCTCCTTACGTCCAGCGTGATCGGCGATCGGTGGCCGATCGGTGATCTGGGAACAGGATAGCCAGGGCCGTGTTAACGCCGAGTAGGAGCGACGTCAGAGATCGATTAGAGCCGCGTCAGAGCTTCGTATGCGGCGCCCTCGACCTTGCGGCGGCGCGGCTTTGGGGTATCCTGCCGACACGCGACTGCACCGTTTCAGCGGTCGGGGCGGTCGGCCGAGCCTGGCGAGGGGCGGAGCGTATGACAGAGACGTTGGCGTCGGCGTCCACCGAGCAGCACGTCGGGGTGGCCGGGGTGCAGCTCCACCTCGTGCGGGGCGGCAGCGGCGACCCGCTGCTGGTGCTCCACCACGACATCGGCAACCCCGGCTGGCTGCCGTTCCACCGGCAGCTCGCCGAGCGGTTCGAGGTCGTCGCCCCGTCCCACCCGGGCTACGACCGCTCCGAGCGGCCGGAGTGGATGCGCAGCGTGCGCGACGTCGCCGTCGTCTACCAGTGGCTCCTCGCCGACCTGGAGCTCGAGGCCGTCACCCTGGTAGGGCTCGGCTTCGGCGGCTGGGTCGCCGCCGAGATGGCGACGATGGCGCCGACGGCCTTCAGGCGGCTCGTCCTGGTGGGCGCGATGGGACTCAGGCCGGACGACGGCGAGATCATGGACCAGGCGCTGGTCAACTACATCGAGTACGCCCGGGCCGGATTCGCCGACCAGGCGGCCTTCGACCGGGTCTACGGCGCCGAGCCGTCCACGGACCAGCTCGAAGCCTGGGACCGCAACCGTGAGATGTCGTTCCGGATCGCCTGGAAGCCGTACATGTACTCGCAGACGCTGCCCCACCTGCTCGGCGGCGTCAAGACCCCGGCGCTGGTGGTCTGGGGCTCGGAGGACCGGATCGTGCCCCGGAGCTGCGGCGAGCAGTACGCCCGGGCGCTGCCGAACGCCCGGCTGGAGATCGTGCCGGGGGCCGGGCACTGCCTGGCGCTGGAGCGCCCGGACCAGCTCGCATCCTTGATCGACCGTTTCGCGACCGCTGGCTGAGCGACCGCTTCGTGACGACCTGAAGGGAGCGCGCGATGCACCTGATGTACTTCACCGAGCAGCCGATGTCGGCGTACCCCGTCGACGAGGGGCGGGCGTTCGGGAACACGGCGCTGATGTTCTCCAACCGCCACTTCGACCCCGTCGCCGGGAGCAAGCTGTACCAGGATCGAATCGACGAGTACCTGTACGTCGAGGAGATGGGCATCGACGGGATCATGCTGAACGAGCACCACAACGCGCCGTTCTGCATGCAGGCGAAGGCCAACATCTTCGCCGCGATCCTGGCCGGCATGACGAAGCGCGTCAAGATCGTGCTGCTGGGCAACCCGCTGCCGCTCGCCGAGAACCCGATCCGGTTGGCCGAAGAGCTAGCGATGATCGACATGGTCTCGCAGGGGCGGCTCGTCTCGGGATTTGTGCGGGGCGGTGGGCAGGAGCAGCTCGCAACGGGCGTCAACCCGGCCTTCAACCGCGAGCGCTTCGAGGAGGCCCACGACCTGATCGTCAAGACCTGGACCGTGCCGGGGCCGTTCCGCTGGGAGGGCACCCACTACCAGCACCGCGTGGTGAACCCGTGGGCGCTGCCGCTCCAGCAGCCGCACCCGAGGATCTGGATCCCCGGCGTCCTGAGCACCGAGACGATCATCTGGGCGGCCCAGCAACGGTACCCGTACATCGCGCTGAACACCTCGATCGAGGCCACGAAGCGGATCTGGGCGACCTACGACAAGGCCGCCGAGGAGGTCGGCTACACGCCGGGCCCGGAGAACCGCGGCTACTTGCAGCGGATCTTCGTCGCCGAGACCGAGGAGAAGGCGCTGGAGAACGCCCGCCAGTTCATGTGGATGCAGGGCGAGTTCACGGGGCTGGCCCACCCGGTCTGGAGCAGCCCGTCCGGCTACTTCTCGCCGGAGCGCCGGCGCGACTTCGTGCAGTTCGCCGTCGGCCGGGCGACCAGCCCGCGTGGCCGCCCGAGCTTCGAGCAGCAGATCGACGACATGCAGATCATCGCCGGGACCCCGACGTCGGTGCTGCCGAAGCTGCGGCGCATCCTGGAGGCGACCCGGCCGGGCATCATGGCGTTCTGGGGCAGCGACGGCAACGTCAGCCACGAGGACACCAGGACCTGCATCCGCCTGCTGGGCCAGGAGGTCCTGCCGGCCGTGCGGGAGATCGGCAAGGAGCTGGGGCTGACCAGCCCGTTCGAGGCGAACGCGCCGGTCAGCATCCGCCACGCGGAGGGGCCGGAGGCACCGGCGCCGGAGCGGGTCGCCGCCGCCGTCTGACTCGTCGACGGCGCCACGAAGCCGGCCGGGGCGCACGCCCCGGCCGGGCGACCGTCTGGAGCGCGCTGCCGGGGACGGTCAGTGCCCGAACGTCACCGGTACGCGGCGCGGCCCGCGCACCGTCCCCTGCGACCAGGTGACGGCGGCCGGATCGGCGAGGGTGAAGCGCGGGATCCGCCGAAGCCACTCCTCCAGCGCCACCCGCAGCTCCATCCGGGCCAGGTTCGA
>Ga0075420_100002437_pt1 | contig 16087 bp, 17 predicted proteins | sample SoiMetdeltSBSDD4_FD_75296 | JGI IMG/M metagenome (GOLD analysis project Ga0075420, IMG submission 75296) | Bulk soil microbial communities from a Populus tree surrounding site in Tennessee, USA - Soil MetaG P. deltoides SBSDD4 | ecosystem: Environmental > Terrestrial > Soil > Tree plantation... | reverse complement strand
GGTCGGAGTCACTCTATTTGAATGGTCGGACCATCAAGGTATCCACCATCAATCAACTCAACGCCTCATTGCTGGTGACCGGCTTCGCGTACGACATCCGAGATAATCCCAACAATAACCTCGACCATTTTGCTCGTGTATCGTTGCAGGTACAGGGGTTGCGCAGGACTGGATCGGCAGCATTGGACCTGTGTTATGTCGCGAGTGGCCGGTTCGACGCGTTTTGGGAGGTTCAATTGCAGCCGTGGGATATGGCCGCCGGCATCGTGATTCTGCAAGAGGCAGGCGGGTTGGCGAGTTCCTTTCAGAAGGACACTTTTTCAATCTACGGTCAGGAACTCGTCGCCAGCAACGGTCTGATTCACGATGAACTGCTCGCGCTCCTCAATCAAGATCCATCCCGCTTATAGCCCGAACAGGGCAGCGAATAGCTTATGGCCGATAGCAGAGAGCGTATAGGCAAGACTCGGAGGCATAGGCGATCAGCCCTTATCTTCGCAGCCATAGGCCATTAGCCATAAGCGGCCATATACAGTACTCACGATGATGCGATATGATCCGACAACCACCGGGAACAAGGAGCACTCGAGATATGGCAAGCCATGTACCACCGGATGACCCCGGACAGCAAATGCCTTCTCACGACACGCTAGACGTCGAATTGCTTCGCGTGAACGTCAGCCGCAGGGGCAAACTCGTGAATGCGGAATGGGCGCTCCATCCTCAGATCAAGCAGGACCTTGGGCCTGACGAATGGAAAGAAATCACGCAGCTCATGTCCAAGGTGACAGATATCGTCGGCCATCGCTTTTCGCAGATCCTCACGGACGTCGAGCCTGACCCGCCTGGAAATGCGTAGCCGGCCAACGCCGGCCCCAATTTCGTTTCCTGCTTTTCGCACCCCCAAGTCTATTCGCCCAACAAAGGAGTAAACCATGGACACATACTACCACCCGCACGATCTGGGCAAATTCGCCGACATGGGCAAAGGGAATAAAGAGCTCTGGGACAAGTTCATGAACTATTACAGCGCCGTGTTCACGGAAGGCGCGCTTACGGAACGTGAAAAGGCTCTCATTGCGCTTGGGGTCGCGCATGCCGTGCAATGCCCGTATTGTATCGATGCCTATACGCAGGCCTGTCTCGAGAAAGGTTCTAATACGGAAGAAATGACCGAAGCCGTCCATGTGGCTTGTGCGATCCGCGGCGGAGCCTCACTGGTGCACGGCGTGCAAATGCGGAATGTCGCTGAGAAGTTGTCGATGTGACCCGGAGGCATCAATCCGTCGCGGGGTAGCCGTCACAATCATTCGTCAACGGTCAAGCGTAGAGAGACCTTCACGACCGAATGACGAGTGCCAATTGAGGAGACCGTCTGACGCATGGCGATTGACGAATGACCAACCCGTTCAGTAGTACAGGTGTTCCGGAATCGCGAGCGTGAAGTATTTCCCCCGTTCTTCGTAGAGGATTCCCTTCATCGTCAGCAGATCCAACGCGGCGTCGATCGTTGAGCCTTGTCCGATTGATTCGGAAGTTTGCGCCTCAGCTGCCGCGAGAATCTGCTCTTTGGACTTCGGAGCCTCATTACACATCTCGATGATGACAGATGCCGGCCGGTCGAACCGTTCCCGAGTGGGGGAAGCGGGATTTCTCCCGTCGTAGACGGTGACGTAGGTCATGGCTTTTGAGAAATACAAGAACGGCTTTTCGGGGCACGAAAACCGGCGTTGCCATTCTTCTACCACCGCGACCAACTCCTGATACACGTGTGGATCGACGTTCCAATTGTCCAGCTCATATTCGAAGTCATAGGCGATCTTCTTCAGATCCACGTGACGCGCATCGTAGACATACTCATAGGCCGCGCCGGGACCTGTAATACGTACTCCATATTCTTGGGGACGCATATAGTACGGGCTGAACCGCTCCAGCCAGAACTTACCGGTTGCCTCGGGGGGCTGGAGATGGAAGAGCGAGGGAAGCAGATGAATTTGCCGCTGATAGTCATCGTTCGTTTCGCCGGGAAATCCCAAGAGCAGGTTCCATGAGACCACGACTCGATAGTAAAAACTCCATTTGAGGCACACGATGTTCTGGATCGGAGTGACGCCCTTGTCCATCGCACGAAGCTGGTTTTGGCTCAGACTTTCCAGCCCTGGTTGCATGCACTTCACCCCGCCGACCGCAAGCGTGCGTATCTGCTGCCGGTTGAGATTGCTTTTTGTTTCGATGAAGACATCCAGATCACATCGATCCGCCGCAAATTTGCCGAAGAGGTTTTCGATGTATTTCAGATCGATGATGTTATCGACCAGTCGAAACCGCGAGCTATCGTACCGGCTGGAGAGGGCGGCCAGTTCCCGAGCCACCTGTTCCACCGACTTGGCACGGAACTTCATGCTCTGCGCATTCAGACCGCAGAAGGTGCAATGATGCTTCTCGCCCCACCAACATCCACGCGAGCCCTCGTAGAGCAGGATGCGATCGAGACCCATCTGTGAATCAGCGCCAAGCTCCGCCAGCAAGTGATAATAGTCGTCATAATCCGGCGGGCCGGTCCGGACGAAATCTGTAAAGAGCGCGGGATTCGGCTCAAAACGGATCCGCTCGTTCTCCCGGTACGTGACCCCTTTTGGATAGGGCCCGCCATCTCCGGCCATGAGCTGCGCCACGAGCGCAGGAAACGTATCCTCCCCCTCACCGACGACCACATGGTCGATAAAGGGAAAGGCACGAAAATACTCCAGTCCCATCTCTCCGTCATAGTTGGCTCCGCCGAACACGATACGGACGTCCGGATACAGGTCCTTGATCAGCTTCGCCAGCGTGAGACTGGCCACATTCTGATCAAAGGTCGAGGTAAACCCCACGATGCGATATTGCCCCCAATCGATGGCGGTCATCGCCCATGTCAGGAACTGAGGGGCAATTCGGGTCGCCATGTCTTCGAAGTAGGAGCGGTCGTGGCCGGTCTGCTGCGAAATCTGTTCGAAGAGGGGTTTGAACGTCGTCGGGTATTCCGCACGTTTCAGGTTATCGCGGAAGAGAAGGTAGGAAAACAACCACTCGCCGAACAGCGCGCGCTTTTCACAAATCAACTCGTACAGCGGCACACCGATCTTATGTGCGAACCGCACGTTGAGGTGATGGCATTCAACGCCCACCCCCTTGGATTTGAGCAGGGCTGAGAGTGTGCCCAACTGAATAGACGGGTACTTCGAATAACTGAACGGCATGTTGACCAGGGCTACCGGTATCTTCTGATCGGTCACGATGCTGGCCTTCTCATGCAATACCGCGAGGACAGAATCTGTCAGACCGCACCGGCCCGGAACGGTTCAAATGCCCGGTCCGCCTTCGCAGCCATATAGAAGTCGCTCTCGGTCAATCCATTGATCTTATGGGTCCAGATCTCCACCGTGCATTTTCCCCAGGCCAGGTAAAGATCCGGATGATGGCCTTCCGCCTCCGCCACCGCCCCCACCTTGTTCACGAACGCGAGTGCCTGCGCAAAGTCTTTGAATGTATAGAGTCGCTCGAGATGGCCGTCTTTGTTCAACGTCCAGCCGCGGCCCAACTCTTTGAGGAGCGCTTGCGCCCTGTCCTGAGGAAGCGGCGGGACACCGACCCGGCAAGGTACGCATTTATTGTCCGCAAGACTCATGAGATCCTCCTTGGGATGAACAGCGGCTTGTGATGCAGATACAGCGTGGTATTGTAAAAGCCTCTCTCCTCATCTCGCAACTTCAAGGGGAGATGATGGATCAGCGGCATGCTGTTTGTCGAAAAACAAGCCGCGATTAATATCTCCAATACTGACCATCCCGACCAGCTTGCCCTTCTCGACAACCGGAATTCGCCTGAAGTGCTTCAAGCCCATGTACGAGGCCGCTTCGAGGACCGGAGTACCAGGGGACATCGTCAGGGGATTGAGGCTCATGACTTCCTGAACTTTCTGGCCGAGCACTTCCGCGTATCCTTCCTCCATCTCGACAAAATCACGACTGTGCACATTGTCGTGAATATAGTCGCCATAATTGGGATAGAGCGGAATCAACACGTCCCGCAGGGTGACCATTCCTATAAGACGACTTCCCTCCTCGACGACAGGAATCGCTCCACAATGCCGGCTGATCATTTTGATTACCACGGAACGAACAGTATCAGTCGGCTTTGCCGTTACCACACCGGTGGACATGACATCGTGAACATGCATGGCAACCTCCTTTCTGTGAACGGAATTCTCCATACCCAGGACAGACCCACCATTATAGAACCGCGGCGTTGAATGAAACCAGAGTGGGTCAACGGACTCGGGAAACGAAACTCAAGAAAGTGTGGACGATGCCAAGCCATCTGTAGACCGATGCTTGGAACAATCAAAGGCTTAAATTCATGAACCGCGTGCAAGCCGCCGAGTATGAAGGGTGCCTCTGGAGGGATTCCCAGCTACCGATGAACTGTGCGTATGCCGTTGGTCACCAGCTCTGCCCACGATCACGCAAGAATTTCTGCGCAGGAACGTAACCTTGGCGTGCAGCGGCTTGTAGCCACTTGAGGGACTCACCAGCGTTCTGCGGCACCCCTTTGCCGGAAAAAAACATTAGCCCTAACACGTATTGCCCAGTCTGTTCGCCTTGCTCGGCCGCCTCTCTGGCGAGCGTGTAAGCCCTGTCGAAGTCCTGCGGCCCACCCCATCCTAGGAGGTGCATCATGCTGAGATAGCCTTTGGCCTCCGGATCACCGTGTTGGACGCCCTTCCGAAACCATTTGGCCGCCTCGGCATGGTCTTGCACTACACCGAGGCCCTCCAAATACATGACACCGAGTGGCCCGTAGGCCAAAGGGACGCCTCTCTCGGCCGCTTCGCGCAACCGTCGTGCCCCTTCGACGAAATCTTTCTCGACGCCGGGCCCGTGACGTAATAGATACCCATAAGTGCCTGCGCTGCCGGCTCCTTGGTGGCGGCTAATCGTATCAATCTCGCAGCCTGCACGGGATCTTTCTCGACACCGACGCCGGCGCCTGTCAGCAGACCAAGCACAAATTGCGCGTTGGCGTCATGGCCCTGTTCGGCACCCATACGCAGCCACTTGACTGAGTCCTTCAGTGCCATCTGATTTTGGATCTGTAACTTTTCCGGATGCAATATCAGAGAGAAAATCTCTGACTTCTTCGACTCATCGCTCACGAACCGGGCCGCACTTTCATCATCACCTGCAAGGCCACTAGCCTTGATCAGCGAAATGACTCCCATGCTCGTATGTGCCTCGGGGTATCCGGCATCCGCACTGCGTCGGTACCACTTCGCAGCTTCGCTAAAGTTTTCCGACACACCTTTACCCTCGGAATACATCTCGGCGAGTTGGTACATCGCTCTGGGATCAGCGCGATCGGCCGCTTTTTTGACTTGCTCGAAGTTCGAGTAATCGATTGAGCCGACTTGGGCATCAGTGGCGCGCTGGGCATCCTCACTAACGGACTTGCCGGCCACCGGCGCCATCGCGATTCCTCACCCCTCGAGCGTACCCGCGACCATGGCGGCCGGCATTGCCCGCGCGAACTTCCCTTGTAAACCCTGCACAACACCGATCACCTTGCCGCCCTTGATCACCGGCCCGCCCGAGTTACCCTCATCGATCGCTCCCCCGGAGAGAATGAGGTCTGCACCGTCGCGCCCGGCGAGATCTGCACGGCTCATCAACCACGCCCCGCCGGTCTGTGGAAAGCCGATGGTGGTCACCTCATCGCCCGTTTTGGGCGCAGCGGTGGTTTCTAACCTCAGGACTAAGGATGGCTGGGGCGATTCGGCCTTCAGGAGCGCCAGGTCGTAGCGGAGATCCTGCTTGAGAACCACTGCGCTGACCGACGTGTTCTGTCTGGTAAAAAACTCCACCTTCGGCGTGGGATCACCTTCGATCACATGCGCGGCTGTGATGAGATAGACGCTCGTGCCGTCGGCTTTCACCGCGAAACCGGTGCCGGTGCGACGCTTGCCGTCCAGGGTTGAAACTATTTTGACGACGCCAGCCCGCAGCTCGGCTTCGTCTTGAGCCGCAGCCTGCGCCGTCATTCCAACCAGCAGTATCACGGCCGCAATCAGATAGCGCAGCATAGCATGGCCCTCCGATCGGCTACCGATAGGGGTAGAGAGTTCCCGTCCCGACCGCAGCACGAACTCGTTCCCTCTCCCATACTCAATGGGCCGATCCCGCATCCCGAGCGCAACGGAAGCCAACGCCAGATGAACCATTGCCGGCCGGTGCAGAGAAACGGCCCCTGTAGTTGTACCTTCTCTCTGCATCCACCACTCCTCGAACCACTTTCCTGTCACTACTCGGCCCCTCTTGGCTCAGTCTGCGATCTTCGTGATATGACGAGGCGGTCCACTCTTCAACATTCCCTCCGATGCTCGGTCCGATGTTTGGACCGCTCGGTTCGTGCGCTTTCTCCCACTCATCTTCTGTCGGCAGACGCTTTCCAGCCCACCGGCAGTAGTCCCGAGCCTCGTACCAAGTCAGATCGGCAACGGGACCGGCCAGATCAGTGGGAGTATCGGACGATTTCGAAGACGCCGATTCAGCACGACCACTTGCAATGTCTGCAAACTTCCCGTAACTCGCTGCGGTGACAGGGGTCCGGTCAATGTAGAACTCATCCACGTAGATGCTGATCGGAGCATCCCCTACCTCGACACCGCCTCCACCGAACATCAAAACCGCATAGGTGGTATAGGATCCAGCCGGAATCAGCACCATCGGCGTTCCGTCCTTCCCCGTGATTTCCTTCGTCACCGTTCCCTCCGGTCTGATCTGCCATCCCCTCAGAGCCACGTCGAGGATCGGCGATGGAACGGCATAGCCCATTCGCTCCCTGGCGTCGCTGACGACTCCGATCACCTTGCCATTGAGCAGGAGCGGGCCACCGGAATGACCTTCCTCCACCAGGGCCTGAAACGTGAGGACTGGTCCCTTGAGTCCGTTCACGCTGCCCGTCGAGACGGCCCAGGGTGCGAGCGTCGGCGGAACTCCGATAAACGTGACAGCTTCTCCCCCGGTTACCACGCTCGTCTGATCGAGCGTAAGCGCCATCACGCCTTCCGGGGTCGTGCCGGAGACACGCAGCGCCGCAAGCCCCTTCTGGTCATCTCCCTCGCTCCCAATAATCTGGGCGATGAAAGGCAACTGAGGCTGGGGGAAAAACGTGACCTGGGGTTTGGGATCGCCTTCGATGACGTGAGAAGCCGTGACAATGTAGGCGGCGTCTTTTTCCAGTCGCACGATGAAGCCGGTCCCGACCTTGGTTTTTCCTTCGGCTTGTGCGGTAATCTTCACCACACCTCTCTTCATATCGTCAATGTCTTGTGCCAAGAGCAAGGGGGGAAAGAAAAACGTCAGCGAAAGCGTTCCGAGGAGAAAACAGGCGGGCAGACCGCTCAGAAGTGCATTACAGACAAAGCGGGCGTGGTCCAGAAGATCACGTGTCCTGGCTGTTGATCCTTTCATGAAATCATTCCTCATCACGAAGTCAGGACGGAAAGGTTTTTCTTCGTAAAAGACTCGACCTTGGGATCAGAATCGCCCGCGACGACGTCGGTTGACGTCACTATGTAGGCCACACCTTTTTGAAGCCGAAACGATAAAGCCAGTGCCGACCTTTGGACCGCCCTCAACAGGTTTAGCCCTGACTTTGACTACGCCGGACTGAAGGCGCGCGATATCTTGCGCGTCCAGCAAGTCAGGTAGAGTGAGCCCCAGGACCAGAATCAGACATGCGACAAACGTGATCGGGCCATCACCGTTTGAACTCCTTCCAGAGTCGATAAGCACCGAGGCTGGCCGAGAATATTGCGGCGACAATGGTAAAGAGAACAGCCAGTCGCGCATTGTGCCAGAGGGCGTCGAACGCAGTCAGGCGGCGATTCTGAATCGGAATCTGGCCCGTCTTGGTGCGGATCTGCTTGGCCATCCCATCCCCGACGAGGTGCAGGCCGCTACCATTTTCACTCAAGCTGACCTGTTTGATCGTGAACCGATCGAGGTGGTCCAATCCAATCGCGTCATCCTTGGTGATCGAGACGCTGCCGAGATGCGGATAATCGGGGAACGTAATTATTCCTTTGCCGGTCAGCGCGCTGACTCTTTCTCCCAACTCGCCCTGTATTGTGAAGTCCAGCGTTGTTACGGGGATGCCGCTGAAGATAGGCGTTGCTGATTGACCCGCGGCGAATGTCGGCGAGAGGACCGGACCGTCGGACGACGCGGCAATCTCGATCCCGGACGCCCGCTCTGGCAGTCGAACTCTATAGGTCAGCTCCTCGTTCTTCTGAAACGGTAACTCTGCGAGACCGCGAACTTCCGCGTGTTGCACGATCAATTTGATAGGCTCGTGAACCGTCAAGTTGAAGCTCTCCTGTCCCGCGATCTTGATCGTGAGCCCCGATCCCTTCTCATCGCGTGTTTCTAACGTGACGTGCGATCCCGGCGACACAGCCATGGGATCGAGACGGATCGCGGGCAGACCGTTCCGATTGGGCCCCTCGATCGTAACGCGCGGATGTCGCGTACTGTCCTTGGCGCTCAGTGTGACGTTTGAGCTTGTTAGGCTGAGTGGCTTCCAGGCAGAGGCCGGAAAATCATCCTTGTCCATGTCATATTGTGCAGGATCAGCGACTTCCATGCTTTCCGGTTCAAAAGAAATGGTCGTGAACCTCTCAATTCCAAGGGCCCGTGCAGTGAGGGGGCCTACCATCGCGTGAGCTTGTGACGCCGAAGCCTCCACCGCGAACTCGACACGTTCAGTCGTCAATTCGACTTGAATGTGAGTCGAAATCGACCACATCATGAGGCCACTCACGATCACCGCCACGACTACGGTCGGGATGCTCAAGAGCCACAGGGGATGAACCCGCTTCCACCAGGGCCTGATCGTTGTGGTCTGCTCGATCGGCTTACCTCCCAATAGTCTCGCAATGTCCTTGACGAGTTGATCGAACCCGTGGTGTGGACTTCCGTCCTGCCATGTCACCAACGACTGGGTCTGGACGCGCTTGAATTCTAGGGGCAGCTTGGCGTCGTCGATCAGGACCGGCAGAAGGACTTTGCGTTCTTTCGCGGTCGCTGCCTCGGTCTTCACCCAGTCGGAGGCCACTGAATGCTGTGACCATGCGACGATGACGCACTTGGCGCCAAGTAACTGCTGCTCAATTACGGTATCAAAAGATTCTCCGGTGGGGATCTCACGATCCCACCAGACCGACCAGCCTCGTGCCGCCAGCACTTTCACGAACCGTTCGACCCAGGGGCGATCTTTGCTCGAATAGCTGATGAAGATATCGCTCATTGGCGATGATCAGTAAGCCGTCGCCTGCTACTTGGCCATGGGCTTGTGAAAGAACCGCACGGTCTGCTGCACGGGCTGACTCGTATCTAGAAAATAACCTTTGCAGACCAGGGTATAGCCTGCCTCCCCTGCGCCCTGTGCATCCCATCGCACGGTGAACGGCCTCCCGCCCGGGATTCGGCGAAATGCCTGCGTCATGATTGCGACCGACTCTCCCTCTCGATAAACCGAGCAGGACAAGCGCGTGTCACCATTGGTTTTCATCGTGAACAGATAGGCGTCCACTGAATCCGGAAGACGTGAATGGTACAGAATTGCCGGCGCAATCTCTTCCACCGATCTTGGTGTGTCTTTGCCCAGTCGGACCAGGACGCCTAACTCGTACATGTTCAGCTTGGCATCCAACTGTTTCAAAACGGGTGCTGTTGGCCATTCGAAGTCGTTACGCCAACCCACTTGCCACCCTCTGGCGGGCCTCACCTTATCCATCCAATAGAAGAGCCTGTAATCTTGCTCACGGACTGTGAGATTAACCGGAGTCTGGCTCTTGAGGTAGAACTTCAGGCGGAGTTGATCAGGAACCTGATTCGTCGAATCCTGGTAATCCGCGAGGACGGAGATGACTTCGATGTCGTAGCCGGAGACCGGCTTTGGCCTGATGCCCTCGTAGCGATCTCCTCGATTCTGATATTCCAGTTCAGGTTGGGCATAGAGCATCCGCGGCAGGACGAGAAGCCAGAGAACCAAAACGACACACGTCTTTGTGTGAGCCATGTAGGCCTGCCCGGAGAAGCTCTCGGTGATAGCGCGACCCTGCTTCAGATACGTAGAAGCTTGGTGGGCAAGTGTAGCTCCTAGTTCAAGGGTAGTCTACAGGCAACTAGGAACGGGTGATGAAAATACCTGTATTCGGTCGAGAGGGCCTATCATGAGAGATAGGAAATGCTGCTCAGGCACGAGAGTCTGATAAAAGTCACGCCGCTTCAAACGGTCCACAGGGGTCGTGTGAAGCATCGCACGACACATCTCACTCGCTCTCATCCGGGGCGCCTCCCGAGCGAGCCAGATCATCCATCTTGATCTTGTCAGGATTAAACTTCGCCGCGGCCTTGTGCATTCGATCGATTGCATCGTCAAATGCCAGAGGTTCGGCATCCTTGGGGCGAAAGCGGACCGGATTTACTCGCGCGACGAGAAAACTTTTCAAATAGGGGCTGGTCAAGCCCTTGGTCTTGAGCGCCTCGACCTGTTTGACGATGGCGTCATCCAGGGACAGCACGCTCTTGGCACGGGTCTGACGGACGGTAATCGCGGTCTGTAACGGTGTCGAAAAGAATGAATCCACCCGCTTCAACACCGGATGATACGCTCCTCCGCTAAATCGGGGACGCTCCTCATAACAGAGCCCCAACGTAATCAATGCCGGCTCTTCAAACTCGAGGGAGTAGCCTTCCTCGGTCGAGTCGTCCAACTTGGCCAATTCGCGATACATCCGGATGACTTCGAGCGCCTTTTCCCGGAGATTGTGTGCCTTCTCCGTGTTCAGCGCGAGAATTTGATAGGCAGCCGCCGCTTCCGGGACCACGATGGCGATGATGCTCTTGGCGCCCAGCGTGCGCATGGCCGAGAGCCGATGGTGACCATTGGGTGTCCAATAGAGAAATCCGGCACCCGAACTCTGGGCGCGGACGGCAATGATCGGATCGAGAAAGCGTCCGAGCTTGCCGATCACTGCTTCCAATTTACGGACATGCGTCTCTGACAGGTTGCGCTGATAGGGAGTCGGCGCCACCATCTCGATGGGCAACGCGGCCATCACGAGCCAATGCCCGCCGTAGGGTTCCCGATAGGCTGACAGGACCTGTCCTCCCTGTTCACTAATGGTCCGGTGCAACTCGGCCACCGCGGCCGACGGCGCACCGGATTGCAAGTCGGTGGCGAGCATGCCGGTCGACGCGCCGGCAGGCTTTCGCCGTCGCCGCTGCCCGCCGGAGGGCCGTCGTGTAGAAACCTTCTTCTCAGACATCCCGAAAATATGGTAGGAGAGTAGCCGATTAAAAGAAAGCCCCTCCTCGAGATCGCATCATGGATGTAGACGTGGTCCCATCGGATAGGAGGTGACCGATACTTCCCATTCTCCGAGTCGGCCATCGAGGGCTTGCCGGCCACGCACCTGAGAACACCCTGGCCGCCATTTGGAAAGCATGGTCGCTTCGCATCGATATGGTGGAAGTCGATGTGCGGGAAACCGGCGACGGCCATCTCATCCTGCTGCACGACGACCTCGTTGACCGCACGACCAACAAGACCGGGCCGGTCGCGGAAATGTCGCTGGAGCAGGTGCAACGACTCAATGCCGGGGAATGGCAGCGGATCCCCAGTCTCGAAGAAGCCCTTGAGGTGGCGACCGGAAAAGTGGGTATGATCCTCGAATTGAAGGTGGAAGGAATCGGGGCTGAGGCCAGCTCAATCGTCAAACGAATCGGGTTTACCGGATCCTTGATGTATGCGTCTTTTCTGCAGCAGGAATTGATGCGAGTCCGGCAAGCGGAACCGGGTGCCCTGATGATGATGCTCATGGACGAGCAGCTGCCGAAAGATCCTCTTGCAGACGCTGTGGCGCTTCGCGCATCGCATGTCGGCCTCCATTACAGCACCGTCACGCCGCGATTGATCCAAACCTGCCATAACGTCGGGTTGCAGGTGTTTGCCTATACCGTCAATTCTCTCGAGGACATCCAGAAAATGAAGACGCTGAGTCTCGACGGAATCATTTCGGATTTTCCTGATCGGATCTGATTCTCCCCTCGATGTGCTCGTATTGAGGCCGTCAATTCGATCACGACCTGACTCATCGGCACACAATTCGACGCCACTATCTGTCGCCGTTATCGTTTAGGATGGTGGTGTGCCCCATCGTCATTTCATCGACGATTCCGATTTCAAGGCCCGTTGGAGCTGAAGTTGAACCCTGTCTCCGAGTTCACATGGCTGGTAGCGGAGCACGGCTAAGCCTGCACTGCGTGATCGCGTTTGTTTGATTTGGCCTCAACGCAGGATAGAGTGCGAGATAGGCAAATAACCGGGTACAAAAACACCACGGGCGACCTTGCACTACGGTGGGAGGTCGCCCGTGGGTGGCGCTTAGGACGCCGAGCCTTCTGTAAATTGTGTGAAGCCGAAGACCCGTTCGAGGTGAAGTCGGATCTGAAATTTCGTCGGGGGAGACAGATATTGTCCCAGGCGCTTGTGTTCCTCGTGCCTTCGCGTTCTTCAGTCTGGTAGATGGCTGTTATCCTGTTTTAACAGTGCCATAAGGCAATGCCATTTAAAGAACGCCTAGCACGACCGACGAGAAGCTCGCCCTTACCTCGGCGGGCCGCCCTGGTCCGGTGGAGTCATCTCTTCCATTTTGAACCTCCTCGGTTGAGGGATTAACGAGGTATTCAAACAGAACCGCTATTCACACGCGCACATCATACGACCACATTGCAGCTTACTGGTTCCTCTTACTCCTATACGAAAACACTGTCAACAGGAAATTCGGCCCTACACTCGGATTCCCGTTGCGCAAGAGGCGCGCCATACGACACGGGCTCTCACCTTTGAGTAAGAGCCCGTACGTGGCGCTTAGGACGCCGATCGGAATATGTGGATATGTCACGGCCCTTCGTGACCCATACGAGTAAAGCAGCAGAGCCTCCGCGGCAGAAAGAACCCGGTTGTTTCCACAGAGCATCCCCTCATGCCAATGAGGAAATCTCCAACGGATCGGCCGGACGCCAACATGCGATGATGTGAGGTGCGTCTTGAATGCCGAGAGGCACAGCCGATCGAGAACCGGCTAACGTGACCGTCGAGAAGCCCGTCTTTTGCTCGACGGGCCTTTGAGGCCAGGTGGAGTGATTTCATCCATCAGGTCCACCCTCCTTTCTCTTCGGAATCGATAGGGGATCTAGCTGACAGCCGCGCGGTCTGTCCGGTCCCCCTCACCGTAAAATTTGGGCCGCAGTTTCTTATCTACGCTTATTAAAAAACTCTGTCAACGGGGTTCAAAGCGAGGTCCGGCGCGGTTTTTCGATCAGAAAAGGTTCTGATGTTTTCGAGCAAGGTCACATTTCGTCCAGGAGTGACGAAGACGCGCGCCAGAACCGGATTCGTTCTCTCTTCGCCTAGAATGTTCTACACGTTCCGGCTTCGAGACTTCTACTTTTCCACGCCTTGTTTCTTCATGGCATCGCCGAATTGTTTCATCAGTGCATCCATATCGAGATCCTCTTGAGGACCGGACTCTTCGTGGCCGCCCTTGCCCGGCCCGCGAGTGGGGGCTTGCTGCTCATCTAGAGCCTGCTGCATCTTTTTGATCATTGAGGGCATATCCAACGGGAACGACGAACAGACTGTCTTCCAAATGTCTTGTTTCCACCTTAGTCGCAACCCACCGCGACTCGACCTTGCCGTTGGCATCGCGATCACTTCCGCGCAAGGGAAATCCACCCTCCTTAAAAATGTCTCTCATCCATCGGCGGAACACCGAGTCGCGGCCGACCTCGGACCCTGTCAGGCCGGACATCACGGGCATTGCCCAGCCTCCTCGTCAAGTCAGCCTGAACCTGGTCCGCGTCAACCGTAATGCTAGCCTGGAAGACACTCAACTCTTTCAAGTCATCGACGGAGCTGGGACCACCTCCTGCCTTGTAGCAATCTCCTAAGCTCATGAGACACGCGGCGAGCAGGAGTTTGGGCCTTGTAGTCAGGAGATACGTCAGGCATCACCGGGGTGCCCGGTGTCGATAGCCTTTCCCCGTATACCGCGGCCACACGGGATAGGATTACTGGGCTCCCTGCTGACGCTTTTTCATCATCTCCCCCAACTGCCGTATCATCTCATTCGCATCCGGTTGCTGGTTCGGCCCTCCCTGACCGCCCGCTGTCCCTCCTTGTTCGGTTTTACGCTTCTTCATCTCCTCCATCATTTTCTGAAAATCTTCGCCCCCATGACCCTGTGCGCCACCAGCCGCCCCACGCATCATAGCCTCGCCACCCACCTTGGTGTAATCCGAAGGCATGGTGAACAGACTCTTGTCCAAACTCTTCTTTTCGATGCTGGTAACTTCCGTCCGCGAGGTTTCTTTTCCGTCGTCATCGTAACGGATGGTCCGCAGCCCGAACCCACCCTCATTGACGAGTTGCTTCACCCACGCCGGCTGCGAGGACCGCTGCATCTGTTTTGGATCCATCCAGAATGTGGCCGACTTTCCAAACCCTTTCGCGACACAGATCTCGTGCTCCACCTTCTCCGTGTCCTTATCCTTGATCCGCCAGACCTCGCAGGAATACCCGGCAATCTTGTCCACCTTGCCCGTGCGCTCGACCGTATGCTTCTCAAGGGCTTCTTTCATGTGCTCCTGGGTTTTCTCTCCAGCCTGATCGAGGGACAGTTCCATGTATATCTGCTTGTCGGACATCGGCATCAGCATCGTCCGCGTTTGGCTATCGACGATCATGAAATGCTGCTTCCCATCGCCCCGCAACATTTCCATTCGAGCTTTCTCGCCCTTGATATACCAATCCATGGTGGTCGCACTGTCCATGTCAGAGTGGGTCGTTTTCATATGGAGAATACCTTCGAATTCTCCAGCCTGGGCGAACGATGAGCAGACCATGAACATCATGCCGCTGATGGCAAGACCCGCACATTTCTTCATGTTTGTCTCTCCTGGTTAGAATGACGACGGTCGAGAAGCGCTGCCAGTGTATCCCATGATACCGGCAGGCCAGGTAAATGCCGACGAGGCAAGCGCATAAAATGCCGCTGCCCCCTCACACGATCTTGAGTTTGTCGAAGTGTATGCCTTTGGGAGCCGGAGGAGTCGTGAGTTTCATGGATGTGAGGGCGTCCACCACCAGATCGGCGACCACGAGGTTCCGATACCATTTCCGATTGGCCGGCACGACATACCAGGGAGCATGGTCCGTGCTTGTCGCTGCCATGACATCCTCAAACGCCCGCATGTATCGATCCCAGAATTTGCGTTCTTCGAGATCGCCCTCGTTGAACTTCCAGCGTTTCTCAGGATCCGCTATCCGCTCCTCAAGGCGGCCCTTCTGCTCATCCTTCGAGATATGGAGAAACAATTTGATGATAGACGTACCGTTGTCAGCCAACAGTTTCTCGAAACCTTTGATGTGGCCAAACCGTTGCTTGGCGGTCTTGTCTGATACCCATCCATGGACGCGCGTGATCAAGACATCTTCGTAATGTGAGCGGTTGAAAATGCCGATATATCCCTTCGGAGGTGCCTCCTGATGGACTCGCCAGAGAAAGTCGTGCGCGCGCTCCAGACTGGAGGGTGTCTTGAATGTGGCGACTTTGCACCCTTGTGGATTCACACCGGACATCACGCTCTTGATGGTCGAGTCTTTGCCGCTGGTGTCCATGCCCTGCAACACGATCAACAAGGATCGCTCCCCGTTCGCATACAGTCGTTCCTGCATGCCGTCGAGTTTGCAGATCAGTTTCTCCGTCTCCGCCTTGGCCTGCGCTTTGTCATCGTCGCTCTTCTTATACGTTCCGGTATCGTCGGGATGGTGGTGTTTCAGCTTAAGCGGCCTCCCCGGCTTGACGCGATACTTATCCCACATCGTCTTTTCTCCTCCAAGCGATCGGCGGCCATTGTACTCTTTTACATCCGCTCCGGCACCCCGATGCCCAGCAGTTCCAACCCTTGACGCAACGTCC
>Ga0075420_100002433_pt1 | contig 16099 bp, 14 predicted proteins | sample SoiMetdeltSBSDD4_FD_75296 | JGI IMG/M metagenome (GOLD analysis project Ga0075420, IMG submission 75296) | Bulk soil microbial communities from a Populus tree surrounding site in Tennessee, USA - Soil MetaG P. deltoides SBSDD4 | ecosystem: Environmental > Terrestrial > Soil > Tree plantation... | reverse complement strand
GTGTCCGGCTTCAGCCGGACCACAATGTCGTCAGTTGAACTGGCGCAGTGCGGATATGAGCGACAGCGGGTCGACGTTGGCGCCGCCGAGACGCATGGCCCAGTGCAGGTGTGGGCCTGTGACGCGGCCGGTGGATCCCGATTGTCCGAGCAGCTCGCCCGCGGAAACGTATCGTCCCTCCTCGACGTCGATTCGGGACAGGTGGGCCATCAGCGACAGCAGTCCGGCGCCGTGGTCAACAACCACCGTGTTGCCGGTGAAGTACAGGTCCCCCGCGAGCACGACGACGCCGGCGTTCGGAGCCAGAACCGGCGTGCCTTCCGCGGCTTGAAAGTCCACCCCGCGATGCGGGCCGCCGCGCCTTCCGTTCAATACCGTGACACGCCCAAAGCTGCTGGTTGACGCGCCGGGCACTGGCGGTGCAAAGCCCCCGCTCCAGAACCGAGTCGGCAGCGAGTGTCCCAGGACGTTCGCCAGGCGCTCGGCGTCACGTAAGATTCGCGGCACCTCCGCCTTCGGCGGGTTTGCGAAGCGTTCCGCCACACGGATTCGGCGGGTCTCGGCCTTCCGGTCTTCCACCAGCAGCGGCATCCGCGCGTGGACATTGCCGGTCGCACTCATTGCGCGCACCTCGAGGTCGTAGGTTCCCGGACGCGACTCGACGTCGATCCCGATCAGCGCATACCACTGACGCTCGTCGGCGCCAGCCCAGAACGCGACTGGGCGTCCGAATACGCTCCCTTCCACTGTGGTCAAGGGCGTCGACGCCTGGGCTGATACGAGCACGACATCGCCCGAACGCAACGCCCCGGGCGGACGCGTCAGCTGCAGCGCGACGTCTGCGTCCTGCTGATCGGCGCCGGCCGCACTGCAGAGGGTGGCGGTCATGACCAACGCCGCACCCCATCTCGTACCCATCATTCTGATTGTCGGACGGAATGCCTCCGTCCAATCACGTTTCTCGGCGCGGCGTCCCGTTCTGGGGCGCGGTATCCGGGGGGTCAGCGAGAGTGATTCGCAAGTGTTTTAAGGGCCGGAGCTTACGCTCAGCTTTCGCTTGCAAGTTTCATGCGGTTGCCGCGCCACCAGACCTGAGGTAACCTGCGCCCCACACCACGCTTTACAAAGGAGCAGCAGGTCATGACATCGCTTCGCGCCGCGTTCACTGTCGCCATTCTCGCGCTCGGTGCAACGCTCGCCTTTGCGCAGGGCGCGCCGGATTTCAGCAAGGTTGAAATCAAAGCCACGAAGATCACCGACAAGTTCTTCACGCTCGAGGGCCAGGGTGGCACCATCGGCGTGCTGATCGGGCCTGACGGCGTCTTCATGGTCGACACGCAGTTTGCGCCGCTGAGCGACAAGATCGCGGCGGCCGTCAAGCAACTCACACCCCAGGCGATCAAGTTCATCGTGAACACGCACGTGCACGGCGACCACACCGGCGGCGACGAGAACTTCGGCAAGATGGGCGCCACGATTATTTCGCGCGAGGAGCTTCGCTTCCGGTTGGCCCACCCGAATCCGCAAGCGAACGGCCAGCCCGGCGTGGCGACAGCGGCAGTCGGTCTGCCGAGGCAGACGTATCGCGAGAAGCTCACGCTGCACATGAACGGCGAGGAAGTGCAGTTGATCGCCATCCCCAGAGCTCACACGGATGGCGACACGATGGTCTACTTTCCCGGCCTCGACGTCATCATGACGGGCGACTTCTACCGCGCCATCCAGTACCCGAACGTCGATCGCGCCAACGGCGGTTCGCTGCAGGGCCTTATCGACGGCCTCGGTGAGGTGATCGGCCATGCAGGTCCCAACACGAAGATCATTCCGGGTCATGGGCCCACGGTCGATCGCAATGCAGTGATCGCGCACCGTGACGTCGCGATTGCAGTCCGCGACCGCGTGGCCGCGCTCGTCGCTCAGGGAAAGAGTGAAGACGAAGTAGTCGCTGCCAAGGTGATCGCGGATCTCGACGCCAAGGTTCAGCAGGCCGGCACTACCGGCGAGCGATTCGTGCGACAGGCATACGCAGATTTAAAGGCCACGCGCTAGATCCGCACTGCGTTCCGATGAGTCTTGAGTTCTGGACGACGTCCACGAACTCAAGACTCACAACTCAGAACTCAAAACTCAGAACTACATTTACTTAGTCACGACGTACCAGTTGTTCTGAATGTCGTGTGCCAGCCGGTGCGTCGTCACCGACCGGAACCCGGCACGGTGAAGATACTCGCGCGTCTTCTCTTCACCCCACATCGCCCCAAGACCTTCTCCCCCTTGCGCCAGTGACACCGTCATACAGTGCATGCAGGAGATGGTGTACAGGAATGTCCCGATCGGATGCGCGACGTCTCTGTCTATGTGGCTCGTCCCGCTGATGTCCTGCATCAGATACGTCCCGTTCGGCTTCAACGTTCGTTGAATGCCCTGCAGGACGTTGAGCGGCTTCGCCTGGTCGTGTACGGCGTCGAACGTCGTGACGAAGTCGAATGACTCAACTTCTGCCCATTCGTCGAAATTGCTTAGGTCCACTCTTATGAACTCGCAGTTCGTGCGGCCGCTCCTCACCGCTTCGGCGTTCGCAAACCCGATGGCTTCAGCTGAGAGATCCATGCCCACGAAGCTACTTTGCGGGTACAACCCGGCCAACCGATTGACGATGCGACCCTGTCCGCATCCGAGATCGAGCACACGGATGCCTTTGGCGAGCCGGTCAGTCAGTCCGGGAACGAGCGGAAGTATGTGCGACTCGAGCGAGGACAGCACCGACTGACCGCTGTCTTCGGCCATGACGGCGTGAAACCGTGGAAATTTCTCATACGGCACACCGCCGCCCCTCTTGAAACACTGGACGATGTCGTCTTCCACCACCCCCAGCACGGCGATGTATTGGGCGAACACGGCCATGTTGTCCGCGGCGGCCGCTCGTGTCAGGAACGCCGCGTGCTCGGCCGGTAATGCGAACCGACGGGTCGCCGGATCGAAACTGACAACGCCTGCCGTGGTCATGGCGCCCAGCCACTCGCGCACGTAGCGTTCATTGAGATCGGCCTTGGCAGATATCTCTTCTGACGTGGCCGGTGGTGAGCCGCTCATCGTGTCGAAGAGGCCTGTGCGATGGCCGATCGAGGCCATCAGGCAAAGGGCGCCATCGTTGAGCGCCGTGACGAATCGAGCGGCAAAAGCCTCGGCCTTCGCTTTGTCGAAGACACTCTGCGCGACTTCGGTCGACATGTGAATGTTTCCGCTATCTCTTCGAGGTCGTGGCGAGGGCCCAGGCACACGTTCTGGGTGTCCGCAATGGCGGAGGCACGATCAAGTGTCCTCCAAAAATATCGCAGTTTCCTCGTGAAGGGCGTTGGACGCCGGTCCTTTGGCAAATGGCTTCTAGCACCGCCGTTGCTGGCGCCTGCTTTTGCCGACAGGGTAGAATCCGTGTGGCTGCCGGCGTCGGCTTCTCCATGAGATCGATGTTGCGATTCGGCGTCCGCGTCGGCGCGGTTGTTCTTGTCGCCGCCATGGCGTCGGCCTGTACCGGCCGCTACGAATCCGACTTTCCCGTCATCATCGTCAACCGGACTGCCAATACGATCCAGGCGCTCGCCAACGGCAAGGCCGTCGGTTCGGTGGACGCCGGGCAGACACAGTCATTCAGCCTCGAACTGCCGGAGTCCAACGCCAACATCTTTGTCAACGGCACCGCGCCGACGCCACGCGCCGACGTGACGTTCACCGCGCGGGACACGAGAACCGGCGCGCTCTCGTCGGAGAAGAACGTCACGCTCTTTCACGACACTCCGACGTCCGTGGCGTTCACAGTCGATGATTTCCCGAGCACCGTACCGACGGTGGCTCGCTTTACGTTCTCGCCTACTAATCCGACGATCAACCAGGACGTGTCGTTCAACGCGTCGGCGTCGAGCGTGAGCAACGGCACCTTTGTATGGGATTTCGGCGACGGGCAGAGCGGCTCGGGCGTGACAACGACGCATCGGTACGTGCGCGGCGGTACATTCACCATCGTGCTGACGGTGACGAGCGACTCGAGGCAGACATCTACTTCCTCGAGGACGATCAACGTATCGACCGCGCTGCCGCCCCAGGTGGCAAACTTCAACTTCTCTCCGACCACTCCCGCCGTCAACCAGGATGTGGTTTTCACCGTCGCCCTTGTGCCCGGCCCCGGAGGCGCCGCTCAGGGGGCAATGTTCTCCTGGGATTTCGGTGACGGAACGACAGGTACTGGCGCTCCGATCACGCACCGATTCACGCGTGGAGGGACATTCGCGGTGACGCTTCGGGTGACGACCGACGCAGGACTGACCGCCGCGACCACTCGACAAATCACGATCTCGACGACACTTCCGGCAGGCACGGCCAACTTCGTATTCTCTCCAACCGATCCGCGCACCGGCGACACGGTGTTCTTCAACGCCTCGTCCTCGACGCTGGCCGACGGAACCTTTTCATGGGATTTCGGCGACGGCTCCAGCGGTTCCGGGATGATGACCACTCACCGTTTCACGTCGGCAAGGACCTTTACGGTCACACTGACGGTCCGGAACGAACGTGGGCAATCGGCGACAATCTCGAAGACGGTGACGGTCATCGACGACTGAATCTCGCCGCGCCACTCCATCACGCGATCCTCGGTGGCCCGTCGGAGGGAGACGCGTATTGGCGTACGGAGTGTTGTCCGGCTTCAGCCGGACTATGGATTGCCTCCGGGGCTCCTCGCGCGAAGCGCCTTGAGACGAGAATCTGCGGGCGCCCACCCCGGGTTGCCCTGCAGCGCTTCGGCATAGAACCGGCTCGCCTCATCGCTGCGTCCTGACGCCTCTTCGATGAGCCCGAGGTGATACGCGATCCGCCAGCGTGGCGCGCCCAGTACGGCGGCCATCGTCAACTCTGCTCTGGCGTCCGACAGGTTCCCGTCCAGGTACAACGCTGCGGCGAAGGTCTCGTGCAGGCCCGGGTGGTCTGGCACCAGCTTGATCTGCTGCTCGAGGAGACGCCGCGCAAACGGAACGTTCCCCTCTTCGATAGCAATGCGCGCCCTCAGCTCTGCCGCCTCAGCAAAAGGACGCGGCTGCGCGAGGATCAGATCAAGCACCTGCTGCGCTTCGGCCGGCCGTTGGTCGTCGTACGCGATCACCGCGTTGGCCATCAGCGTTGGAGCATGTCCTGGACACACCACTGCGAGCCGTTCGATCTCGCGGCGCAGCCGATCGCACTCCGACGTCCCACGTTCGACCTCGCAGCCCTTCGCGCGCAGCGCCTCGTACGGCTCGAGCACGTCGGCGAGCTGGGCATCCGGGTTGAAGCACTGCTGCCGAACGAGCGGAGATGTAGTGGCGCAGCCGATGGTCATCAGCAGGCATGCGGCGCACAAGGCGTTCCGGCGAGCGCTGGCCGTCATTGGGAATGACATTCTTCCATATCACCGTAAGGCGGCTGGCCTTCCTGGCGCGCCTGGCGCGGCGTAAAGCCGCACCCTACGTCCCGCGAGGTCCGGCTAAAGCCGGACACTACGTACGAAGAAATCTCCGTGTCTCCGTGTCTCCGTGGCCAGTGGTCTACGCACAGGTGTTCGGCCGGAAACCGCATCAACGCCCCGATGACCGAATTACGCTGTTGGCGACCTCGACCATCTGAAAGAGTACGGGCGCCAACGTCGAGACGAAAATGCCCGGCAGGAAGCAGACCACAAGCGGAAAGACCAGCTTGACGGGCAGCGCCTGCGCTCGCAGCAGCGCGTTTTCCCGGCGCCGCTGGCGGAGATCGACCGCCTGGTGCTGCAGCGTTTCCGCCATGCTCGCGCCCACCTGCTCTGCCTGGATGAGTGCCGAAGTGAAGCTTGTGAGGTACGGAACGTCGATGCGACGGGCAAGCTGGCGCAGCGCCTGGATGCGCGACATTCCAGCGAGCATGTCGTGTTGAAAGTTCACGAACTCGGAGACGAGCGCGCGGCCGCCGCCCTGCACACGCACGATTCTGGCGAGGGCGGCATCGAACCCCAACCCCGCTTCGGCCATCGTGGCGAAGAGCTCCAGCGCCAACGGCAGATCCTGCTCGATGGCCCGAACACGCGCCCTCCGTGCTGCGCGTACCACGAGTGTGGGTAACAGCGCACAGATGACGAAGACAATCCACGGTCCGCCCTGCAAGACGAGGATGAGAACGTCGCCGGCGCTTCCTGGCACATTCACGACCGCATCGAGAAGCGGACCGAAAAGAATCAACCGATACACCTGACTCAGTGCGACGCCGATTGCGACGAAGCCAATGGTCGCAGCCACGAAAATCGACTGGGCGTTGGGCCGGCGGTAGCCGGCGCGCGCCAGCCACCGCGCCAGCGCCGTCTCTCGCGGTGACGATCCAGCACCAGCGGGACGGGGATCATCGGCGGCGTACAGGCGAATCAACGCGCGTCGCCGCACGCTCCAGCTCCGCCCCGTCGTATAGGCGAGGACCGCTATCACAATCACGATCGCGAGTACGATGACGTACGTCACTGCAGCGGTCCCATTTAGAACGTGCTCCGGTTCAGCCTCGACATCCACACCAGTCCGAATGCCTGAAGGCCGATCACGCCGGCTATGATGGCGGTGCCGATGCTGGTACTGACGAACGCCTCCATTCGATCCGGATTCGTCCGCCACATCAGGAACGCGAGCACATACGCAATCGCGAGGACAACTGCCACAGACGCATGCGATTCCACGCCCTGCGCCCGAACACGCCGCGACAGCTCGATGCGATCGCGAATCGTTTGCCCCACCGTGGAGAGCGTCGTCGCAAGGCTGCCGCCGACCTCCCAGTGAATGGCGAGTGAGGTGGCAAACAGCCGGAACGTCTCGAGGGGAATGTTCACCTGAAGATCGCCCACTGCGGCTCGAGGGTCGTCGCCGAGCCGAATGCGCCCGGCGACTTCCTGGAAGTACGGCCGGAGCGGCGGCCCCACTTCTTCAAGGGCCGACTCAAACGCAGACAGTAGACTGGCGCCAGCCCGAAGCGATCCCACCATGAGATAGATCGCCGCAGCCAGCTGCGCTTCGATCAGCGCGGTCTTCTGACCCGCCACTTGGTCTTCAATGAGGTGCGCGAGCACACCGAGAAGCACTCCCGCGGCAGCAGCCACCTCGAACGGTAGTCCGACCATGAGCCATAGTGCGCCGCCGACAACGATGCCCGTTGCCGGCGCGGCGGCGCGGTAGCGCCGCGGGAACGGCCGTATTGCGCGCCGTGGCTCTTCCCGAGGTTCGACGACGGTTGTCTTGCCAATGAGCGCTCCAAGCCGCTCATCAGCACGCCGTCTGGCACGATGTCCGTACCAAATGTATGTGAACGCGACCGCACAAATGACCACGATGATGGCCGCAGTCACAGATCCGTCTCCTCGGTCCTGTGAAATAACGCCGACGCCACCTGGACGCCTTCATCGCGCAATTCGTCCACCATTCGCGGAATCACGCCTGTCGCACTGAAATGCCCGACGACCCGGCGGCCTTGCTTGCCGCGCCGGCGGAACGCAAACAGCTCCTGCATCTGCGGCGTGGACCCCTCGAGCCCGGTAATCTCCGCCACCGACTCGATCCGCCGCACGCCATCGTCATAGCGGCGCACCTGCACAAGCAGGTGAATCGCCGACACAATCTGCTCTCGTACCGCCCGGGACGGCAGCTCCGTTCCGGCCATCAACACCATGGTTTCGAGCCGCGACAGCGCGTCTCTGGTCGAGTTCGCGTGGATCGTCCCGATGCCGCCGTCGTGCCCCGTATTCATGGCCTGCAGCATGTCGAGCGCCTCGGCCCCCCGCACCTCGCCGACGATGATGCGATCGGGGCGCATGCGGAGCGCGTTGATCAGCAGGTCGCGCGCCACAATCCGGCCGCGTCCCTCGATGTTGACGGGCCGCGTCTCCATGCGCACGACGTGCTCCTGATCGAGGGCCAGCTCCGCGGTGTCCTCGATCGTGACGATGCGCTCGGTGTCGGGGATCGCCTCGGCCAGGACTCCGAGCAGTGTCGATTTGCCCGCGCCCGTGCCGCCCGAGATCAGGATGTTCTTGCGCGCCCGCACGGCAATCACGAGAAATTCGAGGATTTCCGGCGAGAGCGTGCCGAGCGCCAACAGGTCGTCCCGCCGCAGCCGCCGGCGGCCGAAACGGCGGATGGAGATCGTCGGGCCGTCGATCGTGACGGGCGGCAGCGTCGCGTTGACGCGGCTGCCATCCGGCAGCCGGAGATCCGCCATCGGCGATGATGTATCGATTCGGCGGCCCACGCGAGCCGCGATCCGCTCGATGACCCGAACGATATGCTCGGCATCCCGGAAGCGCACGTCCGTACGCTCGAGCTTGCCGAACCGTTCGACGTACACCTTGTCGGGGCCGTTGACCAGGATGTCGCTGACGGCCGGATCCGCAAGGAGCGGCGCCAGCGGCCCCATGCCGATCGTCTCGTCGGTCAGCTCCTCGGCCAGCCGGACGCGCTCCGCCTCGTTGAGCGCCACCTCCTCCGACGCAATCGCACGCGCCGCGAAATCCTGTACGGCCGCCGCGACGTCGGCGCCTTCGTGCTCGAGCAGCCCGCGTTCGCCAATTTCGTCCAGGAGCCGCTCCTGCAAGGCCGCCTTCACAGCGAGGTAGTCGGCTCGTCCGGGCTTGGTAACCTTCGCCGAGCTATCCACGTCCTCAGTCGGCGGACGTCCCGCCCTGGCGGCGACATTCTTCAGCCGCGCCGCTGCGTCGGCAGAGTGCCGCGTGAGTCGCCGTCGATCGATGGTCACAGCATTTCCTTCTGATCAATCGGCTTCAGACGAAGGTCCATGGGCGCTTGCGACGGCGCCGCCTCTCTGACCCCGTCGACGGCCCAGACGTCGAGGTCCTCGACCACGCGGTTGACCACGCGTCCAAAGCGTTCCCATCTGTTGCTGTGCAGAATGTGGGGGCTGCCGGTGTTCATCGACGTCAGCACACCGCGCTCGTAGGGCACCACGTAGTCGAGCGAGCGCTGCAGCTTGTCTGCAATGTCCGATGGCTGCAAATTTCCGAGAAACGGCTTGTAGTTGTAGTTCAGCACGAGCCGCTGGCGTGAGGGCGGCAGACCGAGCCCTTCGAGCACCGGCAGCAGCCGGGCAATGCCGGCCACCGCGGGCGCCATGCCCTGCACGACGACGAAGGCGACGTCGGTCACGTCCAGAATGGACATCAGGACGCTGTCGAGCATCGGAAACGTGTCGATGACCACGTAGCGGAACGACCGGCGCGCCATGTTGACGATGCGTGAGATGGCCTCTTCGTCCACTTCCGCGCCTTCGAGCGCATCGACCGGCGCGGCCAGAAGGCGCAGGCCGCTGCCATGCCGCAGCGTCAGGTGCCTGAGGAGGGTCTTGTCCAGACGGTCCCGCTCACGAATGGCGTCCACAATGCTCGTCGTGGGCGTCAGGTCCAGCAACATCGCGCACGTCCCGATCTGCAGCGACGTGTCGATGAGCAGCACGTCGTCAGGATGGCGGAGCGCCAGGCCGCACGCGACGTTCACCGACAGGGTCGATTTGCCGACGCCGCCCTTGTTGCTGACGAAGGCCGCGATGCGTCCCTGCGCGGTCGACTGAGCGCCCGCCATACGCGAGAAGAGCCGATCGAGCACGGCGCGCAGCTCGGTCGTCGAGAGGGGTCGGCGCAGAAAGTCGCGCACCTGCGCCCGAAGGAGCTCGATGATCGTGGCGCCTTCCGACTGACCCTGCTCGAGACGATCAGGGGTAAATGTGCCCGCAATGGCGGATTCCGGTACCTGGGCCTGCAAATCTTTCGACAGCGTCGCGATTTCGCTGGCGTGGCGGTCGATGTCGATAAGGATCAGATTCGGCTGCCGGCGGCGAGCCACATCGATCGCCTCGCGATAGGTCTCGACGAAGTACACGGACGCGCGTCGATCAGGGATGCGCGAAAGCGCGCTCCGGAATTCCTCGTCGAGCCCGCCATCGCCGCTGACGATCAGCACCCGCAGGCTCTTGTCCGCGTCGCTCGTGTTTTCGGCCATCACCGTTGGCCCCTACCGGGCCAGCACCGCCACTAGCACCGGCGCGTAGTTCACGCGGCCCTCTCGCACCTGGTTCTTGTCGAACAGTTCCCTGACGTCCGCCGGTGTCGCCGTGATGGGCAGCGCCAGCGCCCCCGTCACTTTCGCGCTGGCGTTCGAGGCAGCCACCGCTGACGCGAGTCGAGTAATCGTCGCAGTAAATGGACTCCCCGGGGCGGGACATGCCGGGACGCGCGTAAAGGTGACGCGCGCGAAACCAATGATTCTCGGCGGACCAGCAGCCATCAACGAGAAAACAGGGCCGAACTGCGCGGCCAGCGACGTCGCGGCGACGCATGTGATCGCCGACGGCGCCAACGGAAGCGCGTTGCCTACCGTGCTGATTGCGGCCGGGTTAGGGACAAACCGGCCAACGAGGCCTCCGGTTGGACAGGTGGCCGTACCCGGGCCGGTCCGCGTGATGAGACCGGTAGTGGGATTGACGCTCACTGTCAAAGTGACGGGGGCTCCCATCGGTGACTGAACGCAGTTGTCCAGCAGCCCAAACCTTGTCACACCTGGTTGGGCCGGATTGACCTGAGGCAGACCGACGTGCATGGCGGGCCGAGCCGCCGCAATTGCAGTGGCGCGAACCGTGAGGCCGTCGCGGCGAGCCGAGTAGGTGGCGCTGGGATCGTCGGCCTGAATCGTCGTCGCTTTTCCAAACGTCAGCGGGAGCGACGGTCCGCTCGACCCGACGCCGGTCTCCGTCTGCCCGCCGAGATCTTCGAACTCGTTCGATCGGCGAAGCCGAACCAGGAAAGCGCTGTCGTCAACGCTTGCGAGCGACCCTGTCCCGGGAAGCGGCCATGGTGCCGGCACGGGTTCGTCCGGAGCCGGACATTCGTTGAGTCCCGGCGGTGGTCCCGGAGACGTCGAGTTGGGGTTGAAATCGTTTCGGGCATACGAGCCGCTGCCGCGCTGCGGTTCGGTGCACACCTCATCCTGCAATTCGTGAATCGCGCCTTCGGACGGAACAGGGTCGGCCGTGTAGCAGAATCGGCCGCTGACCATGTCGCCGTGCACCTGGTTCAACTGATTGAGCTGCAGGTCAGGTTTGTAGGCGTGCACGTCGGGAACACTGACCGTCTGAAGCGCGTGGAGATTCGTCGCACCTTCAGTCAGGTCGAGGATCGGACCCGCCCCGAACTGGTAGTCGGGGTCGCCGTCGGCAGGCTCGAGGTTATCGTCGAACGTCCAGCGGACGATGCGATTAACCGAGGCGCGGCGGATGCAGTCGCTGGCAAACGCGTCGTTGATGGTCTGGCCGGTAACCGGATTCCGGATACCGACATCTCGTTTCCTGAGCCCCTCGAGCGCCGCCGTGTCGGCGGCGTTCTGCATCTGTCCGCGCGTCAGCCTCGTGTAGCCAACGTCAATGACGAGGGACAGCAGCCCGCACAGGGCCAACGCCATGAGGGCGAACTGCACCAACATGTCAGGGCCTTGGAACGGCGGTCAGCGACCGCCTTTGTCCCATGATCGTTTCGACCACCTTGAACGTCTCGGACTCGTCATTCTGCAGGCGCTCCTCGCCGTTTGCCGTCGCGCCTCCACTCGCGCTCGCAAACGGACTGACCGGGCGCCTGTCGGGCGTCCTGCTGCTGACTGGATCATCGGGACGACCCGACCGCGGAATCGTCGTGAGCTTTGCCTGAACAGCCATCGCTTCGGTGAGGAGCGCGACCTCGTCGGGCTCGATGGCGATGACGGCCTCCTGAACGGGTCGCGTACGCGTCGCGGCTCCCTCCGTCAGCGTCGTCTGCAGCGTTGGCACAGCACGGGTCGTCATTGACTCGACAATCATCGCGTTCTGAACGATCACTCGCACGGTTGCCTGCTTGTCCCAATTCGAAAGCTGCGCCTGAAGCGCCAGTTCCTGGCTATACGGACCGGCGAGATTGAACGTCTGGGCATTGCTGCGGTTCGTATCGATCGGCATCGTCGCCAGCAGATCGAACCGATCGCCGGCGTTCAGCCCGTACAAGCCTTCAACTTGATCCGCAGAAATGCGAATGGCTCGCTTGCCCGCAGGTATGCCGGCGACGATCCCTTCGCGAGTCCCTCTGGGCAGAAAGTCCGCCTCAGTGAACACGTAACCCGGCTCCTTCTCATGATCGAGCACGCGGCCGAGGATGTCGGAGATGTTCACGAGCATTTCTTTGGTGACGGCCCTGGGCGGAAGGTAGACCATCGCCAGCCGGCTGTTCGCACGATCCCACAGATGATCCCGCCGGACTCTCGCGTAGGCCGGAATCGCGGTCGCTGGAGTCGGGACGGCGATCAACCCTTCGGTCGATGGCTCGTTCGACCGGAACCGGGAAAGATCGACAACGCCGATCGCCATCAACACAGCGACTATCACCACTGCGGACGCGATGGCCGCCAGTGCCACGACGGACGCGCCGGGTGTCGGGGCGCCGGGACGACGTGGCGTGAAGGGTTTCATTGGACGACCTCTCGGCGATAAATCGCCTGAACCGAGATGAGCTTTCGAAACGGGCGAACGACTCTACCTGCGAGCGCCAGTTGTCGGCCCAATCCGAACGGCCCGGCATAAGGACCAATCGCGCCGCCGTCATCCACCTCGGCACCCGGGGCGACGTTGTTCTGCTGCACACCTCCATCGTCTGCGGCGATAGGGTTGGCGACATTGGGCGGAAACGGGTCGATGCCGCTAGGCGCCGACGGCAGAAAGCCAGTGAGAGCGGCGGCCTGGTACGGATAATTAATCCGCACCGCCGCCAATCCGCGATCGAGCAGCGGATCGGCATCGAGCGGTCCGCATTCGTCCTGGCTGGCAAGATAGATGAGACTGAACGGCCCCCTCGCCGGGCAGGCCGCATCCTGCGCCGCGCGAATTTCCTCGAGCACCGGCACCCACGTAATCGACTCGGCCCCGTTGGCGTCACGCGCCTCGACGAAGGGGATGCCCACCGTCAGCCCGGTCGGCCCCGCCTGCCCGTTGGGACCGATCGCGCTGCACGCCGCGCCGGTGGCGTCATTGAGCAGCGCGCCGGCATAACGCATGAGCGTGGGCCGTGCGGGCTCGGTAATCATCAGCGACCGCAGCGCGCGATTGACGATTGGCATGGCGGCAAAATAGCCGTCGGGATCGCCGGCCACCGCCGGGTCGGCAAGATCCACCACAAGGCAGGCGGGATCGAACACACGAGCCTTCAAGTCGACGAGACAGGCAGGGTCGGACGCTGCGTCGCACGACAGCGCGTACTCGAATGTCGCGTCGGCCCTGATGGGCGCAATCGCCAACTCGCGCGCCGCGACGCGCACTACATCCTGAAGTGCGCTGGCGTCGAACATGAGCCGGCCGAATTCGATCGCTCCCGCCAGCAACACGTACAGCACCAGGGACACGAGAGCGAACTCGACGAGCGCCGCCCCCCGCTCCGGGCGCCGCAGGCCGGACCGACGGCCCGCCTGCGCGCTGGAGATCACCGCGGCCCCCGCATCAACATGAGGACTTACTTGTTCTGCGTTTCGAGGACGAGCGACGAGAGTGATCCGTCTCCGCCGACGCTGTCACCGAGGCGGGTCGCACCGTTCGACTGAGTGATCGCATTGACGTCCAGGCCGATTCCGGTTGCAGAGTTGCCCGAATCGAACCCAGGCGTATTCGTGGACGTCTCGATGGTCCTGCCGCTGACGATCGGCGCATTGTCTTCCGCATGAGCGCCCGGTATCACGGCGGCCGACATGCCCAGCATGTCCGTCACCTTATGACCGAACACCGAGACGGCCGCGGCTCCAATGAGCGAGACGCCCGCGACGATGAGCGCATACTCAACAAGCGACGCACCCTTGTTGTTTCGCAACCGCTGTAGCATCTTCGACATTGGATCCTCCTGTCCGATCGTTACGGTTTGGGCCTTACGACCGGCCCTGTCATGACCGGGCGGAGCAACTCGTCCCGGCTGGGAAATGTCCACAAGGCAACGTCAGGGACTGGAGCTCGGAGAATAACGGGATTCACTACCACGATCAACTCAGTGTCCTGATCGTTGCGATTGAAGCTCTGGAATAACCAGCCCAGAATCGGCGTGTCCCGCACCCCCGGGGTTGACGCGGTATTCGTGGACGTATTGAGCGATAGCAAGCCCCCAATCAGGAGCGCCTGGCCATCCTGGAGCCGGGAGCTCGTGCGCAGCGCCCGGGTCTGGAACGCCGTGGTGGCCACAGCGGCGCCGGTGGTCTGGCGAATCGTATCCGTCAGGATGGCGTCCGGGGTCACGACCAGCGGCTGCACGTCCAGCGTAATGGTGTCGTCGTCACCCACGAGCGGCCGGATCTGCAGCTGCACGCCGAAGGGGACGAATTCAACCGAACTGAAGACGCCCGGTGTGACGGCGCCTGCCCCTGGCGCGACCGCGCCACCGAACGCCGGCGCAAATGCCGTTGGCACGGGCACTTCCCCGCCGACCTGCACCTGCGCCATCTCCCCCGACAGCACGGTCAAAGACGGCGATGACAAACTTTGGGCAATCCCTTCACGCTCGAGCAGGGACAGCGCCGAATCGATCGCAGCGTTGCCGCCTGCATACTGCAACTGGTTCAGCAATCCTCCGTTCAGGAACGACAGGACGTTCTGTATGGCCGCCCCGAAGCTGCCGACGCGGGCCGCCTGGTCGCCTTGAACCGTCACCGCAGACTGCGCGGGATTCAGCGAAGGCTGACGAAAGTCCGAAACGATTGCGACAGTATTCGGATTGAACGTCCGCAACTTCGTTCGATTGACTTCGACGAGCCGGATGTCAACCCGGACCTGCGGAAGATCGCTGACCTCGATGAACGACAGGATCCGGCCGCCTGCCGCCTCGATGGCTTTGGCCCGACCGAGATTCGTTCTCACCTGGTTGGTGAGCTGGTTCCCCCTCGCGCCCCCGAACAGGGACGAGGTGGCGCCGCCCCCCAACTGCGTCTGCGTGGTCTGCGCCTGCGTTCGTGCCTGATCAGCCAGCGCCCCACCTTCGTCCGCGAGCACACGAACGTCGGCTGCGGTGATGGTTTGTCCAGCAAACAGCTGCGCGGCAAGCACGAGGATTCTCACCAGCGCAATCTGGTTCGGCACGCGTCCTTCGAGTACCAGTGTGTCGGACGTGTCGTCTCGCACGTTGCCATGTAGCACACGCCGCACGGTTACATCCTGACCGCCGATCAACCTGATCGCGTCGAGCAGCTTCTCTTCCGGGAGCGGCGGCAGCGTGTCGAGTTCAATGAGGTTGATCACCGTGCCCGAGGGCTGCAGCACACCCTGGAGCTGACTGGCTGCGGCAGGCGCAGGCACGGGCACCTGAGCTACCGGCGGATTCTGTCCCGCGGCTGGCGCACCAGGAGCGCCGCCGGCCACATCCGGGGGCGGCGCCGCCAAGAGCGGCGCTGGAACCCCACGATCACCACTGCCGGCGTCGAGATAATTGCGCGCGATTGCCTCCGCGGTCAGCGACGCATTGATGTCGGGAACCAGTCCTGTGAGCACGAGCGCGTCGCGGTCGGGTGCGCTCTCCACCTCGATGGACGGATGCACGCGCTTCAGAGCGCGTTCGAGCACCGAGAGGTCGCGTTGCACCGCAAAACGGAACTCACGTGACGACCCATTGGCGAACCAGACGATGACCGTCGTGTGGCCGGTCTGGCGACCGAGCACGAGCAACTCGCGACTCGTAATCAGTTCTGCGCTGAGGATTTCGGGGTCGGCGACAGCGATCCGCTGAATGTCCTGTACAAACGGTAATCGGCGGTACTGCGACGTGATAACAACGATCAGAGGCTCCGGGGGCTGGAGCACTGAAGGTGCGAGTTGACGTGCGGAAACCGCATCAGGCGCAAGTTGAAGCGCCGCCCATGCCAGGATGGTTGCCCTGGCCATTCGCGATATCGCACGTGTCATTGAAGCTGTGCGCGGGTCAAGCCGTCCCGCACAGTCGCCGGATTATATGTCGCGGCAACCGCGGGAACCAGTGGAGGTCGTCAGGCAATAACGTGACCAGCCGGTCGAAGCT
>Ga0075420_100002432_pt1 | contig 16102 bp, 11 predicted proteins | sample SoiMetdeltSBSDD4_FD_75296 | JGI IMG/M metagenome (GOLD analysis project Ga0075420, IMG submission 75296) | Bulk soil microbial communities from a Populus tree surrounding site in Tennessee, USA - Soil MetaG P. deltoides SBSDD4 | ecosystem: Environmental > Terrestrial > Soil > Tree plantation... | reverse complement strand
CTCAGGAGCGCGGTGAGATCCATCGCCGGGCACAGGCCCCAGGCGCGTTGCGGATCTCTGCGATATGTATTCCAAACTAGATCGCAGATCTCGTCAGTAAGATGCAATAGTACGCAGAACGCGCGGGTGACCCGCTGCTCCTCCGGCTGCCTTCTCGACGGCGGGATCTTGTTCGAACGGCCTAACAGGGTCACCATGCCGCACCACCTCATGGCAATAGTGCGTGCCAGTGGCTTACCACTGAACATCCTGTCGGAATATAGACCGGTGACCGTAAGAAGACGATAAGAAGCTACAACCCATACCGACCATTAACCCCCCTATCAGCCGGATCTACGTATATCTTCCATACCTAAGCCGATCTCGTGAGCCATCGCAGATCATGCCCGAGCACCCAAAGACATAGGTACGCGACATCCACTGTCCTACAACTCAACAAACATCGCCAGTTGAAAACGCCACACCGGACCATATAGGACAACATTCACCAGGTAATCGTGGTGACTACATATGTTGACGTCGGTAGCAGCTGGCGCGCGGCCGCTACTGATAGGCCGTCTCAATATTGGCTAGCGTTGGGCGGCACTAGGGGTTATCCCGACTTCACTTCGGCACTTCTTCATGGGTTGAGAATGTGGAGACCGCGCTCAGGCCGCCAGCCCAACAGTAATGACCAATTTGTGGGGACACGCGGCGTCGGGCGTATCACTCCTCATCAGGCTCGACCAGGTGCCGGAACGCGCGCAGGTTCTCCAGCGACTCGCCCCGGGAGACCCGCCACGCCCACTCCCGCCGGATCGCCGAGCTGAACCCGATCTCGAGCATCGTGTCGAAGGACTCGTCGGCGTAGGTGAGCACGGCTCCGAGCAGCCGGTCCAGCTCGTCCTCGGTGACCGCGTGCAGGGAGACCCGCCCGGTCAGGTAGACATCGCCGTTGGCGTCGATGGCGAACGCGACCCCGTACATGCGGGCGTTGCGCTGGAGCAGCCAGGCCCACAGCTCCTCGCGGCGCTCGTCGGGCTGGCGCATGACGAAGGCCTCGACGCGCAGCGCGTGCTCGCCGACGATGAGGTTGCAGATGGTCTTCAGCTTGTGGGTGCCGGGCAGGATGACCGCGTACGACCAATCGGCCGTCCGCTCGCAGGGCAGCTCACGCGCCGCGCACACCGCCTCGATGAGCGCCCCGACCTCCGCCCGGCTCACCACGCCGCCACCCCAGTCACCACGCCGCCACCTGAGCCACCACGCCGCCGCCGGGTCACCACGCCGCGCCGGCCAGCTCAGTGGCGACCCGGCTGCGGTGCTCAGCCACCGTGTCCCGGTAGACCGCGAGCAGCCCGGCCGCAGTACGCGACCAGGAGAACTGGCGCGCGTGGGCGACCGCTCCGCGGGCGAGCCGGGCCCGCCGGTCCTCGCTGGCCAGCAGGTCACGCAGGACCGCGGCCCAGTCGGCCGGGGCGTGCCCGTCGACCAGCACCCCGGACACACCGTCCCGTACGGCCGTCACCAGCCCACCCACCGCGGCCGCGACGACCGGCGTACCGCAGGCCTGCGCCTCCAGGGCGACCAGGCCGAACGACTCGTTATGGCTCGGCACGGCGACCAGGTCGGCGGCCCGGTAGAGGTCGGCGAGCGCCGCACCCTCCTGCGGGGGCAGGAACCGGACCGCACCGGCCAGCCTCAGCTCGGACGCCAGCTCGATGAGGGCGGTCGGGCGCTCCAGCCCACTGCCGCTGGGGCCACCGACGACCACCACGGTCAGCCGCCGGCACAGGTCAGGGTCCTGTACGCGCAGCTCGGCAGCCGCCCGTAGCAGCACGTCCGGAGCCTTGAGCGGCTGGATCCGCCCGACGAACGCGACGACGTACCCCCGCGGGGGTAGGCCGAACCGGCGGCGGGCGGCGGCCCGCGCCGCGGCCTCGCGCCCGGCGGCCGGCGGCGTGAACCGGTCCAGGTCGACGCCGGGCTCGACCACGGTGACCCGGTCGGGGTCGGCGCCGTAGAGGTCGACCAGCTCCCGGGCCTCGGCCGGGGTGTTGGCGACGAGCCGGTCCGCCTCGCCCACCACCTGCTCCTCGCCCACCACGCGGGACACCGGCTCGGGCTTGTCCCCGGTCGCCAGCTGCGCGTTCTTCACCTTGGCCAGGGTGTGCGCGGTGTGCACCAGGGGCACTCCCCAGCGGTCCTTGGCGAGCCAGCCGACCTGGCCGGACATCCAGTAGTGCGAGTGGACCAGGTCGTACCACCCCGGCGGGCGGGCGGCCTCGGCGCGCAGCACGCCGTTGGTGAACGCGCACAGCTGGGCGGGCAGGTCCTCCTTTGCCAGGCCCTCGAACGGGCCGGAGATGACGTGGCGCACCTGCACCCCGGGCGCCATCTCCACGCAGGGCGGCAGGTCGCTCGCTGTGGCCCGGGTGAAGACCTCGACCTCGACACCGGCCTCGGCCAGCCGCCTGGCCACCTCGACGATGTAGACGTTCATGCCGCCGGCGTCCCCGGTGCCGGGCTGGTGCAGCGGTGAGGTGTGCACGGAGAGGGTGGCGATGCGCCGGGGGGTGGACCAGGCCGGACCCCGGTGCCGCCGCATCGGAAGGACGGTGCCAAACCCGACCACATCAGCTCCTTTCGCCCCAGCCCGCTTCGCTCCACGCCGGGAGCCACCACGCGAGTCAACCCCTTTGCCGCCAGCCATCTTCCCCATCTGGTACGACAACAGTCCGCTCTACCAAAGCGCTTACGTGACGAACGTCTCCTGCCGCCCGGTTTAGCGGCCTTCTCCGGCACGCCGGTGTGCTGGCGCGGGCCGGTGTGTGCCGCCGCAGCCCCCGACCCCGGCTACCGGCCTGACCACCGCGCGTGCTGTCCTAGCACCATGACGGACGCCTCGATCGCTGTGGTGACCGGTGCATCCAGCGGGATCGGAGCCGCCACCGCGCGCCGGCTGGCTGCGGAGGGCTTCCATGTCATCGCGGCCGCGCGCCGGCTGGACCGCCTGGACGCCCTGGTGGCGGAGATCGCCGAAGCCGGCGGGGCGGCGACCGCAGTGCAATGCGACGTCGCCTCGGACCAGGACGTGGCGGCGCTCGCCGCCACCGCCACCGGCCTCGACGGGCCGGTGGAGCTGCTGGTCAACAACGCCGGCCTCGCCCGGGGCATGGACCCGGTGGAGTCGTCCGCGGTGGCCGACTGGCGGTGGGTGTTTGAGGTGATCGCGCTCGGCACCCTGCGCGCCACGCAGGCCCTGCTCCCGGCGCTGGAGGCGTCCGGCCGGGGCACGGTCGTGGTGCTCAGCTCGACTGCCGGCCTGATCGTCTACGAGGGTGGTGGCAGCTACGCCGCTGCCAAGCACGCCCAGACCGCGCTCGCCGAGACGCTGCGGCTGGAGCTGTGCGGCCGCCCGGTGCGGGTGGTGGAGATCGACCCCGGCATGGTGAAGACCGACGAGTTCTCGCTGGTGCGCTTCGGGGGCGACGAGGAGCGGGCCGCGGCCGTCTACGCGGGCGTGGCCGAGCTGCTGACCGCGGAGGACATCGCCGACTGCGTCGCCTGGTGCGCCACCCGCCCGCACCATGTCAACGTCGACCGCCTGGTGGTCCGCCCACTGGCCCAGGCTGCCCAGCACAAGGTGCACCGGGTCCCGTGAGAGCTGGTCCCCGGGGTGGCGCGGTCCCTCACGGGACCGCCACCCGGGGTACGACGAGCCCCAACCGGCTGCGCCGGGTGGATCGCTGGATCATCGCGAGCTGCGGCGAGACGCTACGGGCCGCCGCCGACCCGCTCGTCGTCGACCTGGGGTACGGCGCCACCCCGGTGACCACTGTGGAGCTGCGGAACCGGCTGGCGACCGCGCTACGGCCCGACGTGCGGGTAGTCGGCCTGGAGATTGACCCGGTACGGGTCGCCGAGGCCCAGCCGGTGGCCGACCCGCCGCGGCTGGAGTTCCGCCACGGCGGCTTCGAGCTGGCCGGCCTGCGACCGGTAGTGGTCCGTGCGATGAACGTGCTGCGACAGTACCCGGAGGCTGAGGTGCCGGCCGTCTGGCAGACGATGGCCGGCCAGCTCGCACCTGGTGGCCGGCTCGTCGAAGGTACCTGCGACGAGGTGGGCCGGCTGGCGACCTGGGTCGCGCTGCGGCCGGATGGACCGGTGTCCCTCACCCTCTCCGTCAAGCTGTCCACATTGGATACGCCGGGGACTGTGGCGGAGCGCCTGCCCAAGGCCCTGATCCACCGCAATGTGCCCGGAGAGCTGGTGCACGAGCTACTCGGCGCCCTGGATCACGCCTGGCTGGTGGCGGCCCCGTACGCCGGGCTGGGCGCCCGTCAGCGCTGGCTGCGTGCTGTCGCCGCAGTACGCGACGCGGGCTGGCCGGTGCTCGACCGACCCGTACGCTGGCGCCTCGGCGAGGTCACCATCGCCTGGCGAGCCGTGGCACCCGAGAACGCGTCCACCCCCGCGTGATATCAGCCCTGCGGCCGAGATTCCCGCCGGCTCTTCGACATGCGATGAGGTATCTATAACGACCAGTGCACGCTCCAGAGGGTAGGCGCGACCATCGCCGGACGGATATAGCATCAACGCTATGCCCTGGGGTAGCGTAGAACTGGAGCCAGAGGTCCAGGACTGGCTGGAAGGGCTGCCGACCACGCAGTTCGCCAGAGCGGCGTTCTACATTGATCTGTTCGCTGAGCAGGGGACGCTGCTGAGCGAGCCGTACACCAAGCAGCTCGACGGTAAGTTACGGGAACTGCGGTTCTACCTTGATGGCGATGCCGTGCGCGTCACCTACTGGGTCGCTCCAGGGCGGCGGATCATCCTGTTGACGGTCTTCCGGAAGACCCGGACGCGGGAGGACCGTGAGATCGGGCGGGCACGGCGCGCCTTGGCGCGGTGCCAGGTCGAGGCGCACACGGTAGACGAGGAGGGTCCGGCTTATGAGCGGCCGTATCGACTGGTCTGACCTGCGGAAGAGACGGATGGCCGAGCCTGGCGCGGCGGACGCGTACGACGCCGCCCGGCTCGCCTTCGAGCTCGGTCGTGCCGTCCGAGGACTGCGCGAGCAGCACGGCTGGAGCCAGAGCCAGCTCGCTCAGGCGTCGGGCATGACGCAGTCTGCGGTGGCTCGTTTCGAAGCAGGAGGGACGGTTCCGACCCTTGCCGTGCTGGAACGCCTTGCGCAGGCACTGGACGTGGAGCTCAAGGTCCAGTTCGCTCCCCGCACTGCGGCCTGACCAGCGGTGTAAACCGATCGCGATAGGCCGGACACCGGCCGCGCCTGGTCACAGCTCGCAGTTGACCAGCACCGGCTCCGGATGCAGCCACACCCCGAACCGGTCGCGCACGCCGTCGCGTATCTCCCGGGCCAGCTCCAGCAGGGCGGCGGTCGTACCGCCACCACGGTTGGTCAGGGCGAGCGTGTGCTTGGTCGAGATGCCGACGCCGTTGCTGTGGCCGTACCCCTTGGTGAAGCCCGCATGCTCGATGAGCCAGGCGGCGCTGACCTTCACCCCGCTGCCGGGCGCCGGCCACGAGGGGGGCCCGCCGCCGCTGCCGGTGCGGTCGCGCAGCACCGCGTATGCCAGTGCGTCCAGCACCGGGTTGGTGAAGAACGACCCGACCGAGTACGTGTCCGGGTCGCGCTCGTCGAGCACCATGCCCTTTCCGGCGCGCAGTGCCAGCACGGCGGCGCGTACGTCGGCCAGGGGCGCGGTCCCGCCGAGCGGTACGTCCAGGGCCCGGGCCAGCTCGGCGTAGCGGACCGGTGTGGACTGGCTCGACACCTGAAGCCGGAAGTCGACGGAGAGCACCAGGGCCCGGTCGGAGTGCTTGAAGACACTGGTCCGGTATGCGAACCCGCAGGCGGCGGGCGGGAGCACCAGCACCTCGCCGGTCACCCGGTCGTAGACCCGCACCGACTCGATCGTCTCGGCGACCTCCTGGCCGTACGCCCCGACGTTCTGGATCGGGGTGGCCCCGGCGGAGCCCGGGATGCCGGACAGGCACTCGAGACCGGACCAGCCGGCCGCCACCGTCGCCGCCACCACGTCGTCCCACTCCTCGCCGGCCTGCACCGAAAGGAGCACGCTCGCCCCGTCGCGCCGCTCGGCAAGGCCGGTCGAGCGCACCAGCAGCACCGTGCCGGGGAAGCCACCGTCGCCGATGACCACATTGCTGCCGCCGGCGAGGACGAGAACCGGCCCACCTGGCGCGTACGCCTCCCGTGCGATCCGTACCATGTCCTCGGCACTGCTGGCGCGGAACACGCGCGGGGCCGGGCCGCCCAGCCGGAGCGTGGTGTAGTCCGCCAGCCGCACCGCCGGCTCGGCGCGGGAGCCGGCCGCCGTCTCCGCGCTAACGTCAGGCACGGGCCCACCCTAGGCTGGTGACACAGCTGGGCGGTCTCCGGGGAGGATCGCTATGAGCAAGACGCACGGCACCAGGGAACTCTGGCTCGGGGCGCTGCGCGCGGACGGCCCGGCCTTCCGCATGGCCGCCGGAGTGGACGGCGCGCTGGCCGAGCCGGTCCCGTCCTGCCCGGAGTGGACGGTGGAGCACCTGGTCCGCCACGTCGGTTCGGTCTACGCCTGGGTCCGCTCGCATGTCAGCCGGGGCGTGACCACCCGACCCGAGACCTGGCCGGTGGTTGACGAGGGCAACCCGCCCAGCGCCGACGTGCTCGCCTGGTGGGACGGGGAGTACACAGCGCTGCTGCAGGTGCTCGACGGCCTCGACCCGGAGCGTCCGGCGTGGAACTGGGCACCCCAGGCGAAGACGGCCGCGTTCTGGCACCGGCGGATGGCGCACGAGACCGCGGTGCACCGGTGGGACGCGCAGATGGCCACCGGCCGTACCGAGCCGGTCGAGGCCCGGCTCGCGGTCGACGGCATCACCGAGGTGCTCGACAGCTGGCTGCCGGCCGGCCGGCGGCGCAGCCGGGTCCACCGCAGCGGCGTGGTGCAGCTCAGCGCCGTGGACGCCGGCCACGACTGGTTCGTCCGGCTGCGCGGCGAGGGCGTGGCCCTGCTTGACATGGACACCCTGCTCGACACCGACGACCCGCACGCCCGGGTGGCCGCCCAGGGTACGGCGAGCGACCTGCTCCTGGCGCTGTACGGCCGGGTCCCGTTCGACGTGCTCGACGTCGAAGGCGACGTGACCCTGCTGGAGGCCCTGCGCGCCGGCTAGCTCCGGGTAGCCCGAGCCTGCTCAACGAGTTCGGCCAGGCGTTACAACCTCCTGGGTACGGCCGTACGCGTCGACCAGATGCGATGAGTCTGACCGCGGAAATGGTGCGGACGGAAGGTATAGATCATATCCGGAGAAGTCAAGTTTCGTCGGATATCTGTATCTGAAAACACTTGATGGAGTTATCAAACCACCCTCAGTGATAACTTCGGCCCCTCTCCGCTCCGCGTCCTTCGGTAGGAGCAGATCGACGCAGCCGCGTCGTCCGTTCCTTTCCTGTGCCCTGTTGACAGGGGGTTTCTCTGTGGCCAGCCGCGTCTTGTCCCGAGTCAACCGGCTTCGCTGGATCGTGCTCATCTGCACGTTGGCGCTGATTGCTGGCGTGTTGCCGCCGGTACGGTTCGCGAAGGCAACGGTGGGTGGGGATGTGCCCGGGGTGATCTCGGGTGCGGGACCGGTTGACCGGCCGGCCCCAGCGTCGGCACGGCCCGACGTAGCGCTGCCGCAGGAGAAGATGCCGCCACCGGTGCCGGCCGGGGTCCGGGCAGGCAGTACGCCTACGCCACTCTCGACCGAGCAATGGGCGCAGGTGCGCAAACCGGGCCAGGTGCCGCTGACGGCAGCCGACGAGCAGGTGTTCACCAACATGCTGCTGCGCCCTGGTTACGTGCTCGGCGACACGTCGCTGGTGGCCTACTTCGACGTCCGGGACCAGGACCCGGCATGGTCGTCATGGACGGTGCGGCTCTACGACGCGGCGTCGCGCACGGAGCAGGCTTCGACGACTCTGCCGCGGTCGGAGCTGGTGGCCTCGTGCGGTGCGGTGCGGGAGTTCTGCCGGTCGTTCGGGGTGGGCGACGGGTGGGTGCTGGACCCGGCGAAAGACTACTTCATCACGGTCGCCGCGGTCTTCGACGACGGCCGCGAGGTGGTCTCGGATGCCTCACCGGCGGCGAGGCCGCGTAGCACGATCGTCCCGCCGCCGATCCCGGCCCGCCAGGCCGCCGGCTGCGGGTGCGGGACGGCGCTGGGCATGACGCAGGCGCGCCAGGCGGTGCGCGGCGACGGGGTGAACACCGCGACCGGGGCGTTCGCCCGGGTCGAGCAGGACCTGTCGATGGCCTCGTTCGGCGTGCCGTTCGCCTCCGCCCGGGTGTACTCGTCGGCGAACGCGGCGGTGGGGCCGTTCGGGCCGGGCTGGGCGTGGTCGTACGGCATGCGCGTCACCCCATCCGAGGAGGGCGCGGTGGTGCGCGCCGACGACGGTGCGGAGGCGCTGTACCGCCTGGTCGACGGGGCCTACGCGCGACCGGCCGGGCTGCGCTCGACGCTGCGCCGGGCCGGCGAAGGCTGGGAGCTGGTCACGCTCCGCCAGACCGGGTACAGCTTCGACGCCCAGGGCCGGCTGGTGTCGATCCGCAACCCGCGCGGGATCGGGGTGACGCTGGCCTATACCCCGGCGGGGATCACGATCACCGACCCGTCGGGGCGGAAGGTCGAGGTGCGCGTCAGCGGCGGACTGGTCCGCGACATCCTGCTGCCCGACCAGCGCAAGGTGCAGTACGAGTACGACGCGGCCGGGCGGCTCACCGTCTACAAGGACGCCCGGGCCCGCCAGTGGCGGTATGGCTACTCGCCGGCGGGGTTGCTGACCGAGGTGGAGGACCCGCAGCCAAACCGGGTCGTGCTCATCCGTAACGAGTACAACGACGCCGGTCGCGTGGTGCGCCAGGTCGACGCGCTGGGCAACGCGACCACGTTCGAGTGGAGGGCTGGCGAGGAGGAAGCGAGGACCACCGACGCCGACGGCGTGGTGGTTCTCGACAAGTACCGCGGCAACGTGCTCATCTACAGCCGCCGCGGCAACGGTGACACCGACAACCACCGCTATGACGCCTCGCTCAACCGCGGCCTGGTCGTTGACGGCAGCCATAACCAGCACGAGGCCGAGTTCGACACCAACGGCAACCCGACCCGGCGGGCCGCGCCGCAGCCGCTGGGGTTCGACGAGAAGACCAGGTACGACTCGCGCAACAACCCGATCGAGTTCGTCGACGCCAACGGCGTCACCTGGAAGAACACGTACAACGAGTTCAACGAGCTGGTGTCCAGTGTGGACGGAGAGAGCCACACGGTCCGCTACGGCTACGACGCGCGGGGCCTGCTTGTGACGCGGACCGACCAGCGCGGCAAGGTCACCCGCTTCGAGTACGTCCCAGCCGGGCAGCCCAACTCGGGGCTGCTGGCGGCCGTGGTGTCCCCGGAGGGCCGCCGCTCCGAGCTGCGTTACGACGCGGCTGGCCGGCGCATCGCCACGGTCGACCCGCGTGGCACCACCGCCGGGGCCGACCCGGCCGGCTTCACCACCAGCTACGCCTATGACGAGCAGGACCGTGTCCTGTCCGTGTCGGAGCCGGGCAAGCAACACCCGTGGCGCACCAGCTACGACGAGGTCGGGCGGGTCGCCGCCAGCGTCAGCCCCACCTCGCTGGAGGTCAGGTACACCTACCTGGACAACGGACGGCTCGCCTCGGTCACCGACCCGCGCCGGACCGTCTCCTACACCTACACCGCCGCGGGGCGGCGTGCCGCCGTCCGGGTGGGGATGGGCGGGCAGGGGCCGGACATCGTCACCACCTACCGCTACAACGTCAAGGGGCTGCTGCACGAGGTCACCTCGCCGCGCGGCAACGTGCCAGGTGCGGATCCGGCGCGGTTCACGACGACCTACCGCTACGACGCCAACGACAACCTGGTGCGGATCTCCCGGCCGTACCCGGGTGGTGGGTTTGTCCATAAGGACATCAAGGTCGACGAGCTGGACCGCACCACCGCCACCAACGACGAGCACAACCTGCCTTCGACGTTCGAGCGGGCCAACACCGGCGAGGTCACCGCCGCCACCAACACGCTCGGCCAGACGGTGTCGATGGGGTACGACCGCAACGGCCGGCAGACCACCATCACCAACGCCGGTCGCAACACCTCCCGGTTCACCTACGACGCGGCCGGCAACAAGATCCGCGAGGTGTCCGCAGCTGGCGGGGTGACCACCTGGACCTACACCGACGACGGGCTGCTGGCCAGCGTCACCGAGCCGCGGGGCAACGTCGACGGCGCCGACCCGCAGCGGTTCACCACCCGCTTCGAGTACGACCTGGCCGGCAACCGGACCAAGGTCATCGACCCGCTCGGCAACACCACGACCTCCACGTACGACGCGAACAGCCGGCTGGTCTCGGTCACCGACGCCCGCAGCCACACCACGCACTACGGCTACCGGGAGGACAACCAGCTGGAGACGGTGCACGCCCCGGACGCGGTGTTCCACCCGCAGGCCCCGCACAACAACGCGACCGTCTACAGCTACCACGAGGACGGGCTGCTCGCGTCGGTGCGCGACCCGAACCTGCGCGTGACCCGCCTCGACTACGACCGGGCCGGGCGGCTGGCCAACCGGGTGGACCCGCTCAACCGGCGGGTGGAGCTGGGCTACGACGTCGAGAACAACCTCATCTCCGCGTTGACCCGCGGGGAGAACGAGAAGCTCACCGACGCCCAGCGGGCCGAACGCACCATCGTGGACACCTACGACATCGCCGGCCGCCGTGAACGGCGGACCCTGGGCACCGGCGGCCCGGCCTACGCCTGGGGCTACGACGCCAAGGACCGGATCACCTCCTACGGCGACCCCACCGGGGTACGCAAGGTCACCTACGACGACGAGGACCAGATCACCCAGGTCGTGCGCGAGGAGGCCGGCGGGCGGACCGAGACGTTCAGCTACGGGTACGACGTCCGCGGCAACGTCACCTTCCGCACCTACCCCGACGGCACCAAGGTCACCGCCGAGTACGACGCCGACAGCCGGATGAGCGAGCTGACGGTCGCCGGTGGCACCGCCGGGGCCCAGCCGGCCACCTGGACGTTCGGCTACGACGTCGCCGGGCGCCGGACCAGCACCACCCTGCCGGCCGGGACCGGGCTGGCTGAGCAGCGCAGCTACGACGACGCCGGCCGGCTCACCGGCATCGGCACCTCGCGTGTTCCCGGCAGCCCTGTCCCGCCAGGCGTGCAGGACCCGGTCTCGGCCTTCCAGCTCACCCTCGACCAGGTCGGCAACCCGACCAAGGTGGTCACCACCCGTGGTGGGGTCTCCGAGTCGGTCGCCTACGCCTACGACAGTGTGGACCGGGTCACCTCGGCCTGCTACGCCGCCACCACCTGCGCCCCGGACGCCCCCGCTGCCGGACGCATCGACTACACGTACGACCTGGTCGGCAACCGTACGAGCCAGACCCGCACCGGCACCGCCGGCAGCTCCACCACCACCTACCAGTACGACGTCGCCGACCAGCTCACCCGGCAGACCGTCACCAGTGGACCGATGACCACGGTCACCGACTACGGGTACGACCTCAACGGCAACCAGACCCGGGCCGGCCCCGACACGTTCACGTACAACCTGGACAACACGCTCGCCAAGGCCACCGTCGACGGGCAGACCGCGACGTACGCGTACGACGCGACCGGGCTCCGGTTGAGCGCCAATGCTGGTGAGGGGGAGCGGGCTGCCGCCCAGCGCTGGTCCTGGGATGTCGTGGGGAGCCTTCCCCAGATCGCCCTAGACACCGTCACCAACGCCACGGGCACGCCGCTAGAACGGCGCGGCTTCACCTACGGCCCCGACGACGAGCCCCTCGCCCTGCTCGACCCGGCTACCGGGGTCCACTCCTACACCCACGACTGGCTCGGCGGAGTGGCGAACATGCTCACCCCGGCCGGAGTGTCCGTTGCCGCGTACGACTACGACCCGTTCGGCAACCCTCGCACCGGCGGCACCCTGCAACCCCAGTCCGACGGTGGGGAACACAGCGGCACGAGGCTGCACTCCACCGCCGGCCCGGCCAACCCGCTGCAATACACCGGCGCCTACCAGGACTCCACCACCGGCAGCGGCAACTACTACCTCCGCGCCCGCAACTACAACCCCGGCACCGGCCGGTTCACCAGCACCGACCCGATGCCCCAGGGTGGCGCGGCCGTCTCCGCCTATGCGTACGCGGAGAACAACCCGCTGGCCTACACCGACCCGACCGGCGCCAGGCCAGAAAACGGTGACGGTGCCGGGACGCCGCTGGAAACCAGCCCTGAAACCACTGGGGTCAGTCCCGAGGACATGGCCAAGGCTCAGCAGATCCAGAGCAAGAGCCTGCTCGACGTGGTGCTGGAAGCCGGCGGCCAGGTCCTCATGGAGTTCCTCGGCATCAACGACATCCTCAACTGCCTCAAGGGCGACCTCGGCGCCTGCGTGATGCTCGTGGTCGGCTCCCTACCCTGGGGAAAGATCTTCAAAGCCAAGAAGATCGCCGAGGCCATCTTCCGTGCCGGCAAGGCCGTCATCACGTTCTTCCAAGAAGTCAAGTGGGCGCGTGCCGTCATCGAAGGCGCCAAGAATGCTGCCGAAGCGGCTGCACGCGCCAAAGCGGCAGCCGCAGCCGCGGCAAAGGCAGCAGCCGAGAAGGCGGCAGCCGCCAAAGCTCTTGCCGAACGAGCCGCCCGCAAGGCCGCCGCCGAAGCCGCGGCACGCGCCAAAGCCCTCGCCGCGCGCGCCAAGGCAGCAACCAAGAGGGGCTGCAAGCACAGCTTCGTCGCCGGTACGCGGGTCTTGCTTGCCGACGGCACCAGCAGGCCCATCGAGGAAGTCCAACCGGGCGACACCGTCCAAGCCACCGACCCAGCAGCCGGCCGGACCGAGAACCGCCAGGTCACGCACACGATCCGGACCGACAACGACAAGCACTTCGTTGACCTCACCATCCGCGACAAGTCCGGCGAACACACCGTCACCACCACCGACAACCACCCGTTCTGGTCCGTCACCCACCAGCGCTGGATCGACGCCAGCCAGCTCCAGCCCGGCGAACTGCTCCGTACCGCAGCCGGCACGTACGTACAGGTCACCGCGGTCCGGCCGTACCGCGCCGAACACAGCACGTACGACCTCACCATTGATATGGTCCACACGTACTATGTGATAGCCGGCAACACACCGGTACTCGTACACAACTGCGGTGAAGAACTCTGGCGTGCTGGCCGGCCCGGTGTTGACGACAGTCCGCAAGACTGGATTCCTATGAACTCATGGACGACCCACGGCGGGAACCTCCAGGAGGGGAACTATCATTTTGTGGTGATGCCGAACCGGTCTGTGCGTGCATTCCACGAGAGTATTTGGGACAGGGCGCCCGGTGCGGGGCACACTAGTCTTTCGCGCGGCAACCCGGTGCTTGCGGCCGGCACTTTCGATGTTGGGCCGGGTGGAGTCATTACGCAGTTCGACAATTTCTCGGGTCATTATCAGCCAAGTGTGGCAACGCAGGGAATCATTCGAGACTCCTTGGGGGCGCGTGGATTTGACCTGAGTCGTGCTCAGTGGAACCCGTTCGGGTTCTGACTCTTGGCGGCTACGCTTGTATGATGGCGCCTGCGGATCGTCCGCTATTCACATTCTGTGTGCGGCGATCCGTAGGCGCCACCAGGGTGACCATGAGCGCTGTTCGTTGAACGCGTAGCGCATACCTGCCCGGCGGGCACCCTAACTCGACTTCCGGCCACTTGTTGCCATTCCCGCAGTTCAGTGGCTTCCTGTGGCATGTCGAGGCTGAGGGCATGGTGGGGCTCTGGTGTGAGGTGTAGTGAGAGTGCGCTGGTTAGTGCTGGAACCGATCGGGGCATTGCGGGCTTCTCAAGGCTGCCCAACGGAGTTGGTGGATCATCTACTTAGATATTTCCCCTCTGGCATTACGGGCGACATGAATTATCTCCTCGACTTGTGTTGGCGTTAGGGTGCTGACGAGGGCAACTAGTTGTCCAATCTGTGCTGCTGCTGGATATGGCTGAGGTCGGCCTGGTGCTGGCTGTCCCGGTATCCCAGCAATGACAAGCAAGTCTTCCGGCGGCATCTCCAGGACTGGAGCAATGTCCTGAATAATCTCCACCGACGGGTGAATGCTGCCGTTCAGGAGCTGATTGATGGTTGACTCGGCGCGCCTTGACGCTCGGCTGACTGCTCTTGGTGAAAGGTGGCGATTGTCCATCAGGCCTTGCAGGACTCTGGCGAATTCGGGGCTCACGCCAACAGGTTACATCGATTACGTGCCGTGCGGTGCGGCCGGCGTGGTGCTGCCCTCGACCGGCGATGGGGATGCGCCAGGGTACTGAAGTGGGTGGCGAAAGGTGACGGCTGGCTGTACAGATTCGCGTTGGTGGCCTGGGTTGCCGTCACGGTTGCCGTCAACACGGGATACCAATCGAAATGTTCGATCAAGTGGTGTTGGGTCAGATGAACTCGGCTCGACACCGACGATCCGCACGCCCGGATGCCGGCCAGGGCAGGGTGAGGGACCTACTCCTGGCGCTCTACGGCCGAGTCCCTTTGACGTACTCGCCATCGACGACGTCGTCCTGCTGGAGGCGGTCCAGACCGGCTGGCCAGCCAGGATAAGCGATTGGGAGACGGGCACCGACCGGACCACGACGAGCACTGACCATCCACCCGGCCATGGTCCGCTGGCGATCCCGGCGGACCACAGTCTGTCTACACTGTCGGGTATGACCGTTCGCGAGGAAGCTCATCGCCTGATCGACGCGGTGCCCGAAGACCGGCTACCGGCCGCACTCGAAGTGCTGCGCCAGTGGGCCGAGTCCAACCGCCAACAGCGTCCCGTGCGCCGGTTCCGCACCACCGCGATCTTCGACGGCGAGCCCGACCTGGGTGTCCGGTCCAAGGACATCGTCAGGCAGGCGTGGGATTCCGAGGAGTGCAGGCCGGCGTGATCGTCATCGACACCGGCCCGGTCATCGCCAACGCCAACCGCAAGGACGCTGACCATCAACGCTGCGCCGACCTGCTGCAGAACTATCCCGGCCCGTTGCTGCTAGCGCAGCCGCTGCTCACCGAGATCGGCTATATGCTGGCCAGTCGCGCCGGCGCTCATGCTGAGGCTGACTTCCTGCGGGATGTGGCCGAGAGTGTCTACGAACTGGTCGCCGTAAGCACCGCCGACGTAACCCGAGCCGCCTACCTAGTCGAACGCTACGCCGACCTTCCGTTGGGCACCGCTGACGCGTTCGTCGTCGCCATCGCCGAACGGTTCGGCGCGGTCGCCATCGCCACCCTCGACCACCGTCACTTCAGCATCATCCGCCCCACCCACGTCCCCGCGTTCACCCTCCTGCCGTAGTCCAGGGCCTGCTTCTCAGGCGATGGGCTGGCCGAGCACGCGCCGGGCCAGCAACGTGCCGCCGGCCACCGCGGCCGGCATGACCAGCACCGCGCCGAGCGGGATGAGGAAGCAGGCGAACACCGCCACCCCGAAGCCGAGCGCCATCGGCCGGTGCCTGCGCAGCGCCGCCCGCCGGTCGGCCAGCCGCAGCCCGCGCCGCGCGAACGCCACCCCGACCAGCTCCAGCGCCAGGAACCACCCGCCGACCAGCGCGCCAGCGACCGGCACGACCGTCTGCCCCACCACCGGGATGAACCCGCACAGGAACAGCGGGACACCAAAGGCGAGGGAGGTGAGCAGCAGCCGTACCGAGTCGGCTGCGCTGCGCCGCCAGGAGCTGTGCCAGGGCAGGTCCACCGCGCCCGGCGCGCCGCCGTACCGCCGCTCGACCCGCTCCGAGATCTTCTCGTAGAACGGGTCACCGACCAGCAGCGTGACCGCCGTAAAAGTCAGCACCGTGAGCAGCCCGCCCAGGCCGAGGACGGCCAGCGTCGCGCCGAGCTCCACCACGTCCCGCAAGCCCTCGGGCCAGCCGTCGACGAACCCGGTCAGCCAGCCCACGATGTCCGAGACGAAGTAGAGCAGCACCCCGAACGCAGCCGAGAAGATCACCGCCGAGATCAGCGCCG
>Ga0075420_100002430_pt1 | contig 16107 bp, 18 predicted proteins | sample SoiMetdeltSBSDD4_FD_75296 | JGI IMG/M metagenome (GOLD analysis project Ga0075420, IMG submission 75296) | Bulk soil microbial communities from a Populus tree surrounding site in Tennessee, USA - Soil MetaG P. deltoides SBSDD4 | ecosystem: Environmental > Terrestrial > Soil > Tree plantation... | reverse complement strand
CGCTCCTGTCTGGCCTCTGAACGTCATCTCGTCCCAGCCTGTCCTGCCGGCCGAGGGAGAAAAGGGAGAAAACGTGCGCACTCGCGTCGCATTCGTCACGTTAGGATGTAAGCTCAACTCCTACGAGACGGAATCGCTCCGTGGAGTCTTTCATCGGCAGCACTACGACGTCGTCGATGCCGATCAGCCGGCTGACTATTATGTGATCAATACCTGTGCTGTTACCGAGCGCGCGGAGTCAGATGCCCGGCAGCTCATTCGCAGCGTCACCAGGCGTCATCCCTCGGCTCGCGTGATCGTCACCGGCTGCTATGCCCAACGGGATGCCCAAACCCTGGCGGCCATGCCGGAGGTGGCATTGGTGGTGGGTAATGCTGAGAAAACGCAGCTCTTCGCCCTGTTCGAGACTGCGTTACGTGCTCCTGCTGGAAGCGCACAGGTGTTTACGTCGCACCTGTTCACAGGGCAGCCAACCGAACAATTCGCCTTCGATGCCGGTGGCGACATCGCCAGCGTCAGCCCCTTCACCCGTGCCACCATAAAGGTACAAGACGGCTGCGACGATTTTTGCGCCTTTTGCATCATTCCGCACCTGCGCGGCCGCAGTGTCAGTCGACCCATCGCCGCCATTCTGACGCATGCTCGTGCCCTGGCAGAGGCGGGGTATAAGGAGATCGACCTCACCGGCGTCCACACTGGCGCCTATGGGGAGGATCTTAATCCACCTACGACCCTGCTGAAGATGCTTGAACAACTCGTACGGGTGGATGGCATCGCGCGCATCCGCTTGAATTCGCTCGAGCCTGCCACGGTGAGCGAGGCGCTGCTGGATTTCATCGCGGCATCCCCGAAGATCTGCAAACATTTGCACATCTGCTTACAGAGTGGCGATGATGCCATGTTACGCCGCATGCGACGGCACTATGATGTGGCGTCGTATGAGCGCCTGATCGCCAACGTCATGCGCCGCATGCCGGATTGCGGCCTCGGCAGCGATGTATTGGTGGGCTTTCCTGGTGAGACAGAGGCCCATTTCGAACGCACGTTCGACGTCATCGAGCGCCTGCCGTTCTCGTATTTGCACGTGTTTAGCTATTCCGCCAGGCCTGGAACGCCTGCCGCCAAATATCGGGACCAGGTGCATCCGGCTGTGAAGAAAGCGCGCAGTCAGCGGTTGCGTGCCGTCGGCCAGGCGAAGAAAGATGCCTTTGCCAGGCGATTCATTGGGCGAGAGCTCGCCATTCTCCTGGAGGGGAAGCGCGGCAAGACAGGACCGCTCCTCTCCGGCCTGACAGAGAACTACATACGCGTGCGTGTCGACGCGCCAGAGGCATTTGTGAACCAGGTAGTACCCGTGCGCTTGGTAGCGCTGGCAGGAGATGACGTGCTGGGCGACTGGCCCGCAAATCACAGGATTGCCGACAAGCACACAGACAGGGCGAATGCGGCGGTCAAGATGGATGTGCCCACGCTCCAGTAGCGCATGACCGACAGTGGAGGATGAGGGATGATCATCGATATGCACGTGCACTCGGATGTTTCCGACGACGGCATGGCGAGTGTCGAAACCTATATGAAATGGCTGGCAAGGCTGCGTCGCAAGTACCGCATCGACGGCATTGTGTTCACGGAGCACCGGTTGTTCAATCGTGAGGCCGATTACGACGCCCTGGCCCGTGAGTATGATATGCTCATTTTCAAAGGTACAGAGGCAGATACCGACTGTGGGCATGTCTTGTGTTACGGCATGAATGAGAAGGTGTTGAGCCAGTTCGATCTGAAGAACGTACATTTGAGTGGCCGCGACCTGCTCAGCGCCATGCAAGATGCCGGTGGCATCGGCGTTCCGGCGCATCCTGGCCGGCGGCGCATCGGGCTCGTTGAACATCTCGACCAGGGCTATGACATCGGCCAGGCCCTGCGCGCTGCTGAGCAACTCAACGGCGGTAGCAGCCCGCAAGAGAATGCCCGTGCTCAGCAACTCGTGGTCGAGCGACAACTCTCCGGCATCGGCGGCAGCGACGCGCATTTCGTCAGCGCCGTCGGCAAATTTATGACCGCTTTCAAACGCCCAATCCGTACGGTACAGGACCTGGTCGAGCAGTTATATACTGGAGACTACCACCCGATTAGCCTCGAAGAGGCCAAATTTTAACCCTCAACTGCTTTTCAAATCGGCTATGGCAGCCTAGGGACCGTCAACGCTTTCGCTGGCTACGCTTGAATCCTACCTTGTTATCTGCGGGGTGGGGGGAAGAGAGCCAAGAGGAGAGTGCAAGAGTGGTTGAGTTTGATCAGAGCATCCTCGGCAAAGAATTTGTCTTGGGGACGTTTCAGGTGACCGAAGACATGATGCGGGCATTTGCTCAGGCCGTTGGCGAAACCTGTCCCCAATATATCGATCCGGAAGCCGCCCAGCACACTCCCAGCGGTGGCCTCGTGGCCCCGCCGATCTTTTACGACGTGTTTCGCGCCGATCAACTCCCGGATCCAAAAGTAAAATTCGGTAAAGTCGGCTTCAATGCCGGACAGCGCTGTGAGTTCTATACCCCGATTCGTCCGGGGGATACCATCACCATGAAAACGCGTATCACCGACGTGTATGAAAAAACTGGCCGCACGGGCAAGATGGTGTTTATCGTGCGTGAAACCAGCTACGAGAACCAGCTTGGCGAGAAAGTAGCCGTCGTCGAGCAATCGCAAGTCCGACGTGAATCGGGGGCGTCGCGGGACTGAGGCAGCCATGGACGGGAATGCCGTATACTTCGAAGATGTCGATATCGGCGACGAGATCACCCCGCTGCCGATGAATCCCACACATGAGACGATCGCGGCGTATGTGAAAGCCTGCGGCATCACCGAGAAGCGCTTTACGGATGAAGCCTATGCCCGCAGCCTGGGTATGGATGGCATCATCGCGCCGGGCAATATGGGGCTGGCCTATCTTTCACGGATGCTCAACGATTGGGCCCAAGGGGCTGTGCTGCGGAAGCTGGAGGTGCGCTTCCGAGGCTTTGTCAAGCCGGGTGATCGCTTGACCTGTAAAGGCTTGATTGTGGAGAAGCACGCACGCGGCAGCGCCAACTCCATCGAATGCGACGTCTTCATCGAGAATGAACATGGCGACCGCCCCGTTGCGGGGAGTGCCACGGTGCTGCTGCCGACACGCGGCTGAGGGTGTTCCCCCATGTGCCGCAACAACCATGACGTTGGACGTCGCCAGCATAGGTCAGGCACTTCCCTCCAACGACATGCGGCGTGGGCTACCGACCCAAGAGCTGTCGGGCAATGATCAAGCGTTGAATCTCCGAGGTCCCTTCGCCGATCTCACAGATTTTGGCATCTCTGAGATAGCGTTCGACGGGGTAATCCTTCATATAACCATACCCGCCATGGATTTGTAGGGCTGCATTGCAGGCCCGTGTCGCCGCCTCGGAGGCATAGAGTTTCGCCATGGCCGATTCTTTGCTGACCCGCATTCCCTGGTCCTTTAACCAGGCGGCTCGCAGGATCAACAAGCGTGCTGCATCCAGTTCCGTGGCCATGTCCGCTAGCTTCCACTGGATGGCTTGGAAGTCCGCAATCGGGTGACCGAACTGTTCCCTTTGTTGGGCATAGCGCAAGGCCTCCTCCAGGGCGCCACGTCCAATGCCGAGCGCCATGGCGGCAATGCTGATGCGGCCCCCGTCCAAAATCTGCAAGGTATCGATGAACCCCTGATTGATCTGACCCAGGACGTTGTTTTTGGGAATACGCACGTGGTCGAGAGTAAGCTGGGCCGTGTCACTGGCGCGCACACCGAATTTGTGCTTCATCGGGGTGGCTGAAAGCCCAGGGGTGCCGCGTTCGACGATGAAGGCCGAGATGCCATGTTGTTTTTGGGATGTATCCGTGGCTGCCATGATCACATAGACGTCGGCCACGCTCCCCTGCGTGATGAAGATTTTAGAGCCATTCAGTAGCCAGGCATCGCCATCGAGGACCGCGCTCGTTTGCGTGCTGCTGGCATCGCTCCCAGCGTTGGGCTCCGTCACAGCCCAGGCGCCGAGCTTCTCCCCACGGGCGAGTGGCGTGAGAAATCGAGCCCGCTGAGCCTCCGTGCCAGCCGTATAAATATGGTTGGAGCATAAGGAGGTATGCGACGCGACGATGAGTCCGATAGAGCCATCCACCCGCGCCAGCTCTTCGATCACGAGAACATAGCTCACATAGTCGAGGCCCGCGCCACCATACGCTTGTGGAAAGATAGTCCCTAAAAGATTCAGAGCGCCCAGCTTGTGCACCGTTTCCCAGGGGAACTCACAGTCCTCATCCCACTGCGCGGCATAGGGCGCGATTTCCTTCGCAGCGAATTCCCGCGCCAATTGTTGCGTCATCCGTTGCTCGTCGGTGAAGTGAAAGTCCATACCCTGGGCTCCCCTGCGTCCCGCGTGGTGCTTGCTGCAGGTCATGCAAACCGCCGATGGGAACTTGGCTGCTATCATAAGAGACCTGCCGGCGAACTCGCCTGCGTGTCCAAGCGCCGTCGTAAGCAATACCCTGCGATACTCACGGCATGGTGTGCATCGTAGCATAGCCCTTGCCGACTTGCCAACCAAGGCTGTCAGGTATGGCAGCCCGCTTGGCGTAGTGCGGATGATTGACACCCCTACCCAGCGCCCATAGAATACAGCTTAGAGGATTGGTTGGCCGAGACAGGCTTTGGTCTCCAGCGGTCGTAGCCGTTAGGGCGTTAGCCTTTGGGGTAAAAGCCTGATGCAGGGGCCGAGCTGCCGAAGATGTGGTGGGGATTGCGAATATGCTCGGGCGTGAGGATTTGGAGCGACGCGAAGAAGAGATGCTTGCACCGTACGCGGTCAAGAGCGCTCATACGGGGGGGCGAAAATATCCGGAGGACGAAGCCCCGTTCCGTTTAGCATTTCAGCGCGATCGTGATCGCATCGTCCATTCAACGGCCTTCCGGCGTCTGGAATACAAAACGCAGGTCTTTGTCAACCACGAAGGCGACCACTTCCGCACCCGACTGACGCATACCCTGGAGGTGGCGCAAATCGCCCGCACAATCGCTCGGAGCCTGCGATTGAACGAAGATCTCACCGAGGCCATTGCGTTGGCGCACGACCTGGGCCATCCGCCGTTCGGTCATGCGGGCGAGCGTGCCATGAACGAGATGATGCAGCCCTATGGGGGCTTCGAACATAATCAGCAGAGCCTGCGTGTGATCGAAGTTCTGGAGGAGCGCTTCCCCGAATTTCCGGGACTGAATCTGACCTGGGAGACGCGCGATGGTCTGAAGAAACACCAACCTCGGTTCTTACCCTCCAACACGCATAGCCCGGCAATCGAGGTGGCACCCAGCCTGGAGGCTCAGATCACCGACTACGCCGACGAAATCGCCTATAACAATCATGATATCGATGACGGTCTCACCTCGCAGATGATCGAGATCGACAGCCTGCGCGAGGTACCGCTGTGGGAGGAGCATTTTCTCGCCATTCAGTGCCGCTTTGGCCAGGCTCCCCGCAAGATCCAATGGCGTCAAACGGTGCGAGCGATTATCAACAGCCTGGTGACAGATCTCTGTATGGAAACATTCCGGCGGCTTGAGAGTGCATGCCTGACCAAACCCGAAGATGTCCGCCATGCTCGGCAGCCTTTGGTGCGGTTCAGTCAGGTCATGGAGCAGAAGAATGGGGAACTCAAGCTGTTTTTGCTGGAGCATCTCTATCGCCACTACCGAGTGATCCGCATGGCTGAGAAAGCGCGCCGCATCATTCACGATCTCTTCAAGGCCTACGCGGAGAGCCCTCGGCAGATGCCTCCCAGCTTTGCCATACGCATTGCGGCGGAAGGAATGCCCCGAGTCGTGTGCGATTATGTCGCGGGGATGACTGATCGCTTTGCCCTTGAAGAACATCGCAAGCTCTTCGACCCCCACGCCCGCGTCTGACTGGATTCCTCACCCGATACCAGTAGGCCCTATGCAGCATGAGTCAGGCAAGCCCCAGCATCGTTGGCGTATGCTGCTGCCCTTCCCGTTGAGCGCGGTGCCCATGAACATCCACTACGGTCTGCACCAACGTAGAGCGCTGTAGCGCAGTGCTTGGGGTGATGCCCAATGAGTCTGTGAGCGGCCGCAAGACGGCGTTTGCTTGGAGCAGGTGGACCTCGCTGCACCGGCACACCGCCTCGCCGAACGGGGAATTCTTCTTGACGACGACAACCTTTCCGAGGACACTTGAGCAGAATTCTAGCGTGCTCCTGACAGCGCCGATGGTGCTTGACGTCAGGCTCAGTGCGACCCATCCGTCTGTGGAGCTGTGAGAATCGCCCATGCAACGCGAAGAACGCCGTGAACAGGTCCTGCACTCGGCCATGGAGGTTTTTGCCCATAAAGGTTATCATGCCACCAGCGTCGGAGACATTATTCGACGGGCACGCATCGCCCGTGGGACCTTTTATCTGTATTTCGAGAATAAGCATCAGATCTTCGAGGCCATCCTTGAGATGGCTCTCCAGGGACTTGTCAGCCGCCTGCAGCGCATCGAACTTGCACCCCATAGTCCACCACCACTCGATCAACTCCGTGCCAACGTCGGCCGAGTGATCGCCTTTCTCCTGTCGGAGAGGGAGCTCACACAGATCTTGCTGCGCCATGCCGAAGGGCTGGATGCAGAGTTTGACCGCAGGCTGTCGGCGTTCTATGACACCATCATGCACCTCATCGACGGAGTCCTCCGGGCTGGGCAGCAAATGGCCCTCGTGCGCGCGTGTGATAGACGCATTGTAGCCGCTTGCATTCTGGGGAGTGTTAAGGAGGTCATGGCTCGGGTCACCTCGGAAGTAAGCCAGGTGCCTGACCTCGATGTCGTCATTAATGAGGTGGTGAATTTCGGCCTACGAGGCATTTTTTGCGAGCCAGAGGGGAAACCGCCAGGCCTTGGGGAACACGGCCAGTGGGCTTAGCGCAGGGAGACGCGTGGAAGACAGCGGCAGGTCAAGCAAGTTACCGCCTTCAAGGTGCGTTGAGGACGTGATATTCCTTGACTTCCGCGCCTTGTTTACAGTATACATGGTGCACTGGCGCCGTGGAGAGTCAGGTTGACGGCAACACATCCAGTTGCGCGAGGCCAGGAGCAGGCCTACGGTTTCATCCTAGCTATTCCTCCCAGTAAGGCAGCATCAGGGCGAGATCTGGCAGGGAGGGGGCGGAGACTTGGGAGAGTTGGGTCAGGGAGGTGACCAATGAAGGGAATCAGGACAACACTCGTGTTGGTTCTGTGTGCCGCGTGTTCATTGGCGCTGGTAGTCTCTGTACTGGCCGGTGGAGGCTATGCAGCGAAGATGCAGCCTTATGAAGGGCAAATCAAGTCGATTAAAATCGATAAATGTGGCTTGCAACCCGGCTCTTGTGAAGGCTCGGTCATCCTGTCGAAGACAGCAGGTGGGGGTGAAGTCACCCTCGCCATCAAACCGGGCACATGGCTGAAACGCGGCGATCAATTCGTTACTATCGATGAACTTGGCGTGGGCAATTATGTCAAAGTCGAAGCCGTCCAAATTCCTGGTCAACAGTTGCAGCAGATCACGATTCTGAGTAGTGAAGGATAATCAATCCAACCAACATGCCATGCCGTCTCGCCCGACCTTTTGTGCAACTTTTGGCCGTTTTGGCCGAATAGTAGGCTTCCAGGCGCCACGACTTGGTCTCGTACAACAGGGAAACCATCCCTCGGCCCGTTGAGCAACTGTCTGAGAGCGTTCAAGAGGGAGAATCGAACGAGTGATTTAGTGAGAAAGGTGGTCAAATGGCGCGGTCAAAGCTGGTTACTGTGCTCCTGCTGTGCACGGTGCTCTCATTTGGCCTGGTGACACTGGCTCTCACCGGGGCGGCTTCGAAGGTTACAGTGCAGCCGTTCGAGGGGCAAATCAAGTCGATTAAGGTCGACAAATGTGGTCTGCAACCCGGCACCTGCGAAGGCTCGGTCATCCTGGCAAGATCGGCTAACGCTGGGGAGGTGACCTTGGCCATCAAACCAGGGACATGGCTGAAACGCGGCGATCAATTGGTCACCATCGATGAGTTGAGCGTGGGCAATTATGTCAAGGTTGAGGCCATGCAAATCCCGGGTCAACAGCTACAGCAGATCACCATCCTGAGCACAGGAGGGGACTAAGCTCTCGCGCATGGGTGAGAGCATTGAGATAGCACCACTAGCACCACCGATCCTCATGGTTTGGGTCCAGGTGAGGCCCTGAACGACCTGGGCCCAAGCCGATCCCGACCGGAGTTCCTCCCTAAGGGCGCCCCGCCTCTCAGCGCGTGAATCTTAGGGCCGGCTAGGTCGTTGCTCTCCTCATCTCGGCAGCTTTAGGGCCCCATGGTCCGGCCTCCATGCCTCCCAAACCCGCTGTAAGGCTATCTGGCGAGGGTCAAAGTTTCGCTTTACTTGTCCAGGTAGGTATGCCATGATAGCGACAGTGCGCAAGCGACCGTTCAAGGCCGTCAGAGGACAAGGGTTATGTTTATCGTGGAAAAGTGGATGACTAGAGACGTCATCACGGTACAGCCCCACGAGAAGATCATCGACGCGTTCGAACTCATGCAAAGACAAGGCATCCGCCATCTCCCAGTGATTGAGGCTGGGGAGTTGAAGGGGCTTGTGACGGACCGTGATATTCGTCTGGCCTTGATCCCGTCGCCGTTATCGACCCCGGAAGATCGGATGTACCACCTGGGCGCCCTCGAGCGGGTCGATGAAATCATGACCACAGACCTGATTACTGTGAGTCCGAACGCCACGATCGAAGAGGCTGCCAAGCTCATCGCGCAGCACAAAATAGGCGCTGTGCCTGTGGTGGCACAAGGTACGTTGGTAGGGATCCTGACCGAGACGGATATCCTCTGCGTGTTTATTGAGATGCTGACGACGATCCAATCCAGCTCGCGTATCGATGTGGTGCTCGGAGATAAACCGAGTGCCTTGGACGAGGTATACCGTCTGCTGCAAACCAATCATGCTAAAGTCATCAGCGTGAGCATGTCCCCTGAAGAAACAGCCGGCTCCCCGATCTATTCCTTTCGGCTGCAGCGCCTACCGCTCGAACCCCTCGTGCACAAGCTTGAAAAAGCCGGCTATCAGGTCGTTCAAGCCCTCGAATAAATTGAGCTTCGCCCAGCCGTGGCACGATCTCAAGTGCATCCCGATGGCGGCACACTCTACCGTCTGTTCATTCAACCTCTGTTGTTTCAATTCGATTCCGAACGTGCGCATCATCTGGCATTGTGGCTTCTACAGCGACTGGCGGCAGCCACGTCTGCAGTAAGACTTGGATACCCCTGGCCATCGGTTGCACCACAGGCCCTCCAAATGCACGTGGCAGGCTTGCATTTCCCGAATCCGGTTGGATTGGCCGCCGGGTTCGACAAGAGCGCTGTCGCCGTCCTGGCCTTTCCCATCCTGGGCTTTGGGTTTGTGGAGATCGGCACCATCACGCCACGAGCCCAAGCCGGTAATGCGCTACCTCGCCTCTTCCGATTGCCGGCGGATGAAGCACTGCTCAACCGCATGGGCTTCAACAACGATGGCGCCGCGACCGTAGCCCGCCGTCTGAAGAGATGGCCCAGCCACATTCCCATCGGCGTCAACCTCGGCAAGAATGCCGACACCCCACTGGAAGAGGCCCTGAAGGATTACTGTGCGTGCCTTGAGACCTTATACGGCCTTGGAGACTATGCCGTTATCAATGTGAGTTCGCCGAACACGCCGGGGCTGCGCGCATTGCAATCGCCTGCCCACCTGCATCCCCTCCTCAGTGGCGTGCAGGCACATAATCGGTCGCTGGCCCAGGCGCACCAGCTCAAGCCGCGCCCACTATTCATGAAGATTGCTCCCGATTTGGCGCCCGAAGCATTGGACGGCATCGTCGAAGCCGTGCAGACCTGTGGACTGGATGGCATCATCGCGACGAATACGACCACCGCCCGGGAGGGGCTCACAACGCCGACTCTTGAGTCAGGGGGCTTGAGTGGGCGTCCGTTGCGGCAGCGGTCGACCGAGGTGGTGCGCTATGTGTGTCGCCAGGCGCAGGGCAGCATTCCACTTATTGGGGTCGGTGGCATCTTTTCGGCCGAGGACGCCTACGAAAAAATCTGCGCTGGCGCCTCACTGGTCCAGCTCTACACTGGTCTCATTTATCGCGGGCCTGGTCTGCCACGCCAGATCAACGCCGGACTCATGCGTCTCCTGCACCGCGATGGTTTCACCCATCTCTCCGAGGCCGTTGGCTCTGCAGTGCTATGAAATCCCCAGGAGACGGGCGATATTGCCGCCCAGGATCAATTCGGCGGCTTCCGGCGGCGTGTTCAGGTCGTGCAAAATCTCCACCTGCTGTCGGAAAATGTCCTGCCGCCAACCGCGCGGGAAGACATTGGAATCCGTGCCGAAGAGGAGGCGACGCGGGCCCAAGACTTGGAGCGTCTTCGCAAAGACCGTCTTCAGGTCGAGATGCGAGGGCATATAGGCGAGCCATGCATTCGAGCTCGAGGTATCGACATAGATGTTGGGGGCCTGGGCGCCGAGCATCAGAACTTCACGGAAGTACCCACAGCCAAAATGAGGGATGATAAAGTCGACACCGGGGAAATCGATCGCCACTTTGTGCAGATCGATGGGATTGGCATAGCGCAGGTCGAACACGTTTGGCAGGCCGAGTTTATCGCGGATGCTGACTTGCAAGACGCCGAAGTGTACGAAGACGGGGATGTGCAGCTCGGCAGCGGCCTGATAGAGCGGGTACACGCGCTCATCGTAGGCGTGAAAATGATGCATGGCCGGGAACAGCGTGAGCCCCTTGAGACCGTGCTGCTGAACGGCATCGCGACAGACCTCGACCGCGGTCGGTCGGGTTGGGTCGAGCATGATGTAGCCGAGAATGCGCTCGGGGAAGGCCTGCACTGCAGCCGCGACGGAAGGATGATCGCCGGGGACACTGGTAAACATCACCAGCCGTTCCAGGCCATATTTATCCATTTCAGCGACCCAGCGCTGGCCCAGCTGGATTGGGTCTTCTGGCGGGATTTCGACCCCTAGCCGTTGGGCCACTGTTGACAGTGGGGATTCGGCTGGAAGGCTCTGTCCCGCCAGACGAGCGAACGTCTGGAAAAATTGCTGTGAGAAGAAATGCGTATGCGCGTCAATCAGGCGTACATTACCCCATGGTGTGCTGACCATGACGATCTCCTTTGGCTCTGCTCCTCTGGCGATGACCGTCAGTGCGGTGCCTGCATTCTACCATGCCAGCAGGCGGGGTGTTGCGGCAAATGCTGGGGTGGCGCGTTGACATGCCCAACGGCCTCTGTTAAGTTTTCACACACGCCCGAGGCCCGTTCTAGACCTACAGAGAGGGTGGCATGGTTCCGAAAAAGGCTGGTGTGCGGAGTGCACACGCCGCAGTGCACACCGGCATGGAGTGCGCGCCACGCTTCTGCGCGACGAGTCGCCCCAATCGCCCCGCTCGACCGCAAGTGTCGAACTTGCCGCCTGATCAGCGCGGTGTCTAGGGGAGCGTCACGGTAGGGACAAAGGATGTTAGGCTTTATAGAGCGCATTGGCAGGACGGTAATCGAATGGCTGGCGGGGATGGGCCGCATGATGACCCTACTGCTGACCGCCTTGCTCTGGGCGTTTGTGCCGCCCTTCCGTCTGCAGCGGCTGCTGCGCCAGATCCACTTCATCGGCTGGCGTTCGCTGCTGGTGGTGGTCCTCACCGGTGTGTTCAGTGGCATGGTTCTGGGCCTGCAGGGCTATTACACGCTCAGCAGATTTGGTGCCACGGCGATGCTGGGGCCGGCGGTGGCACTGAGCCTCATACGGGAGATCGGCCCGGTGCTCTGCGCTCTCGTCGTCACCGGCAGAGCGGGCTCGGCTATCGCGGCGGAGATCGGCATCATGCGGATCACCGACCAGATCGATGCCTTGACCGTTATGGCCCTCAAGCCGATCAAATTCCTCATCACTCCCAACATCCTGGCGGGGGTCATCACGCTGCCACTCCTGACTGCCATCGTCGATGTGATCGGCATTTACGGGGGGTATTTGGTTGGCGTACAGCTCTTGGGGGTCGGTCAGGGGGTTTATTTTGGAGAAATGCAGGATATCCTGAGCATGTATGATATTAAAATCGGCCTTTATAAATCGCTCAGCTTCGGGCTCATCATTAGCTGGATCTGCTCCTACAAGGGCTTTTACACCAGGTTCGGTGCCGAGGGCGTAAGCCAGGCCATAACGGAGGCCGTGGTCATGTCCTCAATCTGGATTCTGATCTGCGATTATTTTTGGTCATCGGTGTTGTAGGAGACCTATGATTCAAATCGTCGATGTCTATCGGTCTTTTGGCCGGCAGCAGGTCTTGAAGGGGGTCGATCTACGGGTGCCGGCACGAGCGATTATGGCCGTTATCGGCCGGAGCGGCAGCGGCAAGACCGTGCTGCTCAAGGTCCTTATCGGCCTGCTGCGTCCGGACAAAGGTCAAGTCATTATTGAAGGTACCGACATCACTCAACTCTCCGGACGCCGTCTGGACGAGATCCGTGAGCGAGTCGGCATGCTGTTTCAAGGCGGGGCTCTGTTTGATTCGATGACAGTGGTCGAGAATATCGCCTTCCCCTTGCGCGAAAAAACCAAGCTTGCCCAGGAGGAGATCGCCGACAAGGTAGAGCGGATGCTCGCCAGCGTCGGATTGTCCGACATGGGCTATAAGTACCCTGCCGAGCTCAGCGGCGGCATGAAGAAGCGTGCTGCCTTGGCGCGGACACTCATTACCGGTCCGTCGATTGTCCTCTTCGATGAGCCAACTACTGGGCTCGATCCCATTCTCGTACACGCCACACATCAGTTGATCCTCGACACTCACCGCGAGTTCGGTTACACCGCCGTCCTCGTCAGCCACGAGATCCCCGAGGTCTTCGACATCGCCACGCGCGTGGCGATGATCCACGAGGGGAGGATTATCGAGGAGGGCACTCCAGAAGAGATCCTCAAGTCCTCCGACCCACTCATCCGGCAGTTTATTGAAGGCAGTCTTGAAGGTCCCATCCGGCCGCTCTAAGGGCTCTTGCGCTGATGGATCCGCCATAGGGGAATCAGGGTATGCCACGTGTCAAGATGGAGGTCGTCGTTGGCATTTTCTTACTGCTGGGTTTGTTGGCATTAGGTTACCTCGCCATCAAGCTCGGCCGGATGGAAGTGATCGGTGGCGGCGGTTACACTGTATATGGGACGTTCCCAACGGTGGGTGGTTTACGCACGGGATCGCCCGTCGAGATCGCAGGGGTTGAGGTCGGCCGTGTGGTGGAGATTGGCCTGAAAGATTACCAGGCCCGTGTGGCGCTCCGGATCAACGGCGCCATTAAGCTGCCGGAGGACTCAATCGTTTCGATTCGCACCAAAGGCCTGATTGGCGAACAGTTCGTCAGGATTTCGCCCGGCGGTGCGGAGGAGAATATTCCTCCAAATGGTGAGATTAAAGAGACGGAGCCTCCGGTGGACATCATGGAGCTCATCGCCAACTACGCCTTTGGGAAAATCTGACGCGTCTCAGCCACAATGCGATCCAGCCCAAGCGCCTCGGGCAAATACTGGAGATTGGAGGAGCACTGTATGCGAGCGGTTACGCGCAGTTGCACCGTGCTTATATTGAGCGCTATATGGCTCAGCGCCTCCGGGCTGGTGATGGCCGGAGAGCCCACAGAGCTGATTCGCCAAACCACCAATCAGGTGCTCAAGATCTTAGAAGACCCAAACCTGCAGGGGGCTGCGAAGCAGGCCGAACGGCAGGAGCGTCTGCACCAGATGGCGGATCAAGCCTTCGATTGGCAGGAGATGGCCAAACGTGCACTGGCGCGCCATTGGCGCGGCCTGGCCCCTCAACAGCAGCAGGAATTCGTCGGCCTATTCAGGGATCTTGTCGAGCGGACGTATATGAATCGCCTGGAGACAGCCACTCAAGAGAAGCAGGATATCCAGTACGTGGGTGAACAGGTGGATGGGTCGCGCTCGGCGGTCAAGACGAATGTGGTCACTAAACGCAATCAACAAGTGCCGATCGAATATCGGCTCCACAAAGTCACTGGGGGCTGGAAGATCTACGATGTGCTGGTCGAGGGCATCAGCCTCGTCAATAACTATCGCTCGCAGTTCGATCGTATCATCAGCAGCTCGTCTTATAACGAGCTCGTCCAAAAGATGAAAACCAGGCAAGGAGGAGATGACCTCTCTGGAAGTCCGCCGCGCAAAGCGCCATAGCCTCACGTTTCGAAGCCACAGGAGGGGCGACCTGACCCCTCCTGGAATAGCCACACCGCACCATCGCCTACCTGGCCAACACTTCCCGCAAGGCCTCTAAAAACCCCCGGAACTGATCCACACTGAGGTGCCCCATATTCGCCACTCGAAAGACCCTGGCGGCCAGATCTCCCTGCCCGGCATAGATGACATAGCCGCGGGCTTTCAAGGCGTCATGCAAGGCCTCATAGGTGAGACCGGGTGGTAGTTCGAGCGAGGTGATGGTATTCGAGCGCAGGTCCGGGGGCAGCAGGCACTTCAGCCCCAAGGATTCGAAGCCGTCCCGCAAGAGATGCGCGACTGTCCGATAGCGCCTGATTCGCTGTGCGACACCTTCCTCGAGCAGTTCTTGCAGGGCTTCGTCGAGGGCATACAGCGGTTGAATGGCTGGCGTAAAAGGTGTGCTCTCCTGCTGCTGGTGGCTGTGCAGCATGGGGAGATGGAAGTAGAGGGTACGTGCAGGGAAAGCCTGCATGCGCTCCATGTCGGTATGCCGCACCAGGACAAACGACACTCCCGGCAATCCCTGGATACACTTGTTGGCGGTACCGACACATAGACCAACACCCGCCGCTGCCACATCGATCTCCTCACCCGCTAAGCCGCTGATGGAGTCAATCAGCAATACCCGGCCGTACTGCCTAACCAGGGCGCCAATCGCCGCCACGGGGTTTAAGAGGCCGGTCGTCGTTTCATGATGCACCAGACTCACGACCTCAATGGCTGGATCCTCGCGCAGCGCACGGTCGAGTTGCCCCAGATCGGGTAGACTGGTCCATGGAAAGGCCAACTCCACGACATCAAAGCCATGAATCGCCGCGATCTGGGCCATACGTGCCCCGTAGACGCCGTTGTTGACGACCAGCATTTTGCGTGCAGGGTCTAGTGAAGAGGCGATGGCCGCTTCGAGCGCGGCGGTTCCAGAGCCGGTCAAGAGCACGGCGGTGTAGTCCTCGGGAGAGGCGAAGGTCCGACACAGCCGCTCTCGGACGCGTGTTTGCAAGGTGCTGTACTCGCGCTCGCGATGGCATAAATCGCCGCGAAGCAGGGCTTGGGCCACACGGGGTGAGACGTTTACAGGACCAGGGTTCAACAACATCGGCTGAGCAGCAGATCTGCTCATGGGTTGGCCTCCTCCCATCAGTGCGGGGTCGATGACTGACGCCCAAAGAAGACACTCCAGCTCATGAATAGGGCAAAATCCGCGGTGCGATTCGTATCGTTCAGGTCTTCCATCATCCCGGCCTGCCAGACGAGCGGTAAGCCGGGGATGGCCCAGTTGAAGCCGAACAGAATTTCAAACGTGGAGCGGTCGATATCGAGGCCGGTATTGCGTATCGGCGATGTAACGCCGTTGAGCTGTAGCAGCATCGAAAAGCGTTCGGTGAAACGATACTCCCCCGTCAGAAACGTAGCGAGCATCGGCAGGCTGTCGATACCCGTGCCGGCAAATGGGTTGCCGGTCGGTATGGTCAGGCCCGTATTCAGATAGAGGTGCACCGGACCGAACGTCTTCTCAGTCGCCAATCCGAGTCCCACATCGACTTCTCCACCGCCCAGAGCGCGATCCTCGTCCCCGCTTGGCAACTTCAGGGCCAAGCGCCCCGAGAGCGCGGGAGTCCATTGCCCCTCCGGACGCAGTAAGGCCTTGGCACTCAGGGCGATGTCGCCGATACCGAGCGCCCCAGAGGTGCCTTTCAGGGCATCCCTCCCATCTTTGTGTAAGACGTAGCTGAACAGATGTTGGGGGCGTTCGAAGCGG
>Ga0075420_100002423_pt1 | contig 16136 bp, 17 predicted proteins | sample SoiMetdeltSBSDD4_FD_75296 | JGI IMG/M metagenome (GOLD analysis project Ga0075420, IMG submission 75296) | Bulk soil microbial communities from a Populus tree surrounding site in Tennessee, USA - Soil MetaG P. deltoides SBSDD4 | ecosystem: Environmental > Terrestrial > Soil > Tree plantation... | reverse complement strand
CCTCGGCAAGCAGCACCTCGCGCTGGCGATCGGCGTCGGCGCGGATCTTCTCGGCCTCGGCCGCGCCGGTGGAGCGCAGCTCGTTGGCGATGCGCTTGCGTTCGGCTTCCATCCGGCGGTAGACCGACTCGCTCACGTCCTGCGGCAGGTCGACGCGTTTCAGGCGCACGTCGATGATCTCGACCCCGATGCGCTTCAGGTCCTGGTCGACCTTCTCGCGCACGCGGCTCATCACCCCGTCGCGCTCGCCCGAGACCACCTCGTGCACGGTGCGCGCACCGAACTCGTCGCGCAGCACGCCGGCCACGGTCTGCTTGATGCGCGTCGCGGCGCGGAACTCGTCGCCCTGCACGCTCACGTAGTACTGGCGCACGTCGGCGATGCGCCACTTGACGAACGAGTCGACTAGCACCGGGCGGTTGCCCTGGGTGAGGAAGCGCAGCGGCTCGGCGTCGTCGAAGGTGAGGATGCGCATGTCGAACAGGCGCACGTTCTGCAGCAGCGGCCACTTGAAATGCAGCCCCGAGCGGTTCACCACTTCCTTCACCTCGCCGAGCTGGAACACGATCGCGTTCTGGCGCTGGTCGACGGTGAACAGCGCGCTCGACACGAGCAGCGCCACCACGGCGAGGATCGCGACGATGGGCCCGAGCGCTCTCATCTAGCGGTCGCCTCTCTCGCGGTTGCGCAGCGTCTCGCGCGAGCGCGGCCCGGCCTCGGCCGGCGGCTCGGCCGGCGTGGCGCGCGGCGCGGCGGCCTCGCCCGGCGCGCCGGCGCTCTGCATCACTTTGTCGAGCGGCAGGTAGAGCAGGTTCCCCGAGCCGCGGTAGTCCATCATGATCTTGCTGGTCGAGGTGAGGACCGCCTGCATCGTCTCGAGGTAGATGCGCTCGCGCGTCACCGCCGGCGCCTTGGCGTACTCGGCCAGCACCTGCTTGAAGCGCGAAGCCTCGCCCTCGGCGTTGGCGATCACGCGCTGGCGGTAGCCCTGCGCCTCTTCCGCCAGGCGCGCGGCGGTGCCGCGCGCGCGCGGGATGACGTCGTTGGCGTAGGCCTGGCCTTCGTTCTTCTGGCGCTCGCGGTCCTGCCCGGCCTTCACCGCGTCGTCGAACGCCGCCTGCACCTGCTCGGGCGGCTGCGCGTTCTGGATCGTCACGGTGCTGATCTGGATGCCGGTGCCGTAGCGGTCGTGGATCTGCTGCATCAAGTCGCGCGCGCGGTTGGCGACGTCGACCTGGGTCTCGTACAGGATCGCGTCCATGCGGTTCTTGCCGATCACTTCGCGCACCGCGGTTTCGGCGATCTGCATCGCCGACTCGTCGGGGCGGCGCACGTTGAACACGAAGTCGCGCGCGTCCTTCACCGTGTACTGCACCGCGAACTGCAGATCGACGATGTTTTCGTCGTCGGTCAGCATCAGCGATTCCTTGAGCACCTTGGTGCGCACGTTGTTGCGGTAGCCGACCTCCAGCGTGCGCACCTGCTGCAGGTTTACGATCTCGTTCGACTGGATCGGCCAAGGCAGGCGCCAGCGCAGGCCGGGCGCGGTTTCCTGCGAATAGCGGCCGAAGGTGAGCACCACCCCGCGCGTACCTTCCACCACGATGTAGAAGCCGCTTGCGAGCCACACCGCGATCACCAGCGCGATCAGCACGCCGGCGCCGCCGCCCAGGCCGCGCGCGCTCGGCGGGCGCGGCGGCTCGTCGCCGCCGCGGCGCCGCCCGAACAGGTCCGACAGGCGCCGGTTGAAGTTGCGCCAGAGCTCGTCGAGGTCCGGCGGGCCCTGGTTGCCGCCGCCCGGACCCTGCGGTCCGCGCGAGCCGCGCCCCCAGTTGGGGTCGTTCAAGGACATTTCGGCGAGTGAGATCTAGTGAGTATGAGCCGGCTGCGTTGTCGGGCTTCGTTCTGCGGCCCGGGCCTTTGCGAATTCGGCGATCGCGCCGCGCAGCAAGTCGATCCCGGCTCCGCTGCGCGCGCTCACGAAAACGCGGGAAATCCTACCATATTGATCCCGCTCGACTCGCGCTTCCAGACCGGCGGCGTCGATCTTGTTCCAGACGAGAAGCCGCGGCGCCTGCCCTGCGGGGATCTCGGCGAGCACCTTCTCGACCGCGGCCGCCTGCTCGTCGCGCACGCCGGACGAGGAATCCACGACGTGTAGCAGGAGATCGGCGTGCACCGTCTCCTCCAGCGTCGCGCGGAATGCCGCCACCAGGCCGTGCGGCAGGTCGCGGATGAAGCCGACGGTGTCGGACAGCACCACGTTTCCCGAACCCGGAGCGCCAAACGCCTCGCTAACTCCAGGGATCCACACGCGGCGCGTAGTGGTATCGAGCGTCGCGAACAGCTGGTCCGCCTCGTAGGCCTTGGCGCGCGTGAGCGCGTTGAACAGGGTCGATTTGCCCGCGTTGGTATAGCCGACGATCGAGACCGACAGCACCTCGCCCCTCGCGCGCGCGCGGCGCTGCACCGTTCTCTGTTTTTGCAGCTGGAGCAGCTTCCCTTTCAGGGTCTTCACGCGGCTCGCGATGTATCGCCGGTCGAGCTCGAGCTGCGTCTCGCCCGGGCCACCGGTTTTGCCGAGCCCGCCGCGCTGGCGCTCGAGGTGGGTCCAGCCGCGCACCAGGCGCGTCGACAGGTGTTGGAGCTGCGCGAGCTCCACCTGCAGCTTGCCTTCGTTGGTCTGCGCGCGCTGCGCGAAAATCTCGAGGATGAGCTCGGTGCGGTCCATCACCCGGCGCACGATCTGCCGCTCCACGTTGCGCTCCTGCGCCGGCGACAGCGAATGGTTGAACACCACGTACATGGCGTTGATCTCGTCCGCGGCGCGCCCGATCTCGTCCACCTTGCCGCTGCCCGCGAAGAATTTCGGGTCGGGCCGCGCGCGCCGGCCCTTGACCACCTGATAGCGCTTGACCCCCGCGCTTTCCACCAGGCGCACCACTTCCTCGACGCTCTCTGCGTAATGAGCATCGCCGAAATCGAGGCACACGATGACCGCCGCCTGGGGATCGGCGGCTGCGGCGGGTCTTTCTAGCAGTGGCTTATTCGGCTTCCTTGTCGGGGCCGAGACTGATGGGGCGGGAAGGCACGACCGTGGAGATCGCGTGCTTGTACACCATCTGGGTGACGGAGTTGCGCAGCAACACCACGTACTGGTCGAACGATTCGATCTGGCCTTGCAGTTTGATCCCGTTCACGAGGTAGATCGAGACCGGGACGTGCTCTTTGCGGAGCGTGTTCAAAAAGGGGTCTTGTAGCAACTGCCCTTTGTTGCTCATGTTCTTCTCTCTTGGGAGTTTTATCGGCGGCTTTGAACTCATACTAATTGATTTTACGACGCTTTACTACCGTCGGCGGCGTGACGTCGCCACACTGCGCGCGGTGGCGAAGTGCATGATCCGCAAGGACACACGCGAGCATCGCCTCGGCGATGGGCGTCGCCCGAATACCCACGCAGGGATCGTGGCGCCCGGTGGTTTCGACGGTCGTCGCTTCGCCGCGGGTGTTGATGGTCTTGCGCGGCAGCCGAATGCTGGAGGTGGGTTTGAGCGCCAGCGACACCGTGACGTCCTGCCCGGTAGAGATCCCGCCGAGCACGCCGCCGTTGTTGTTGGAAACGAATCCCTCCGGCGTCATCTCGTCGCCGTGCTCGCTGCCCTTCTGCTCGATCGCGCCGAAGCCGGCGCCGATTTCCACGCCCTTCACCGCGTTGATCGACATCATCGCCCAGGCGATGTCGGCGTCGAGCCGCCCGTAGACCGGCTCGCCCCACCCCACCGGCACGCCCTCGGCCACTACGTTGACGCGCGCACCGCACGAGTCGCCGCTCGCGCGCAGGTCGTCAATGAATTTCTCGAGCTCCGGCACGATCTCCCGGTTCGGCGCGAAGAACGGATTGCGCTCCACCTCCTCCCAGCCGCGGAACGGAATCTTTCTCGAGCCGACCTGTGCCAGGTAGCCGCGGATCACCACGCCGTATCTTTCCTTCAGCCATTTCTTGGCGATCGCGCCGGCAGCGACGCGCACCACGGTCTCGCGCGCCGACGCACGGCCGCCGCCGCGCGCGTCGCGGATACCGTACTTCTGCCAGTACGTGTAGTCCGCATGCCCCGGGCGGAATTTCTCGGCGATCGCCGAGTAGTCCTTCGAGCGCTGGTCCTCGTTGCGGACGAGAAAGCCGATCGCGGTGCCCGTGGTGCGGCCTTCGTACACGCCGGAGAGGATCTCCACCGCGTCCGATTCGCGCCGCTGCGTGACATGCCGCGATGAACCGGGCTTTCTTCTATCCAATTCTCTTTGGAGATCCGCCGAAGAAAGCTCCAGGCCGGGCGGGCAGCCGTCGACCACCCCGCCGTAAGCGGGCCCGTGCGACTCGCCGAACGAGGTCACGCAATAGAGGAGGCCGAACGAATTGCCCGACATACGGCGATCATCTCACGAAAAACTTGCGCGTCTCGAACACCGCCGCCGAGAGCGACTTGCCATTCGAGCGCAGATGGCGCTTGAGCACGAAGTCGAAGAGCAGCGGGTTGTGCAGACGAATCTCGCGCAGCACGTCGGCCGCCGCGGCTTCAACCATTTTCAGCGAGACCAGGTAATCGACGGAGAAGATCGGCATCACGCCCGGGAGCGGATAGTCCGAGCCGTTGAGCAGGCGCGCGTGCCACGACTCGTTCTCCACCACGCGAGCGAGCGCGGGGCCGGCGCGGTTCACCTGAGTCATTGCGGAAATATCGCCGTAGCAGGTGTTGAATTGCTCGAGTACCCGAACGAAGAGCGAAAAGCTTTCCACGTAAGGCCCGTTCGCGCCGCGATCGAGATCGCGGTCCTCGCCCATCGACGCGCAGTGCGCCACGACGACGCGCACGCCCGCCTCGAGCGCGCGCCGCAGCCGCAGCGGATTGCCCAGCTCGTGCGCCTCGCGCCCGAGCACCGCGCGCTCGAGGCCGGCGTGCGCGATCAGCGGCAGATCGAGTTTCTTCAGCGCTTCGTAGAAGCGGTCGCACTTGGCGGAAGCGGGATCGATGCCCATCGCGGACGGGAGCCACTTCACGGCGCGCGCCCCGTCGCGCTTCGCGGCTTCCAGCGCCTCGATGCAGTCCTTCCGGTACGGGTGAATCGAGGCCGCCCATTCGAAGTCCTGCGAATGGCGCCTCGCGACATCGCGCGCGTACTCGTTCGGGATGTGGAACACGGTGTGCGCGATGTCGGGCTCGCCGCGCTCGTCGTAGGCGCGCTCGAAGGCAAACAGCACGAGCTTCGCGCCGGGACGCAGGCCGTCGATCAGGTTGCGCATGCGGTCGACGTACGCCAGGTCGACGCTGCCGGTGGCGTCGTGCACGCAGCCTGCGTTGAGAAACAACAGCCGGCGCGCGTATTGCCCAGGGTTCAGCAGGCTCTCGTTCGACGGGTTGACGAAGATCCCGCTGCCCGAGTCGCCGGTGCCGATGAGATGCGAGTGGCTGTCCCAGAGCTCGGCCGGGTTGATGCCCTCCCACGCGCGCTGCACGAGCTCGTGGCGCGCCAGGTGCCGCGGTAGGCGCGCATGGCACGGGTTCCAGAAGCCTTGTTCCGGCCAATAGCGCCAGGCTGCAACGGCAGCCATGCCGCCGACACCCAGACTTGCTAGAAGAAGCTTCCTACGCAGGCCAGTTTTTGATGTAGCCCTTGAGCATCTTGTTTTCGAAGTCCTGCTCCTCCAGCACCGCCTTGGCGACGTCGCGGAACGAGATCACGCCGAGCAGCCGGCCGTCCTGCATCACCGGCAGGTAGCGCGCGCCGCTGTCGATCATGGTGCGGCGCAGGTCGTTCACTTCCATGTCCGGCGCCGCGGTGACCGGGTTGCGCTGCATGATCTCGGACACCTTCAGCTCGCCGAGCGCGCCGCCGCGCGAGGCGAGCGCGCGCAGCAGCTCGTGGAAGGTCAGCATGCCGACCATGCGTCCCTGGTCGAGCACCACCAGCGAGCCGAGGTTCTCTCGTGCCATCGTCGCCACCGCGTCCGCGGCACGGCCCGCCGGCTCGATGCTGAGCAGGCGGCTCCCCTTGACGCGCAGGATCTCCTTCACTTGCATGGCGCCCTCCTAGGGGGTCAGAACCCCTTGGAAAGTCTAGTCCAAACCCCGCCGCTCGGAAACGTAGTTGCGCAGCACGATCTTCAGCGCGAGCACGCGTTCGCGCTCGCCGCGCGCCGCGGCGGCGTGGATGTCGTCCCGGATCATGGACTTGATCGCGAGCCGGCCGTCGGCGGTGTGCGAGAGGTAATTGCCGAGCTCGGCAGCGGCGATCTCCGGGATGTGCTCGTGCTGAGCGATCGCCAGGATCTCGTCCTCGGTCAATTCGGACAGGGCGATACAATCTTCGAGAGAAAGCATGTCGCTGTGACTCCTCCTCAGGCGCGGCGTTCCGTTGAAAAGGTCGCCCTCGTCACCGGCGGCGCGCAGGGTATCGGACGCGCCACGGCGCTGCTCCTCGCCGGGCGCGGCTACCAGGTCGCGGTAGCGGACCTGCAAGAATCGGACTTCTTCTTCGTGCGGACCGATGTGTCGCGCGAGGCCTCGGTGCGCGCCTGCATTCGCGCGGTGGTCAAGCGCTTCGGGCGACTGGACGCGCTGGTGAACAACGCCGGCCTTGCGGGTCCGCACGACGGTCCGATCGAGAAGCTGAACCTCGCGCGCTGGAACCGGCGCATCGGCGTCAATCTCACCGGCCCGTTCCTGATGGCGAAGCACGCGGTCCCGCATCTGCGGCGCGCCAAGGGAGCGATCGTCAACATCGCCTCCACGCGCGCGCTGCAGTCGGAGCCCGACACCGAGGCCTACGTCGCGAGCAAAGGCGGCCTCGTCGCCCTCACGCACGCGCTCGCGCTCAGCCTCGGCCCCGCGGTGCGCGTCAATTGCATCAGCCCCGGCTGGATCAGCCACAAGTCGGTGCGCAAGAAAGACCATGCGCAGCATCCGGTGGGCCGCGTCGGCGTCGGGCAGGACGTCGCTGAGCTCGTTGCCTATCTACTTTCCGAAGCTTCGGGCTTCGTCACCGGCCAGAACTTCGTGATCGATGGCGGCATGACGCGAAAAATGATCTACGTATGAGGCTTTTGATCCTGGCCGCCGCGCTCGCGGCGTGCTCATGCGCAGGACCCTCAAACGTCGTCTGCACCATGGAAGCGAAAGCCTGCCCCGACGGCAGCTACGTGGGGCGCGACCCGGCGAAGAACTGCGAGTTTCGCCCCTGTCCTAGATAGCGGCGCCTACTCGATTACCCTGGTCGCGCGAACCAGGACCCGTTGCGAAATCGTGAGTCCAAGCGCCTTGGCGGTTTTCAGGTTGACGATCAGATCGTATTGCGACGCTTGCTCGACCGGTATTTCGGCCGGCTTCGCGCCCTTCAATATTCGGTCCGCGTACTCTGCGGCGCGGGCGTACATATGAGAGAAACTGGCGCCGAATGCCACGAGCGCGCCGGCTTCCGCATAGTTCGGATTGGCGATCACCGGCAGGCGATGGCTGTGCGCGGCGCCGATCAATCTGTCGCGGAGAGGAAAGAATGCTCCAGAGGAGACGCCAGCACCGCCTGCGCCTTCGCGGAAGCTGCTGCCGCCAATGCCGCCGGAAAGTCATATGTGATGCCGCGCAACTCTTGCGGCACTAGCTCGACGCCGAGCTTCGCTGCGACCTCTTCCGCGGCGCGGAACTGGTCCCGCGTGGCGTGGTCGAAGAGCGCGGCGACGCGCGTGACGTGAGGCAAGGCTTCCTTCAGGAGCTCCAGCCGCTTCGCCGCCGACTCGACCTGGCGCAAGTAGACGCCGGTGATGTTTCCCCCCGGGCGCGCGAGGCCTGCGATGTAGTTCTTTTCCACCGGGTCGTAGTCCACTGCAACCATCACGATCGGCGTCGTACCCATCGTCTGGCGGAGGGCTCTCAGGACAGACTCGGAGCCGGCGGCGATCGCGACATCGGGCTTCGCGCGAGCCAGCTCGGCCGCGGTCTCGGCAAGCTTGTCCCGGTGTTCGCCCAGGCCTCTGGACTCCAACACGAAGTTTTTTCCTTCGATGTAGCCGAGTTCCCTGAAACGACGTCCCATGGCGGACACCCACGGACTACGCAGGGTGCCGCTGCTGAGATAGCCGACGCGGTAGACGCGAGACGAGCTTTGCGATCGTGCCAGCCGAGACACGCTGAATACGGCCGTGCCTGCCGCGAGCAGGAAGCGCCTACGTGGGGTCACGAACTCAACGCACAAGAATCGTAGCGAGCAGCAGCAACATGCCCATGCTCACCACGTCGGTCGCGGTGGTGAGGAAGATGCTCGACGCGGTGGCTGGGTCCAGGCCCAAGCGCTTGAGCGTGAGCGGGATGATCGCGCCGGAGATGCCGCTCGCCATGCACGAGGCGACCATGGCGAGGAACACCACGAACGCGAGCATTACCGGCTGGGACTGCTCCTGGCCGGTGGCGGTGATGTACATGCCGACCCCGGCGGCGATGCCGACGCCGACGCCGTTCAGGCAGCCGACCCAGGTCTCCTTGGCGATCAGCGGGCGCTCGGTGCCGGGCTTGAGCTCGCCGAGCGTCATGCCGCGCAGCGTGACCGCGAGCGCCTGGCACCCGGTGTTGCCCGACTGCCCGGCGAGCACCGGCAGGAAGAGCGCGAGGATCACGAGCCGGTCGATCGTATCCTGGAAGAGGCCGACCACCGCTGCGGCGAGAAAGGCAGTGAGCAGGTTGAGCTGCAGCCATGGGTGGCGCAGCTTCAGGCTGTGCAGCCACGGCGTCGCCAGGCGTTCTTCCTTCTCCAGGCCGACCATGCTGCCGGCCTGCATCGTGATCTCGATCGCCTGCGCCTCGAACATGGTTTGGCCGCGCACCAGGCCGATCAGGCGCCGCTCGGCGTCGACCACCGGGTAGACCGGGTAGTGCCGGTCGAGCACGAGCCGCATCGCGTCCTGCAACGGCAGCGCGGCGTGCAGCGCGAACGCGCCGCGCAGCATCACTTGGTCGAGCGTGCGCTCGCGCGCGCTGAAAAGCAGATCGCGCATCGTGACGAGGCCGAGGAGGTGGTGGTCGTCGTCGACCACATAGACATAGGTGATGAGCGCGCGCGTCACGAGCTCGCGCAGCGCTTCGACGGTGTCGCCGACCTTAGTGTCGGGCGGGAATGCGGCGACCACCGGCTCCATCATCCGCCCCACCGTACCGCGGTCGTAGAGACCGTTGCGCTGCCACTGCCGCGCCACATCCGCTGGCGCGGCCGAGATCGCGCGCTCGCGCGCGTCGGTCGGCAGCTCGCCCAGCACGTCCTGCGCGAAGCCCGGGCTGAGATGCATCAGCTCGCGCACGAGGTCGTCGCCCGACGCGTTGGCGAGCTTCTGCGCAGCCCGCGCGTGCGAGCGCGCCTTGATCTCGTCGGAAAGATCGATGTTGGTGTGCTCCATGCTGCCCCCCTATAGGCCCGCGGCCTGCGCCACCAGCGCTTTCAGTTCTTTGTACAGCCGCGTGCGCACTTTACCGTAGGACGGTTTGCGTATCACGTTGCGGATCTCGTAGGGGTCGCGCGCCAGGTCGTAGAGCTCGTCGACCCCTTCCTTGTGCACCCAGTGGATCAGCTTGGCGCGCTCGGTGCGCACCGCCTTGTAGCTCATGCCAACGATCCAGGGCCACGCCGACTCGTTGTAGTACTCGATCAGGAACGATTTGCGCCATCGAGCGGATGGACGACGAAGAATCGGCAGCAGGGAGAGTCCCTGGATCTGCGTCCCCGGCCGGCCGCCGGCCAGCTCGATCATGGTCGGCGCGATGTCGAGCGCGAGCACCATCTGCTCGAGCACCGTGCCGGGCCGGATCAGCTTTGGGTAGCGCACGAAAAACGCGGTACGGATTCCCTCCTCGTAGGCAAAGCGCCGCTCGGCCCCCAGGCCGTGCTCGCCGAAGAAGAAGCCGTTGTCGCCGAGGAAGAGAATCAGCGTGTCGTCCAGCATGCTCCGGCGCGCGAGCTCCTCCAGGATCAAGCCGACCCCTTCGTCCACGGAGGCCATCATCGCCGCGCGCCGCCGGATCTCCTCCTGCGTGCCGCTGTGCAGGCCGTCGAGGAACGCACGGCTCTCGGGCCGCGCGCGAAGCTCGAACACCTCTTTCCACGCCGGTTTCTGCTTGAGGATTTGTTCGAAGGCCATGACGTTCCGCCGCGGCGGATAGATGCAATCGCGATACAGGTCCTGATGGCGCTGCGGCAATACGTACCCCTGCATCGTGGCGAGGTCGATGGTGCCGTCCTGCTTCTGCTGCACGTCGGGATGCACCGCCTTGTGCGCGAGGAAGAGGGCGAAGGGCTTGTCCCGCCGGCGCGCGAGGAACTGCACCGCGCGCTCGTTCAGGAGATCGGTGACGTAGCCGCGCAACTGCCTTTCTTTTCCATCCTCGTAGAAAGTGGGGTCGACGATGGTTCCCTGCCCGCGGAAGCTCACCCAGTAGTCGTAGCCCGGGCGCGGCGCGGCGTCGTTGCCCATGTGCCACTTGCCGATATGCGCGGTCTCGTAGCCCTGGTGCTGCAGCGCGAGGTGATAGTTGGCGAGGCGGTGGCTCATCGCCTCGCGCCCGACGTTGTCGATGATGCCGTGACGCGACGCGTATTGGCCGGTGACGATGCAGGCGCGATTCGGCGAGCACAGCGGCGTGGTATGGAACGCGTTCGCGAACCTCGCCCCCTCCCGCGCCAGGCGGTCGATGTTCGGCGTCTTCATGTAGGGATGCCCTGACGCGCCGGTTTCGTCGAAGCGCAAGTCATCCACCAGGATGACGATGAGGTTGGGCTTCTTGGAGGCTTTCATCCCGCGACAGCGGCCATTTTCTCATGGCATACTGGCCTTATGACGCCCCGCGCCATCACCATCCGGCCCGCTGAGCCGCGCGACGCGCAAGCGATCGCGACGATGTCGCGCGACTTCATCGAATCGGGGCTGGGCTGGAAGTACGACGCGGCGCGCGTGCTGCGCGCGATGCGCGACCGGGAAACGCTCGCGGTGGTCGCCTGTGAAGGGGCAAAGACCAGTACGGTGAACAAAGGCACCGTGGCGGGGTTCGCCATCATGGAATTCGGCGACGAGCGCGCGCACCTGGTGCTGCTCGCGGTGCGCCCGTCGCACCGGCGCGTCGGCATCGGCCAGCGCCTGCTCGACTGGCTGCTCGAATCGGCGCGCGTGGCCGGCATGGCGAGCATCCACCTGGAATTGCGCTCCGGCAACGATGCGGCGCGGCGCTTCTACCGCGCGATGGGCTTCTACGAGACCGTGCTGGTCCCGGGCTACTACCGCAGCGGCGAAGGCCGCAAGGAAGGCGCGCTGCGCATGCTGCGCGTGCTGCGCAACCCCGGGCCGGTGCCCTACACCTGGCGGCCCCCCAAGACCGAATCCCCTTAGGACACTAAACGGGGTCAGACCCCTTTCTCGATTTCCCCTCTACGGAACGATCGCGAAGCCGATGCGCAGCTGCGATTTGTTCTTCACGTTGTAGTCCAGGATCGATTCGCCGTATCCGGCGAAGAACTGCATGTGCAGGTAGCCGCCCACCGGGCCGAATTTCACGTCGCGGATGCGCCGCGACACGTCGATCAGGATGCTGCCCTTGTCCGCGGTGCCGTAGCGCAGCACGCTGGTCGCGATCCAGTTCGCGCCTGAATCGAAGCGCGCGCGCCAGTCGACGTAGCCGCGGAAGTGCGCGATGTCGGTGTTCTCATCCTTGTCGAGGTAGTTGTAGATCTTGGGGGTGAACTCGAAGCTTGCGCCGTCGGCGAGCCGCCACTCCCACTCCGGGCGCACGAAGCCGATGTTGATCGAGCGCGAGGTGTCGCCCGAGCCGCCGTTCGACTCGTGCTCGAGGCCCATGCGCGCGCCGTCGAAGAACGATTTCTGGCCGGCGCGCTCCCATTTCCAGAAGATCGACGGCCGGTAGCTCGTGTCGCGGAACGCTTTCGACTCGGTCGACAGGTCCCAGAGCGAGTTCTGGGTGTAGCCGAAATACAGGCCCGAGAGCCAGGGCTGGTCCTGGCCGAAGCCGGCGCTCGCGTCGAACAGGCGGTACTTGAACGAGAGCTGGAAGCGGGCGCTCGTGCCGCCGCGCGTGCCGACGATGAAGTACATCGGATCGTTTTCCGAGAGCGGCGGCTCGCGCTCCTCGATCGGGCGCCCGGTGCGGTTGTCGAGCGAGTCGCGCCGCGTCGCCACGATGGCGAGCGTGTTGGACGACTCGTCGACGAGGCGCAGCGTGATGGGCCCGGCGGCCGAGAGCGGCATGGTCGCGGCGTACGTACGCCGGCCGTTCTGCGCCGGGCCCGCCGCGTTCAGTGTGAGCGCGATCTCGGCCACGTCCACGCTCATGCGCGCGGCGAGCTCGTCGGGCAGCGGCTGCCCCGGCGGTGCGATCACGGTGACCTCGAAGCGCGCCCCGGCCTCGGCGTAGGCTGCCTTCGACGTGATGACCCAATCCGCGGCGCTCGAAACCAGGGCGTGAAGGCCGAGCAGCATCCCCACCAGCCCTTTCGCCAAGCGATTCATGCCGCGTTCCAGTCCTGCCCCTGGGCGAAGCGCTCCACCAGGAACTCGACGAAGCGCCGCACCTTGGCGGAAAGGTGCTTGCGGCTCGGGTAGACGGCGTAGATCGGCACCGGCGGCGGCGTGAAGTCCTGTAGCAGGGGAACCAGGCGCCCTGCCCGCACATCGGGCCCGACGATGAAGGCCGGCTCGAAGACGATGCCGGCGCCGCGCGCAGCCGCCTCGGCGAGCAGGTCGCCGTTGTTCGAGTGCAGCGTGCCGGAAACTCGCACCGCGCGCTCGCGCCCCGATGGATCGCGGAAGCGCCAGAGGTTGCGCGGCGTCACGTATTCATACGTGAAGCAATTGTGGCGCTCAAGGTCCTCAGGGACTTCGGGCGCGCCATGCGCCGCAAGGTAGATGGGCGCGGCGCAGGGCACGAGGCGCGTCTCGCCGAGCTTGCGCGCCACCAGGTTCTCCGAGCCGGCGCTGCCGACGCGCACGCCGAGGTCGAAGCCCTCCTCCACCAGGTCGACGATGCGGTCGGAAAGCGAGACGTCGAAGCGCACCTCGGAGTGCTGGGCGAGAAAGTCGGCGATCGCCGGCGCGAGGTGCCGCACTCCGAAGTTCACCGATGTAGTCAACCGGATCGTGCCGCGCGGAACGACCGCGGCGCGCGCCGCCTCCTGCTCGGCCTCTTCAAGGTCGGCGAGGAGCTGCACCGCGCGCTCGTAGAAAGCGCGCCCGCTCTCGGTCAGGCTCACCCGCCGGGTGGTGCGGTTGAGGAGCCGGGTCTGCAGATGGGCCTCCAGGTCGGCGACATGCCGGGACGTTGCTGAAGTAGACAGGGAGAGGCGCTCGGCCGCCTTGGCAAAACTCCCCGATTCAACAACTTGGGCGAATACCTGGATGGCGCTTAGGCGGTCCATTGTCCCGTTTTTAGGGACTATATACTACTATTAGTCATCTTTATCCCACATCTTATCGGGCTCATATTGATCCCATGAAAAACATCCTCCGCATCCACAAGCAGCCCGAAGGGCACTGGGTGGGCGACGGCTTCCCGGTCCACACAGTGCTCGACTACCAGCGCCATCCCGAGCTCTCCCCGTTCCTGCTCCTCGACCACGCCGGGCCGGCCGACTTTCCGCCCGCGGAAAAGCCGCGCGGCGTGGGCTGGCATCCGCACCGCGGGTTCGAAACCGTGACCGTGGTGCTCGACGGCGAAGTCGACCATGAAGACACCGCCGGCAATGGCGGCCGCATCGGCCCCGGCGACGTGCAATGGATGACCGCCGGCTCGGGCCTCCTGCACAAGGAAATGCACAGCGACGCATTCACGCGCCGCGGCGGGCGCTTTCACGCGCTGCAGCTCTGGGTCAACCTGCCGGCGAAGTCCAAGATGACCGCGCCGCGTTACCAGACCTTGCTCGCTTCGGACATTCCTTCCGTGGGTCCGGTCCGGGTGATCGCAGGCGAGTACGAAGGGGCGAAGGGACCGGCGCAGACGTTCACGCCGGTGAATCTCTTGGATGTCCGCCTGCAGGCCAGGCAATCGGTCGAGCTGCGGCTGCGCGACGGCTTTAGCGCGGGCTTGTACATCGTCAGCGGGAACGCCGCGGTCAATGGCGAAAGCGCGCGCGAAGGCGAGCTCGTCGTCCTCGATCGGCAAGGCGACGTCGTGCGCATCGAAGCGCAGGCCGACGCGGTGGTCTTCGTCATGAACGGCGCGTCGATCGACGAGCCGGTCGCTGGCTACGGCCCGTTCGTGATGAACACGCCGCGCGAGATCCAGCAGGCGTTCGCCGACTACCACGCCGGGCGCCTGGGGAAGATCCCCTCCACGCTCAATGTTTAGGGAGAACCATCCATGATCGACAACCGCACCGCCCCTTACGCCGCGCTCGTGCTGCGCGTCTCGCTCGGCGTGATGTTCATCGCGCACTCGCTGGTCCTCAAGCACTTCACCTACACCCTCGCGGGCACGGTGCAGTTCTTCGAGTCGATCGGGCTGCCCGGCGCGCTCGCCTATGCGACGTTCTGGGCCGAGCTGATCGGCGGAGTCGCGCTCGTCGCCGGGATCGGCAGCCGCTGGGTCGCGCTCGCGCTCATTCCGATCCTGGCCGGCGCCGCGTGGGTGCACGTCGGCAACGGCTGGGTCTTCAGCAACCCGAACGGCGGCTGGGAGTACCCGGCGTTCCTGATCGCGGCTTCGATCGTGGTCGCCCTGCTCGGCGACGGGCGCTACGCGCTCGCCAGCCGCTTCGCGGCACCCAACTTGCGGCTGCAAACCCAATAACGAAGCGCTTACTTACTTAACCACAGGAGATTGATTTTATGAAGCTTTATTACGCACCCGGCGCCTGTTCGCTGTCCCCCCACATCGTGTCCCGCGAGCTCGGCATCCCACTGGAGCTGAAGAAGGTCAACACGAAGGACAAGACGATCGAAGGCGGCGGCGACTACTGGAAAGTGAACGCGCGCGGCTATGTGCCGGCACTGGTGCTCGACAACGGCGAGACCCTGACCGAGGGCCCGGCGATCGTGCAGTACCTCGCCGACCAGAAGCCGGAGGCCGGCCTCGCGCCCAAGGCCGGCAGCTTCGAGCGTTACCGCCTGCAGGAGTGGCTGAACTTCCTCACTTCCGAGATCCACAAGCAGTTCTCGCCGCTCTTCAAGCCGAACACGCCCGAGGACTACAAGCCGATCGCCAAGCAGAACCTGGCGTCGCGCTTCGACTGGATCGACCAGAAACTCGCCGGCCGCGACTACCTGATGGGCAAGCAGTTCACCGTGGCGGATGCGTACCTTTTCGTGCTGCTCAACTGGACCAAGTTCCAGGGCATCGACCTCGCCAAGTGGCCGAACCTCGCCGCGTTCCAGCAGCGCGTCGGCGCGCGGCCCAAAGTGCAGGAAGCGCTGCAGGCTGAAGGGCTCCTGAAGAAGGCCGCGTGAGCGTATTCATCTCGCACGGCTCGCCGATGCACGCCCTCCAGCCGGGACCGGCTGGAGAGGCGTGGCAGGCGCTCGCGAAGCGTCTGCCGAAGCCCAAGGCGATCGTGATCGCCTCGGCGCATTGGGAGACCAACCTGCCAATGCTCACCGGCTCGGACAAGCCCGAGACGATTCACGACTTCTACAACTTCCCCGAGCCGCTCTACCGCCTGCGCTACCCCGCGCCGGGTGCGCCCGAGGTCGCGAAGCGCGCCCAGCAGCTGCTCAAGGACGCAGGCTTCACCGCCGGCATCGACGGCTGCCGCGGGCTCGACCACGGCGCGTGGTCGCCGCTCCTCTATATGTATCCCGGAGCGGACATCCCCGTTGTGCAGATCTCCGTGCAACCGGCATTGGGGCCTCGGCACCACGTAGAGCTGGGCAAAGCACTTCGCCCGCTCGGGAAAGAGCAGGTTCTCGTCGTCGGCTCCGGCCACATGACGCATAACCTGCGCGACTGGGCGCGCGGCCAGGGGCAGCCCGCGCCTTACGCGCGAGAGTTCCAGGCCTGGGTGCTCGACAAGCTGCAGCAGAAGGACGTGGAAAGCCTGGTCGAGTACCGCTCGCGCTCGCCGCACGGCGCGCGCGCGCATCCGACCGACGAGCATTTCCTGCC
>Ga0075420_100002422_pt1 | contig 16136 bp, 20 predicted proteins | sample SoiMetdeltSBSDD4_FD_75296 | JGI IMG/M metagenome (GOLD analysis project Ga0075420, IMG submission 75296) | Bulk soil microbial communities from a Populus tree surrounding site in Tennessee, USA - Soil MetaG P. deltoides SBSDD4 | ecosystem: Environmental > Terrestrial > Soil > Tree plantation... | reverse complement strand
GCCGCTCAGCCCCGAGGCGCCGTTGACGCCGAGGCCGAGGTTGCGCAGCCCCCATTGCTGGTCGAAGAGCGGGTCGTTCGGGACCGCAACCGGCTGCAGCACGAGATCGCGCTCCGCCGTGCGCACGTCACGATCGGCGCGCAGCGCCGCGATCGCCTCGGCGACGGTTCGCCCCGGCTCGGGGCGCAGCAGCTGGAACGCCTTCGCGCCGAGGCTGCGGACGACGGTCGCACCGGCGTCGGCGCGCGTGTCCTGACGATCCGAGGGGCCGGCGTCGCGGTCGAAGACGACGACGAGGCGGTCGGGAATCGCGGAGCCCGCAGGCGCGGCGTGTCCCGGCCGTGCGGCATCGAGATGCGACTGCAAGGTCGGCTGATTCGCGGCGCCCGCGACCGCGCCGTCGCCAAGCGCGACGGTCGCGAACAGCGTCATCAGCAGAAGCGCGGGGCGCCGCATGCCTCGGTTATCGGCTTAACCGGCGTAACGCTGTTGCTCTTCCACCGTGCGCTCGGCGGTTGGTTGAGCGCGCAGCCTGGCGTCGGGGATCGGCTCGCCGCTCTCGACGGACAGTCCGTAGCTGCCCTCCGCGAGTCGGCGCTCGGCCCGTTCGACGGCACGTAGCTCGTCCGCCAGCTGCCCTCGCAGACCAGCGTCGACCGTCGCCTCGTAGACCTGGCCTGCGTCGGCCTGGTCATAGGCCGAGCTGTCGCGACCGTCGCGGGTCGCGGTGTCGAGCGCCGCCAGGGCAGCCTCGATCCGAGTGCGCTCGGCCTCCAGCAGATTGCGTGCTTCGGTCGATTCCATGGTTCCCGCTCTCCTCGACAGGTCCAGGCTACGCGTCTCGGACGACACCGGGCGGGCCGCAGCCGACGGCGACGTGGCCCGAAACGACGAGAGGCCCCGCGCTGCGGGGCCTCTCGTGTACTGCGAAGCGATCAGTGCTTAGAGCGCTTGGACGTTGACTGCCTTCGGGCCCTTGTCGCCGGGCTCGGCGTCATAGGACACCTTGGCGCCCTCGGCGAGCGACCGGTAGCCGTCGCCCTGGATCGCGCTGTGATGCACGAACAGGTCCTTGCCGACCTCGTCGGGCGTGATGAAGCCGAAGCCCTTCTCGTCGCTGAACCACTTGACGGTTCCTGTAGCCATCTGTGTGACCTCCAACTCGTGTGACGGTGCAAGCGGAGGTGGCTGATGAAGCTACGACTGCTAACCGCACATGCGGGTATCGAGCGAATGCACTCGATCTGAAGCTTTCAGCTTAGTGATACGACGCGCGCGGCGTCGATCCGTGCAATCGGCTACCCTTCTTAGGGCACCCTAACTAGACGGGAACGGGACGAGAGCATGGGCCGATACACAGGACCGGTGGAGAAGCTGTCGAGGCGCGAGGGCGTCGACCTCTGCCTCAAGGGCGAACGCCGCCTGGCGGGCAAGGGGGCGCTGCAGCGCCGCGGCGACGCGCCGCCGGGCCAGCACCCGCATCGGCCGCGCAAGGAGTCGGTGTACGGCAAGCAGCTGCGCGAGAAGCAGAAGCTCAAGCGCTACTACGGCGTGCGCGAGAAGCAGATCCGCCGCTACCTCCAAGAGGCCGTTCGGCGCAAGACCGACGATCAGGTCGCGGGCGAGCGGCTGCTCGTCGCGCTCGAGCTGCGGCTCGACAACGTCGTCTACCGGCTCGGGCTGGCGACCACGCGGCCGCAGGCGCGTCAGCTCGTCGGCCACGGCCACGTCATCGTCGACGGCCGCCGCTGCGACATCGCGTCGCGCCGCGTCGCGCCCGGCTCGCAGGTGGCGATCGCGATCAACGCCCCGGTCGCCGAGCTGGCGCGCGAGGCGACGGCGCTCGTCGGACGCGTGCCGGCGTGGCTCGAGGCCGACCACGACGCCCTCGCCGGGCGGGTCCTGCGCGAGCCGACGCGGGTCGAGGTCGACGCCCCGGTGGAAGAGCAGCTCGTAATCGAGCTCCACGGGAGGCGATGATCGTGCAGCCGCCGCCGTTCGAGGTCGTCAGCGGCTTGGAGCACACGAGCCACGGCGCGATGGCGCTGGCGCTCGCGGCGGAGTTCGACGACGTCGAACTCGACGACGTCGAGGCGGCGCTGTTCGCGCTGGCAGGTCAGATGCGATCGATCGCCGACGCGCCGGACGAGCACCAGCTTGCGCTCGTCGGGGACGTGCTCGCCGACGAGCTGTTCGTGACGGTTCGCGCCGCATCGACGCTCGACGACCTGCTGTTTCATCGCGTGGCGATCAGCGGCCGGGGCCAGGGCATGGTCTGCGCGCTGGTCGCCGTCGAGGCGGCGCGGATCGCCGGCGTGCCGCTGGGGATCGTCGCGTCGAAAGGCGGCGTCTATGTGGCGCATGCCCGTGCGTCGGCGCCGCTCGTGCTCGTGCCGACGCGCGGCTGGCTCGCGATCGACGCCCGCGAGCTCGACGACCCGGACCTCGCCTGGCACTGCCCACACGAGTCGGCCGGGATCGTGCTCGGCATCGTCCTGTCGCGCGCGCGGCGGATCGGGTTGCTCGACGTCCAGCTGCGTGCCGCGCAGATGTGCATGGCGCTTCCAGTCGACGAGGACGAGCACGACAAGCTGAAGCTGCAGCTCGCCCACGTGCGGGCGCGCTTGAACTAGCCGGCTACGAGCGCAGCGAGCGCTGCATCAGCACGGTGTCGAGCCAGCGCTCGTGCTTGAAGCCGACGCCGGTCAGCCGGCCCGCCTGCTCGAAGCCGCAGGCGCGGTGCAACGCCACCGAGGACGGGTCGTCGCTCACCGCGATCACGGCGACGATCTCGCGCAGGCCGGCAGCCGAGGCGTCGTCGAGGAGCCGCTCGAGGATGGCGCGTCCGATGCCGTTGCCGCGCGCCGTGTGCGCGACGTAGACCGAGCTCTCGGCCGTGTTGCGATAGGCCGAGCGCGGGCGGTAGGACGACAGATATCCGTAGCCGTCGACGGCTCCGTCGCGCTCGGCGACGAGGAACGGCAGCCCTGCGGCGGTGACGGCCGCGATACGAGCGGCGATCTCGTCGGCACTCGGCGCCTGCTCGTCGAACGTCGCGGTACTCGTCGCGACGTAGTGCGCGTAGATCTCCGCGATTCGCGCGGCGTCCGCCGGCTGGGCCGGGCGGACGATCATCGGGCGCGCCCGTCGCGGATCGGCATCGGCGCGGATCATGCCATCCGCGGCGACGGGATCGCCGGGCGGCGGGATCGGAGGCCGGGCCTCGGATAGCCTGCGGCGACGCTTCGCGGGACAGCAAGGACGTGGTCGAGATGGACGAGCGCTACTGCACCGTCGGGGACATCGAGCTCTGCTACGAGAGCTTCGGCGATGAGACCGACCCGACGCTGCTGCTCGTGATGGGCCTGGGCATGCAGATGGTCGGCTGGCGCGAGGACTTCTGCCGCCTGCTCGTCGCGCGCGGCTTTCGCGTCGTCCGCTTCGACAACCGGGACACGGGCCGCTCGACGCATCTGCGCGAACTGCCGGTGCCGACCCGCCGGCAGCTGCTGATGCGGCGCGTCCGCGCCGGCTACACGCTTGCCGACATGGCGGCCGACGCGGTCGGGCTGCTCGATCACCTCGGTGTCGAGCGTGCCCACGTGGCCGGCGTCTCGATGGGCGGGATGATCGCCCAGACGATCGCGGCGCGCCACCCCGAGCGCGTGCTGTCGCTGACCTCGATGATGTCGAACACGGGCAGCCGGCGGCGCGGCCAGCCGCGGCTGTCGACCTACCCGGTGCTGCTGCGCGCGGGGCCGGACGAGCTCGAGCCGTACGTCGAGCATGCGCTGGCGATGACGAAGCTGATCGAGTCGCCGGGGTTCGAGATCGACGTCGCGGACGTCCGGCACGTCGCCGCCGTCAACTGGGAGCGGGGGCGGGACCGTGGCACCGTGCCGCGCCAGCTCGCGGCGATCATCGCCAGCGGCGATCGCACGGCCGAGCTGCGCACGATCCGGGCGCCGACGACCGTGATTCACGGCGACCGCGATCGCCTCGTCAGGATCTCCGGCGGCCGGGCGACCGCCGCCGCGATCCCCGGCGCGCGCATGCTGGTGATCGAGGGGATGGGGCACGACCTCCCGCGCGGGGCATGGCCGCTGATCATCGACGCGATCGCCGAGGTCGCGGCGCGCGCGACCGCGGGTCAAGCGGAGGCCGGCGGGGCATACTGATGGGATGTCGTTTCTCTCCCGTGACAAGTCCCGCATGATCGATCCGGAGCGCGCACTGCCCGGTCGCGAACAGGAGATGCCGGTCCCTGCGCGCCACTTCGTGCTCGACGCGCCGCTGAAGCCGCCGTTCCCCGCCGGCACCGAGCAGATCGTGCTCGGCCTCGGTTGCTTCTGGGGCGCCGAGCGCCTGTTCTGGCAGACCCCGGGCGTGTATACGACCGCGGTCGGCTACGCCGGCGGCTCGACGCCGAACCCGACCTACGAGGAGGTGTGCTCGGGCTCGACCGGCCACACCGAGGCCGTGCTCGTCGTCTTCGATCCGGCGCAGGTCTCGCTCGAGCAGGTCCTGCGCGTCTTCTGGGAGGGCCACGACCCGACCCAGGGCATGCGCCAAGGCAACGACGTCGGCACCCAGTACCGCTCGGCGATCTACACGACGTCGGACGCTCAGCGCGCGGTCGTCGACGCATCGAAGGCGGTTTACGAGCGTGAGTTGATCGCCGCCGGGCACGGCGCGATCACGACGGAGATCGCGCCGGCTGGGCCGTTCTACTACGCCGAGGACTACCACCAGCAGTACCTCGCGAAGGTGCCGAACGGCTACTGCGGGCTCGGCGGCACCGGCGTCAGCTGCCCGATCGGGCTGCCGACGGCGTAGATCGAGTCGTCCAGAGCCGTTCTCAGGCGGCGGCGCGCGCCTCGGCCGCCTCGGCGAGGTTCACGCGTGCGCGGACGAGCAGTGACTTGATCGCGCCGACCGTCGTGTCGAGCGTCGTCGCGAGGTCCTCGTACGAGAGTCCCTCGAGCTCGCGGATCAGCAGCGCCGAGCGCTGCTGATCCGGCAGCCCGCCGATGTCGGCGACGATCGCCTCGAACTCCTCGCGCGCCTGGGCGTGGCCGGCGACGTCGAGCGCCGACGGGTGCTGCTCGGACAGCTCGTCGGTCTGCGGCACCTGACGACGCAGCACGTCCATGCAGCGGTTGTGCGCGATCCGGTACAGCCACGGCTTCAGCGTCATCGCACGGTCGTCTGCCAACAGCGCCCGGTGCGCTCGCAGGAAGACGTCCTGGATCACGTCCTCGGCCTCGTCGCTGCCACGCAACACGCTGCGGGCATAGGCGAGCAGGCGCTCGCGGTAGCGGGCGACGATCGCCTCGTACGCACCGGCGTCGCCGCCGCGGAAGCGCGCTACGAGCGTTTCGTCCGAGCGCAGGCGCAGCAGGCTCGGCCCCTGTACGGGGTGGGCGCCGCGAATCGGGACAGCGCGAAGGGTCATCGCCGGCTTCATTCCCGCGTTGACTGCCCAGTCCTGCCTCGGGGCTAACGCGTTTGGACGAAATGATTCGTCCGTCGCCGCAGACCGAACGAAACGCCGCACGCCGTGGGCGTGGCGACGACGGCCGGCTAGTGGCGCCAGTGGCCGCCGTGCTCGGCTTCGTAGGCCTGATTCCGGCGCCGCTCACCGGCGACGGCAGCGGCGATGACGGCGATGATCCCCTGTACGAGGACGGGGAAGACGACGCCGAAGACGATGATCAGCCCGAACGTGGCCTTGAACGCGGTGAGCGCGAGCACGCCGGCATCGTATCCCAGCGCCGCGGACGGTGGCACGTCGGGCTTATCCGACCCCATTGGTAGGATTAGCCCCCATGATCTTCACGACGAAGGCTGAGTACGGCGTACGCCTGCTCGTCGAGTTGGGGCGCCACGGCGAGGACCAGCCGGTCTCGCTGAAGGCGATCGCCGAGGCCGAGGGGCTGCCGCTGGCCTACCTCGAGCGGATCGTCGCACTGCTGCGCAAGGCCGGTCTCGTCGACAGCACGCGCGGTGCGCACGGCGGCTATCGCTTGGCCCGCCCGGCGAGCGAGATCACGATGGATGAGGCGGTGCTCGCGCTCGAGGGCGTGGTCGCGCCGATGTCCTGTTTCGTCGACGACCGCGACGGCGACGACGTCGAGCGCAAGGGCGTTCTCTGCTCGCACCAGGCCGACGCAGGCCACGGCTGCGCGACGAAGCTGCTGTGGACGAGGGTCCAGGGCAGCGTCGTCGACGCATTGAGGCAGACGAGCCTCGCCGAGCTCATCTCTTTCTCTTCCCCCCGCGAACCCGAACTGGTGACCATCGATGGCTGAACTGCAGATCCGCAACCTTCACGTCGCGGCAGGCGACAAGCAGATTCTCAACGGCGTCAACCTGACCGTTCACAGCGGCGAGGTGCACGCGCTGATGGGCACCAACGGCTCGGGCAAGTCGACGCTCGCCAACGCGATCATGGGCCATCCCGGGCTCGAGGTGACCGAGGGCGAGATCCTGCTCGACGGCACCGACATCACCACGTTCGACCCGGACCAGCGCTCGGTCGCCGGGCTCTTCATGGCCTTCCAGTACCCGGTCTCGATTCCCGGCGTGACCGTGACGAAGTACCTGCGCATGGTGATCAACGCCCACCGCCAGGCGCGCGGCGAGGACGAGATCTCGCTGAAGGACTTCCGCAAGACCGTCGAGGCGGCGATGGAGCTGACGAGCGTCCCGCGCGAGTTCTCGAGCCGCTACCTCAACGAGGGCTTCTCGGGTGGCGAGAAGAAGCGCATGGAGATCCTCCAGCTCGCGCTGCAGAAGCCGAAGATCGCGATCCTCGACGAGACCGACTCGGGCCTCGACATCGACGCGCTCAACGTCGTCGCGAACGGTGTCAACACCGTCGGCGCATCATCGGAGATGGGTGTTCTGATCATCACCCACTACCAGCGGATCCTGCACATCATCCAGCCCGATCGCGTCTCGATCATGGCCGCCGGCCGGATCGTCAAGGAGGGTGGGCCCGAGCTCGTCACCGAGCTCGAAGAGCGCGGCTATGCCTGGATCCACGAGGAGGTCGAGGCAGCCGCCTCCGCCTGATGGCCGGGACCGCTCGATCTGGCAATCGGGGCCCGCTTCCCACAGCCGCGCGGTTGCGTCCAGCAGCCGAAGCGGCCGCGCTGGTCGGGACCGAGAGCTTCCCGACCCTCGCCCACACCGGCGTGGCCTACCTCGACTCCGCGGCGACGTCGCAGACGCCGCTGCCGGTGCTCGACGCGATGGACCACTACTACCGCGAGGCTCGCGCCAGCGTCCACCGCGGGGTCTACCCGCTCGCGGTCGAGGCGACGGACCTGTTCGAGGCCGGCCGCGACGCCGCCGCCGAATGGCTGGGCTGGGAGCCGGCGACGACGATCTTCACGCGCAACGCGACCGAGGCGATCAACCTCGTCGCGTTCACCTGGGGGCGCGCCAACGTCGGTGCCGGCGACCGTGTCGTCGTCACCGGCATGGAGCACCACTCGAACTTCGTTCCCTGGTGGATGTTGTGCCGCGAGGTCGGCGCGACGCTCGAGGTCGTCCCCGTCGACGCCGACGGCGAGCTGATCCTCGAGGAGTTCGACGCGATCCTCGCCCGCGGCGACGTCAAGGTCGTCGCCGTCGCGCACGTCTCGAACGTGCTCGGCACGATCAACCCGGTCGCCGAGATCGTCCGGCGGGCGCGCGTCGCCGGCGCGATCACCGTCATCGACGGCGCCCAGGCGGTGCCGCAGATCCCCGTCGATCTGCAGCAGATCGAGCCGGACTTCTACGCCTGGACCGTCCACAAGGCCTACGGCCCGACGGGGCTCGGCATCTTGCACGGCCGTCGCGAGCTGCTCGAGGCGATGCCACCGTGGCTCGGAGGCGGTCACATGATCGCGTCGGTCACACTCGAAGAGATCACGTGGGGTGAGCTGCCGGCGAAGTTCGAGGCCGGCACGTCGCCGATCGCCGAGGGTGTCGGCCTCGCCGCCGCGGTCGGGTTCCTGCGCGGTCTCGGCATGGACGCCGTCCGCGAGCACGAGCGCGAGCTCACGGCCTATGCGCTCGAGCGGCTCGCGGATGTGCCGGGGCTGACCGTCCACGGCCCCGCTCGGGCCGAGCGCCGAGGCGCCGTGATCTCGTTCGCGCTCGACGTCGCGCACCCCCACGACGTCGCCGAGATCCTCGGCCGCGAGGGCGTCTGTGTCCGTGCCGGCCATCACTGCGCGCAGCCGCTGATGAAGCAGCTCGGCACCAGCGCGACGACGCGTGCGTCGTTTGGCGTCCACACGACGCGCGACGACATCGACCGACTGATCGCCGGGCTCAAGACCGTGCGCGGGGTGTTCGCCTGATGGACGACCTCTATCGCGAGAACATCCTCGAGCACTACAAGCGCCCGCATAACTGGGGCCCTCCGGCTACGCCTGACGGCGCGGCGGTGGCCGAAGCCGAGCCCGAGGGCTACCGGACCTTCGAGGACCGCAACCCGCTCTGCGGCGACGAGCTGAAGGTCTATCTCAAGGTCGGCGACGACGGCGTCGTCGAGGATCTCCGCTTCGACGGCCACGGCTGCGCGATCAGCCAGGCGGCGGCGTCGATGGCCAGCGACGAGGTCAAGGGGATGAAGGTCGACGAGCTGCTGCGGCTTGACCGCGACTTCATCCTCGAGCTGCTCGGGATCGACATCTCGGCGACGCGGATGAAGTGCGCGTTGCTGAGCCTGAAGGTGATCAAGGGCGCCGGGCTCGGGCACGCGGTCGCGTGGGAGGACGGCACGCCGCCGTCCGAGGCCGAGCTGCGGTGAGCGAGTCGATCGAGGTCTGCCGCGAGGACGAGCTGCCGCCCGGCGCGATCCGGCTCGTCGAGTGGGACGAGATCGAGATCATGGTCGTCAACTGCGGCGGCGAGCTGCTGGCGATGGAGGACCGCTGCTCGCACGACGACGGCTCGCTCGCCGAGGGCGATGTCGACGTCGCTGCCTGCACCGTCGAGTGCCCGCGCCACGGCGCCATCTTCGATCTGCGCACCGGAATCCCGAAGACGCTGCCGGCCTATGTGCCCGTCGAGTCGTTTCCCGTCACCGTCGCCGACGGTGTCGTCCGCATCGAAGTCGACTGAGAGTCGCCGCCGCCCGGGCCGGCGGTACAATTCCTTCCGGATCAATCGGATTTCCGAGGAGTCACATCAGCCCTATGGCAACACCCGACGTCATCGCCGAGCAGGATGCCCTCAAGGGCATCAACGCGGACTACACCGAGCGCTACGGATTCCATGACGCCGAGAACTACCTGTTCAAGGCGCCGAAGGGGCTGACGCGCGAGCTTGTCGCGAAGATCTCGGAGTTCAAGTCGGAGCCCGAGTGGATGCTCGAGTTCCGGCTCAAGGCCTACGACTACTTCATGGCTCGCCCGATGCCGACGTGGGGATCTCCCATGCTCGCCGAGGTGGACTTCGACGACATCCACTACTTCGTCCGCGCCAGCGACAAGTCCGAGCGGTCCTGGGACGACGTTCCCGACGACGTCAAGAAGACGTTCGACCGCCTCGGCATCCCCGAGGCCGAGCGCAAGTTCCTCGCCGGCGTCGGCGCGCAGTACGAGTCCGAGAGCGTCTACCACCAGGTCAACGAGGCGCTCGAGGCCCAGGGCGTGATCTTCATGGACATGGACACGGCGCTGCGCGAGCACGAGGATCTCGTCCGCGAGCACTTCGCGACGATCATCCCGCCGAACGACAACAAGCTCGCCGCGCTCAACAGCGCCGTCTGGTCGGGTGGCTCGTTCGTCTACGTCCCGCCGGGCGTCCAGGTCGAGATGCCGCTGCAGGCCTACTTCCGCATCAACACGGAGAACATGGGCCAGTTCGAGCGGACGATCATCATCGCCGACGAAGGCTCCTACGTGCACTACGTCGAGGGCTGCACGGCGCCCACGTACTCGTCGGACTCGCTGCACTCGGCGGTCGTCGAGCTGATCGCCAAGCCCGGCGCGCGAATCCGCTACACGACCGTGCAGAACTGGTCGAACAACGTCTTCAACCTCGTCACCAAGCGCGCGGTCGCCGAGACCGACGCGACCGTCGAGTGGGTCGACTGCAACCTCGGTTCGAAGCTGACGATGAAGTACCCGTCCGTCTACCTGATGGGCGAGCGCGCCCACGGCGAGATCCTCTCGATCGCCTTCGCCGGTACCGGCCAGCACCAGGACGCCGGCGGCAAGATCGTCCACGCGGCGCCGAACACGACCTCGAACATCTTCGCCAAGTCGATCTCCAAGGACGGCGGCCGCTCCTCCTACCGCGGCCTGCTCGAGGTCGCCAAGGGCGCGCACGGCTCGAAGTCGAAGGTCGTCTGCGACGCGCTGCTGCTCGACGAGACCTCGCGCTCGGACACCTACCCGACGATCCGCATCGGCGAGGACGACGTCAACGTCGGCCACGAAGCGACGGTCTCGAAGGTCGGCGACGAGCAGATGTTCTACCTCCAGTCCCACGGGATCTCGGAGGAGGAGGCCGGCAAGCTGATCGTCAACGGCTTCATCGAGCCGATCGTCAAGGAACTGCCGATGGAGTACGCGGTCGAGATGAATCGCTTGATCGAGCTTCAGATGGAGGGCTCGATCGGTTGAGCACTCCCTGGCAGGATCTCGATCTACCGACCTTCAAGGGACACCCCGGCTGGGAGTTCACCGAGCTCAAGGGCTTCGAGCTCGACAGCTTCGTCACCGCCGGCGGCGGTGACCTCGCGGCCGCCGACAGCGCCGACCTGATCTTCGGCGCCGAGCTCGCGGGCACGCGGCTGACGCAGGTCGATCACGCACATGAGCCGGTCGCCGACGCGGGCCCCGAGCCGGGACGGGCGCTCGTGATGCCGCTGTCGCAGGCCGTGGAACAGCACGGCGACCTCGTCGACGCGCACCTCGGCTCGCTCGTCGCCGCCGGCGAGAACGTCTTCACCGCGCGCAACGCGGCCGAGTGGGCCGGCGGCGCCTTCGTCTACGTCCCGCGCGGCGTTCGCGTCGAGGAGCCGATCGTGCTCTCGGCGATCCAGGCCGAGGAGGGAAGCGCGCTCAACTGGCGTGTCCTCGTCGTGCTCGAAGAGGGCGCCCAGGCGGAGATCTGGGAGCAGTGCGCGAGCACCGCTCCCGGCCTGTTCACGACCGTCGTCGAGCTCGTCGTCGGCGCCAATGCGGGGTTGCGCTTCGTCTCGGCCCAGAACCTCGACGAGCGCTCGCAGATCTTCGGGACCCAGCGCGCGCGCGTCGCCGACGACGGCCGGATCGACTGGGTCGTGCTCGGCTTTGGCGGCGGCCAGGGCAAGGTCTTCCAGAACACGATCCTCGCCGGCCGCGGCGCCGAGGGGAACGTGACCGGCGCCTACGCGCTGCACGGCCGCCAGCATCTCGACTTCGACACGACGCAGGAGCACGCCGCTCCGCACTGCACGAGCAACCTCGCCTTCCGCGGCATCCTCGCCGGCCGCTCGTCGGCAGTCTGGCGCGGCATGATCAAGGTCGACGAAGGCGCGCAGGAGACCGACGCGTTCCAGGAGTCGCGCAACCTGCTGCTGTCCAAGCGCGCCCACGCCGACGCGATCCCCGGGCTCGAGATCCTCGCCAACGACGTCCGCTGCACGCACGCCGCGGCGATCGCTCAGGTCGATCCGGAGCAGCTGTTCTACCTCCGCGCCCGCGGCCTGTCGCTTGAGCTGGCGTCTCGTCTCGTCGTCGAGGGGTTCCTCGCGGAGCTCGTCGAGCGCTTCGAGGAAGGACCCACCCGCGAGGCTCTCGCGGCGGCGCTCGAACGGCGGCTCGGTACGGTGCTTGGGTGAGCATCGGCGAACCAGGCACGCGCAGCGTCAAGATCGCAAGCGACGAGAGGACCGGATGGTCCTCCGATCGTCCCCGCGGAGGCGATGACCGGCCGCCGCGGCCGGTCGACGTCACGACGCGCTGCCGGCTCCTGACGGTCGCCGACCGGATGCGCTACTCGCCCGGCTCGCTGGTCCTCGTCGTCTCCGCGTCGGCTGCCGACCGCGACCGCTTCGTCGAACGTGTCTTCGAGGAGCAGGGCGCGGTGCTCGGGCTCGACAAGGTTCGCGCGCTCGTCGCCGGCCGTGTCCCTGACGACCAGCTCGAGGAGCGTGCGGCAGCACTGCTGGAAGCCGCGGTGCACAAGCGGCTCGAAGGCGGCCAGGCAGTCGTCGTTCCCGCTGTCGGCATCGACGCCGGCGAGCGCGAGCGCTACGTCCGCGTCGCCCACAGCTTCCGCCGCCCGCGCCACATCATCCTGCTCGAGACGGCGCGCGGAAACGTCACCGACGACGACGCGCTCGTGCTCAACGAGTTGCGCCGCGCGATCGACACCGGCGAGATCGGCAACGAGGGCTTTCAGACGGCGCTGCGCCTCGGTGGCGCGACGATCGACGAGCTGAAGCGGATCGTCTTCAGGCCCGCACCGAGAGACGACGACTAGTTCTCAGGGCACGAGGACGACTTTGCCGTACGCGTGCCCGGTCATCGAGTCGCGATGGGCGTCGGCGGCCTCTGACAGCGGCCGGGCGGTCGTCGGGACGCTGAGTAGCCCGCGCTCGACGAGCTCGGTCAGCTGCAACCTCGCCGCGTTGCGGATCTCGGTGCCGGGATCGGCGCCGGGGCCGCCCCCGAGCATCTTGATGCCGGCTTCGCGGGTCTCGTCTCGGGGCAGGATCGTCGCGATGCGCCCGCGGTCGGGGACGAGCTCGAGCGAGACCGCGAGCGCCTCAACCGTTCCCGCGGCATCGATCGCGGCGTCGAACCCGTCCGGAGCGGCGGCCGTCGCTCGCTCGAGCAGACCGTCGCCGTAGGCGATCGGGGTCGCGCCGAGCGCTCGGATCGCGTCGTGACGCGCCTCGCTCGCCGTCGCGACGACGTGCGCGCCGCGCGCGATCGCCGCCTGGATCGCGATCAGGCCGACGCCGCCGGAGCCGCCGTGCAGCAGGAGCGTGTCGCCGTCGCCGACCGCTGCCGCCTCGAGCGTATGGATCGCCGTGGCGCCAGTCAGCAGCAGCCCGCCGGCCTCCTCGAAGGACAGTCCGGATGGCTTCGGCACGAGCGACGACGCCGGCGCGATCACGTGGCCGGCGGCCGCTCCGCTGAGCGGATAGCCGAGCACCTCGTCGCCGGCCTGCAGCGGTCCCGCCGCGCCGGTGGCGTCAGGGCCGACGGCGACGACGACGCCCGAGGCCTCGAGCCCGACCGGCAGCGGCAACCGCGCCGGCTCGGCGCCCATCATCCCGCTGTAGAGCTTCCAGTCGATCGGGTTGACGCCGGCGGCACGAACCTCGACGAGAGTCTCTCCGGGGCCGGGCGCGGGCAACGCCACCGTTTCCGTCTGCAGGACCTCGGGCCCGCCGTACGCCATGGCTGCGAGGCGGGTCGTCTGCTGCGGAACGGTCATGCCGGGCATCGCCCGATGATCGTAGACCTAGATCGCCGCGCGGCGGCGAGCGAGCTCGCTGCGCTGAACGGCGTTCGCGCTCGCCGCGATCGCCCGGTCGTAGGCCTCGCGCGCGGCGCCGGCGTCGCCCGCGAGACGGTGGAGCTCGGCGTCGGTCGCGTGCAGCGGCACGTACGAGCGCAGCCGCGGGTCGGCGAGCAGCGGGTCGATCAGCTGCCGCGCGCGGCCGCACGCGCCGGCGAGCGTGAGCGCCGCCGCGCGATTGATCTCGATCACGGGCGACGGCTGGGCCTGCGCCAGCAGGCCGTACAGCTCCGCGATCTGGTTCCAGTCGGTTCGCTCGAAGCTCGGCGCGAGCACGTGCAGTGAGGCGATCATCGCCTGCAGCTGAAACGGTCCCGCGTTGCGCAGCCCGATGGCGCGTCGCAGCACGTGGTTGCCCTCGCCGGCCAGCGCGCGGTCCCAGCGCGTCCGGTCCTGCTCGGCCAGCCCGACGAACGCGCCGTCTGCGTCCGTGCGCCCGGGGGCGCGCGCATCGGTCAGGAGCATCAGCGCGAGGAGCCCGAGCGCCTCGGGCTCATCCGGCATCAGGACCGCGAGCAGTCGTGACAGGCGGATCGCCTCCGCGGCGAGGTCCGGCCGGCCGAGCGCGTCGCCGGCCGTCGCCTCGTAGCCCTCGTTGAACACGAGGTAGAGCACGTGCAGCACCGTGTGCAGCCGGCCCGGCAGCTCATCGCCGTCCGGCATCCGGAACGGAATCCCGGCGGCCTCGATCTTGTGCTTGGCGCGCACGAGGCGCTGGGCCATCGCCGGCTCGGTGACGAGGAACGCGCGCGCGACCTGGGCCGTCTCGAGACCTCCGACGGCGCGCAAGGTCAGCGCCACCTGTGCCTCCTCCGACAGCGCCGGATGGCAACATGTGAAGAGCAACTCGAGACGGTCGTCGGGCATCGAGCCTGGTTCCTCCGCGGCGGGAACGGGAAGCGCCGCGAGCGCGTCGGCGCGAGCGACCTGAGAGCGCTCGCGGCGCAGGCGGTCGATAGCGCGCCGCCGTGCCGCCACCGCCAACCACGCGGCGGGGTTGCGCGGGACGCCGTCGCGAGGCCAGGCATCGGCTGCCTGGGCGAAGGCGTCGGCGGTCGCCTCCTCGGCGACCCCGACCCCCACATGCCGCGCCAGCCCGGCGAGCACGCGCGCCCACTCGTCGCGGAACGTCCGCTCGAGGGCCGCGCGCGCGTCGGCCGTCACTCCGCGGCGGCCCCTTGCGGCACGGCCGCCGCTGCCGCCGCGAAGTCGAACACCGGGCGAATCTCGACCGAGCCGTAGTCGAGGCTCGGCATCTTCGCCGCCCAGGCGATCGCGGCGTCGAGATCGGGCACGTCGATGGCGTAGTAGCCGCCGAGCGCCTCCTTCGTCTCCGCGAACGGTCCATCCGTGACGACGCCGTCCTTGCGAACGGTGGTCGCGGCGCTCACCGGATGCAGCGCGTCGCCGGCGAGGAAGGCGCCGGACTCGCGCAGCGCCTCCGTGAAGCTGTTCCATTTCGGCATTTGCGCGTTCGATTCAGGCGAGCCCATCGCGGGCGCCTTCGCCGGGTCGGTGTAGATGAGGAGCAGGTACTGCATGTGAGCCTCCTGGTTCGTGGTGATCACGAAGCTCGTCGCAGCTTGATGCGCGGAATCGACACCCGTATCCGAGTTGGCGCGTTGGCGCTCGCCGAGTGCGGCTAGCGGACGTGCAACCCCGAGGCGGCGAACTCGTCGCTGAGGTCGAGCTCGCGAGCGATCTTGTGCACGTCGCGGGCCTGGTCCGCGACGACGAAGGTGATCCCGACGCCGGTGGCGCCGGCACGGCCTGTGCGGCCGATGCGGTGGACATAGTCCTCGCGAGCGCCGGGGGCGTCGAAGTTGATCACGTGCGTGATGCCGTCGACGTCGAGCCCGCGGGCGGCGACGTCGGTCGCGATCAGCGTCGTCGTCTCACCGGTCGTGAAGCGGCGCAGCGCCTTCTCGCGCTGGCCCTGGGTCTTGTCGCCGTGCATCGCGTCAGCGGTCACGTCCTGCGCGCGCAGGCGCTTGACGAGCCGGTCGGCGCCACGCTTGGTGCGGACGAAGACGAGCGTGCGGCCCCCTCGGACGTCGCGCAGCTCGCGAACGAGCGTGTCGAGCTTCGCCGTGTGGTTGACCGCGAGGAAGCGGTGCTCGATCTCGCCGCGCTGCTCCTGCGTGCGCGTCTCCTCGTGGCGGCGGGGGTTCGTCGTGTAGGCCTTGGCGAGCTTCTCGACCGCCTGGTCGAGCGTCGCCGAGAACAGCATCGTCTGACGCTGGCTCGCGCACTGCTTGACGATCCGGTCGACGGCCGGCTTGAAGCCCATGTCGAGCATCCGGTCGGCCTCGTCGAGGACCAGCAGCTTGACGTGCGCGAGCGTGATCGCGCCGCGCTGGAGCAGGTCCTCGAGCCGGCCCGGCGTCGCGACGAGGATGTGCGCCTTGCGGGCCAGGTTGCTCTGGCGCTCGATGCCGGCGCCGCCGTAGACGGCGGCGATCGAGAGCGCGCGGGCGTGGGCGATGCCGCGCACCGCCTCGACGATCTGCGACGCGAGCTCACGTGTGGGGACGAGGATCAGCGCCGCGGAGCGGCGGTCGGTGGCCTCGATCAGGTCGACCATCGGCACGCCGAAGGCGAGCGACTTGCCC